>Ga0105052_10006318_pt1 | contig 12073 bp, 13 predicted proteins | sample FRY03_FD_78094 | JGI IMG/M metagenome (GOLD analysis project Ga0105052, IMG submission 78094) | Freshwater microbial communities from Lake Fryxell liftoff mats and glacier meltwater in Antarctica - FRY-03 | ecosystem: Environmental > Aquatic > Freshwater > Ice > Glacier meltwater ... | reverse complement strand
CTCGCGGGCCTTGCTGAGCGCCTGTTCTATGAACTCTGGTGAATGTCGATTTCTTTGCATTTGGTGTCGCTCCGACGCGGATCATCCGCGAGAAAGATGGGCGACAGCTAGTCTGACGCAGGGGGCCACTGCCCACGCCCATGCCAATGGCCGTCACGTAGGCGTTGTCACCACATCAGTCGGTGTTGTTGTGACACCGATGCAGCCGCCAACAGCCAGCAGAGCACCCCATTGCCTGTCGATCTATGCTGTCTGCAACAGGGGCTCAGACCTGGGCCTCACTGCAAGGAAAGCCGTGTGGAACTTAAATCCAAACCCCGCCCTGATCAGTCAACTGTCACGCCCGCGCGCCTGACCACCTCGCCCAAGCGAATGCTGTCCTTGCGAATGAGATCACCAAACTGCTGCGGACTGCCACCCACCACGGGCGTGCCAAGAGCTTCCCACTTCTTTTGGAACTCGGCGCTCTCGAAAATGGCGTTCAACGTCGAATTGAGCTTGGTGACAACTGCAGCTGGCGTGCCTTGGCGCATGGCAATCCCATGCCATGCCGTGAATTCGTACCCATCGATGCCTGCCTCCATCATGGTGGGCACGTCGGGTAGAAATGGGTGACGCTTGGCTGACGTGACCGCCAGCGGGATCAAGCGCCCGCTTTGAATATGCGGCAAAGAACTCCCCAGTACATCAAACATCACATTGACCTGACCGCCAAGCATGTCAACGAGTGCAGGGCCCGCTCCGCGGTAGGGAATGTGGGTCATGCTGACGCCCATCTGGGCATTGAACATCTCGCCGGCGAGATGCTGTGGCGTGCCATTTCCTGCTGAGGCGAACGACAGCTTGCTGTCGGGGCGCTTCGCCATTGCCACCAACTCTTTGACCGTCTTCACGCCTACCGCTGGGTTGACTTCGAGAACCAGAGGAAAAGACGATATCTGGATCACAGGCGTCAGATCTTTCATTGGATCGAAGGACATGTTCTTGAACAGGCTTGGGTTGACCGCCATCGGGCCACTGGCGGCCAGCAAAATCGTGTGCCCGTCGGCCGGGGCCTGCTTGGCGACATCTGCGCTACCTACGTTGCCACCGGCGCCGCTTTTGTTCTCGACCACCACGGGCACGCCCAGGCGGCTCTGGAGCTCGGGTTGCAACAGGCGCGCCATCAGGTCGGTCGGGCCACCTGGCGGATATGGCACCACAAAACGAATTGGCTTGGTGGGATATGCGTCCTGCGCGATGGCCGGAAAGGCTGCAGTCAGCACCATGGCGCCGGCCACACATTTCAAGAAAGAGGCTCTTTTCATTGTTGTCTCCTGTTGATCAATCAAAAAACTTCACACTGTCACGGAAAACCATTCGCGTGCCTGCTGAGCAGTGGCCAGTGGGCGGCCCAGCGCCGCGGCAACATCCACCACTTGCCGCACCAACTCGGCATTGTCTTTGGCAACCTCGCCGCTTTTCAGCAGCAAGTTGTTCTCGAATCCCACACGCACATGACCGCCCAGCGCAGCGGCAGCCGCAGCGCAGGCGTGCTCACCAGCGCCGAATGCGCACATGGACCAAGGCTCGCCGCCGTTATGGCTCACCACAAAGGGCAGCAGGTCACTCGGTTCAGAAAGTTGCCCTGGCGTGTAGCGTCCCAACACGAACAGCAGGGACCACGGGGCGACCGGAATCACGCCTTGCTGGCGCAGTGCTTGCCAACGCCGCAGGTCTTGCTCGTCGTACAGGATCACCTGGGTCATGACCTGATATCTGACGAGCCAGCCGAAAAACTCGGACAGTCCCCGTTCCCCGATGTCGGGTTGGTCGATCTCGCGCAGGCCTATCGACACCGCTTCAGGAACCACGGCTCGAACCATCGCCATCTGCTGCGCAGCCAGATAGACCTTCGCCGCCTCGCTGGTAACTTGAAGAACCATTTCCTGGCCGACCGCAGAGCGCACCACACGCGTCGCTTCGCGGTAACCCTCCACATCAAGACTGTGGCGGCCCTGGGCATCGCGGATGTGCATGTGAAGCATGGCTGCGCCTGAGTCCAGACATGCCTTGGCCGTGCTGGCCAGTGCTTGCGGCGTGATGGGCAGCGCTGCGTGGTCTTTCAGCTGCTTGTAAGCGCCGTTAGGCGCCACCGTGATCAGCAGTGGCTTATCAAAAAATGCCATTGGGCTCAATCCTCTCGGTCAATCGGGGGCAGCTCTGCCGCCAGCAACTCCAGGCCCTGCCTCAACAGCTGGTCATAGCGGTTGCGCTCAGCCAGTCGGGATTCGTTCGTCCAGGCGTAGAAGCCTTGGCCCGTTTTCATCCCCAGGTTCCCTTGCGCCACCCGCTGTTGCAGCACCTGAGCGGGCACCGTGTTGCTGGCTAAGGTGGGATACATCGTTGCTGCAGCCGCGCAGTGAACATCCAGCCCCGCATGGTCGCGTTGCATCACCGGGCCCGCCGCAAGGAATCGAAAGCCGAAGCCGAACCGGACAGCAGCGTCCACGTCTTCAGCTGTCGCGACGCCCTCATCGATCAGCGCAAACGCTTCGCGGGCCAATGCGTGTTGCATGCGGTTGGCGAGAAACCCTGGCTTGTCCTTTTGCACAAGAACCGGGACATTGCCGCAGCCGCGCATGAACCCACACAGGGACTGCGCCAAAGGCGGGTTCGAAGATGGGCCTAAAACCACCTCGACCAGCGGTACCAGATGGGCTGGCATGAAGAAGTGAAGTCCGAACATGCGCTCGGCCGAGTGCAGCCCTTGGGCGATAACGCTGATGGGAAAGCTAGAACTGTTGCTGGTGAGTACCGTGTCTGGTTCGACCAAGCGCTCAAGTTCAGCAAACAGGACCTGTTTGATCTCCAAGCGCTCCGGAACACACTCGATGACCAGCGATACCTTTGTCCAATCAACATCGCCGATGGAGCCGACGCAGGCGACTTGAGCCGCTCTCTTCGAAAGCCCGATGGCCTGCAGGTTGTCTTTGATGTGCACCGGCAGTGTCGCGCGCCGATCGGCTGAGGGTTCGACGACGATCACTTCAGCGCCACCGCGTGCCAGCACCACGGCAACATCCGCACCCATGGTGCCGCCACCGATCACGACCGCACGAGCTTCCCTGGGGTTGGGGATCCACATAGGCACTTGTCTCCTTGGTTAAAGCCCAGTTTATGAAGTGCCAACTGTTCGGTCCAGACAACTTTTCCAATAGACTGATCTCCAATGCAGATCAATTGGAACCACCGCGATCTTCGGGTTTTCCTCGCGCTGGCGGAGACAGCCAGCTTTCGGCAGACGGCCACGCGGATTCATCTGTCGCAGTCGGCGGTGTCAGGCGTCATCGCTCGGCTGGAGCAGATGCTAGAGGTGAAGCTCTTCGACCGCACCACGCGCAGCGTTCATCTCACGGCCGCTGGCGAGATATTTCTAGAGCAAGCCTTGCTGATGAACGAGCAGTCGCAGGAAGCGCTCAGGCTGGTTCGCAATGTCAACGATTTGAAGTCAGGCTCAGTCCGCCTTGCTGCGCTGCCCTCACTGGCCGCGACCATCGTTCCAGAAGTCATGGCCCGCTTCGCAGCAAAATACCCGGGCGTACAGCTGCTGCTGCACGACACCTTGTCCGGCCCGGCATTTGATCTGGTGGCTTCGGGCAAGGTGGACTTCGCCATCACCGCAGCCAACCCAGCCTACAGCGATCTCGACCACAGCGAGCTGGCATCTGACGGTTTTGTCTTGCTGCTTGCGACATCGCATTCGCAGTCGAGGTCGCGAAAACCCCTCAAATGGGCCGACACTTTTGATATGGTGCACATCTCGATGCCGCTGCCAGCCAGTGTTCGCCAGTACGCCGACGCGGCGTATATGCACCATCGGCAGCGCTTCTTGCCAAGCTACGAGGTTGAACACATTGCCACGATTCACGCCATGGTGAAGGCTGGTCTGGGCGTTGCTGCCTTGCCCGAGCTGGCCGCCAAGTTCATCAGCCAAGAGGGTGTGGTTAAGCGAAAACTGGTGGAGCCGGAGATTCGTCGGCCGCTGGGGCTGGTGATGCGCCGCAATCGATCGTTTTCGCCCGCGGTCAACGAAATGGTCCGGATGCTCAAACTTGCTTTCAAGTGAGAATCTCCGTTGCCTTTGCGGGATGCAGGTTCCAAGTGGATCGTGCTCCAGCGTCAAAACACCGGCACGCAACAGACCCACCCATATTGACAAGGTGATCCTCGCATTGGCTCGCATGGCAGCGGCGGCCAAAGCGCTGCGTGCTGCCGCTTGAGGCCCAGTCAAAAAAAGCCAAATTGCTTGGATTCGAAGAGGTTTTCGCTGTGCCAGTGCAGGCGTTTTTCACTCAAGCTGTAAGTTGCCAGGCACATCAGCGGGCCACCGATCACGGAGGCTTCATATGCGAAAAGCCCGATGCGCGCCACCCGAATCGGTAGCGCCGGATATTGGGTAAAGGCCATGAGTTTGGACCTTACGCAAGGCGTCGACCACGCGTCTGCGTATAGGCCCACCGTGACATGCGGTGTGTAGGCATGGGTGGCGCTGCCGGGGTCGAGGCAGGACCGGATTGTCTCGATGCCGCCGCAGGAGTCTGTCACGCTCAAATAGGGCGCTGAAGCGAAGCTCGACAGGTCACCGATCTCGATCTCGAACGGCTTGGGCTGGGTTTGTTGCAGCGTGGTGATCTGCTGGTTCAAGAACTGCGCTCCAAACTCGTCGGGTGGCAACAGAGCAGAACCAAACGGACCAGCACCGGGAAAGCCGCACAGCGCCAGGGTGATGTGCGGTTGACGCTCGTAGCCGGCCAGCAGCAGGCCATCCAGCTGGGTTTGCGCCGCTGCGATGCGCCGTGTCAGGGCGGGCAGGTCGACATCAATGCCCCACAGCACATAACGTGACCGACCCCGATGCCACTCAATAAAGTCTCGCTGAACGTTGCGGATACAAAAGCCTTCGGTCGGCAGGTGGGGATGTGCACTCATGGCCCGAGATAGTAGCCGCGAGCGGGTGCGCGCGAGCTGGCAAATTGGCGTGTTTAGGACTCGCCCACCGGCACCTTGATCACACTGAAGAAGTCCAACCCATTGCGATCCGCCTGGCACTTCGTAGTCCGCATGCTGCGCGCCAGCGCACCAAGAAACGCAATGTGAATCTGGGTGCTGGCCAGTGCTGGGGGGTGTGCTGTCGTATCTGTCGCATCCCGCACGATCATTAGCCTCGCTGTACTTGGAACTTGAATACGCTAGACGTTAAACTTTAGCTTTAACCAAAAATTTTCCGCTATGCCAAAGACCACGCTGATTTTTGCTGTGCTGCTGATCGCATTGGGTGCTGTTGCGTTCGGCATTTCCTCGACCCGCACCGCGCTGCTGCCCGCCTTTGAGGGCATAGCGTTGGGGCTTTTCGCCGCCTTGGCGCTAATGTTCGAGCGTGCACGCAAGCACCTGATGCACGTCGCTGCGCTGGTGGCGCTACTGGGCGCGCTTGCACCCGCCACCACGCTCGCCATCCGCGCAGCACAAATGAGCCCGCTGGCACTTGGCGTCAACCTGGGCATGTTGTTGCTGTCTGCGACGCTTCTCGTGTTGATGGTGCGCTCATTCATTGCAACAAGGCGCTCGGGAAGCGCAGCACCGTAGCGCGCGGAGACCCCCGACCGAGTTGCGGGGCGGGCCGACCCAGCAGCAGCTGGGCAGTGCGTCGTCGGTCATCAACCAGCTGTTGGCTACGAGAAGCGCAAGAGTTCTCTAGGGCTGGATCAATGCGGGACCATTCCGGTATGTTGGACAACGGGTCGAGGCGACAAAGCAACTTATTTTCTGTAATTTGTCGAAATTTAAATTTGGGTGTCTGTTGTCGAGGGTGCCCCGAGCGTCATGGTCAGGTAGGTTTTTGGAGTCATCGACTCCTCATCTTGTTCGGCTAGCAAAGCGCTCTCCAAGCGCAGACAACTGCTGGTGTTGGGGAATAAAGTCGCCACACGGGTTCGCCGCTTGAGCCCCTTGTTCAGACACTCCAATCCGTTGGTGGTGCGCATGAGCACCCGATAACCCCTCGGGCAAGTCGAAGACGGCAAACCCCTCAAGCAGATGCTTCTCCACCGACACAGCCAACCGCGCATGGCTGACCGGCCCGTCCCTGAGGGCTGCGTTGAGGAGGTGCTGCGCCTCAGTGGCATCGCTGGCGTTGAGGATGCTTAAGCGTTCCGCCAATCCATCTTCGCGCGCCTGTCTGAAGCTGTGAATCTCGACCCACTGCAACCAACCGATATGGCGAGACGAAGATGGACCGAGAACAAATGCAGCGCTGCCTGGACGCAATGGCGGCGTACCGGGCCTCTGGTCAGAAGGGCAAGGTATGGGCGCTGGCCAATGGTGTGCCCGAGCGCTCGTTGGCGAGCTTGTGCGCGCACGCCCGGCGCTGGCAAGCGCGGCTGCACGGCGTGGCCCACACACCGAAGTCCCCACCCCGCGGCGTCGTGGCTGCTCCCCTCGCGCCAGTCGACGCTGCGTCGGCCACGGTCCGCATGCAGATGCCCTGTGGCGCTACGCGGCTCGAACTGTACTGGCCTGGTTGGCGACAATGTTGGTGTCCGGTTCAGCGACCAACATGATGGCCGGTGGTGAGGAGTCGAAGGCGGCGTAGCCGCTGTAGACGACGAGCCACCGGCAGCGCCGGGTTGGTGGGGTTCAGACTGGCGGGTTCAGGTCTCTAGAAGAGGTCAGCCCGAAGCGTAAGACGTCTGGGTTGATGAACGCACGCACCACAGCGACCAGGTCATCGAGCGGCAGCAAAGTCAAGCGGCGCAGTTCGACCGTGATCGCCTCTTGCTGTGGCGTGAGCGTCGTGCTGAGCCTGTGCGGGCGGTGTGACAAGTCTTCAGGGCTGTCCCGCCCCCTCCACTTGCGCGCAGTCGCCACGCTGATGTTGTAGGTCTCAGCCAGCGCAACCAAGGAGGCTGGCGAATCTTTGATCTCGGCTCGCGTACGCGGTGTGGTTCGGGCCTGAGCATGCACTTCGCTCGTATAGGTTTCTCCCCTTTGAAGGACTCAATCACGCCACGCATCACCTCCCTCACCCGGAAAAATGCCCAGCTACGAATGGGTACATGATCACACGGGACGCGACAGCTACCCAACCGCATCGCTCAATTGGTGCCGCCACCGCGCACCCACCTGCATCGGTATTGCGGTGTGCCGGCCCCGAACTCGCCGCTGCGTGCGGCGGTGATGGCCATGGCGCAGGCCGAGCAGGTGGTGGCTCCTGCCGTGTGCAGTGCCGTGGCTGACGCTGCGTGCACGGATGCTGGCAGTGCGGGCGGCGTGCCTGACGTGCCTGACGTGCCTGACATTGCCACGGTGCTCCAGCCTGAGCCGCCAGCCAAACCCAAACCACGCCCACCATCGCACTACCTGTGGGCGGCGCTGATCGCCCGTATCTACGAGGTGTTCCCGCTGAGCTGACCGCACTGCGGGGGCCAAATGCGCCTCATCGCCTTCATCGCCATCAGCGCCGACATCCACAAGATACTGGATCACATCGGCGTTGAGCCCGAAACCCCACGCATCACCCCGGCACGCGGGCCACCACTGTGGGACGACTGTGGTGTGCAGGAGACGGGGGAGGGTGTTGAGGCTGAGCCAGATTGGGATCTGGCAAACCAATCACCACCCGACTACCCCGACGATCAGCGCATTACTTGGTGAATTTGTTGAACTGGCGAATGGTGGCAAACGGTACCGTCGGGGGAGGCCTGTGTTCCTCGGCAGCCCGGTACGTGGTTTGCGATGATGGGGAGCAGAGTCTTGGGGATTCAGACTGTCATCGCAGGGAAAACCCGTTTTCTCAGGACGGTTTGGGGTGCGCTACTTGGGCTCGTGCGGTTGGAAATCCTATAGGCCTACCTATTTGCACCGCCGCTGCCGCTCGAAGCATTTGAGGCGTACCTGCGCGATCCAGCACCGGTGGTGACTTGAACCAGCCCCGCGCCGGGCTGCACCCGTCACCGCCCAGAGGGCGATGCTGGCGGGTCTGACAGAGCCGGTTCTGCAGCATCCTGGGTTGAAAGCACGCGCGTGGGTCCATCGTTTTTAAGTGCCAGGTTCTTCAAACCCAAGGCGCTGGGTCGCTGCCCAGACGGTGGGGCTGCATCAATCCCCCGACGTGAACAGCGCCACGTTGCCGCCAGCGGCGGTGGTGTTGATGGTCACGGTTTGCTCGGAACAGAAGCGCACCAGGTAGTTTGGGCCGCCCGCCTTGGGGCCGGTACCGGAGAGGCCTTCACCACCAAACGGCTGCACGCCGACCACCGCACCGATCATGTTGCGGTTGACATACACGTTGCCCACCTTTGCAGCGGCGGCGAGTTGCTGGGCGCGGCTGTCGATGCGGGTCTGGATGCCCAGCGTGAGGCCGTAGCCCAACGCGTTGATTTGCTGCATCAGCGCCATTGGATCGCCGCCCCAGCGCACCACCTGCAGCACCGGGCCGAAGATCTCGTGTTTCACATCGGCGATCGCGTTCACCTCAAACATCTGCGGTGTGATCAGGTTGCCCTCAATGGCACCTGAGGCGGGCAACAAGGGCTTGGCTTCCTTACGCAGGCGTTGCAGGTGGTGGCCGATGCCCGCGCACGCCTCGGTATTGATCACCGGCCCGAGATCGGTGGCGAAGTCCCCGGTGTCACCCACGCGCAGTTCGCTGGCCGCGCCCTGGATCATCTCGATCACCGCGTCTGCAATGCCCTCGTGCACACACAGCAGTCGCAGCGCCGAACATCGCTGGCCGGCACTGCGGAATGCGCTTTGCACCACCGCATCAACCACCTGCTCAGGCAGTGCCGTGCTGTCGACCAGCATCGTATTGATGCCACCGGTCTCAGCAATCAGCGGCACGATGGCGCCCTCTTTCGCGGCCAGTGCGCGCTGGATGATTTTGGCCACCTGGGTTGACCCCGTGAACACCACACCCGCAATGTTCGGCTGCGCCACCAAGGCCGCGCCCACCGTGTCGCCGGGGCCATGCAACAGCTGCAGCGCATCGGGCGGTACCCCTGCGGCGTGCAGCAGCCGAACCGCCTCTGCCGCGATCGCCGGCGTCTGCTCGGCTGGTTTGGCCAGCACCGTGTTGCCGGTGGCCAGCGCTGCGGCCACCTGGCCAGTGAAGATGGCCAGCGGAAAATTCCAAGGGCTGATGCAAATCCACGCACCGCGGCCAACCAGCCGCAAGGTGTTGAGTTCGCCGGTAGGCCCAGGCAGCTCAGTCGGGGCTTGGACGCGCTGCGCCTCCAGCGCATAGAAGCGCAGGAAATCCACCGCCTCGCGCACCTCGGAGACCGCATCGGGCCAGCACTTGTGCGCTTCGCGTACCAGCAAGGCGCACAGCCGGGGGAGCGACTGCTCCATTGCGTCAGCCGCCTTGGTCAGGGCCTCGGCACGCTGCTCGACCGGGGTCTTGCTCCAAGCGGGAAACGCCTGCTGAGCGCGCTCGCAGGCCCGCAGCACTTCGTCGTTGCTCGTCAGCGCCACGCTGAGCACGGTGCTGCTGCTCAGTGCGTCCAAGAGCGGCGCGCGGTGCGCCACCACCGCCAGATCAAGCCCACGGCTGTTGGCCCGGCGCGCGCCATACAGGTCAACAGGCAGCGGCAGAGCGCTCTTGGGCGACAGCCGCAGCGGCGAGACCAGCAACTCGTCCATACCCACCGATTCGTCGGCCAGCTGGTTCACAAACGACGAATTGGCGCCGTTTTCCAACAGGCGGCGCACCAGGTAGGCGAGCAGATCGCGGTGCGCACCCACTGGGGCGTAAATGCGGCATTTGACCGCCGAGTTTTTGAGCACCTCGCGGTAGACGCCTTCGCCCATGCCGTGCAATCGTTGCAGCTCAAAAGGTGTGTTTTTCGAGTTCGCCATTTGAAGAATGGCGGCAATCGTGCCGGCGTTGTGGGTGGCAAACTGCGGGTAGATCGCGTCGGGTTCGGCCAGCAGGGCCTGAGCGCAGGCTAGGTAGCTCACATCGGTGTGGTGCTTGTGGGTGAAGACCGGGTAGCCGTCCAGCCCCAGTTCCTGCGCGCGCTTGATCTCGGCGTCCCAGTAAGCGCCCTTGACCAGGCGGCACATGAAATGCAGCTTGTGGCGGCGTGCCAGATCGGCCACATGCTCGATCAGTTCGACCGCGCGCGACTGGTAAGACTGCAACGCCAGCCCCAGGCCAGTCCACTGCGGGCTGTGTTGCGCCACCCGCTGCGCCAACGCTTCGAACACATCCAGCGACAGCTCCAGCCGGTCCACCTCTTCGGCGTCGATGGTGAGGTTGAGGTTGGCGGCGGCGGCGGCCTTGCACAGGCTCCACACGCGTGGCACCAGCTCTTGCATCACGCGGCTGTGTTGCAGGTCTTCATAGCGTGGGTGCAGCGCGCTGAGCTTGATCGAAATACCGTCGTTGCCTTGTGGCGAGCGCTTCGGATCGGCTGTGCGCGCGATCGCAGCGATGGCGTTCTGGTAGCTCGTCAGGTAGTGTTTCGCGTCGGCATCGGTGCGCGCGCCTTCGCCCAGCATGTCAAAGCTGAAACGCAACTGGCTTTGGCGCTTGCGCGCCGATGCCGCCTCTTTCATGCCCTCTTCGATGGTCTGGCCCAGCACAAACTGACGCCCCAGCAGCTGCACCGCGCGCAGCGTGGCCGCCACCACCGTGCGCGCGCCAAGTTTGCTCATCAGCCCGTACTGCCCGGAAGACGCCGGTAAAAACTTCTTGGACATCGAAATCGCCGACGACGACAAGCGGGCCAGCGCCGAGTCGGCTGCACCATCGAAGTCGGCGCGGCCCAACTGGTCTGCCGTCAGCGCGATCGCGGTTTCCGCATCAGGCACCCGCAACAAGGCCTCAGCCAGACGCATCAGCGCCAGACCCTCGGCGCTGGAGATTGGGTATTCCTTGAGCAGGCTTTCCATCGCCCAGAACGGCGGCGGGTTGTCGCGCACCGCGCGCACCCAGGGCGCTGCCTCGCGGGCGGCAGCCGCCCAGTTCAACGCGCCCTGCAGCGCCACGAGACGCTGATCGACGGTGGTCGCCTCAGCTCGGTAAGGGTCGGGCAAGCGATCGGACAGACGCAATGACATCAAAAACCTCGTTGAACAGTGGGATTTGGCCAATCTGCATCATCCCGCCTCGGCGCTTGATTTTTTCACTGAAAATCGCATTAATTCCGAATTTTTCACTGTCTATGAACCCTCTCGTCAATCAAATCGACCGCATCGACCTGCGCATCTTGCAGGCGCTGCAAGCCGACGGCAGACTCTCCAACCTCAAACTGGCCGAAACGGTGGGCTTGTCACCCACAGCGGTGCTCGCGCGCACCCAGCGCCTGCAACGCGAGGGCTACATCCTGGGTTTCGAGGCCCGGCTGAACCCGCTCAAGCTCGGGTGTGGCATGACGGTGTTTGTCGAGGTGCTGCTGGACCGCACCACGCCAAATGTGTTTGAGGCGTTCAAGGCGGCGGTCCACGTGCGCGACGAGATCATGGAATGCCACATGGTGGCGGGCGGTTTTGACTACCTGATCAAGACGCGCATGGCCGACATGGCGGCCTACCGCGATTTCGCCGGCACCGTCTTGTGGCAACTCCCCGGCGTGCGGGAAACACGCACCTACGCGGTGATCGAGGAGATCAAGAGCAGCACCCGCTTGCCGCTCTGAGGTGGCCACGCTCGCGTCCCCATTCCGGGGATTGGCAGACGGCAGATCTCATCGCACAATGCGACTTGGCGTTTCCAATTTCACAGGAAAATCCCAAGTTCCCACTGCACCGAGAGCTGGCGGGCTTTGACTTTGAGGGCGCTCAGGTGGATCAAGCGTCGGTCAAGCAACTGGCCACACTGGACTTCACAGCCACCGCCCAAAACGCAGTTCTGATCGGCGGGCCGGCAACGGGCAAGACCCACCCGGCCACGGCCATTGGGGTGGCAGGCATTGCCACAAAAGGCAAACGGGTGCGTTTCTATTCCACGGTGGATCTGGTCAATGAGCTGGAGCGCGAAAAACGCGAGGGCAAGGCCGGTCGCATCGCGCTGGCGCTGATGCGCATG
>Ga0105052_10006314_pt1 | contig 12075 bp, 11 predicted proteins | sample FRY03_FD_78094 | JGI IMG/M metagenome (GOLD analysis project Ga0105052, IMG submission 78094) | Freshwater microbial communities from Lake Fryxell liftoff mats and glacier meltwater in Antarctica - FRY-03 | ecosystem: Environmental > Aquatic > Freshwater > Ice > Glacier meltwater ... | reverse complement strand
GCAATCCCGCGACCCACCTTGGCACCGGAGGGGAAACGCTCGATGAAAAAGGATGAGCGCCCGGCGACGAAACCCGATTCGAACAAGAAAGAGAAGGCCCAGCCGGGGATGGCTCCAGAAACCGCCTGCTCAAAAAAAACTGTGGGTGAAAGTCGGTTCGGGAAGTTTTCCAAGTGCATGATACAAAGCGACTTTTCGGGCGTCAGCGGTCCGAAACCCGTAGCTTCGTTTTAGCGTCAATTTCACTTTGGCGTTGAGACCCTCCACGACGCCGCTGGAATAGAGTTTTTTGGCGTGAAAATAGTTCATCAAAAGAGATCGATGAGAGCGTAGAGAGCGGGCCACTTTCTTGAGGGGTTCCAAGCGCGATCGCATGGCTTTGGAACACCAAGCGTCGAGGAAGCGGCCAGCCCAGGTTGGCGAACAATAGGTCCAGAAGTGTTGAAATGCTTCGACGAGCAGAAAGGCCCGAAGAGTGCGCAAAGCCGAGCCCTCGATCTCGCGCATGCGGCGACGTTGAGAACTTGTCCAGTTGCGACGTTTTTTCAAAAAGGCCCAGCGCATCTTTTTGAGCAAGGGTTCGAGCCCGGCGGCAGCTCGGGTACGTGTTTCTTCGCGACGAATCTCGTCAATGGCCTCGTTGAGCTTTTTGACAATGTGGAATCGATCAAGAATGCGCAAAGCTGCGGGCACCCAGCGGGAGGCCGCGTTGAGATAGGGCTTCCACATATCGGAGCAGATAAAGGCAATGCCGGAGCAAAAGGCGGGACCGAAGGATTCGAAGAATGAGTCGAAGGTCTTTTCGGTGCGGTCGTAACCGATCCAGAGCAGCCGAGTGCAGTGGTCGTCGATCTGGTAAACCAGCGTCCAGAACTTCTCCTTCTTCCCCACGTGAATCTCATCCACTCCAAGGGCGGTCACACCGGTCAGGTCTCGGTTTTCGAGTCCATAATCGACGACCCAGCGCACCGCGCCATAAACGTCAGCCCATCCGACACTAAAAATCTCAGCCGTTTCGGCCCAAGACAAATGGCGCGCCCATTTCGCGAGAAAGAGGCGAAAGACTTCGCAGATGCGAAACTTGCCGCTGGACCAAGGCAGACGTTCCACCGTCGGTCCGCAAAAGCGGCAATCGATTCGGCGAGGGGCATAAGCGAGAAATACGATCATCCCCCAGAGCGGAACAAACCGCCATTTTCGTTCAGCCAGTCGGTCGTAACCTGGTCCTTGCCGTCCGCACTCCGAGCATCGGCCTCGACTGCCCTTGCGTTCGCGCACCTCCGCCAGAATGACATCTTCAACAAATGAATCTCTTCTCACCGAGGCGTACACGAAACCCTTGATTGGATGGAGATCCTTCAATAGACTTTTCACCGTTATCTGATACATAACAGGGGCTGGTTTACTGGAGTTTTCTGGGGCTCCGCCAGCTCCTTCTTTTTCAATCCACCCCAAGCTCCCTCAAAGTTCCCCCCGAATACCTGCCCTTCCGAGGCTTTGGACAATCTCTTGCGTACATCGCCATCTCAGATGCCCGTTTTTACCCACAAATTTTTTGGAAGAGCCCGAAATACACGTCTATTCTTCTGAATACAATAATAAATGACTGACCCGAATGGCACTAAGATAAGGGAGATTTGGGAGTATTTTCGATGCCGATTTTCCGGTGTGGCAAAGGCCCCATTTCGCGGCGGGGTTTTGTGAGGAGACGGTAGTTTTTTGGGCGGCGTTTTTTGGCGCGCGGTTCGGTTCGATCAGGGCGAAGGGGGACAAGATCGCGGGCGATGGCCAAGAGCATTTCATCGACGAGAGCGGAGACGATCCTGGGTTTGTCATCAGCCCCGGCGATGGCGTTGGCAAATTGGCGCAAGGTGTCCAGGGCTCCCTTAAAAGAGACGCGGTGCAGATCAACATCGTGGGTGAGGGCTGCCTTCTGCATGAGGCAGCGGATGAGGTTGTAAGCGATGAAATGCATGCGCAGTTCGCGTTCGATCATGTCGGGAGTTTTGCAACGCAGGATGTCCATGTTGAGGTGGATTTTGATCTCACGGAAATGGAGTTCGATGTCCCAGCGGCGGAAGTAAAGATCGGCAAGTTCCGAGGCGGAAATGGCGGGGTCGAGCAGGGTGGTGATGAGGGTGACGCTTTGCGAGCGAAAGCCCGGGTGGGCAATGGTGTATCGGACGACGCGCACCAAAATGCTCTCGGGCAGGAGGGCAAACTCCTCCGGGGACATGGTCTTGGGGCACTGAGCCGGACGTTGCCAAGTCACGAGAACATCGCAGTTCGGAGTTTTGGGAAGCTGGGAGCTAATGGCCACGCGGATCTTTTTTTCCGGCAGACGCATGAGGGAATCGACGCCGCGAGCGTGCAGACCTGCGAGGGCAGCGAAGGAGCAAAACCCCCGGTCGGTGAGGGCGAGATCACCCGGGTTCAACGTGTCCCAGAGTTGCCGGAAAAGCTTCGTCTCATGGGTCTGTCGATCGCCGTGGGCGGCTTGGAGTAAAGCCCCGGAGTGCAGGCAGAAAATGCCGACGAGGTTCATTGCCGGGAAGCCGCAACCGGGCTTCTGGCCCTTGCTCTGCGGCCAACGGGCCTGATTGGCCTTCGTGTCAGGCATGGAAAGGCCGGTGCCGTCCACAAGGCGGACATGGCGAGCGTGCCAGAGTTCGCCCGAGGGAATGCGGGTTTGGAGGCGGTGCACGAGATGATCCTGGATCTTGTCCAAGGCAGAGAGAGGGATCTTGGCGCGAGCTTGGCAATAAGCACTGGTATCCGGACTCATGGAGCCGTGTTTTTTCCGGGAAAACTTGCGGCACGCACAGGCCATGACTTTAAGAACGGCTTCGCGGCAGGAGCCACCTGGAGTTTGCACCTGATCGAGAAAGCTCCAGAAAACCACTTCGAGAGAAAAGAGGCGTTTGCGGCTGTTTTCCCCGGCGGGCCGGGGAGCCAGAAAAGCTGCCGGAATGGAGGCCCCGAAGAGTTTGCGAAGCTTGGACAGAGAGGAACATTGCGAAAATTTGGCCAAAGCCTCCGCCAGACCTGAAACCGGAGGTTTGCCGAAAAGCAGAGGGCCAAAAGCCGGAAAAAACGGAGTGGAAGTGCGCATGAACGGCAAGTATATATACTTGCGTATTGACGACCAGCATAAACTGCGAAAAAACATGAAAAATCCACCACTGAGTGCGCGGGAAATCCAGCGCCTCCAAACCCGCTACCGCGCCCTGGCAGCACAGCTCGGGAGCTTCGAGTCCTTGAGCCAGGGAAGTGTTATGCCCCAGCCACCCCGAGCCTGGATCTGGACGAGAAAAGTGCGCGCAAAGACTGTCACCCTTGGACTGTCAGCCGAAAAGGCCCAACAAATGAAGTCGGCCATTGCCAACTACCGGGCCATGGAGGCAATCATCCACGAAATGCGGGAAATCACCCAAAATCTCATCCTGCGCGCCCCCGAAATCCCGGAAAAAGCCCCGTAGAAAAAACGTCCCAACCCGGCCTTATCTTAGTGCCATTCCACACTGACCCCTAGTTCCTAGTTCCCTGAAAATACTCGGGCTTGTGAAACCGCGAAAATGCCCAGAAGATGAGTCTTATGTCTGCGAAACGCATGGCTCAACTCGGCATTCGGGCGGCAGATCTCGTCGAGACCTTCACGCGCTCCTCGGGTCCGGGCGGCCAGCACGTCAATAAGGTCAGTACAGCCGTGGAAATGGTTCACCGCCCAACCGGTCTCCGCATCGTGGTGAGCGATTCACGCTCTCAAAGCACCAATCGGCAACTCGCCCTCATCCGAATGCTCGACGAATTCGAGCGCCTCAAGGCCGAAAAACGCCAGGCCCGCCTTGCCGATCTCTCCAAGGCCCGGCGACAGAAAGCCAAGCGCTCGCGCAGCACCAAGCGCAAACTCGTGGAAGGCAAGCGGAGACGCGGCGAAACCAAGAAAATGCGCGGAAAAGTTTCGGATTAACCAGACCGGCCATCGACAGAGCGTTGGAATGCCCAGATGTTTAACCAGAATTTATGCGATTGAAGCAGAGGCTCCCATGACGGTCTCCGTTTTGCTCAAACCGTGGGGAGCACCCCAGAGGTGTTCAAGCTGCTCCAAGTTTATCCCATCGGCTCCGGGCCGGGAGGGATTTTCCGTTTCGGGAATCCCTCGCGAAGGAAAAAGGCCGCCACGGTTCCGAGGGCCGCCACGACGGGCAGAAAGATGATGGCTTTGCGGTAGGCCGAGATCGAGTCCGAGCCGCCGCCAAAGTGATCCAGAAGCACTCCAAAAAGCCATTCCCCAACCCCGCCGACCAACATGATCATCATGTTGGTGGCCGCAATGGCGGTCCCGGCCACGGCGGGGCGGTTGTGCTCGACCGCGGCGACGAAACAGACCACCTGCGAACAAGAAGCGAACCCCAAAGCCAGCATGAGAACATAATACCCCGAGAGCGGAAGCCGCGGAACCAGCACCACGACCAAGGAAACCAAAAACGTGAGCACCCCCGCTCCGAGAAGAAAGTTGCGGCGTTTTCCGATCCGGTCCGAATACCAGCCGACGAGGGGTCCTCCGATCAGCCATCCCACGTACAACATCGACAAGGCTCCCGAGGCGGACACCTTGTCGATTCCGCCCACGGCAGATACATATTCTGCCCCCCAGAGAGCCCCGAGGACCGAGAGCGGCATGTACAAAGCGGCGCCCGCTAGCCCGGCCAACCAACTTTGGGGGTTGGAGTAAACCAAGTGGAGCGCCTTGAAAATTCCGGGTCCCCGCTCGAGCTCCACTGCCTGCACCCGGGCCCGCTGGGCTGCGGATTCCCGCGGCACAAAAATCCAAATCAACCCGGCGACAAAGACTCCCAACCCGGCGGCGGCATAAAGTGCGGTGCGCCAGCCCAGGTGTTCGACCACGGCGGCGATCCCGGTCTCGCCGATGATGGCGCCAGCCATCCCGAGGGAGGTCGTCAGTCCCGAGAGCATAGCCAGCATGGAGCGGGGAAACCATTCCGCCGCCAGATACATGGCTCCGACAAACGCAAAGGCGGATCCGAATCCCTGACAAAATCGCGCCGCGCCCAGAAAGAAGGACGAGCCGCCCATGGCCTGCAATAAACAACCCACCGTGCAAATGACCACCGCAGGTGCGAGAATTTGCCGCGGTCCGAATCGATCCAACAGGGGTCCCGCCAGCAATTGCATCGGCGAATAGATGAAATAATACACGCCCATCATGGCGCCCAACCCGGCCGCGCTGAGATGGAAACTCTCCTGCAACTCGGATGCCATTCCCGCCGGAGCCACCCGGATAAAAAACTCGTACAGATAAAAAAGCGCCGCCGAGATCCAGATCAACCAACCCCGCCAAGTCACCCGGACCGAATTTCCCGATTCAACTGAGTCTGCGACAACCATCGTAATTATCCAAGTAACATGAGAGCGGCTGCCATGATAATCGTCGGAACGATTGCCGCCAGAAAAAGCGAAAGCGGCTTGATGCCATTCTCGCCGAACTGGGCCGACAAAATTGATTGTCCAGCGGGATTGGGCGCATTCGCGATGACGGTCAATCCTCCGCCGGTGACTGCGCCCGCCACGACGGCAAACTTCAATTGCTCGGTCAGCCCGGGGACCAAGGTGGCCAGGTAGGTGATGGCGGCGTTGTCATTGACGGCCGTCAGAGCGGTGGCCCCCAGCATCAAAGGCCATTCGCCCAGACCGGAGAGAACCGGCGCAATCCACCACTTCTGCCAACCTCCATGGATGACCAGAGCGGCGAGAAAGAATCCCACCAACATGGGGCCCCGCAGCGCGATCGTGTATTGGTGCCGGCCGGTCGCCACGACAAAGGCGAGGAAAAACAAGAGTCCGAAAATGACCAAGGCGGGGGAATGGGCATTGAACACTGTCCAGGCAATCGCGAGCAAATGCACCACGGTGATGTAAAGCGGTGTGTGCGGCTTTTCGTCATCCGACTCTTTGCGGGCGGACAGTCCCAGCAATTCCCGGCGAAAGACGGTGAAAAACAAGAGATTGGAAAAGGAGATGCCGAGGATCACTTTCCAGCCGAAGTTCATAAACATGAAGGGCAAATCCCAACCCCACGTGCTTGCCACCATCACCACCGGAGGCGCGGCGAAGTGACTGAGAGTTCCCCCCACCGAGATATTGACGAATAACAGACCCAGGGTGGCGTAGCGCAGTTTCATCGACGGCTTCAATTTGTAAAACCGCTCCAGAAGCAACATCGCGCAGATCGTCATCGCTGCGGGTTCGGTGATGAACGAACCGAGGAGCGGTCCCACCGTGAGGATCGACAGCCACCAGGCCGCCGGCGTGCTGCGGCCGATGGCTGCGACGACCGAGAGGCAATTTTCCGCAAAGCTCAGAACCGGTTTCGAGCTGGCAATGGCCATGACGACGAAGACGAAGATCGGCTCGGAATAGTGGACCCCGTCGAAGTATCCGACCATGGCGGCCCAGCCATGAAACAGGATGATCGCAGCAGCCAACGGAATCGCCCAAATCCCAAAAATTGCCTCCACCTCGCCAAGGAAATGAAAAATCGTTGACCGGAGACGCAGTCCGTCCCGTTGTCGCATCGTGTGGCGATTTCCGTCCCGTTCCAATTTGTTAAATTGGTTTTGAAAATAATGGGAAAGCGCGAGAAACTTCGCGGCGAGAAAGGTGTGGCAGATGGCGAGAAAGAAAATCACCGTGGCCACGAGGTTGAGCGGATCCGCCACTACCCGGCCTTTGAGCGTGGCCCACAATGAGGTCTCACCGTCATCGTGATAGCTCTCCAGCGATTTCGGGAAAAGTGGCGCGTTCTCAGAATGGGGCGCCGCCAAGAGCGGCGACCCCAACAGAAACAAAAACAAGAAAACTCTCAGAACCATAACTGCAAAGGAGATTCACACTCCATGGGCCTTACCCCAACAACATGAATGCGGCCGCCATGATGGCAGTGGGGACCAGCGCGGCGAGAAACAACCCGAGCGGCTTGATGCCATTTTCCCCAAACTGGGAGGAAAGGATCGACTGCCCGGCCGGGTTGGGCGCATTGGCGATGACGGTGAGTCCCCCGCCGGCGACCGCTCCGGCCACGACGGCAAACTTCAGGGAATCGGTAAATCCCGGAACCAGGGTGGCCAAGTAGGTGATGGCGGCGTTGTCATTGACCGCGGTGAGCGCCATCGCTCCAAACATCAATTGATATTCGCCCAGTCCGGAGAGAACCGGGGCAATCCACCATTTCTGACAGCCCCCGTGAATGACAAGCGCAGCGAGAAAGAATCCCACCAACATCGGAGCCCGCAAAGCGATGGTGTATTGGTGCCGGTCGGTGGCGACGACAAAGGCGAGAAAAAACAAGAGTCCGAAGATGACCAGGGCCGGGGAATGGGCATTGAGCACCGTCCAGCCAATGGTGAGCAAATGCACCACCGTGATGTAGAAAGGAATCCGGGCTGGTTCGCTTTTGCCTTCCTCCCGCGGTTTGAGGCCGAGAAGTTCCCGGCTGAAAACGGCGAAAAACAAGATGTTGGCAAAAAGAATGCCGACGACGGCTTTCCATCCGAAATTAAAAAACATGAACGACATATCCCATTTCCAGGCGGCCGCCACCATGACGACGGGCGGGGCGGCAAAGTGGCTCAGGGTGCCGCCCACGGAGATGTTCACGAACAACAACCCCAGAGTGGCGTAGCGCAGCTTCATCGAGGGCTTGAGTTTGTAAAACCGTTCCAGGAGCAAGAGCGCACAAATCGTCATCGCGGCCGGCTCGGTGATGAAGGAACCCAACAACGGGCCGACGGTCAGGATCGACAACCACCACGCGGCGGGCGTACTGCGGCCGAGGGCTGCCACCAAAGCGAGGCAATTTTCCGCAAAGCGCAGGACCGGTTTGGACCCAGCGATGGCCATGACGACAAAGACAAAAATCGGCTCGGTGTAATTGACCCCGTTGAAGTATCCGACCATGGCATCCCAGCCGTGGAATATGGTGATGGCAATCGCGAGCGGGATCGCCCAAATGCCAAAGACAGCCTCCACTTCTCCTAAAAAGTGAAACAAGGTGGACCGAAAACGAAGACGATCTCGCTCGCGGGCTGTGCCGGGTTCGTCTTCGCTCTCGAGGACCTTGAGGCGGTCGCCATAGTTGTGCGAGATCGCCATGAACTTCGAAGCAAGAAAGGTATGACAAATGGCGAGGATGAAGATCACCGTCGCGACCAGATTGAGAGGATCTTTGACCACCCGGCCTTTCAGGATCGCCCAGAGGTTGGTTTCGCCCGCGTCTTGATAGCTCTCCAAAGTTGGCGGATACGCCAGCTCGGCGCCAGATGGCGCAGACGCCAGAGCTGGCGTCATGAGCAAAAAGAGGATCAATAGAATTCTCATAGATGGGACAAAATGGGTTCTGTTTCGAAAGCTGACCACCGAGTCATCCTCGGAGGATGATCGCATGCGTCGGCAGTTTTCACACTTCACTCCGCTGCCATCAAACTATTTCCCCTTTAAGGATTTTTTCCCTCCGCTATCTTGTCGGCATCATGAGCGACGCCCCTCTTCCCGCTCCCCGGTGCAAAGTGCCCTGGCTGGGAATCTTCATCGGTCTTGTTTTGGGGGTTCTCATCATTGGCGGGCTTTGGTGGTGGTTCACCCGGCCGATCCAGCCCGTCGTTCTCAGTCCCGGAGAAATTTCTACGGTCGAAGCGAAGCTCGCCGTCATTCAAGGGGTCGAACCCACAACTCCGATTCCGGCGGCGACGGCATCCGGTTTTCCCGAGCCCAGCTACCAACCCGGAAAAAAAGAAATCCTCCTGACCGACCGCGAAATCAACGGTCTCCTCAACCTCAACACCGACTTGGGCCGGTCACTCAGTTTTGAGTTCGGCGCCGGCGTCTTGCTGGCCCGATTCGAGACGGACCTCGATCCAGACCTTCCGCTTCTCGGCGGTCGTCGATTTAAGGCCCGGGCTCGCTTCCTCATCACCGAACCCTCTGGACGCCCCTCCTTCGTCATCGACGATTTGACCATTTGGGGCATTTCCCTCCCCAACGAATGGCTGGGCAATCTGAAAGGGCGCAACCTCCTGGAGGAAATTCTCGGAGCCAGCCAGTCTGACCATCTTCCCGGAGTCCAATCCTTCACCATCGAGCCCGGTCAAATCACTATTCGGCTGAAGGAGTAGGGGGAGAAAAGGCGAAAAGCTCGCAGGGATACACCCCCCCTTTTTTGCGGCCCGGACGCCGCTTCCATTCTATACTGGATTTTCGCCTTCCGCTTCGCTTTTTCCTAAGTTCCCGGGAGATTGCGCAGGCTTTCGTCGAGGTGGCTTGTGTCCGCCATGCGCTTGAGGAGAGGTCCATGTTCCCCAAATTCCACCACCGAGACCGAACCGACCGGACAGCCGAGTCGATAGCGGAAACGGCCCACGTCGATTCCAAGGAGCGAACACAAAAGAATCCGGATCGTCGCCTTGTGGGAAACGATGAGGACATTGCCATTCTCATAGACCCGCTCGATCTCTTCCACCACGCGCAGGGACCGATGGGCAATTGAAATAGCCGGCTCTCCTTCCGTTGGCGGATACCAAGCGGGGTCAGCCGTCCAGCGAAGGTAATCGTCGTGGTATTCCTTACTCACTTCCGCGACCGTCTTTCCTTCCCATTTGCCGTACCCGATTTCTTTGAGGTCATCGCGGGGCTGCGGGGTGATCGCGGTGGCACTGCAAATCGGAGCGGCTGTTTCCAGAGTGCGTTTGAGGGTGCTGGTAAAAATCGCTTCCCATTTTTGGGAGGCATATGCCTTGGCGAAGGATTCTGCCATCTGGTGACCTTCGTCGGTTAGACTTGGGTTGAGGGCGGCCCCACAAAAAGCGTTGGCTCGGCTGAAAGACGTTTGTCCGTGCCGCAAGAGATACAAAGTCAGCATCCCTGCCCTTACCCCGCTGCGGCGCGATTGGCCACTCATTTCCGATTTTCCGAAGGCGGGCGAGTTCCCAAAGCTGGAGAGAAAGCCAGCCGGCCCAAGCGTGATCTCGGATGGCGCACCGACACCCGGGCTTGCCTCGGGGGCATTCCTTTCGTAGGGTCCGGCAGATTTCATGACACCTTCCCTCACGGCCATCATCAGCAAGGAATGGAAGCAACGCATGCTTTTGCTCATCCTTATGTGTGCAGGGATGGGCGGCTGGTTCCTCTACGACGGATTGATCTCCTATCCGAAAAACAATGTGCGGGCCGAGGCCTACTTTGCCCTCCGGGACGATTTGGGAGAAAAGTCGCCCAAACTCGAATCCGCCTGGTTGGCCCTCGCCCGCGAGCGGGGCTGGCGTGAATCTCCCCCCAAGAAGATCCATTCTGCGGACAGTCTCCGAACCCAACTCTGGCTCGGACTGGCCGCCCTGTTCGTCGCGGCGATCATCGGCGCTCATTACTTTCGGTCCCTCTCCCTCACCACCCGCTTGGAAGATGGAAGTATCATTCTTCCGAACGGAAAAAAAATCCCCCTCGACAAGATCCGTGGAGTGAGCAAAAAGCGTTGGAAAAACAAAGGCATCGCCGATCTTGTTTATGAACCCCAGCCCGGCCAATCCGCCCGCTTTATTCTCGACGACTACAAATTCATCGGAGCCGCCGAGATTCTCGCCGAGGTGGAAAAGGTTCTCGCCGAGGTGGAAATCCTTGCTGAAGCCGTGAAGCCCCTCCCTCCGACGCCGGACGAATCCAAAGAAGAGGCCTAGGGAAAATCCCTCGCCAGCGAGGAAGTTGTCATTAAGCGCTGGAAGGATCCGAACGAATTCCCCTGGCCGGAAAACTAGCGTGATCTCTAGGGTGAAGAAATCCGCGCGCCCCGCGAGGGGCGCGACGAATAGAGGCTCCAAAGGTGACTGGTAACAGAGCGTTTCAATCCGCGCGCCCCGCGAGGGGCGCGACCCTTGCCGCCGTAGAGAAATACTACAAGGGCGAGGTTTCAATCCGCGCGCCCCGCGAGGGGCGCGACGAGGCTAACCGGCCCCCGACAGTTGACGCCGAGGTTTCAATCCGCGCGCCCCGCGAGGGGCGCGACGAATAGAGGCTCCAAAGGTGACTGGTAACAGAGCGTTTCAATCCGCGCGCCCCGCGAGGGGCGCGACGCGTGGCATCGGAGGTGTGCCATAAATGCTGGGGTTTCAATCCGCGCGCCCCGCGAGGGGCGCGACCCCCCGAGAAGTGAGCATTGGTGAGTTCTCCACGTTTCAATCCGCGCGCCCCGCGAGGGGCGCGACTTCAACACCCAGATAAGCTAGGCCACCATGGAAAGTTTCAATCCGCGCGCCCCGCGAGGGGCGCGACCGACGGCAAGAGCTTTTCCAAAATTACGGTTGAAGTTTCAATCCGCGCGCCCCGCGAGGGGCGCGACGGGTCCTACTATCTTGTCCCTGGTACCGTTAATGTTTCAATCCGCGCGCCCCGCGAGGGGCGCGACCGTAGTCGGGATCTTCTAAAGACGCACGATGTGGGTTTCAATCCGCGCGCCCCGCGAGGGGCGCGACCTATGGCGCGTGGTCTGCGGGGCGGGAATGGAGCGTTTCAATCCGCGCGCCCCGCGAGGGGCGCGACCGGCCTACTGGAGCAGGCCGAGGCCGCAGGAGCGTTTCAATCCGCGCGCCCCGCGAGGGGCGCGACCGTTTTGGAAGGCACGACAGCCAAACGTGAGGGAGTTTCAATCCGCGCGCCCCGCGAGGGGCGCGACCGAACGGATTTTTCTTATCGGTGACGACAACCGGTTTCAATCCGCGCGCCCCGCGAGGGGCGCGACACGGGTTCATGCCCCTTGACCTAGGGGGAGTTGCGTTTCAATCCGCGCGCCCCGCGAGGGGCGCGACGGAACCTGAACCTTCGCCTTGGATGCAAAGAGCGTTTCAATCCGCGCGCCCCGCGAGGGGCGCGACACCGGAGGGAAAGGCGAAATCCGCAGCATGGAGGGTTTCAATCCGCGCGCCCCGCGAGGGGCGCGACCCAACGTCTCCGATGAGGTCTGGAATGACAGACTTGTTTCAATCCGCGCGCCCCGCGAGGGGCGCGACCGCT
>Ga0105052_10006309_pt1 | contig 12087 bp, 10 predicted proteins | sample FRY03_FD_78094 | JGI IMG/M metagenome (GOLD analysis project Ga0105052, IMG submission 78094) | Freshwater microbial communities from Lake Fryxell liftoff mats and glacier meltwater in Antarctica - FRY-03 | ecosystem: Environmental > Aquatic > Freshwater > Ice > Glacier meltwater ... | reverse complement strand
TCGCGGCACCGCCGGGCCGGTGACCGGAAAGCCCGAACTCGGCTGGCGGCTGGCGAGCGACTGCTGGGGCCACGGCTATGCCAGCGAGGCGGCGCGCGGCTCGGCAGACTGGGCTTTTGCCAATCTGGCCGACGATGCCGTCTGGGCGATCACGACGGTCGAAAATCGCCGCAGTCGTGCGGTGATGGAGCGGCTTGGCATGAAGCATCGCGTGGATCTCGATTTCGACCATCCGCGGGTGCCGGTCGACGACCCGCTGCTGCGCCACGTCGCCTATGCACTCGAACGTTCAAGGGGGGTGGCACAATGAACGACCAAGCGACCGGCCAGGCTCCGACCCGAGCCGGAGTGAACCGCCCGCTGTTCGTCGCGACGATCCTGACGGGCAGCTTCCTGCTGTTCGTGGTCCAGCCGATGGTCGCGCGGATGGCGCTGCCCCGGCTCGGCGGCGCGCCGAACGTGTGGAACAGCGCGATGCTGGTCTATCAGGCGCTGCTGCTGGGCGGCTATGCCTATGCCCACCTGCTGTCGCGCTGGCCGGTGCGGCGGCAGGCTACGATCCATCTCGTACTGCTCGCGCTGGCGGCAATAACCCTGCCGATCCATCTCGCCGATCTCGCCGCGCCTGCCCAGGGGCGCGAGGCACTGTGGGTGCCGCTGCTGTTCGCGGTTTCGATCGGCCCGGTGTTCTTCCTCGTCTCGGCGCAGGCCCCGCTGATGCAGCGCTGGTATTCCGCGCATCCGCAGGCGGGTGAGCCGTGGGCGCTGTACGCCGCCTCGAACCTCGGCAGTTTTGCCGGACTGATCGCCTATCCGCTGGTGTTCGAGCCGCTGTTGCCGGTCCGGTTCCAGGCGTGGAGCTGGAGCGCGGGGTACGGCCTCCTGATCATGCTGATCGCGGCGACCGCCTGGACGCGCTGGCGCAGCCCTGCGCCGACTGAGGCGGCACCCGTCGCAAGGGTCGGCGAAGAACCGCGCAAGGCCATCGGCTGGCGTCGGATCGTCGCCTGGCTGGTGCTGGCAGCGGTGCCTTCGGGGCTGATGCTCTCGACCACAACGCATCTGACCACCGACATTTTTGCGATGCCGCTGCTGTGGGTGATCCCGCTGGGGCTCTATCTGCTCAGCTTCGTCCCGGCGTTCGCCGACCGGCGCCCGCTCGCCAACGCGATTTCGCGTTCGACCCCGATCCTGCTGCTGCTGGCGGGCGGAATGGCGATGAGCTCGCGCAGTTCGGGTTCGATCAGCCTGGCGCTGGCCAGCGTGGTGCTGTTGTTTACGGTCGCCGTTACGCTCCACGCGCGGATGTACGATCTGCGCCCCGAACCGTCGCGGCTGACGCTGTTCTATCTGACGATGTCGGCGGGCGGTGCGCTGGGGGGACTGTTCACCGCCCTGTTCGCGCCGCTGTGGTTCGACTGGGTGTGGGAGCACCCGCTGCTGATCGTCGCTGCCGCGCTGCTGCTGCCGCAGCGGCCGCTGCTGGGCTGGATGAAGCTGGGCGGCCTGTCGCGCGACATGGCCTCGGTTGCGGTCGCCGTGCTGGTGCTGTTCGCCGGGTTTCTCGCCTGGCTGATGCTCAAGCTCGATCCCAAGGACGACGCGCTGCTGGTCCTCGTGCTCGCGCTGGGGCTCGCGTTCTGCGGGGTGCTGGTGATCGGGCGGCGCTGGGCCTTCATCGCGATTCTCGGGCTGACGATGCTCGGGCGCGGCGGTTACGAGACGATCGAGACCTCGCTGTCAGGCGCGCGCAGCCGCAGCTACTTCGGTATCTACACGGTCCGCAACTATCCTGCAGAAAACCAGCGGATGCTCGCCCACGGGACCACGTTGCACGGAATGCAGTTCACCGATTCGCGAAGACTCCAGCCGACCACCTATTACGGCCCGACCTCCGGGGTTGGGATAGCGATGGCCAAGGCGCCCGAATTGTTCGGCTCAGCGGCGCGGATCGGGGTGGTCGGCCTCGGCACCGGCACACTGGCCTGCTGGCTCCGCCCGGGCGAACGCTGGACCTTTTTCGAGATCGACGCGGCGGTGCTGGCGCTGTCGCGCGCACGGCGCTTCACCTTCCTGCCCGATTGCGCGCCCGATGCCGCGGTGCGGCTGGGCGATGCGCGGCTCGAACTGGCGAAAGACCCGCCCGGAAGCTACGACGTGCTGGCGATCGACGCGTTCTCGTCCGACGCGATCCCATTGCACCTGCTGACCGCAGAGGCGCTGGACGTCTATGGCCGCGCGCTGTCCGATGACGGCTACCTGCTGATCCACATCTCCAACCGCTATTTCGAGCTCGAGCCGCAGCTTTCGGCCTCGATCGCCAAGGCGGGGTGGACCGCGCGGGTGCTGTCCGATTATGCTGATCGCAAACAGGGCCTCTCGGCCTCGGTGTGGGTCGCGGTGGCGCGCGACGAGGCACGGTTGGCGCAGCTTACGGCGGGGCGCAAGGACTGGAAGCCGCTGCTCAGCGATCCCGCGACACGACCCTGGACCGACGATCACGCTTCGATCCTGCCCGCCGTCCGGTGGGAAAATCTGGTGGGAAAGGTGCTGTAATGACTGAATTTGTCCCGCGCCATGACGTCACCATCCTGACGATCCACGGCAAGACCCCGCAGATCGATCCCACCGCCTTCATCGCGTCCGGCTGCCGGATCATCGGCGACGTGACGATCGGGGCGGGGGTCAGCATCTGGTACAACTGCGTGATCCGCGCCGAGGTCAACCGCGTGGTCATCGGCGCACGGACGAACATCCAGGACGGCAGCGTGGTCCACTGTGATCCCCCGCGCCCGGGTGATCCGGACGGCTCGCCCACCCTGATCGGCGAGGACGTGCTGATCGGTCACATGGCGATGATCCACGGCTGCGTGCTGGAGGACCGCGCGTTCGTCGGGCTCGGAGCGATCGTCATGAACAAGGCGCGGATCGGCGGCGACGCGATGCTGGCAGCGGGCGCGATGCTGACCGAAGGCAAGGTGATCGAGCCGCGCGCGTTGTGGGCCGGACGCCCGGCGAAGTTCATGCGCAATCTCGACGATGCAGCGATTGCCGGGATGCGGACCAGCGTCGTGCATTACGTCGAGAACGGACGCGCCCATGCGGGGGCGCTTGCGTCTCAGCCAGATTGAGGCGTCCGGATCCGGTCGGCAAACGCCGCCAGCAGCGCCGCAGCGACGGAGGGCACCCACAGGCCGGCCATGCCTATCGCACGCCACGTCAAGGCACAACACACGGCCCCGATCACCAGCGCCAGCCACAACCCCAGCCAGGCGATCCAGCCATCTTCCCCGCGCCCGGTGATGCGCGCGGCGATCCCTTGCCCCATCCGGACCAGTGCCCCGGTCATGTAAGTCAATCCGACCGCGACCCCGCCCTGCCGCTGGAAGGTATTGTTGAGCGCGCCCATGGCCGACACCAGCAACAGCATCACGGCGACCATCGGCCAGGCCAGCATAGCGCCGCTGGCGGCAATGGCCAGCAGGATCGCCGTCAAGGCCAGGACCGCCATCTTGCGCCTGCTGCGCGCGGCCTGTGCCAGCAAAGCACCGCCAGTCACCCCCACGATAAATCCTGCGATAAGCAAGGCGGCAAACCATGCGGTCGTCGGCGAGGTCACCAGGTCCACCCCCAGCCGGGTCGTATTGCCGGACATGAAGGATACAAAGTACCGGTCGGCTGCCAGAAAACCGGTCGCATCGACGAAACCGGCGATACCCGCCGCCGCGTAGGCAATGAAACGTCGTTGGAGATCGAGGGTCTGCACTACTCCCGCGCATAGGCGGTCTCCGCCGGTGGCGCGAGAACGATCAATCCCGGATGAGCGCCTTGAGGCTATTGAGCCGGTCCGCTTCATGCGCTGGCTTGTCGCTGCGGATGCGGCTGATCCGGGGAAAGCGCATCGCCACGCCCGATTTGTGGCGTTTGGACAAGTGGACCGAATCGAATGCGACCTCGAACACCAGGCTCTTGTCGGTTTCACGCACCGGGCCGAACCGCGCGACGGTGTTCTGGCGGACGTGGTGGTCGAGCTGTTTCAATTCGGCGTCGGTGAAGCCGAAATAGGCCTTGCCGACGGGTAACAATTCGGCCCCCGCATCGGGATCGCCGTCCCAGCAGCCGAAAGTGAAATCCGAATAGAACGAACTGCGCTTGCCCGAACCGCGCTGGGCATACATCAGCACCGCGTCGATGGTCAGCGGATCGCGCTTCCACTTGTACCACAGCCCGGTGCGGCGACCGGCGACATAGGTCGAATCGCGACGCTTGAGCATGACGCCTTCGATCGCAGCATCGCGGGCGCCTTCGCGGATCGCGGCGAGGTGATCGAGGCTGGCGGCGGGGATCGTCGCCGACAAGTCGAACCGCCCGGGATCGAGCCGGGGAACGAACGCCTCGAGCCGGGCGCGGCGCTGCTCCCACGACCAGCCGCGCAGGTCCTCGCCCTCCTCGATCAGCAGGTCATAAAGCCGGACGAAGGCAGGATAGTCGGCCAGCATCTTTTTGGAGACGGTCTTGCGCCCGAGCCGTTGCTGGAGCGCGTTGAAGCTCGCCGCCCCGCCCTCCTCGCCGCCCTGGTGACTGCCGCGAACCAGCAGTTCGCCGTCAAGCACGGCGGGCAGCTCAAGCGCGCCGGCAATCTCGGGAAAGCTGGCGGAGATGTCGTCGCCGGTGCGCGAATAGACCCGGGTTTCGCCGGCAACATGGACGATCTGCACGCGGATGCCGTCCCATTTCCACTCTGCAACAAAGTCCGCCATATCGACAATGACGTCATCGAGCGGATGCGCCAGCATGAACGGACGAAACAGCGGAAGTTCGTCGGTGCGCGGCGGCTCGGCCTTGTCGGCCGCCCAGGCGAACAGCGGCAGGTAGGGCGGGGACTGGCCGTGCCAGTACTCTTCGACATCGTCGACCGCGACATCGAATGCCTGTGCGAACGCGACTTTGGCCAACCGCGCCGAAATCCCGATCCGCATCGCGCCCGTAGCCAGCTTGAGCAGCGCGTAACGGCCGTTGTCGTCGAGCCGGTCAAGCAATGCGGCGAGGCCCACCGGCGCTGTCGCGCGGGTCAAAGCATGGAGTTGCGAGACCGCTTCGCTTACGGTTGGTGGCGGCTCGACGTCACCGCAACTTTCCGGCCACAGCAGGCTGGCAGTCTCCGCGGTGTCGCCGACATAGTCGCGGCTCAGCGCGAACAGGACCGGATCTATCCTGCCGGTCAACAGCGCGCGGACGGTCGAGGCCTTGACCGCCGGGAAGTCGAGCCCATCGGTCAGCGCCGCCAGCGCCCAGCCGCGGTCGGGATCGGGGGTCTCGCGCAGATAGGCCGCGATCAGCGCCAGCTTGGCATTGCGGCTGCGGGTATAGACCAGCGCATCGACGAGGGCAGCGAAGCGCTCCATCAATCGTCCCCCTCAGTCATCTTCGTCTTCATACCCCACCAGCGCCAGCGCGCGGGCCTTGCGCTGGTGGAGCTGGCACCAGCGCAGCAGCGCTTCCTCGCGGCCGTGGGTTATCCACGTCTCGGCCGGGTTCACCTCTTCGATGGTGCGCGTCAGTTCGTCCCAGTCGGCATGGTCGGAGATAATCAGCGGCAATTCGACCTGACGCTGGCGTGCGCGGGCGCGGACCCGCATCCAGCCCGAGGCCATGCTAGTCAGTGGATCGGGCAAGCGGCGGCTCCAGCGGTCAGCCAGCGCCGAGGGTGGGCAAATCACGATCTGGCCCTCGAGTTCGGCCTTGGGCACGCCCGCTACCGGGCGCAGCTTGCCCAGATCGATCCCGAAATCCTCGTAAAGGCGGCACATCCGCTCCATCGCACCGTGAAGGTAGATCGGCTCGGCATATCCGGCGGCACGCAATTCGGCGATCACCCGCTGTGCCTTGCCCAGCGCATAGGCACCCACCAGCACACAGCGTGCCGGGTTTGCTGCGCGCGCGGCGAGCAGCTTGGCGATTTCCTCCCCAATCGGAGGATGGCGAAAGACCGGCAGGCCGAATGTCGCCTCGGTAATCAGCACGTCGCAGGGGGTGACTGCGAAGGGCGGGCAGGTGGGATCGGGGCGGCGCTTGTAGTCACCGGTCACGATCACCCGCTCGCCTGCATGTTCGAGCAGGATTTGCGCCGAGCCGAGCACGTGTCCGGCGGGCAGGTACGTTGCAGCAACAGCGCCGGGCAGCTGGATGGTCTCGCCATACGGCGCCGGTTCCGCCCCGGCCTCGGTTGCGTAGCGCAACTTCATGATCGCCAGCGTCGCGGGCGTCGCTACGGTGCGGCCATGGCCGCCCCGCGCATGGTCGGCATGACCGTGCGTGACCAGCGCGGTCCCCACGGGACGCGCCGGATCGATCCACAGGTCGGCGTGCGGTATGTGAATACCGTGTGGCTCCGGCCTGATCCACGAGAATGGTGCGCTCATCCTGCACATAATGGGCAGTCCTGCCGGGATGTTCCAGCACCCGCTTCAATCGTCGATGGGGCAAAGCCGTTGTGCGATGATCGAAAAGGGCTAAACTCACCCGGCTCGCAAAACCCGCGTGGCAGGGGAAGGTGATGATCGAGGTCCGGATTGCTGCCCGCGTGTTTGTCGCAGCCCTCGCTGCAGCAGCGCTGTCGGCGTGCGATACGAAAAAGGAGACCGGGCCCGACGAGGCCGCGCCGCAGGATGTGCCTCAAATCGCCACCCCGGTCGTCCCCGCCGTGCTCGATCCCGCCGCCGTCCTCCCGCTTGAGAGCTTTACCGGAATGGACACCGACAGTGACGGCCTGGTGTCTTCTGCCGAGTACGCCAAGGCCGCGCAGACGATGTTCCGGCTGACCGATGCCGACCGTGACGGATCGGTCACCGTTGCCGAGATGGATGCGGCTGAACGCGCAGTGGGGGGCAGCAAAGCCATCAGAAGCGATGCGCCTCAGGCGGCTCTTCCATCCTCCGAAAAGACCATCGCGGTCAGCGACGGCGATGGCGATGGCCAGTTGACGCTCGCCGAATACGTAGGCGGCTCAAACGGGCTGTTCGCCAAGATGGACGCGAATGCCGATGCCCGGCTCGATCGCGCCGAGTGGGACGCAGGCCATGCGATGCCTGCGCCAGGAGCGACGCCGTCTGCGAAGTAAGGCGTTACCCCGCCCCGTCGTGTGACAACCCTTCCGGCGTCTCGGCCCCGGTTTCGGTCTCGGTCTTGCCCTTCTTCCTGGTGCGCTTCTTGACCACCTTGGGCGGCGCGGGGCTCATTTCGAAGGCGAGAGCGTTCTCCTTCAGGCTGACATGCACCTCGCCGCCATTGGCCAGCTTGCCGAACAACAGCTCCTCGGCGAGCGGCTGCTTGACCTTTTCCTGAAGCAGTCGCGCCATCGGTCGCGCGCCATAGAGCTTGTCGTAGCCCTTGTTGGCAAGCCATTCGCGTGCATCGCCATCGAACTGGATATGGACGTTCTGATCGGCCAGCTGCAGTTCCAGCTGGAGGATGAACTTGTCCACCACCCGGCTGACGACGCTGGTCGGCAGATAGGAGAACGGCACGATCGCATCGAGCCGGTTGCGGAATTCGGGTGAAAACGTCCGCTTGACCGCCTCGTCGCCCGCGTCCTCCTTGGACACGTCGCCGAATCCGATGCCCTGTCGCGCCATGTCGCTGGCCCCGGCATTGGTGGTCATGATCAGCACGACGTTGCGGAAATCGACCGTCTTGCCGTGGTGATCGGTCAGCCGTCCGTTGTCCATGACCTGCAGCAGGATGTTGAACAGGTCGGGATGGGCCTTCTCGATTTCGTCGAGCAACAGCACCGAATGCGGCTGCTGGTCGATTGCGTCGGTCAGCAATCCGCCCTGATCGAACCCGACATAGCCCGGCGGCGCGCCGATCAGGCGGCTGATTGAGTGGCGCTCCATATATTCGGACATGTCGAAGCGCTGGAGCGGGATGCCCATGATCGAGGCGAGCTGCCGCGCGACCTCGGTCTTGCCGACCCCGGTCGGGCCGGAAAACAGGAACGAACCGATCGGCTTGTCCGGATCGCGCAATCCGGCGCGGCTCAGCTTCATCGCGGTGGCGAGCTGCGAAATCGCAGCGTCCTGGCCGAACACGACGCGCTTCAGATCGCGGTCGAGGTGTTCGAGCACCTTCTTGTCGTCCGAACTGACCGATTTCGGCGGAATCCGCGCCATCGTCGCGATGACCTGCTCGATCTCGCGCGCGGTGATGGTCTTCTTGCGCTTCGATGGCGGGACCAGCATCTGCATCGCCCCAACCTCGTCGATCACGTCGATCGCCTTGTCGGGCAGTTTGCGGTCGTTGATGTAGCGCGCCGACAGCTCGACCGCGGTCTTGATCGCGTCGGGAGTGTACTTGACCTTGTGATGCTCCTCGAACGCGGTGCGCAGGCCCTTCAGGATCTTGATCGTGTCCTCGATGGTCGGTTCGTTGACGTCGATCTTCTGGAACCGCCGCAGCAGCGCGCGGTCCTTTTCAAAGTGGTTGCGGAATTCCTTGTAGGTGGTCGAGCCGATGCAGCGGATCGCCCCGCTGGACAAGGCGGGCTTGAGCAGGTTGGAGGCGTCCATTGCCCCGCCGCTGGTCGCGCCCGCACCGATCACCGTGTGGATTTCGTCGATGAACAGCACCGCGTGGGGCATCTTCTCGAGCTCGTTGACCACCTGCTTGAGGCGCTCCTCGAAATCGCCGCGATAACGCGTGCCCGCCAGCAGCGCGCCCATATCGAGGCTGTAGATCACCGCCTCGGTCAGCACCTCGGGCACCTCGCCCTCGACGATCTTGCGCGCGAGGCCCTCGGCGATGGCGGTCTTGCCGACCCCCGGATCGCCGACATAGAGCGGATTGTTCTTGCTCCGGCGGCACAGGATCTGGATCGTCCGGTCGACTTCCGGCCCGCGCCCGATCAGCGGATCGATCTTGCCTGCCAGGGCCTTCTCGTTGAGGTTGACGGTGAACTGGTCGAGCGCCGAATCCTTCTTCTGCGCTTTGGGATCGGCCTTTTCCTCGGCAGCCGCAGGCTTTTCCTCGTCCGCGCCCTTGGGTCCGCGCGCTTCGATCTGGCGACCGCCCTTGCCGATCCCGTGGCTGATGAAGCTGACCGCGTCGAGGCGGCTCATGTCCTGCTGCTGGAGAAAATAGACCGCGTAGCTGTCACGCTCGGAAAACAGCGCGACCAGCACGTTGGCCCCGGTCACGGTGTCCTTGCCCGAGGACTGGACGTGGAGGATCGCGCGCTGGATTACCCGCTGGAACCCGGCAGTGGGGGCGGGATCGGACTTGTCGCTGGTCTTAAGCGATTCGTATTCCTGGTCGAGATACTGGCGCACCACGTCGCCCAGATCGCCCAGATCGACCCCGCAGGCGGTCATCACCTGGGCCGCATCGGCATCGTCGATCAGCGCGAGCAGCAGGTGCTCGAGCGTGGCATATTCGTGGCTGCGCTCGGCCGCGTTACCGAGCGCGGAGTGCAGCGTCTTTTCGAGGCTCTGGGCAAAACTGGGCATGGCAGCGACTTTCCGGCTTGCGCCTCAGGGTCCTGTGAAAATCAGGGATAAACGGAGATGGTTAACGCGAGTTAAATCGTCTCGGTGCGGTTCTACCAACACGATATGGGAATGCTGCCCGCAAACCGGAAGGGCAGGCCGGATCATCGCGGTGCCGGTCTGCTCGAGGGACTGCCGAACAGCGCGTCGGCGGCGACGCGGTGGGCTTTCGCCTTGTCGCGATGCGCCACGATCCGCACGACCTCGGCCTCGCACCACTGGATGCGTTCGTTGAGCTCGTCGACCGAATAGGCGTCGAGGCTTTCGACGGCGAGCTTGCTGGCGGCATCGCCTCGCGGACGGGGAAGGTCTTCCTCCATTGCGGGGTCAATCTCCCGCGCGGCGGCCTTGCTGTCAACCGGGCTCACCGCTAGGCATTCCGGAGTGTGGCGGCGGGGCCACAATGCAACCCTGCGACATGCCCCGGAGGACAGGCAAATGGCGGAAATTCCGGGACAAATGACCGCAGTCGGGTTTGCCGAAGCCGGGCCGCCCGACGTGCTCAAGCCTTCGATCATCGAGGTGCCGCGCCCCGGCCCGAACCAGGTGCTGATCCGCGTGGCTTTCGCCGGGGTCAACCGGCCCGACGTGATCCAGCGCCAGGGGCTTTATCCCGCACCGCCGGGGGCATCGCCGATTCCGGGGCTGGAGGTGGCGGGGCAGATCGTCGCCACCGGGCCGGGGGTGACCATGCCGCTGCTCGGCCAGCAGGTTTGCGCGCTGGTCCCGGGCGGGGGCTATGCCGAATATTGCGTGACCAATGCGGGGCATTGCCTGCCGGTCCCCGAAGGCCTGTCGCTGGCTCAGGCGGCGGCGCTGCCCGAAACGCTGTTCACCGTCTGGCACAATGTGTTCGAGCGCGGTTTTGCCCGCGAAGGTGAGACCATGCTGGTCCACGGCGGAACCAGCGGGATCGGCTCGATGGCGATCATGCTGGGCCGCGCCTTCGGGCTGACCGTGCTGGTGACCTGCGGCGGCCCGGAAAAATGCGCGGCCGCGCGCGAGATCGGCGCGGCGCTGGCGATCGATTACAAGGCGGAGGACTTCGTCGAGGCGGTCACAAGCTTCACCGGCGGCAAGGGGGTGCAGCTGGTGCTCGACATGGTCGCGGGCGACTATGTGGCGCGCAACCTCAAGTGCCTCGCCGACGAAGGCCGCCACGTGACGATCGCGGTCCAGGGCGGGGTCCGCGCCGAACTCAACATGGCCGAAGTCATGCGCCGCCGCCTGACCCTTACCGGTTCGACCCTGCGGCCGCGCTCGGACGAGTTCAAGACGCTGCTCGCCGATGACATAGCCCGCAACGCCTGGCCGCTGATCGAGAACGGCACGATCCGCCCGGTGATGGACCGGACCTTCGCGTTGGCCGATGCGGCGGCGGCGCACACCCGGATGGAGGCAGGCGAACACATCGGCAAGATCGTGCTGGCGGTTGGCGGGTGAGCGACTAAGCCTTGCTCCAAGCACCTTAATGGCCTACATCGCGCTTTGCTTGGCCGCTCCGAAAGGGGCGGCCCTTTCTTTGTCTGCTATCCTTTTTTTCGATTTTTGGGAGTGACCCCAGTGACCCAGCAAGCCAACCCGCTGATGCCGCATGCGACGGCCTCGTGGCTGGTCGACAGCACCGGCCTCACCTTTGAGCAGATCGCAGAATTCTGCGGCATCCACATCCTCGAAGTCCAGGCGATGGCCGACGATCTGGCGGGCTCGAAATACACCGGGCGCGATCCGGTCTACGCCGGCGAGCTTTCGAATGACGAGATCGAGCGCGGCCAGGCCGATCCGTCCTATCGCCTGAAGATGCAGAAGGCGCCGATCCAGGTGACCCGGACCAAGGGCCCACGCTATACCCCGGTGTCCAAGCGTCAGGACAAGCCCGACGGGATCGCCTGGATTCTGCGCAACCATCCCGAAATCTCCGACGCGCAGGTCGGCAAGCTGATCGGAACCACCCGCAACACCATCGCCGCGATCCGCGATCGCAGCCACTGGAACATCTCCAACATCAATCCGAAGGACCCGGTGACTCTGGGCCTGTGTTCGCAGCGCGAACTCGACGGGATCGTCACGCGCGCCGCCAAGAAGGCCGGGATCGAGGAAGACCAGGCGAGCCGCGATGCGCGGCTGGGCGACGATCGCACCGCATTGATCGAAGAGCTGCGCGCCGAGCGCGAAACCAACGTCAAGGCCGCCGCTGCCGCCGCACAGGAAGCCCAAGCCGCCGCCTGGCTCGAAACCCGCCGCGCCGAGGGCGTCAGCGACTCTTAGGTTTCCGCCTGACGGCGGTGCGGCACCAGCCCACTCCCCCTCCCGGCCACCCAGAGCATACAATCTCGTTGGGTGGCCGGGAGGCGGAGCGGGCTGGTGCCGACTGCAACAGAAAAAGCTCTAGCCTAACAGGCTGATCCGCGAATCGTCGCCGATGCCTGCGGATGCAGCCAGCGGGATCGCGGAAACATTCGTCTGAACCCCGCGCGGAGCGAACCGGCCTTCGACCTGCGCGCCCTGCTCGATGGTCAGCGCGTCGTACGACACGTCGCCGTGG
>Ga0105052_10006299_pt1 | contig 12098 bp, 9 predicted proteins | sample FRY03_FD_78094 | JGI IMG/M metagenome (GOLD analysis project Ga0105052, IMG submission 78094) | Freshwater microbial communities from Lake Fryxell liftoff mats and glacier meltwater in Antarctica - FRY-03 | ecosystem: Environmental > Aquatic > Freshwater > Ice > Glacier meltwater ... | reverse complement strand
GCAAATCTCTGCGGTATCGCTTCGCCATCTTTCCTCCGCTGGCGCGGCGAGGCAGTCCTACCGTGCCGATATGGTGGACCGGGTCGAGGACTATCGCTGGTGCGGCTATGCTTCGGCGGTGGCCGGCAACCGATGGGCGAGGATGGGCCTGGGTCGCATTCTCCGGCACTCGCCCCGGGTCAGCGGAGAGGATTTCGACGAGGATTGGAAGGCCACTGCCCCGATCTATCGGCTCTGGCTCTATGATCAGGGCGAAGTCCGGGTGCTGCCAGATGAGGCAAACGCGGAGAGCTCGACGCACCCGAGACGGGGCTTCACGTCCGAGGAGGTCGAGGCCGAGGTGGCGCTTGGCGGCAAACTGCCCTTGAAGCGGGTCATCCGCCGACGGGTTCGCTACCTCATCGACGGCGGAGTGTTTGGCAGCGCCGCCTTTGTCGAGAATGTCTTTACGCGCCACCGCGAGCGCTTCAGTCTGAAGCGCAAGACCGGGGCACGGCGAATGCGGGAAGCGGATTGGGAAGACCTCTGCGTCTTACGAGACCTGAAGAACGACCTGATCGGAGAGCCTGCGGAGCGACCGGCGCGTCCGGTGTGAAGCGTGGCGAGGAGAAGACGTGAGCCTCCCCTGAAAGTCCCGCCCCGGTCGGCGGGATCCGGGAAGATTTTGTTGGCGCAGGGCATTCGTGTGCCCGCAGCGCGCCGGATGTGCCGTTTTTCGCAGTGAGACGCTCGGGTGCTGCGAAATCGGCGGGCCGAAATCGCGCATGAGCGATCGCGCGGGAAGACGAGAACATGCTGATGCGGGAAAACGGATGATTGACGTGCGGCACGGTTATAATTAGCCTGTCCCTGTGAATTTAGGAAACCTCTCAGCTGGATGCATTACTTTCCCAGATCAAGCCGGGTGGACGGAGTTTCAGACCCACATGACTGACCCGGCAAATTCAGGAGCAGCAACGATCCCAATTTCAATCGCTTACACTGGAGTATTCCCTACAGGAAATCGCCCAAATGATCCTAACGGGGAAAACGAAAATGATATGAGACAGCCACAAATACCCTGTCCCGCTTGTCCGCATCTTCCATGATAAAGCATTTCAATACTCTCTATAAGTGCCTTTTCGTAGTTCTGAGTTTCCTTTTCTCAGGTTGTGAAACTTTGAAACACACAAGCATTCCCTCATCGTTTACTGAATACTTTAGCAGCGGTGAGCAGAAGGCATTTGAGTTGCCGAAAGTTGAAGATTTTTCAAAAGTAGCAGCAATTGCGGTCCGGAATGACTCGATCACTGGTGAACTCCAGAATCTATAATCTATATTACTACTTCGACGACGGTGGCGTATTTGCTTATTACTGGAATGAAGAGTTCTTATTCACGGGTGCCGTTTCACTCGACGCGCAGGGAAGGAATTCGTCATCCGTTGTCGTTGAGGCATTGAGTAAGACCCGTAAAGATTATTCCGAAAACTCACCGAGTTCACAGATTTGGATTCGGAAGGGACTTATTCACGAAGAACTCCGCTCGCCCGTCACCCGCTGGCGCACAACGAACGGCAGCCCTTCGTCACCCGTGCAAACGACCGCTGCGGCACGCTGTCTGCTTTCGCTCGCAAGCTCGCTGGTGGCAGACATCCCGCGTTGACTGCGGCTACGCCCTGCCCTTTGGAGACGGGGTCAGGAGACGGGGTCAGGGAACGAATTTCGGTCAAGCGACGGAATCAGGGAATAGAGTCCCAATTTAACTTCCGCCCTTCCGCTAACGTTTCCCTCACCCCGCAACCGCGCCTTGCGGCCCGCTTTGATCTCGGGAGACGGGTTTTTCTTCCTGGCTTCGTGGCTTTGTGTGAGACTTGTTTTCGTTCTTCATTGCGGAGAGGGCTCACACAAAGCCACAAAGGCACAAAGGGATCGGAGACTGGCACTCCTCGATGGGCTGAGCCTCTCCGAGTCGCGCCGGTGCCAATGACCGCAGACAAAGCTTTACCGCCTTGCTGAATAGCGCTACGATTTCGTCCATGGGTTTCGGCTATGACAACCAGGGACGGCCCGACGAAAAACGCCGGGGGCTTGGAGGCGTTTTGGACGGAGCGTCAGCGAAGCCCGAAGGGCGAGGGCCGCAGGCGGGCGGCCCGAGTCAACTGACCTCGGCCGTCAAGCGCCTCCCCGGCGAAGAACTCCTCGCGGGCTGGCAGCAGGAGTTCGAATATGACAACCTGGGCAATTATCCCCCTCCTTCGTCGCGCGACCTGCGGTTTCGCTTCGCCGTTTTTCAACCGCTCAACGCGGCGAGGCAGTGGAAATCAACCCGCGAAGGCGGCAACGCCGCCGGGGCGAACCGGCGCGAGAGTGTCTACACGCCCAACGCCCTGAACCAATACACCGCCATCACCCGTCCCGGGGCCTTGGACGTGCTCGACCGCATCCAGTATGGCTATGACGCCGCCAGCAACCGAACTTGGCGGCGAAACCTCGCCGCCGAGCAGGGAGGTCAGGATCAGGCTTACTCCTACGATCATCTTCATCAGGTGAAGTCGGCCGCCAAGGGCACCCTGAACCTGAACCAGACCACGATCGGGGCGATCCCGGCACGAGACGAGCACTTTGATTATGACCCTTCGGGCAACTGGACCCGCTACCGGCTCGCCGAGGACGGACAATCCCAGCTCGATCAGGGACGGGTCAGCAACCGGGCCAATCAGCTGGTGCAGATCGACGGATCCAGCGACGGGATCTCCTACGACCTCGTCGGCAACGCCACGAGCCTGCCTCCCGATGCCTCGGGCGATTGGCAAGCTCCCCTTACTCTCGTCTGGGACGCGTGGAACCGGCTCGTTGAAGTGAAAGATGCCACAGAAGCAACCGTGGCCCGCTATCAATATGACGGACTGTTCCGGCGGACCGTGCGAATCGCCAACGGCGAGGTGCGCCACGAATACTACAACGATCAGTGGAAGGTCGTCGAAGAGCGCGCCCCGGAGATGACCTCCTCTTCGTCGTCTTCTTCGAGCAGCTCATCCTCTTCGTCCTCCTCCTCTTCGGAAGACGCGGGAATGGTTCCGGTGGCCTATTATCCCTGCGACGAGTATGATTCCTCCAGTTATCTCGACGACACTGTGGGATCCCTGAACTTCACTCCGAACAACTATCCCGGAACCGATACCGGGTTTTGCCACGGGGCGCGCGTGCTGGAAAGTGATCGCTGGTTCGAACATGCCCACAATACGATCTTCAACCCCGGCACCACCAAACCTCTCGCGGTTTCGATCTGGTTCCGTCCCAATAACGTCTACGGCCCCCGGAGCCTTTTCCAAAAAACCGGAGAGTATGAGTTGCTCCTCGATTACAACAAACTGACGTTCCGTGTCGCTACCAACACAGGAGGCGGGGCCTGGGACAAGACTGTGGAAATATCGACGACGTTCTCCGCCTACACCTGGTATCACGTGCTGTTCTGGATCAGACCCGGCAATGAAATTGGCCTTTGTCTTAACGGGGGGACTCCGGACACCGAGAGTCTGGCGAGCGGTCAGGCCGCACGAGTCGCCAGTGGATCAGTCCGCATTAGTCTGCCGACAACTCATTCATTTTCCTCGTCCTACCACTACTCGAGCTATTATTATTCGAGCTGGGCGGCGATGGAGGAAGAGGAAACCGGTCTGCTCGCCGACCCGGTGTCCTATCAGGGACTCGTGGATGAAATCGCGGTGTTCAACTCGGCGCTGGACAGCTCGGAACGGGCCGTGCTCTGGAACAGCGGTTACGGAAACTTCTGGCACGCTGAAGAGGAAGTTTGGGCATCCTGCGATTGGGTGTCATCGAGTTACTACACCCCTTCAAGCTACTATTATCCATCGAGCTATTATTATCCTTCGAGTTATTATTACCCAAGCAGCTGGGCGATGATGGCCAAGGGCGGGGCCTCCGCCATGCCCACCAAGGCGGCACCCTCCACGATCCCTGTGAGTCCCGGGCTGCTTGCGCTGGCGAGTGAAGGAGATCCGGATCGGGTTGTCACCCAATACGGGTGGGGAGCCCGTCCCGGCCACCGCGATGAGCTTGTCCTCCGCGACCGTGCCAGCACCGGCAGCGGAGAACTGGATGAGCGGCTCTACAGTCTGATGGACTACTTTGATCCCACCTCCGCGGTCGATACCGAAGGGGAAGTGGTGGAGCGCTACGGGTTCAGCGCGTTCGGGGTGCGTGAGGTCATGGCACCGGACTGGAATCCGCGAGCAGAGAGCTGGTTCGCGTGGGAGTTCGGGTTCCACGGACAGTTTCTTGATACGGAGACGGGTTATTATAACTACGGCTTCAGATACTATGTGCCTTGGCTGGGAAGGTGGGTGAGCAGGGATCCGATTGATGAAATTATACAGGCAATAAATTATGTGACTCGATCACAAAGTGTGGTCGAACAAAAATTGTTAGAGTGGCTCGACGATACCCGCCGATCAGTGGGAACGACCGGTTCTGTTCTGAATTATAGGTTAACGTCAGATAATCCTATCAACAAGTTGGATGTATTCGGTCTCTTTGCGGGAACAAAAACCGCGAAGTGGGGACCGCCAACGTGCTGCGATCCCTGTGCTGAGGCGAATAAGCGAAGCCTCTTCTACGGAGGAGCGAACCGAGATCCCGCGGGAATATTAGTATGTTGCAATGGCGTGGCTTACCCGTGCATCAATTCAGAATACGAAAACCCCACAAATCAAGGGGGGGAATGTATAGAAAGGTGTCTTAGAGCGCATGAGCAATACCATGCTGAGCAAGGTCACGGTGATTGCAATGGAAAGGGCTTCGACCAAGTCGTCCGGGCTTCCTTCCCTGCCAATGTAGACTCTCACGGAGCTGAGAACTTTGCCTGGGCGAGAGAGAGGGATTGCTTGAGAGAATGCAGAGGCGAGTGCACAACCAAGGCTTGTTATGATACTGTCACTAATCGAATCAACCAATTAAGGGGTTTTGGAAATAGATAAAAGTGACATAAGATTGATGAAATGAAGGCGAATACTTTAATCTCACTGTGGTTTCTCGCTACATTTTTAACTATATTTTCCATTGTGATATTCCCGTCGCAATGGGATCCGGTATTTTTCGCTTTGGACAGCAACTATAAATATAATCGTGATTCTCGCGATGTCCGTCTAGAGACGACCAAAATGATGTCAGAGGGAATTAAAAGCATGCGTGAAAGTGGATTAAATGTTGAATCTGAAGAGGTGATTTTAAGGGAGTCAATTAGACGAATGCGGGAAACTACGTCTGCTAATTATATTGATTATTTAATTTCTAGGTTTATTTTCAAAAAGAATTTGGAGTATCCAACCTTTGAGTAATAATTTAGCGTTTTTTTGTATAGATGGTTGTAGACCGCTTCTCAAAAGTATTCTCGTAAACACACAGATTTGGATTTGTACGATATTTCTAGTGATTTAGAATGCTGACTCGGCAGGCCCGTACAACTGCCTAATCCTGAAACATGTTCCTTCTTTGAACTGTATCTGGTCATCGATCGCGGTCAGGATGAGAGGGCGCGACGGCGATTGCGAACCATGCATCTTCTGCTTTGCGGAGAGTAACCGATGCCTTCATTGTGGATCCTCCCGGTTCAAAGACTGTAAGCGTCAAGGCGAGCGCCGATCGGCAGTAAGCGTCAATAAATTGACCTTCTTGACAGCGTCGCAAGATTCTCGGTCAGGCGGCGGCTTTTTGCGCAGCGACGTTTGACTGCTTTTCGCGGTAGGCCGGGCGCGGCTGTAACTCGCGGATCAGTGAGGCAAGTTTTGCGGGCGTGAGCGCTGCCGCGTCCTCTACGGTCGCATTAAGTGGCATCCGCCGAAGCGCTTCCTCGAAGTAACGTTCGGGATCGATCTTCTGTTCTCTACAGTTCGCCACCAGAGTGTAAAGCAACGCGCTCGCCGTGCCCGCTTCCGCGTTGCCGATGAAGAGTCAGTTCTTCAGTCCAATCTTTAGCGGACGGATCAGGTTCTCGACCGCGTTGTTGTCAATGTCGAGACAAGCTTCAAGAAGATAGCGTTCGAGCTGCTCCCATTGGTTGATGGCATAGGTGAGCGCCTCGCCCAGTTTGCCCTTGCATAGGGTGTACCGTCAAAAGAATGTATAAATCAGGATTCCGTCGGTAAATATTTTTGTAGCGTCTCTGTTAGCTCGTACGCTTGGGTGCGCTGATCCTCGCAAAGCCAAATTGTGTTGCTTTCTGCCAGAACTGCTCCCACCGACCGGCGCTCTTCGTCAGGGCGCGAAGAGTGAGAGTGTTTTCCGCGCCGCCACGGGTCCACTTCATGCCGCTGCCGCAGAGTCTCTCTTTGACCACGCTCTTGCACGCAGCCTCGGTTACCCCGGAACCGATCGGCAGTCCCATGGCGCGGTAGAAAGCGTATTTCATTCGCTCCCGGTGATTGCCAAAGTAGCTGATTGCACGGTCGAGTGCTTCGATACGGGGCGAGCCGGTCGCAAGTTTTCCTCGGGCCTCCTCGAACTCGGCAAGCAGGTCCTCGACTGCTCCGATGTCGTGTTTGAGACGATGGCAGGCATCTTCAAGCCACTGTGTTTTTTGCACTTCGCCGCGGGCGAAGGCGGGTGCAACCGCTGCCAGATATTCGCTGGCGTGCCAGAAGTCCAATACCTGCCATGTGCTCCACCCCTCCAGCCATGGCCACAGATCGTGCGCCCCATCGGCGACTGCGACGTAGCGGGCGTCCGTGTAGGTCGCCCTCACCTGCTTCATCTCGCGATCCATCTTCGCTAAAAAACTTGCGCGACCTGCTTCCGGGGCGCTCGCCACATAGATCGTCGAGCAGCGCTCGCCCTCCCCGTCATAGAAGGCGATCGTGCCCACCATTACCTGCCGCCAACCGTCGTCAACGAACAGAGTGCAGGTTCCGTCGATTCCAACCGATATGGTTTTGATGCGCTCGCCCGCCGGGGCTGTCGGCACTGCGTAGCTCCACTGCCACTGCTTGTCGCAGGCTACCGAAGCAACATCGTCGGCGACTTCGCCCACGTAGCTGCGCGATACCTCCCTGCCGTGCTGGTAGAAATCGGTCACCACCGTGGCGGCATTCGAGTTGGCGTATTTGAAAGCAACCTGTTTGGCGAAGAGCGGCGTTGCCGTGCGCATAATACGGGCGTTCTGCTCCAGCGGGCAGAAGGTGGCTCCACCACGACCGCCCTGATAAACATGGCGATCAATACTTACTGGACCATAAGGCGTTTGATAAATTTTGGGCTGTGCCCCTTTGGAAGTCATCTTGTGCCCGCCGACTACGATCTTCGAGCCATCGGTGTCGAAGTGTTCGAGGCATCTCCCGGTCGCCTCGGTCCTCAACTGGTTAAGCGCGGACTGGAGGCTTAACTCGCTCTCCATCATCGAGGGACCCGGCGTAAAGGTCACGCTGAGAGTCATCGATCCGTCGGAGTTGGGGACAATTTTGGTAGACATTCCAACAATGACGCATGGATAAAAATTTGTACAAGTTTATAAAACGTTATATTAACGTCATACCCCTTGCATAACGGAGTAATTTCCTGGAAGTGTCGAGAATGCATTTTTTGTAAAAGAGGGAGATTATGGAAACAGTAATTTGGAGATTTGTAATTTTCGTTGTTGGATATACGATGGCAACTGCTAGATTGTACAACAGAGATTTAGATAAAATGGGGGAACAAGAGGCAAGGCGGAGGCGCACAACACTTTGGTTCATGGGTGGTTTCGCTTACCTCTGTGGCCTTCTATCGATGATTTAGGGCAACGCAACTTCAAACAAGCCAACCAATGGCATTGGCCGTGCCAACCCACTTCCAATAATGAATACAGTCTGGCTCCTCGGCGGTTGAACACCCCATTTTAGGTCAAGCCCCGGAGATGTCCAACTAGCAGCGCCTCAATGCCACTGTTTGTCGCTGGTCTTCCGCCCTCCGGTTCCTCTCGCTCTTCATCTGGGCGAAGTTCGCCTACTCTGACTAAACATGCCGACACAAGCCCCTGCACCCATGTGCTGCATTGATTCGCCCGCCCCGCCTGCCGGGCTCAGCCTTCGGGCTTCGCTTCACGCCGTCCAAAACCCCTCCGGCCCTCGGGTTTTTTGGTTAACCGTTCAAACTGCCTCCTCGGCGCCAGGTGATCGACAGGGAGGGCTGAATCCGAATTCAGTAAGGCATGCGACACAAACTGACGATGCCGTCACTGAAAAAAATAAACTAAATGATAATCCGTGTGGTTTTTCTTTGCTTGCCGATTTTGGTACTTGTTTCGTGTTCAGGCAGTAGAGTGAAGGTTGGTAAGAATCTCTATTTGGAGAAGTTTTCGGAGAATGATTGACTCATCTGGATGGTATTACTTCGATTTTGCAAATCGAACGGTCGGCGGTCCGATACGGGAAGAAGAACTTAAAAACGACGTTCGATTTAAAGGGATTGACATAGAATCTTCCGAGATAGCGTTACCACCGTAATTAGCGCATTTTCGCGTCGGCCCTAGAATTCGGAGTCGTGCGGAGTCAGTCAAAAATCCTCTTCTCCTAGCCTCCGCGGTCGCCTGGGGCATCCCCCCCGTCCCTCAAGTACACACCTCACCTTCAAGCGTACGACCTCAAAAGGTGAACAATTTTCTTGACTGGGCCTCTCGAATTTATCTAATCTCAACAAAGATGACCGATCATCCTGCCATTCTGCCGCCTTCCGATATGCCTCCAAGCAGTGGGACGGCGCTGGGTAAAGAAGGTTCAAGGGTTTCTGGCGAAAAATTACCCAAATCCGCAATTCCTGTCACTTCCGAGTTACTGGCCCTGGCGCGGGAAGGAAATCAGAACCGGGTTCTCACGCAGTATGTCTGGGGAGCCCGTCCCGGTCACCGCGATGAACTTGTCCTCCGCGACCGTGCCAGCACCGGCAGCGGAGAACTCGATGAGCGGCTCTATAGCCTGATGGACTACTTTGATCCCACCTCTGCGGTCGATACCGAAGGGGAAGTGGTGGAGCGTTACGGGTTCAGCGCGTTCGGGGTGCGTGAGGTGATGGCACCGGACTGGACTCCGAGGGCGGAGAGTTGGTTCGAGTGGGAGTTCGGGTTCCACGGGCAGTTCCTCGATACGGAGACGGGGTATTATAACTACGGCTTCAGGTATTACATGCCGGAGATGGGGAGGTTGGTGTCGAGGGATCCGATCGAGGAACAAGGTGGCTTGAACCTTTATGGGTTCGTTGGGAATGATGGGGTGGGAGCTGTTGATCGGTTGGGTCTTGAGTTCAAGTGCTGTGGTGGCTCAGAGAGCCCAGGAACTGCGGTAAACTCAGATGGTTCTGTAACAGTGAGACTACACCCAGTTCCGTATAACACGGAGATCCAATGCTGTGTCGATGGCGAAGTCTTCGACCGTAGGCCAAGCCCAACCGGAATAAGTATAGTTTACGTCATTCCGGGTGGTTGGAATCCTGGCAATCATGCAGGCCTTCAGGGGCCCTACTGGGGGCCTCGTGGCGTGCAACGGGCGCCTGATCAGGATTTCGACGCAATGTGGACGAACGACCCTCAATTGAAACGGGATAAAAACACTTCTCCCGTCAAGCTTTCAGGCTGTGATTACGATATTGAGAAATTTCGCCGGTGTGTTGCTAACGCTACCACTGTAGGAAAAGATGTGGATTTCAATTTTTGCAGCAACAATTGTCGTAAGCATGTCAATACTGTCATTGAAGAGTGTAAAAATGAGGCGAAAAGGTGATGAAAAAATTGCTAATTTTCTTAATAATCATTTCTGTAATCGGTATTCTTTTCGTGATTCCAAACTTTCCTGTTTTGTCCATGCAAAAAATTATCAGCCACGACCCCATTCAACTAGATTTCGGTTACAAGGTTTACAATCAAATTGCATTTGAGAATAGTCTGGGCAATTTAATTTCCGAAGCTTCTGCTCAGAACATATTGATCACTGATGGGAATACCGAAGCCGTCATTTTGGATCTTTTCGATGAAGAGCTTATATGGGAGAAAAACCACTTAGTTGCCCTCCGCATTAATGAGAAGTCATTGCAAAATAAGGGGCTGGATGTCTCTAAAATTAGTTTCGTTTTTCCTTCTGATGTTTCTGTTACGCTTCAAAGAAGCAACGGCGGCGGTCCGCTAATGCGAGTTTTTAATGAGATCTTTTGAAAGTTCGGTATGAACCGGGGAAACGGGGTCAGGAAACGGGGTCAGGAAACGGGGTCAGGAAACGGGGTCAGGAAACGGGGTCATATTTCTGGGGGTCAGTTCTAGAATTTAGAATTTGACGCCACCCCTCGGGCAGTTGGCGGAGCGCCGTTGGGCGTGGGGGAGTTCACCACAGAGGCCACAGAGAGACTCCGAGTGAGCGGGAAACCCTGCAGTCGCAGGCACCGGGACCGCGGGCGTCCCGCCCGCTTCACAACCCGGAGCCGCTGCCGGTCGCATCACCACCAGCTACACCTATGATCCCTCCACGCTCCAACTCGCCAAGTCCTCCGCCACCGATGGCACCGAGGGAGACGGGGTCAGGGAGACGGGGTCAGGGAACCAATTCCAACTCTTACATTGACCCAACACCCTCCCCGACGCCCCTCACCCCGCAACCGCGCCCTGCGGCCCGCTTTGGAGACGGAGACGGGGTCAGGACGGAGACGGGGTCAGGGAACGAAATCCGTATTTCACGTTCAGTTCCATAAATTTTCGGAGACACGGTCGGGGAGAGAATTCCGGTCAATCAACGGAATCACGGGACCAATTCCGAATCTAACATTTACCCAGTCCAATCCCCGAAGATCCTCTCCCGACAACCACCCTCTGCGGTCCTCTTTGCACTCTGTGGCCGGAGTTTCCCTTTGTGGCTTTGTGTCGTTGCCTTCGCTCCGCTCCGGCTACCCGCTCGGCGTGTTGTGTGGGACTTGTTTTCGTTCTTCATTGCGGAAGAGGATCACACAAAGCCACAAAGACACAAAGGGAGAGAAGCGGATCAGGGGTTCCTCAGCGGTCCGGGCCTCTGCGAGTCGCGCGCGGAAGAATTGGTGCATCGTTCTGCTTGCCAAAAGTCCGAAAACGAAGTCGTGGAACGAATTCCGTATTTCGCCCGCACAATCCTGCCAGCGTGAAAAGTCTCGCCGGAGCGTTCGTCTACGGGCATGATGCGAACAATCCCAAGCCGCTCCCCAAGATGACCGGCCCCGCCCACAGCGTCGAACCCACCTATCCCCCTCCGCCACGAGGGCTGCGGATGACGAGCGAGCCGCATCGCAGTCTCATCGCCGGCGTCGTGAGCCGGACAAAAAGTAGCATCGGCATCCTGCCGATGGCCCGTGCCGGCACGCCCGAACTGCCGCCTGCCGCCCGATCGCTCACCAAACCCGGTTCGCTTGACGGTCGGGAAGGGCTGAAGCCCTCACTCCAACCCGCTGCTTTGCCCAACTCCTCCTACACTTGCTCCAACGACCTTCTCGGTCGCCGTGAGACCAACACGCTGAATCAATACCCAAAAATCAGCGAAGATCAGCGTGCCTTTGACGATAGGGTGGCAATGGGCAAAGGTCGTCCCGCTCCGACTTCGCTTTCGATCGCGGTCACCTACAATCCCGACGGCAAAGACGCGAAGGGTAACAGGGAACGAATTCTGTATTTCTTCCTCTCCCGCCGCCCCACCGCCGCTCCCTCTCAGCGCTTCGTCGGGAGCAAATACTTTTCCACCATCAGCAGGGTGACACGGCCCGAGGTCTCGAGACTTTCCGCACTGAGCTTGTCCATCGTGTCCGCCGGCGTGTGCCAGTGGGGATAGTCAAAGTCGATCAGGTCTATCGTCGGGATGCCGGCGACGACGTTCAGCGGGATGTGGTCGTCGACGATGTAATCGGGGCTGATGCCGACGTAGGATCGCAGGTCGAGATCACCGGCCGCCGAGAGGAGGTCGCGGGCCATGTGCTGGAGGGTGTTCTCTACCCGTTGGATGTCGATGACGTAGCCGTCCTCCTGCGCCTTGGCGAGGTCGCGCAGGGACGAGCGGGGGATGAGGATTCCGGCGCGGATGTTCAGGTCGGCATCGCCGACCATGTCGAGGAGCAGACCCCAGCGCGG
>Ga0105052_10006280_pt1 | contig 12129 bp, 10 predicted proteins | sample FRY03_FD_78094 | JGI IMG/M metagenome (GOLD analysis project Ga0105052, IMG submission 78094) | Freshwater microbial communities from Lake Fryxell liftoff mats and glacier meltwater in Antarctica - FRY-03 | ecosystem: Environmental > Aquatic > Freshwater > Ice > Glacier meltwater ... | reverse complement strand
GGACTCTGAGTACTTGCTCGTCGCAGGCAGCGATTGCAGCGTTAAGGACTTGTTCTGCTGCTCCTCGTGCCTTTACTATCCCACTTTCCTGTTAATCCGCACACAGATGTCACGCGTCAGCCGCCAGAGACTTACCCTACTCGCTTTCACTTTCTTGCCGTGGCTGGCCAATCGCAACAGTACCAGACATAGCAAAGTTGAAACACATTTCTGCATCACCACATCATTCCAACAACGAAATGGACGTGCAATGACGGCATCGACTTTCGATGCTTGTCCTTGTAGAGCTCCTGCTTCCCCATATCTTTTCTCTTTCAGTGATGCATTGAGTGTCTTGTTGTGACGATTTTTGCGGATGATGGTTGAGGCCTGGTCAATTTGTCGTTGGTGCTCCTCTGCATGTTTGGTGCCCTCCAACTCACTTAGCGACTGCTGTCGCTGTGCATCTGGCCTATTCTGCGCGCTAAGTAGCGGGACGTGTGACGCCAGCAAATCTTTGGCCTCGGCCTGCCACAAACGTCGAGAGAGCACGTCTCCTCCCGTGGACTGATCCAAGAGCACGTCTTTGAGGTGCGCACACCCAGAGACGCTAATTTGAAGATTTGACTTGAACTGTTCATTGCAAGATTCTGCAATTCTTTTTCGTCTTAGCTCTTGCGCGTCCTCGCGCAGGTCCCGCACGCAGCGTGCGCTCTGCAGCACGCACACGGCCGTGAGCAAATGGGATTCGTGAGCAAATGGGCGGCAAGCAATTGGTCTCGCAAGCACACCAATTCAATGAAAGCAATGCAGCACAGTGCCCAGCAGGTTCGTACCCGAATTTCGACTGGACAGCCCAGGTGCTCGCGGCCCTCCTGCAGACCGAGTTCGGCCGTCCAGGTGATGGCAAAGAAAGAAGCCTCAGTTTGAGAAAAGGAAATACAAGCAACCAAAAATATGTATCAACATATGCAGCATGCATTGTGTGAGTATGTGAGCGTTTCAATCCGTGAATGTAATCCATCACCTGGCTCAGCCGTTCGTGCTCTTGCTCGATCTCCCTTTCGGTCGCTTTATCTTGCTCGGATCGTTTCTCTCTCCACTTCAAAGCTCCACTCAGGTGGACAGCTCTGCATCAAACCGCATTCAAGTCAGTGTCCGACTATACCACTTTGATATTGCTTGAGAGACCATCTACCGTCCGTGGCACACCTTTTTGAAGCTTACCTGATATGTTCGATGCTCTCACTGCTCTCCGCCAGGCTGTCCTCTCCGAGCTGCTCAGAATGCATCTCGCGCCAGAGTCTCCAGAATGCCCCGCCCCTGAGGATGTGATGTCACCCTGGCTTCGGCTCTCCCGGCCCCGGTCACAGCCTCGGCGATGTGGCAGCCGATTCGATGTGGCAGTTGCGGCGATGTGGCACAGCGATGTGGTGCCAGGGCGCGGATGTAGCACCTACACTTCGCTGCGGGAGCCGAATCGCTGCGGGTGCGACGGAAGTAGAACTACCGCGCCCAGATCGTGGCGGCGTCCAAATTGCCTAGGCTGCCAAATCACCAAAGCTGCCAAATTGCTGCTGCCCCACAATCGCTGAGGCTGCTCAAACAATCCGGTCACGAGCCTGGTGCCGAGTGTCGAAGCATGATGCCGATTGTCGAAGCATAATGCCGAGTGTCGAAGCAGCCCCACAGCCTCGATGCCGAGTGTCGAAGCAGCCCCCATCCACACACACACTGGGTGAGCAACAAACTGCCGACAACAGTTGATAATAAAAACGGCATTGACAAAAAAATTGACATAGATTTCTTACCTACTCTCCGCCGCCCTTCTCGAAAGGAACGCGATGGCCGACAGCTCTCCTGGTACCGATTGGTACGACTGGTGAGATCTAGCGACCCACCTGCGTGCACTCTGAGTCACCAGCACTTTAAAAACTCACTGTTATCGCCATCACACCACGTCTGTGCCTGACGATCGATGTCGCGCTGCGCTGCTGAGCCAGGCTCGCAGAGCATGAGGAGATCAAGGGCGGGAAAGTGCGCGTGCTGGGCTTGCCGCATGGGCGTGGTACAAACATTCCCTTCGGCCGCGGCTCGGGTGCCCAAGCCCCCATCCTCCCCTTTGCACACTTGTGTGATACACACGAAGCGCGTGCGGACCCGCAGCACACACTTATACCAACATGAATAGTGTGTCTTCCTTGATGTGGCAAGCAGGGCGGCTGGACAGAAGTGAGGGGGGGGCTGCAAGGAATCAGGAGGACTGGCAGGCAGTTTGGCGTGAACCAACAAGCAGTCGCGATGCAAGCTTTGAACAAGTCCTGGAGGATCTCAGGTATCGCATGTGCTCTGTGCGCAGCGCCCAGCCATAGTTATGTGCTGCTGGCTGACGCTTTTCTTGCGTGCTTGATTGTGTGGGGCGGGTCCGCACAGTGCGAACGATGCTGGGGTGTTGCAGCATCCAGAGAGCGGCGAACGCATTGGTGCACCTCCCACGACAACCAATGTCCTAAACACGGTCAGACGATCAGAGCATTTTCACACGTACATGGTCAGAAGGGAGATGCAGGCTACTGAAGAGAGAATATTGCAGAAAGTACTGCGTGAAGCCCAACATCAGGTTCCGCGTATTCCAGCTTGCGCTGTGCCTGCCTGTGTGCAAGAGCAAAGGTGGTCCAAGAAGGGCCCACAGCGCAAGATGCTCTGACTAATTTGTGGTTTCTGTGACACAGATGCATCAGACGGAGAGGCGGATCGAGCAGAACGTGAATACTAGCATGGCGCAAGTCAATTGTTTGCTTTCCAATAGGTGAGCTTTGAAAATCTGCAAAAGCGAAAAAATTGGGGAGAGTTGTCGGGCGCGCGGCAAACGGTGGGGTTTTTAGCCCCGAAGCCGCCGCGCGCCACTTGCAGTCAGCAAGAGCCCATACGGACACACACCACGACCACGACTGAATCCGGAAATCCGGTTCCGCGCAATCAGGACGCGGCAAAAAAAATCAGGGAGCTCGCCGTATTTATGCTATCACATTATCGTGCAATTATGTAACCAGACGCGTCTGGCCGCCGCGCCCTCCAGAATCAAGGGGCGCGCGGCGGCCGAGCGCGATGTCGCCGCGCACCACTCGGGTTACCTTTGCGTTCGGTGCAATTTCAGAACAAACACAAATTCGACAAAATACGGCACCCGTCTTTTTTTTCAAAAAACCCGGCACAGAGTGAGTATCTGAGACAACGAGTATCACGCTCAAGAATCTGACTTGATCTCGGCAGCGACACACTGAGGCATGCCGTGAAGCGCCTGCGCTCCTCCAATCGAGACCTCAACCTGGTAACATCCCCGTGCAATCTCAAAAGGAGTCTCTTGAGGCTATGCAATGCCCATTGCATGCTTATTCAGGGGTCCCACTCATTCTGGGTGAAATTTACGCAGAGATTGTCGCAGATTACGGTCAGTTTACGCGATGAGCTGAGTAGTACCAGTGTGAATGTTTGATAGCCACGTCAATGTGATTGATAGCGTGATTGATAGCCACGTCAATGTGATTGATAGCCACGTCAGTCCTCAAGACCAAAACGAAGCCAATTCACATCGCAAAGGCACTTGACTGTTGGAGGAACACAAACTTGGGTGTGGCTCCACATTGAGAGGAGGCTCGGCTCGTCCAGGAAGCAGGCGATCAAGACCTTCGACAAACCTGCTTCCAGACACATCTGGGTGCACATCTTTGAAATCTTTGGACAATTCTCGTCACGTATAAATATACCTTGACGAGAAAGGCAATGCACAGAGGGAGAGGACACAGCGCTGACAACCGTCGCCCGAATGCGACTTGTAAAATCATGTGTGTGGGCTGAACTTGCGTGTCGGATGATACATGCAGTTTATTACACACAACTCTACTTGCAAGGGCGGGAAGGCGGCAATAGAGTTGAAAGCAACCACTTCCTGAACAACGCGAGCACTTCCTTAACGACGCGAGCGCTTCGAGGCCTGAGTGTTGGCACTGCCGTTCTCTGAGTCACCCTCCTTTCTTTTTTTGCCTTTACCCTGCACACGATCATGCAGCGTCATTGATGCTATTTGTCTGTTATTTTGGGCCCTATTCAGCAAGAATGCATCGAATAAAGTTCCTTTTCCAAGAAACATCATGCACACAGAGCTCCCGAGTGGTGACAAAATCGAAGGCTCTCGCACACAGGAAAGAAGAAATATACTATTACACTACCCTGTATGTAGGAGGTCCTGGGACGTGGGGGTGTTTAAAATTTTGTGGGTTAGAATACCCTCAAACAAGTTCTAGGGGAATGGTCCGTTTGGTGTGGGCGCGCGGCAGGTTGGAGGCAAAGTCTCTCGCCGTCGCGCGCACAGTGAGAACGGGGGAAGGTAGGGGAAGAAGAACCTTTTTCTTGCCGTCCTTTTTGACATCTTGATCTTCTTCATCTTTTGTCATCTGCGCTCATGTTCCAATATCAGATTCGCACGTGCAGAGATGCGCAGACACGTCAGAGAGAAAGGCGGGAGGCAAGGTGTTGTACCTTGAAGGCGACTCCATAATCGATCTTGAAATCACGGGCAGTGCTGCGCTTAAAGTGTTTCATGAGATCCAGCGACTTGCCATTGCCCTGCGCCTTCTGGATTTTGATCAAGTGGGCCTCGAGCATTTCGACTTGGTAGACGAGCGCTGGCACAAGGCGCGACTCATTTGTGATCTTTTGCCTCTTGCCTCGCGCTTTGTCTTCAGCTGCTACGTCAAAGCGGAGCAGCAACTCGTAGAGGGCATCGTTGAGATGCGTGCCAATGCACACCATCAGCTGAATGAAAGGCTTGCGCACTCCCACAGCCTTTCTCTGCTCCACCTTCTTAGCCACGTGCTCAGCAGCACGATACACTCGTGTTAGGGCCTTGATGACTAATTCCTTGTTGCCATACTCATTCTCCAGACACCGAGCGAGGGGCAGGAGCGCGTCCACGCCGCGGTGCAGCCTTCGCAACGCCTCATCCTCAACGAAATTCAAGTCGCTCACCATGGCTTCCACTTCGGGGGAGTCCTTTGTGTCGTCATTTTCTGTAAGGTCTGGGCGAGCGTGTAGCTCAAGTGAATCGCACACCCACTCCACATCCTCGCAGCACGCCTTGACAGCTTCTGTCGTCAGCGAAAAGAGAATGTCGCGAGTATCTTCGCGCACTATGTCATATTCTGGTGATCGCGGAGCCTGCGACCTGCGCTCCTCCTCGTCATCCTCCAACCTGCCACACGGCCATCTCTTGTGAGATCCAAAGACCCCAAGGTGCCGGGCGCACCCCCGAATCGCAACATTGACCTGAGATTGTTGCAGGCTTTACACAGCCCTCACTTTTGATATGACACATGATTACACTACACCTCATTGCAACTGTTTGGGATTGCACATGCGTCTTGCTGGATCCGAATCTTAAATGAACTATACAGATGAGTAAGTAAATTTGATGAAACCTCGATGACCCATAAAGATGAGTAGATGAAGATGAGTAGATGACCAATACAGATGAGTACAAAAATTTGATAGAAAACCGGACAGGTCAAATTCGATTAAAAACCAGACACGTTAAATTTGATTACAAACTGGACAGGCCACAAAACGAAAAAGAAGCGGACAGGCCAAAAATCGAAAAAGAAGCAGACACTCACACGCGGACATTATCTGTCGTGTTCCCGAATAAGACACGCGGACATCATCTGTTCCCGAATAAAGGGTTTGACAGACTGCACGATATGATAAGTGACACGGACCGGAAGAGAATCTGCATGTCGTTGCCGATGGCTATTAGGCTATCAAGGCCCTGCTCGCATTGGGTCAGACGCAGCAGATTGGCCACGAGAGCCTTGCTAAGTCCCTGGTGCTCAGAGCCAGATGGAAGAGGCTTCTTGCACATGTCTTGCGCCCATGCCTCATGTTCAAGCCCAGCCTGCGCACGACACGCCCACCAATCCGATTAGCATGCACACTAAAACATGCACACTCAAAGGGAATCAAGACCGCCAAAAAGCAGGCACAAAGAATCAAATAGATGAGCACAATTGGGAGATTGCGAGACCTCAAGCGACAAGGCACCCTGGAAAATGTAGATAGTATCAGCAATCATACCGCCATATTCAGGTTCCTCGTCCTCCAACACTTGCCTGCCGTGCCAACGCACAAAAACGACACGAAACAAACAAACATCAACACTAATCAAACAAATATTGCACACTCTCACATACACACGATTGCACTGAAACGCACAGGTGACATGTAGGAGAAACTGGTGCGTGCGCACATATCAGCAGTGCGTGTGCACTGCACTTGCAACCCACAAACACGCGGCAGAGAGCTTCTGTTGCATAGCCCTCAAAAAAATAAGAGGCGACGCTTCAACTGCGACTCCTGTCCGTGGTGCGCTTCCTCAGAACTAACAACGCGACCGAAGTAGTTTCTATGCGTGGTCATCGTCGCCTTCATGACCTCTCATCGATGTTACCGGATGCAAATCTGGCAACGCAGCATCCGGCTGTTCTCAGTTGGGCAGTGCCCAGGGCACGACATGAGGCAAGGGGCGCGCGTCTTTGGCAGTGTTGTAGAGGTGAGGACAAGGAAGGAACCTGCAAAGGTGCTGAAGGCGATTGAGACAGTGTGCGATGCGCGTATCAACTAGTGATGCATCATGTTGCATGTCCTCGTAGCTGCCACCGGCATCAGGGAGGATTGCTCCCACTTGTGCAACACTACCTCCAGCAACACTACCTGGTCGTTTCGCTGCCATTGCTACAAATTCGTCGGCCAGCCTTGCCGCCATTTCCCCTAACTCTGCGCTGGTGAGATGTGTGCATGCTAGCTGCACGCACATCTGATTACAGCAACAAAAGGGATGCGTTAGATGTGTGAGGAAAAAACCGTGTCTCATCAACAAGGCACTTTTGAATCTATTTGCGAAGAGATGTTGCGAATATGATCTTGACAGATTATGTTGACAGATGATGTTGACAGTTGAGATCATCTTGACATATCATGTCATCTCGACATATCATCTTGACAAACAAATGCAGTAGACCTGGAGGCCGTGGAGTGCGATAAGAGACATCTCGCCTTCTTTTTCTTTGTCAAGTGCTGGTGATGCTTTCCTGCCCTTGTAGAGTTGCGCATGATCTAACGTTACCACCGCCCTTTTCGACTGCAGATTCACGTAGAACTGTCGCAGAAGAAGCGGCGCAAGCCTGATGACATGCATACGGTCACCCTTGATGCATCCATGCTGCGCAGCAGTGTTGGCGATAGAGCGACCGGCCTCAATCATTTGACGCTGGGCCGTTTCCAACGCAAGTGACATAACATCCTCATCGTCAAAGACAGCCTTGCGCAGAGCGCGCTCAGAGTCGGCCGTCAGATCCACCTCCCCTGCCCTCCCCGCCGCAGCACCCCCAGTATCTTCGCCCACCAACAGTCGGCGAGCAAAATCGTAAGAAAAAAGGCTCGTTCGATCGTCGAGGACGCTACTGCCTTTGCCGCGCCCTTTGCTTCCACTCTTGGACGCTGGTTTAGCTGTGCTGACGAGATCAAGAATAGCATGCATCTTCCGGATGCCCTTGAACAGCCGCTTCTCGTGCCCTACTTTGACCTGCGGGTTCAACATGGTGTGCTCAAACAGGACTTCGTGCATGCCAACCAGTAAACGTGCAACACTGAGGTGTTGTGTTTCAGTGTTGCTGAAATCAGTCTCTTTGTCCATATCAAAGTCCTCTGGGTCGGCGTCGGCGATCCAGACGCTTAATTTGTCAAGCATACTGCGTGCTGCACCTATGACACTACTTTCATGGTCGTCGGCCGCTTCCTTCCCCCTCACTCCTTCCGTGCCAATCGAAGGAGGCGCGCTGGTCTTTGTCTTGAGAGCCACGCAGACTGCAACAGCTCTCAATAGTTTGCCAATGGGCTCAACAATCACGTTGCTGCCGTCGACACACTTTTCCAGCACGATTCGTGTGCCGCTGCCATCCGTCTGACAGTACCTCTGAAGCTGAGGGAAAAGAGCACCAGCAACATCATCGATAAGGTAGGGCTTTGCTTGCACCACCTCGCACAGTCCATCATACAGTTTTTCTCTCATTTGCACTTGCTGTGCCATAGTACGACGAAGCTGCCCGATCATCTCCAGCGCCAGCGGATCTTCAACTATCCCTCCAACTATACCTCCTGCATCAGAACGCCCTGCGTTGCCTGCCTCAACACGCACCGAACCCAAGTTGCCCTGCGCCAGGAGCAAGAAGCCCTGAAGCGCAACCATGCGCGCATCCTCTTCGCGGCTAAAGAGCGCCTTGCGCAGAATGATAATGAGGTAGTCGAGCAGCGACGACGAGAGGCGCAGCACCGGTTGTAGAGCACGGATCAGAGCCAGTGCAGTGGTAGGTGGCATAAATGCAAGGTACTCAAGTGACTCTTTGATTTTGGGCAAGCAGTCTAGCACATCTTTGGAGCAGCCGCTGGCAATCGTTGCGAGCAGCTGGACCACATACTTGACTGACTCGTCGCGCGTCAAGACGCGCGAAAGAATCTGTCCAAGAATTTCATCACGCACTGACGTGTGCTGGCGAAACACCTTTTCTAGCATCTCTGAACAGCACTGCGCCAACTCAGACGCCACAGCGCGCTGCATGTCAGAGGTCTGGGACGCAAACGCTGTGTTTATCCCTGCTCCCGGCGCGGCGGCGCCTGTCGACGGCATGGACAAGGGGGCAGAAGCATCGGCTCCTGCACCATCGGCACCACTTCGCCCGAACCCGCCGCCAGCTGAGCACTTTTTGGCAGCCCACTCGAGATGCGACAAGGCAAAGCTGACTATCGCGGGCACCACATGGTCCCAGCCTTTGCCGCTCCTGCGTAGCACCTTAGCACACAGCTGCCGCATATCAGAGGGACGCCGCAGCCCGCCGATAGCCGACACCCAGGCGCTTGACTTGATCTTGTGCTGGTGCGCAAAGTCTTGAAGGAAGGCCTTACGCAACGTGTCGTTGGCTTTGATGGCATACCGGTCGATGCGCGCAAGCGACAGCAGCAGCGCCACTTCCAATGCTGATAGTGCACACTGCCGCACACGCAAGACGTGCAGCAACTCTTTGGCCAAAAGCACGTCCTGGCGAACGGCAAACACGAAATGGTGAATGACTGTGCCCTCGACGTGGATAAGTTCTTCCTCCCCAAGTTTAGACTCTGTGATCTGACTTGCCTGCCCCTCGCTGTCGCACTGCCACACCCCAGACCACTCTGTCGCGTTAGTGCAGACCATCATGGCACCAGGCATGAGGCAGTAGTGAGAGGGGCAAGAGGGGTAGGACGAGACCGGCTGTTGAGAACCAGACATGTTCTCGAGAATATTAAACAGCTCCAACACCATTTCCTGCCACACCACTCTCCAAACGGTCAGCACTGTCTACAACAGATTTGAGGGCCTGTCATGCCAACCGTTGTCGAGCCCCCCCAAATGTGGCGAGCATTGCAGAATGTGCCGCGGCATAATGCGATGCCGTCAACTTGAGCCACCTGAAAAGCGACAAAGCGATTTCTCTTTTTATATTGTGCAAGTAGAAAAGAAATCACACCTGCCCCCCTCCGGTTTTGCGTGGCGCATAGCACGCTCATACCAAAGGTAAACACAGGGGGCAGAGAGGGAGGAGAGGGGGGTGTCAGAGAGGTGGGTGTTCTAATTCAGCCCGCGCAAGAAAGTTACCAAAATAGTCTGGCGGTGGCCATGGGTGGAGAGGAGCAAGAGCTGGTAAACAAGAGGAGGCAACTCCTGCAATTCGAGGTGCGCTGACTCGCGCTTCACCTTGCGCACCTGTCTCACCCCACAGCCCTACCGTCAACAGCGCATATGCCCCTTCATCTGTTGTGGCATGGCCTCAAATTGCACTGGCATGGCCTCAAATCGCACTGGCATGCCCAGGCACTGCCCTTTCAACATTTTTGGGCACGGGCGCATTGCAGGGACTTGATCCGACGAATGAGTGCATTACAGTGATTCGCCACGCATTAGTGATTCGCCACGCATTATTTTTCGACAAACAAAACAAGAAAGAAATACCGCCAACTTGAGTTCCTTGTCGTCGGGATGGAGGTCCCTGATAGTCGTCAGCAGCGGCACAATCAATGATTTGGGCCACTTGTTGCTGGAGTTTCCGCACAAGCGCTTGAGGACATAATCGCGGAAGGAGATTCCGGTGTAGGTCGTGACAACATTGGCGTCACCATGCACACTGCTGCTACTCATTTTTTTGACTTTCAAGCTTGATTGTTTCGACGCCTGTGCCAAAGTGCCAAAGCAACTTTAGTGTGCAAGCCTTTTTCCTCGTGTTTCTCCTACTATCTGTCGCCGGTCTAGCGTGAGACGCCAGACCAATCTCGAAATCGACCCGCCCCCGGGAAAGCTTCGCCCTGAAGCATGCTCTGACAACTTTCGAAAAACAAGTCGGGAACGCGTGGCGTGCCCGAAAAGACGCTCCGATGACCATGTCTTGGACACGTATCATAACTAACTAACACAGTTTCATCGCAAACTTCAAACTTGTGAGAGGGTCTGACTAAATCTGGCTAGTGTTTCCGTGGCGCAAAAATCGCCCCCCCTTGGTGAATTTTTTCATCTTGTAGCAGGCGCCCTCGACTCAGAGGGCGCCCAGCGCAGGGCACTCTAGCGCCCAGATGGGCGCAGGGGGCATATTTTGGCAGTCTGCACATGCACATTTCGGCACGCTGCACTTTGCGAGGTCGAATCCATATAGTGAGTGTGAGTAGAGGGGCCAAGGCACTGCGCTCGGAAGCAGCAGCAGATGATGCACGAGCAAGGTTTCGAGAAGATGAGGACATACCGTGAGCAAGAGTTTGGGCAGGAGCTCAAGCAACTTCGCTAGGTTCTCGTGCGCACTACTTATACCTTCAAGGATCGCCATGACAATGGTCGCACAGTCATTGGCTCCAAGCATGTCCGCCTGCACGCACACAAGACTTAACCCATCACGACACTGCCTGTACTCAGCGTCAGCACCAGCAAGGCGTGTGTGCTCGACACTGCCTGTCTCGGTAGACACGAGTAGTTGTGCGTGACTTGAAGCAGCAGTGACAAAGCAGGGGGCAAGTGCGCCAAGCAAGTTAGTAAGCTGACCTACAGCTAGTAAGCCTACGTGCAAAGCAAGGAAGCACAACCTGGTTAGACAAAAAATTGAAAATCTCTCGGCCACGACGACCCGCAGTTGCAGTTGGCTCGCGAATGCACACCTGCACATCCAAATTTTGTGAGCAAATTTCTTCGTCAGGCATGGCCATAACACACGCAGCACTATACGCTCACGCAAGGTACGGCCGATGGTGGGAAGGACCTCTGCGAGCGAAAGACACAGGGCAGTGCCTTTCGGGGTCCCTGGAGCGCACCCGTGCTGTAGAGCCTTCAGCAGATCGTACACGTCGCCCTCTTTGGCGTCTTGCACCAACTTGGGCACTTGTTCTTCTGTGAGGCCAGAAAGCACGTGCTGGACCTGAGGACGAGAGCACGAATTAGCAAAGAAAGAGGCCCTGCATCACTGCGACGACGGGACTCCAAACAGGACGACGCTTGACATAAGTGATGCGTGCGTTGCCTGCTTACCTCTGACTGCCATCCGCGAGCATCGCTCCTCGGTCCACTCGCGCTGGGGCGCGCCGCGGGCAGCTGGGACAGCGAGATCTGCTGGCTGCAGCTGAGGTGCCCGCCCGCAGACTGCTCGTGCGCGCGGTTACGAAAGGCCTCGATGATCGCAGCTGTGGCGACCACGATCGCATCCTGAGCTCCAACACTGTCTCCAACACTGTCTCCCATCGCCTTTTGTGTCGATTAACACGGGCGATTTCGCGGGAATCGAGTTCGCGTGAAGCATATTTTTGGAGGCAAAATAAATTTCCATGAAAAACTCTCCATAAAATATTGAACGCCGGTGGCAGGATCAATTTTTTGCGTAGAAAATGAGCGATCTTTTCGGAGAGCTTTTTTCGGAGAGAAATTCCTTCATCAAGATGGTTCGAACTACTCATTCTATGAGGAAATTTCGCTCGATTTGAAGTAATCCAGTAATCTCGTGAAATGGATCGAGCAGTGATGGTCTCCTTCTCGGG
>Ga0105052_10006276_pt1 | contig 12138 bp, 8 predicted proteins | sample FRY03_FD_78094 | JGI IMG/M metagenome (GOLD analysis project Ga0105052, IMG submission 78094) | Freshwater microbial communities from Lake Fryxell liftoff mats and glacier meltwater in Antarctica - FRY-03 | ecosystem: Environmental > Aquatic > Freshwater > Ice > Glacier meltwater ... | reverse complement strand
TCAACGTCTGCTGCCAAATCATTGGACGCAGGAGCGGATGCCTGCAAAAATCCACCGCCCTGTTCCCAGGTCGAAAGACCGAAATCGAACCTCACCCTTGCCACTAAAATCCAAGAAGAACCCCAAAACATGGGGAGTTGAGGCTCCCGCCGAAACGACTGCTCAAGATAAGGTTCGGCGTCAGTTTCAACCTCCTGGTATATTTTCAACCGCCGCTAGCCTAATCTGGCTAATTTGATCTGCCCAAGAGATATCCCTTGGGCGAGCATACCGAACCACGGCACGGCAATCGAGCTTCGCTAAACATGCCGGGATATTCGCCCTATTGAACCCGATCAATCATTTGACTTTCATCTCATCGATTTTTTACTGTGCAATCGCGGCCCCCCTCCGCGTCTTTCGTCAATCAACCGCTACTGCTTTCGAACCCATAAGATAATCCCATGCATCGCATCCTTGTCCTTGATACCATCGCTCAAGAGGGCCTTGATATTCTTGATAATGCTGAAGGCGTTCAGTACGAAATTCGAACTGGCCTGAAGGGCGAAGACCTTCGTAAATCTCTCAATGAATTTAACGGTGCGATTCTTCGCAGCGGCGTCAAGATCACGCCGGAATCACTTGAAGGGAACACGAAGTTAAAGGCACTCGTTCGAGCAGGTGTGGGCACAGACAACATCGACAAAGTTTCGGCAACCCGTCGCGGCATCGTGGTGATGAACACGCCCGCGGGCAACACGATCAGCACGGCTGAACACGCGTTTGCCCTGATGCTGGCGATGAGTCGCAATATCGCAGCGGCGAATCAGAGCCTGGTCGAAGGACGCTGGGACCGGAAAGATTACATGGGCACCCAGCTAGCAGGCAAAACGCTGGGGATCGTGGGCATGGGACGGATCGGGCGAGAGATGGCATCGCGAGCGCTCGCATTCGCAATGAAGGTCATCGCCTACGATCCTTTTTTGACCGACGAACAAGCGGTGTCCCTTGGCGTCCGCCTGGCACCGACGGTCGACGCCATGCTTCCGGAAATTGATTATTTGACCGTTCACACGCCCCTGACTCCGGAAACGAAGGGCCTGATTAGTCTCAAACAACTGGAAATTGTGAAGCCAGGACTGCGGTTGATCAACGCTGCACGAGGTGGGATCTATGACCAAGACGCGATGGTGGAGGGCCTCAAGAGCGGCAAACTCGGCGGCGTGGCGTTGGACGTTTACGAGAACGAGCCTTGTACCGACAATCCTCTCTTTGGCATGAAGAACGTCGTTTGCACACCGCACCTCGGGGCAAGTACCGAAGAAGCCCAAACGCAGGTCGCAGTCGAAGGCATCCACCTGCTTTTGAATTTCCTTCGCTCCGGAGAAATTCGTCATGCCGTCAACGTGGCTTCGCTTGATCCCAAAACCCTGGACGAACTTCGAGGCTATCTCGATATCTGCCACCGCCTGGGATTGTTATTGTCTCAATGGCATGGCGGCGGCATTGATAAGGTAACACTTACTTATCGAGGCGAGATTTCGGGCCGCGATACCAGGATGCTCAACAACGCGTTCTGCGCCGGATTACTCGAGAGAGTCCTCGGCGATGAGATCAATATCATCAACTCCGAGATGCTTCTGCGGGAACGCGGAATTGAGTTGAGTGAGCAAAAACATCGCGAGATGTCGGCATTTGCTTCAAGCATCACCGCCGAAGTTTCGGGCGGTGGACGTTCGGTCCGCGCTGGCGGTGCAATGCTTGGAAACAACATGCCTCGGTTGATCATGCTGGATGGTTATCGACTTGAATCCTTCTTGGACGGCTCGCTTGTTGTTTTCACGCATCAAGACGTTCCTGGCATCATCGGCAAGATTGGGACGGTGTTCGGAACCCACAACGTCAACATCGCTCAGATGGCAGTCGGGCGAGACAGCGACTCGGCCGGTGGAAAAGCGATCGGCGTGCTGAACCTTGACGGCAAAGTCCCTGAGGCCGCTTTAGCAGCACTTGACTCCGTCGAAGGGATTCATGCGGCAAAGATGATTGAGCTTCCCATGCCTGGAAAATTGCCACACTGGCTAGCCTAAGTTTTCATGGCACCAAGACGCTCGCCCAATAAGGCCGCTTTCGATCGGCCCTTGTACGAGCGTCTTCGAGCATGAAATCAACTGAGCCGTCGAAATCAAAATTGACCCGACGAGAGCGATAAAGCAGCGATACCGTTTCGTCCATTTTGATTCCCATCGCCGGGCTCAGATAAACGAGAAATCGCTCCGCCGGGCCTTGATTGATGCGAATTTGATTTTTCTCTCCCACGAATGCGGAGACCTTACTGGCCCGAATGCGCTTCGCTTGATCCCAAAGGATGGGATCAATAGCAATGTTCTCGATCAATTCGGGAATTTCCAGCCACCAGAAGAATTGGTCTCCCTTTCGCATCGTCGCCGTTTCGATCTTCTGAGGAGGATCCCCGCGTTTATGAGTTGCGATGCGCATCCAGTCAAACAGATGGTGAACCTCCTCATAGAAAGATTCACCACCTCGGCCTCGATACATCACCACCATGGAATCAAATCCAGGGGCCATGTAGTCATCCAAAACGTCACCGTTTTTCACTAGCGGTGCCGGAGCACCCGCGATCTCCCCGAAGACGAGATAAAGCGGAATATAAGAAGCATTCTCATTATAGTGACGCATGTAGTTGGTCGGCTCGCCACTGATACAAATCATCCCCGCCCATAAATCAGGGTGCGACACCGCGATATCCCAGGCTGCCGTGCCACCCGCACCAATGCCGGTCAAAAAAACTCGGTCAGAGTCGATGGAAACTCGCCTCATGGCATCCCGCAACGCGGAAAGAACCTCCGCGTGCTCTCTCGGCGTCGACTCATATCCGCCCTGGCCCATTCTTGTCCATCGTGGGGCGATTACCACAAATCCATGACGTGCACCTTGCCCAAGACGAGAAAGACCGTCACTGGATGGCGTCCCCGCCCAATAGTTGAGTTGTCCCTCCGCGTCTCCATCGATGGGATGCAAAGCCACAATGCAAGGATAAGACCGAAGTGGGTTATATTCAGGTGGTAATTGAATCACATAATTACCGCTGACTCGACCCGTTATTTTTTCATCTATCACATACATGCCCGCCACGGTTTCGCTCTTCGCCTCTTCGGGCACCGTTAGCGGTGGTGGAAGCAGGGGAAGTATCTTTTCTACATAACCAGGCTCGGCACCTTCAAGCCCGCGAAGCTTTTCCAAGATGGCCTTTCGAGTCGGTTCGTCCTGAGTTCCCAGGTATTGAAAAACCAGCGAGCGAACCTCGATCAGCGATACCGCCACGGACAAGTTCTGCAAACCTGCACCTGGCCCCAGCAACCAGCCCCCGATCGCTAAAGCGATTCGGCTGTCGGTGGGGATGTTATCAACACCTCCCAATCGGGAATAATCATTCAGCCTTGCCAGCGTGTCTAACGAAAGGGACTGATCCATGTCGTCTGCAATCGTTGTTAAAGATGCCTTCGTTGCTCCATCGACCAAGCCGTTGATTTGCCCTCGCAATTGCGCGAGCAAACGGCGTCCCTCGGCCACGCGTCCTTCGATCGAATCGAGTGCATCCTGCACCTCCAATCGCGTCACGCGAGCGACTTCAGCGAGCGGGAAACTTTTCAGAATATCCGTCGCCAGTTGATATTGTCCGGCGTCGCGGCGGAGCCTCACTTCATCAAGCAACTGAGAACCCTGTCGCTGAACCAGGGCTTGTAACTGGGTCGCGAGTCGAGGTTCATCCGGAAAGTCACGAATCGCTCGCTCCAGTTCTTCTCTGGCATCGCCAAACCGCTGTGCTTCGATGTACAGCCTGACCACTCCCAGCCGTCGATCGTAGTCATCTTGATCGATGCGGCGAGCGAAGACATTTTGCAACACGTAGGCGGGAATCGAATCGGTCGCGACACGCATATCCCAAGAGTAAGAAGGGGTTGACTTCAGGCCTTCGATCTTTGCGTATCGAGCATTGACTTCCGTGATGCCCTGGATGATTGACAGCGGCGTGCCGTCGGGACCGCGGACGTTTACAACTCGCCGGCCATAATCATTGAACGGCGACATGCCCAAAATCGGGCCTAAGCCCGCAACGATCTTTCCACCCAACGGTGCAGGTTGCCAGAACTCGATCTTTTGAGAAAGGCCTTCGATGGGATTCACGTCCGCAACCATCGTCGACTTGTAGATGTAAGTTCGACGAAGTCCATCGTCGACCATCCAAATCGGGCGGACTTGGACTTCTCCGGCACCCGCGCCTGCAGAAAACGCGTTCTGATTTAGCGAAGCCACTTCGACGACCGAGCCACGAAGAAGTAGTCCAGACCTCAATCGGACTTGCTGTTCAGCGTGAAGGGGGGTGCTGAACAAACAAATCAAGAGGCCGCAAGCGGCAAAGATACGAACGGCAATCAGCGAACAAAACACTTCCGAGTGGCACATTCCGACTCGGAAGCATAATCGCACGGCATTACCGTCCGCTAAAGAATTTCTTAAGGGCATTGTCGGCTGCTTCTCGAGAATCATCCGTCAACGGCTTCTTGCTTGAGGCCGGCAACTTGCCTAGAGTCTTATTGTCAGGCTTTTTGGCCTTGGGAACCTTCGAATCGTCGCCCGACAAGTCGCCGCTGTCACCCTCGACCAGCGACTCCGCGACTGAATCAAAACGGAATTGACGCGTATCAGGATCGGACAATTTCCGCACGCGATCGATTTGATCTGCCTCATCCAACCAACTATTTACGTCGATCGCCTCAAAACGACTCCCGTCGGCCGACTCAACCGTTCTCGCCGCTGCCTCTCCCATGTCTTTCACTTCAGGACGCTTTGCCGCCTGAAGACCGTGTTCGATGCTGACTTCAAACTCAAGTTTGCCAACTCGAAGCTTATCACCTGATTCGAGGATCTTCGCTTTGTCGGGCGGAAGACGCTTTTCATTGACAAAAGTACCGTTACGGCTCTTTAAATCCTGGATCAGCACCTTATTGTCTCTCATTACAATGATGCAATGCTTGCGACTCACGGATTCGCTTTTGGGCCGAAGATTACACGAATCGCTTCGTCCGATCAAAAACTTATCCGAGCTGACCGCAATCTCTGTTCCCGCATGGCTACCAGCAGCCACTTTCAACTTTACCTTCATCAAAATCCCTCTTCCTAGACCGTCGCTCGGGTCACTGACAGATTGCTTCGTGCGAATTCACACCAAGCAGCAAATAATGACGCATCAGAACAATGGCGGTCATCTAATATGACCATCGAACCCCAAAAACGCATCGCAAAAAGAGAATCAAAAGGTAAACAATTAAGAGTTCGAATAAATCTTCTTCAATTGTATATCGCAAAACACCCGTGACCATACCCAAGTGGATCAAATCGGTCCTTATCCCCACCCCAATTCCCCATCCAGCGGAACCGATGCCCCCCTAATAATGAGCGATGTCAGTCCTTCAACTATCGTTTTGCATTCCAGGAAGCACTTCCGAAACGCTCGGAGCGAAGTCTCTGTGCCATTTCGATCTCGGCGGCCGCGAGTATTCCCCTTGACCAATGGATCTCGAACCTTTGTCCCATCTCGGAGGCGATGTCGCTGGCAAGTTGATTTTGCCAAGAACGAAGGGAGCACGGACGATCCGTTAAGCCACTTGAACTTGTCGTTGCCTTCGAAGTTTCGTCGTTCAATTTTAGCCCGGCCAATTCCACCAATCCTGGCAATTGGGGAGCTGCCCAAGAGGCTGACAGCAGCAGACTGCCGTGCTGCAAAAGCCCGACGGCGCTTCGCCGCTGGGCACTGCCGCCCACCTTGTAACCACTGATCACGAGGTCCTCTGTCGTTCTTCGCTGGAAGCATAAAAAAGGCTCGTCGCCAGATTCGGGCTTGGCTCGGTCTCCATAGCGTGCCACGTTTATCCCCGCCCGCGTCAACGCCGAGACAATGGCGTGGTGCATGGTTTGATAGAGAGAACCGGAGGCTATTGCCGTCCTGAGCGCATGAGGAACGGTGAGGCTGTAAGTCAACTCATGGTGGTGAATGATGGCCCCGCCACCGGTCGCGCGGCGTACGCAATCGATCGTCGCGCTTTCTTGATGCTTTGACCGGTCATGGATCGACTGAAAGTAGCCCAACGAAAGCGTCGGCTGGGACCATCGGTAGAACCGCAACGTCGGCCTATCTTCGGCTCTGAAGTTACCTAAGATCGCGGCATCGACCGCCATGTTCCAAGCGCCCGAAGCGGGTTCGTCAAGGATCAGCCTACCACTCAAAACAGACCAAACTCCCGGTGTGCTCACCTAATCGATTCCAATCGCAGCGGACGGACCGGACGTTGCATGTTGCGACCGACTTCGGACCCCGAAAAACTTTGCCGCCCGCCGTTCCCTCAAGCCTCTTCGCTGCACTGCTTTTCGTAAGCCGCATGGTCAAGCAATTTCCCGAGAGACGATTCATCGGTAAGCCTTACCTTCATGATCCAACCGAAGTCATAAGGATCACCTTTTAGGCTTTCAAGGTTTTCCGGAAGCTCGCCATGCACCTCGATGATTTCACCATCGACGGGGCTGTAGAGAGGGCTAACGGCTTTAACCGACTCGACTTCACCAAACTCTTCGCCTGCGGAGACCTTCGATCCCACGCTGGGCAAGTCCATGTATACCAAGTCGGTAAGCTGCTGGATCGCGAAAGCGGAAATCCCGATCGTGGCGACTTTCCCGCCATCTTCCGCCGATACATCTGCCCACTCGTGAGTCTTGGCGTACAAAAGATTGCTGGGGCTGCGGCTCATCATTGCTCCTGGATCGTTGCGATCCGCTATGTCGTGTGGACGAAAAGAACGTTGGGTGGTTCACTGGTGAGGAAAGAATCGTTATCGATTGGCGCGGTAGAAAGGAAGTGCGGTCGTGGTCGCCGGTTGCACCGTACCACGATTGTCGATCCTCAATTCCTCCTTGCTCGTTCCCGATTCAAAATCGATCAAGCGGCTTTCCACCATTGCCATCGCAATGGGCCTTCCGAGTGTGGGTGAGGGTGCGCCGCTGGTCACGTAGCCAACCGTTTTATCATCGGTGTCGAGCACCGAGCAACCTTCTCGGACAGGCCGCTTACCGTCAAACACCAGCCCGACACGGATCCGACTGGGGCCGTTGGTTGTGATTTCCCGCAAGGCCTGGTCACCAATAAAATTCCGGTCGTTGAGGTCGCATGCGAATGCCAAGCCCGCTTCGATCGGATTGATTTGTTCACTCAGTTCGTGGCCGTAAAGTGGCATCGCGGCTTCGAGACGGAGCGTGTCGCGTGCCCCTAAACCTGCTGCCTTGAATCCAACCGCGCGGCCCGCGAGCAACAGGTTTTCCCAAACCCGAGTCGCCTCTTCGGCTCGCACGATCAGCTCAAAACCGTCTTCGCCAGTATAGCCGGTGCGAGTGACGATGACCGGTTTCTTGAATTGCTCCGTGATCACTCCGCGGTATCGCTTCAGACGCTCCACATTTACCTTGAACAATCGCGAAGTGACCTCAACGGCTTTGGGCCCCTGGATCGCGATCATCGCCGTCAACTCAGTGCGATCACTCATCGTCACGGTTGGAAAATCAGCGACGTGCGGGGTAATCCATTGAATGATTTTCTCTCGGTTGGACGCATTGACGACCAATAAATGAAAGCGACGCTGACTTGGTGTTTCCAGATGGCTGACCAGAACATCATCAAGCACGCCCCCCTCCTCGTTACACATCAGCGAGTAACGAATGCCACCGATGGGCAAATCATTCACTCGACGTGTCAGGAGATGATCAAGCAGTTGCTCGGATCCCTCGCCATCGAAACGCAAACGCCCCATATGCGACACATCAAAGAGGGCGGCTGAAGTGCGACAAGCGTGATGCTCCGTAACGATCGATTCATACTGAATCGGCATGTCGAAACCGGCGAAGGATGCCATTCGCCCCCCGGCTTCAACGTGCCAACGATGTAGCGGGGTGAGAGCGAGCGATGTTGCGTTCACGATTGAATGGGCCTCGATGATTCGCTCTTCGGGATGACAACGCAAGCGACTTCAAATCGTGCGAGCGTGTCGAGTCGACGGTTAAAATGTTAGAGATCGATTTTGAACGAAACGAGTGTCTCTTCGGTCACAAAGTAGTCTAACCGCAGCCCCGACACTGAAAAGCCCCAGTTCTTTTGGGCTGGCGGAGGGTCGTTCGGACTAGCGGCTTCTCAATCCATCATTTGACCAACGGGCTGCGCCTCCTTGCCATGAATCAGGCGTTCGATTGCAGCGATCGGATGCATCACCAACCATGCGTTGACCAAAATCAAAGCGATCCTAATGATCGCCCAGCTTCATTTCGCATTAGCGACCTCGGCTTTTTTTCTCTTTTTTCTTGGATACTTTATCCCGCTTGCGCAACTTAGATAAATCATCCTTCTCTTTCGACTTCGGTGCTTTAAAAGCAATCTGATCGACGCCCGCGGTCTTCTTCACGAACTCCATCCACAACTGGCGTTCCTGCATATCGACCTTCGCTATCTTGATCGTCAATCGATCGCCCAGTCGAAATTGGTTGCCTTCTTTGTAACCGACCAGCATTTGACCGCGTCGTTCGTAGCGATATTTATCCACCGGCAAAGAGGTCACGGGGATAAAGCCGTCGACGGGAAGTTTCAAGCATCTGGCGTGAATGCCGTCCGCAAAGACACGGCTAACCACGGCGTCCATGGTCTGCCCGATCTGCTTCTTCATGAAGTGAAGCAGTTTCAGCAGCACCAAATCGCGTTCCGCAGCCGCAGCGTTGCGTTCTTGATCGCTGCAGTGAAATCCGAGCTGCAAAAGCACGGGATACGGATCGTCGGGCGTCTTTTTGCCATCGATGATTCGCTGCACCAGGCGGTGAACCGTCAGATCAGGATAGCGACGAATCGGGCTGGTGAAGTGACAATAGTGCTCCATGTCGAGCGCATAATGCCCCTCGCGGTGCGGCCCATAAACCGCTTTGTTCATACTTCGCAGCACGGCAAAATTGACCGCATCTTCAAGCGTCGTCCCGGCGACCAAGTCCAAAATTCGCTGTATTTCAAAGCGGCTTTCAACGGCCGTAACCGGCAACCCAAGATCGCGAGCAAACTGTTCCAGTTGCCGCAGCTTTCGCCGCTCCGGTGCCGGGTGAATTCGGTGCAGGAAGTTCAGCTTCTGGTCGTCCAGCCAAGTCGCCACGGCTTGATTGGCCGCCAGCATGAACTCTTCGATGATTTGGTGGCTCTCGGTGTACTTCACCAAATGCGCACCTTTGACCTTGCCGGTCTTGTCGAGGTCAATCTTCACCTCGGCGACATCCATCGTTAACGAGCCACGATTGAACCGTCGCTTTCGCATGTCCATCGCGAGGCGATGCATTCGTGACAACAGATCACAAACTTCGTCTCCCCAAGGCAGTCGCTTGCTATCCGGCGCAGCGATGAATTCATCGACCTGCTCATAATTCAACCGCATGTTGCTGCGGATGGTGGAGTTGTAGACTTCGACCGAAGTGATGACGCCGTCGTCCTGCATCTCGATTTCGACCGTCTTGGTCAAGCGGACACGATCGGGTTGCAAGCTCGCCAAGTGGTTGCTGATGATTTCAGGAATCATCGGCACGACGCGATCGGGCAGATAAACGCTTGTGGCTCGTTTCTGCGCTTCCTTATCCAGTGGGCTGTTTTCGACAACGAACGTCGACACGTCGGCGATGTGGACCCAAAGTATCCAGCGGCCATCTCGCCTTTCAAGCGACACCGCATCGTCAAAGTCGCGAGCGTCAAAGGGATCGATTGTGATCGTCAGCAGACCGGTCAAGTCGATGCGTTTGGTTTCATCGCTTTTGGCCGCGATATCATCCGGCGCTGATTCGTCCCGGTATTCGTCCGCACGGAGCCGCGCGTCCTCCAAAACGGCTTCCGGGAAATCATCCGGCAAACCGTATTGCCGCATGATTGTCAGCGTATCGATCGCGGGATTATTCGTCTTGCCAAGCACCTCCAAAATCACGCCTTCGCCGCCGTGCCCCGCTTCGTCAGGAAACTGAACCAGCTCAATAAATACCTTTTCGTTGCCCTCCAGCGGTAAGCCACGAACATCACCGACGGTGACTGGCCGATCGTAGGGCACGCCATCCAAATGCACGACGGCGACGTTGCCTTGCATTTCAAAGGTGCCCGTAAACTGGCGTCGACCACGAACCAGGATCTTGTCGATCACGCCTTCGGTCCCATCGCCGCGGCGGTCGGATCGCGATTGCAAACGGACCTCAACCGTGTCACCTTCCAAAGCCCCTGCGGTCGCTCCCGGCGGGATGAAGATGTCGTCCAGCGATTCGGTCCCTTCATCGCCCGTGGTGATTCGAACAAATCCGAATCCGCCCATCGCGCGACGAAATGTCCCCTGGATAAACTTCGCTGAACGAATTTCCGGCTCTGGTGTCCCCAATCCGAGAACCAAATGATTGGGGCCGTAATTCAACCGGCCTTCCAGAACGAGCGATTTGATCACTCGCTTCAATTCTCGATACGCGTCTGCGTCATCGATCCCCAGCGCCGTTCCAATCTGCCTTGCTTTTACTGGCCGATATTCCGGCCCGCCAACCAAGTGCAATACACGGTCGGCAATTTCTTGTGATACTTCCATGCACCACAGAATACTCCATGATGCGTTTTTCCGTTAGCGATCGAGGGAAATTCAGGGCTTGAAATTTGTGCTTTGGCCAGCACAAACGCGTATGATGAAGCTCGTTACTCAATCACTGCGCAACACTTTTCAAGGGACGCGCCGCACGCTTGTGCGAATTCTGTTTGCGAGGGAGCTTCGGTGTTGAAATCAATTTCTTCCATTCTTATCTGCGTTGCCATCACCGCTCTCGGGCACGCGCTGCCGCCGTCGGCATACGGTCAAAACGGCAGCCCCTTGCGAGTCATCCGCCAGCGCCAATCACGACCTGAGCCACCAAAACATTCGGAAGGCGGAACTGCTCAACATGACCATCGGCCCTCAGGCGGCGGTTACGGTCATGGCACCCATAACAACTTCTACATTCAAACCCCGAGCTTTCATCATCACAATGATTACTATGGATATCGGCCGTCAATCGGATACGGATATCCTTATGGTTACGGGACCGGATATGGTTACTACGATGGCTTTTCCGCTCGCGGCCCCCTCATCTATCCACCCGCGATCACCGTCGTTCCGCATGGCGTGCCGTTGACCGCGGAGATGCTCAACGGCACCTACTCAACGCCCGTAATGCCTTACGGTTACGACTTTGGCGTGGGTGATCCTCCAGTCACCATCGTTCGGCCTATGGTTCCTCAAGCTGGCGCGAATGCGCAGAACGCACCGCAGATCGCACCGCAGATCGCACCTCCACCACCTGCTCCGCCGCTTCCTAAAGTCGGCCGTCCCGCCCCCGAAGATGAGATCACACGCCGCGTGGCCGCGCTGAAACCAAGCACCGATGTGGGACGACTTCGCAGCGATGAATTGATGGCCGATGGCGATCGCGAATTTGCGAATCAGCAGTACCGCCGAGCGGCCGCGAAGTACCGTGAGGCGATCGCAAAAGCTCCTGATTATCCGCCCGCGCATCTTCGAGCCGGGCACGCTTACATCGCGACCGGTGACCATGACCTCGCCATCACCTACCTCGCGATGGGCTTTGAGCTTTCGCGAACCATGGAACGCCCTGGCTTCTCGCTTGAAGACTTATACCGAGGCAATGACCTTGCCAAACAGCAACATCACGAAGCCCTTGCCGACGCAGTGCTTCGTCAGCCCAACGACGGCGGCCTCCTGTTCCTCACGGGCATCGTGCAGCATGACGATGGACGTCCACTGCAAGCTCGAGATTATTTCCGCCGCGCCGCCGAACTGCCCGGTCGTCATCAACCGTATGCCAAGATGTTTTTACCAAAACCAGCAGACTAAAATCGGGCTCTTCCGCAAAATCTGTGGGTAGATTCAGATTGGTTTTCAGTAGCGTTTCAGGGTTGGCACAATCTTGAGGTCTTCGCCCATGCTGAATCCAGGGCGGTGGATTTTTGCAGGCATCCGCTCCTGCGTCCAATGATTTGGCAGCAGACGTTGA
>Ga0105052_10006273_pt1 | contig 12148 bp, 15 predicted proteins | sample FRY03_FD_78094 | JGI IMG/M metagenome (GOLD analysis project Ga0105052, IMG submission 78094) | Freshwater microbial communities from Lake Fryxell liftoff mats and glacier meltwater in Antarctica - FRY-03 | ecosystem: Environmental > Aquatic > Freshwater > Ice > Glacier meltwater ... | reverse complement strand
CCGGTACAGGTTCAGATGTAAACGGTCCAGATGCATTTACTGTTGCTGCATTCGGTACAGCAGACGGCACAGCATTTGTAAGTAGTACAACTGACGTTGTATACTTCCGTTTACAAGGTACTGGTACACCAGACACAACAACAATTGGCGGAGTTGTACTCGCAATAGTTGCAGTTTTTGCACCAGCAGTATAATAACATAATTAGGAGAATATAAAAATGGCAGATATTTCAACAGTCGCACAAATATACGACAATACAGGAACACAAGTTGCAGCAGCTAATGCAGCAGCAAACAAAAAGGCAAAAGAAGGTAATGGTATTGCTGGACGTACTAGAATCATTAATCTTGCAAAACCAAACATGACTCAAGCAGAGCTTGCCGCAGCACTAGTATACCTTGCACAGGGCGATGTATCTGGTACTAACGATGCACACACAGTAGCAGGCGTTTCAGTACTAACTGAATCAGGTGTATTCACAACTGGCGTAACTGGTGCAGTACAAGTTGCAATTCAAGGAACAGGCGTAGCAACAATGGCGGCCGACTTTGGAATCGGTTCAACTGGTGTAACAGCAACTTTAATTGCTGACTTTGCAGGCCTTCAGGCTTAATTTGTAAATTCTCAGAGATGGGAAGTTAAGGCCTCGGATTTATTCCGGGGCTTTTTTACGGCTATAAATATTAGCACATTATGGCACGATACAAAATTATTACATTGATAGACATTACTCGCAGTCAACCAGCGAAAGAATCTGCTTCTACTATTCAAATAGGTCAGCAGGCCAACTTTAATAGTCTACTACAGGCAATTGGTCTTAGGTCAAACGTTGAATGGGCTAGCGATCCAAAAAAATACACAGGCGCCATGCCCATCAACATTGACGGTCGTGCTACACATTGGATATGGGAAGTTGATTGCGAACGCGAAGAAGTATTCTTAAAAGACAATGATCCTTGCGGTCTACTAAAAGATGACCTGCACGGTGTACCTGTGATTGACCAACTTGAAAATTCTGTAGACATTGTACCAGCTGCATTTCAAACACGCAATGGTAATCAAAATACTTGGATTGACATTATATAGTAGTTAAATTTGTCAGTGTAAGTACTTAAATAATAGTATGCAAGCATTTTTAAATAAAAAATTACGTGAAATAAGATTGTGGGCGTGGGCAGCGGCAGTGCTACCTGTAGCATCATCAGCGACACTATTCTTTATATGGGCATTCGGAACTGATCATTTATTTAAAGTAGCAATGATTTCCGGTGCCAGTGCTATGTTTACCGTAGCAGTGTGTTGGTGGTGGTGGGCATTACACGCCATAAGAACGTTAACGGCAGATTGGAAAACAACCAACGAAAGTATCGTAGAGGTATTAGCTGAAATTAAAGAAGTCAGGACGTTGGTCCGAGATGCGATCGAAGTCAACTCGGATAAATAAAGTATCAAAGGCACAATCATTAGGCAGTTTTACCCAAATTAGGAACATGGCTCGGAGCGAGCACCCTGACTTAACATATACGGAGAATAGCCTAACATGGCCGACAATACAACCCAGTTTGAACGAATCAATCTTGAAGCACACGTGGATCTATGTGCGTTACGTTATGGACAACTAGATGATAGACTAACCACATTAGAAAATAAAGTAGACAGAGTACACGTTGATATCATTGAAGGACAAAAAAGTCTAACCAAAGTGCTCATTGGCACAGCAGGAACAGTGATTGCAGGAATATTATCAATTGTAGTCACGCTCTTAATCAAGATGGGTTAAAAACTACACAGTTAAATACAAGGGACTTATAGAGTCCCTTTTTTTATGACTGCAATTTCCAAGAGACTAGCGCAGATAGTTCGAAAAGAATTATCTAAAAATATTATTCCTGTTAAAACAGCTGATGGTATCCTAGTGGGCGAAATATTAATAGTCACCGACGGTACATTAAAATCATTGTGGAAAAACAACGAACTAATTTACAAAGAAATACACTTAAATTCAGTTGCTATCAAGATGGCAAATGTGATGGCATTAAGATCTGGTAGCATCTATGTAGATGATATATACAAAGCAGATCAAGATTACGGCCGCTGGTTTGTAGATAGTCAAATATTACGCACACAGTATCAAAAGTCCTTAAACAATAAAGAATACGATCGTGCTGACATATTATGGGCAAGATACGTAGAAAGTAGGCATCGAACAGAATCAACTAAACTTAGAGCAGAAAGTTTAATAAAGAATTGAATAAATATAATATCTACTCTGGACCTTTAACTTTATGAAAACCACAGACCTTTTTAAAAATAATAGATCGGCTAAACGACTCAACGAATCACTTGCAAAAACATTTGGCAAGAGTATTAACTTCGAATCATTTGATACTGAAAAGTTAGAAGATGCACGTAACAAATTACGTACACAGATCTACACAGCTAGATCAACATCGGGATTCAATGAAACAGTGGAAAATGACACACTGACAAAAGCACAGTGGATGCATGATGCTATTGTTGCAGAGCTAATGGATCGTGAAGAGCATATTGTCGGAGACCGAGACCAAGAAGATGGCAGCTTTGGACACGACGATGACGAAGATGAAGATCCTGTAGGGGAAGACCATGGTCCAGAAAATCCAGAAGCTGATGTAAATTATGGCGAATATGATCGCGAAGGTGATATGGCCAAAGATGACCTACGAACAATCGACGGTGCAGCAAAAGAATTATATGCTATCTTAGACGCAGATGAAAATCTTCCAGAATGGGTGCAGGCAAAAATTACCAAAGCTGTGGACTACATTGATACAGTTCGTGATTACATGAAAGCCAACAAGCATGAAGAAGGCATGTCCGAAGTATTTGATGGCGATAAAGAAACAGGCACTACTCATCGTGGTGGTCGGGTTGAAAAAACAGATCAAGGTATCAAGCATACCAAAACAGATTATGATGATGGTAATGGTGAACCAGGTAGAAAACCTTCAAAAGGTGGACCGAAGAGTCGCTACCATAGCACTCCAATTTTAGACAAAGAAGATGATGACATGCGTGAAAGCAACAACAAAACAACAGGAGAAGATATGCGTAATTTAAGAGAAGGTGAGATCCAGCAGGCAAGTGCAATCGTCACAGCAAAAACTATGGTTGACAGAGTTAGCCGTTGGATTGAAGAATTAAGCGGTATGGAAAATGACACCCTATTACAACTAGGTGACAGCATCCGTGATGAGATGGGTCAAGAACAAGCTAAACAGTTTATTAGTGCTGTAGCACCTGCGATCCAGCAAGCGTTAGAATTATTGAAGACTACACGCGAAGCATTGAGCACAGGTGTACGTGCGCTAACTGGCGAAGAACAACCTACTGATATGTTAGGCGCTGAGCCAGGCATGGATATAGAAGCTCCTGCAGAACCAGATTCTATGAATCCAGATGACATGGGCATGGATGACGAAGGCGCTCCAGAAGATGAGTTCGGTGCAAGCGATGCCGGTGCTGGCGGCCTAGAAACAGCAGGTCGTGAGCAGCGTGAAAGTATCAACCGTAGCAACAGCTTGTTAAAAGTGTTGGCTGGCTAATGAGACTATCTAGCATTATTTCTGAAACAGAGTTTGCTAGGCTCCGAGAGTTAGGTCCGCTGCCTATGCTCGGAGCACCAGCTGCTCCTGGAACGGCTGCACCTGTAACCCCAGGAATAGCACCAGCGGCACCTGCACAAGACCCACAGGCGCAAGCTAAGTCAGCAGCTCAACAGGTAAAGCAATTAGCAGATCAAAAGAAACAAATACAAGACAGCATTAGACAAAAGCAACAAGAAATTCAAGAGTTGCAAAAACAAATGAGCCAATTAAGATGAGATTTTTTGAATTTGCAGATTCCGATGTAGGCGTGGATAAGTTTGTTATGGTATTACGTAACTTTATTGGCCGTGCCGCATCAAAAAAACAACCAGCAAAATTGAATTGGCCCGCACTGCAAAAAATTGCAGGTGATTCAGGATTTGAAATAGGCGCTGACTATGAAACGTTCAAAAGCATGTATGATTCTAGTCCTGCTATCCAAGGTCTTGTACGAAACTTCAATGCTAACGGCGTTGAATTAAATGTTCCAGGCACAGCAGCCGCAGGCGAAGTCGGAGCAGAAAGCCCAGTAAATAAAGGTGAAACAAGCCAAGATGCTGTAGATAAGATTGCAGCAGGAGCAGCGGCAGGTAATTTGAGTTAGTCAGGCTTGACAATATAATATTTTCAGCGTACTATATAAAGTATGACTGTACAATATACTCCACCGGCGTTCGTTGAACGCTATCAATATAAAAACTGTAAACAGGTAAATGATCCTGTTACACGTAAACGTGTTTATCTAACACCTGACGGCGAAAGCCTTCCTAGCGTAACCACTATCCTTAGTGCTACCAAGGATATGACACACTTAAATGAATGGAAGAAACGTGTTGGTGCTGAAAATGCACAGCGGATTGTTACAGAAGCTTCCGGTGTAGGGACGGGTCTTCACTCTAATTTAGAACGTTTTCTATCCGGATTACAGCGCCAGCCAGGAAACAATCCTGTACATATTAAAGCAAATGCAATGGCAGATGTTATTATCGAAAATGGATTAAAAGATGTCGATGAAGTATGGGCCATGGAACAGAGTTTATACTTCCCAGGATTATATTCCGGTACAACAGATTTAGTATGTGTGTACAAAGGACGCCCGTGTATCGCCGACTTTAAACAAACTAACAAACCTAAGAAAGCTGAGTGGGTTGAAGATTACTATCTACAACTAATGGCATATACATTAGCGCATAATGAAGTCTACGGCACCGATATGCGTGAAGGCCACATCTTTATGGTTAGCCGTGGTAATGATGGCATGAAAATAGGCGGAGAAATATACCAGCAGTTTGATTTACTCCCCCAAGACTTTAACAAGTACCAAGACTTATGGCTTAACAAGGTAGAAGAATACTACGCCCTAGCTAGATAAATACTCTATAATAGCATAGAGGACATCAAAGTGGCCGTAATTCAAATTTCCAAAATACAAGTTCGTAGAGGACAAAAAAACTCAAACAGTGGAATTCCACAACTAAGCTCAGCTGAATTTGCTTGGGCAGTTGACAGCCAAGAACTGTATATCGGCAACGGCAGTGTGCTAGAAGGTGCTCCTTATGTTGGTAATACGAAGATATTAACAGAACATGATAATATTTTAGATCTAGCCGGCAGTTATCAATTTGCCTACAATGACACTTCTATTACACTCAGTGTTCCTCGCAGCTTACAAAACAAATTAGACGAAATTCAAGTTAGTGTCAGTGACTTTGGTGCAGTAGGTGATGGTGCTACTGATAGTGTAACTGCATTTCAAACAGCATTTTCTGAATTGTTTACAAACGTAAACACTAATTTTAGAAAAGTATTAGTAGTGCCAAACGGTGAATATTTATTCTCCAGCGACCTTGCAATTCCCAGTGACGTTATCATACAAGGTGAAACACAATTAGGCGCAGTTTTAAATATTGGTGCAAATAATATTCGCTTTATTACCAGTACTGGGTTAGAGTTAGCAGAGTTTGACAGCACAAATAGACCAAAGAATGTTAATATTTCTAACCTAACAATTTCTAGAACAACGGGTCAAGTAACATTATCTGGTATTACAGATTCAGAATTCAATAAGGTAAAGTTCTTAGGGGAATACGTATTAGGCAATTCTATTACATTGGCAACGGAACCGTCGGCACTATTTTGGCAGAATAATTTAGTTGGAACTAGAGTTAATGACATTGCATTTAACAATTGCCACTTTGAAGGTAATGGTATCTCTGTAAAATGTCTCCAGTCTGACACATTCAGTACTGCTATAAAATTTTACAATTCAAAATTCTTTGTTAATGATACCGCAATATACATAGATGGTGTAGCTACACAAGGAAACGATTGGAGAATTGTTGATTGCGAGTTTGAAGAAATTGCAACTCAAGCATTTAGATCAACTAATGGTTACAACACACTTATACAAAGATGTAAGTTTAAAAATGTAGGTAATGGAACTGATACCTCAGCAAATCCTTCCGAACCAATGGTGTATTTTAGTGAATACAATAACAACGTTGTCGCTGACTGTACTAGTGATCGCCAGCAGGCCGCCGGAATTACATCAACAGAATTAACAGCAGGATTTACAGAAGTTTATAACAGTTCTAGTGTTAAGTTAACAGATAAAAATTATTCTTTAATATATCTATCTGATAGTTTCAGACCGCTGGCAGCATTTTCAGCATTGAACAATTTTACAACACTAAACTATTCTCTTAAATTAGGCGAACATACTCGATATGGATTGTTGACATTTGTAATTGGTGACGATTTATCACCAGGCGATAATGGCTCTAACATCACAATTACAGATAACTTTACATACTCACCAAATTATTTAATATCCCCAGGAGGAGCTCTTATGACGAACTTTGAATTTAATGTTGCCAAAACCAGCAACACTACAGGCGACGATTCACCCGCAGCAGTAGTAGTAGATACTGTTGTCCTATCATATAAGAACCCCCTGGCCACAGGTCTAACAGGGTCCATCTCTTTTGATGTGGCCTACGGTGTTTGATGTCTACGGAAACGATAGACTAACACAATGGAAAGAGTTCAGAGACGCACTAGAAACAAGTCTGCATCCTTTAGAAGATGTCGCTGAACTTTGGAGCCATGCTCCATTTGTTAGTCCTTATCTAGATCCCCAATCTCCTAAAAAATGGCCTGACCCATGGCATCTTATTTTGGATTTACACCTTGACGATCTTGCAATTACCCTTGGAATGCTGTACACTATTAAGTTAACACAACGTTTTATTGATACAGAATGCGAGATATATAAATTCATATTCCCAAAAAAAGTAGAACCGCAATACCTATTACTAGTTGATAAAAAGTACATACTTAATCTAGAATACAAGGCTGTTGTTAGTGCAGAAAAATTAAATGACTTAGATACCACGTTGATTTGGTCTAAGTCTAGCTTGTAATAAATACCAGACCAAAACAATTATATAGAGATTAAACGAATGAGTATTACGGTTATTAAAAGAAGCGGGCAAAAAGAACCGTTAGCTGTTGAGAAATGGCAGGCACAGATTGCCAAAGTTTGCAAAGGCATTGCAGACGTAAGTCAAAGTATGATTGAGATCAAAGCTCAGCCACACTTCTATGACGGAATCACTACAGAAGAAATCGACGGTATTACTCTAAGAGCAATAGTTGATCTAATTGATTTTGAAAGTAATCCAGACATTGGACATACAAACTATCAATACGTAGCAGGTAAACAACGATTATCGATGTTGCGTAAAGATGTATATGGTTCTTACGCAGTACCTCCCTTATATGAAATCGTAAAGAGGAATGTAGGCATTGGCCTGTACACCGCCGAACTCCTCGAGTGGTATACAGAAGAAGATTGGAACAAGATGGAAGACATGTTGGAGCATGACAAAGATGAACAGTATGGTTATGCCGCCATAGAGCAGTTGATTGAGAAATATCTTGTTAAAAACCGTAGTACTAAACAAACATATGAAACTCCACAAATTCGATACATGGTTGCGGCCGCTACTGTGTTCCACAAAGAAGAACCTAATGCTGCTCGTATGCGTTATATCAAAGAGTACTATAATGCTGCCAGTGATGGTCTTTTTACTCTTGCTACTCCTGTGCTGGCTGGGCTTGGCACTCCAACTAAACAGTTTAGTAGTTGCGTTCTTATCCGTAGTGATGACGACCTCGATTCTATATTTGCTAGTGGTGAAATGATGGCCAAGTATGCTAGCAAACGTGCTGGCATTGGCTTAGAGATTGGCCGACTAAGAAGTTTAGGTTCGCCCATCCGTGGTGGAGAGATACAACACACTGGTATGATCCCGTTCCTAAAGAAATGGTTCGGCGACTTGCGATCCTGCTGCGTTACTCCTGACACATGGGTAGAGGTACTAGACGAGGATAATTCAACAGATAAATGCTAGTTTTTTGTATACCAACATAAATAACAATGGGGGTATACGAAATGCTAAATTATCTAAACGAAACTTATAATGGCTCATTGAAAAATATGTTAACAAATTCAGCCTATTATTGCTATACATTAAAAGACACTGAAACCGGAAAGTATTACTCTGGTTCAAGGGGAGTAGAAGGTTCACCGCAATGCGATCTACTAACAAAATATTTCACAAGTTCGTCGGTTGTAGATTTTAAAAGTAAATTAAAGTTGAGTCCGGAAGTTTTTCAATTTAGTGTTGAATATTTTAGCTCAAGAGCTGCTGCATTTTTGGCCGAGCAAGTATTTCATAAAACACATCGAGTTGGCAAAAATCCTGTTTTCATAAACTCATCCGATGCAGGCGGCAGTAATTGCGGAGCAGGATCGGTGTTATGTAAAGATGTAGAAGGCACTACTTATAGGGTAAGTGTAGACGAATTTTCAACGGGCAAACACGTTCATGTATCACACGGAATGATGAATATCAGAACAGATACTGGTATTAAAAAAATATTAAAAACCGAGTTTGATCCTAACTGGCATGTAACAGAATTTCAAAACTATGTATTAGCTATAGACACACATACTAATAAGTCCTGTAAGATTCATAAAGATCAATTTGTCTCTAACGACAAATATGTTGGAATTACAAAAGGAATGGTTGTTGCCCGAGACACTGTAACCGGACAAACAGCATCTATTACTAAAGATCAATTTGCCTCTGATGCCAGGTATGTTGGCAATACCTTTGGATTAGTCCCAGTAATTGAAAAATCGTCTGGTCTAAAAAAATTAATCCAAAAACAAGATTACGATAAGACTATCTATAAACATCATAATTCAAACAATATAGTAGTGTATTCATTGGTTGATAGAAGAACAGTTGCCATTAGCAAAGATGAGTATGCAAAAAATATCAACAACTATGCCAATACAACTACTAAATGTTTTTTCAAAGTCGACGGACAGTTTTTTAAATCTAAAAAGGATTTAGATCTGTATTATAGAAAAACAAGAAATAAATCATTGTTGAAATTTAGTCAGTTCAACGTGTCAACTAAATTCAAAGACATAGAAACTATAACTCAAGAAGAACACAAAAATGGTAAAAACTAAAAAGATACAAATTAAAGACCTAATAGCAGGCATGAAAATCAAAACCAAAGACGAGCACCTGGGTATCGTCTTTAAAACAGTAGTAGACAAATGGAACACTGTTGTTAAAGTAGAGGACCAAGTTCGACTAGAGTTTGAAAACGGAGTAGTATTGAATTGCTCAGCAAATCACCCAATTATGGTGTTGTCTGACTCAGGGAAATTCCTGGAAAAAATCCCAAAAGCACTCACCGTTGAAGATCGCGTGCTCACCGAAGGCGGATTCACTAGACTCTTAATTGCTGATTTTGAACAAAACAACGACGAAACCTACGTTGATATTACTGTAGAAGATAACCACACGTTCTTTGCATCTGCCAGTCAAACAGGTCCAATGGTACTAACCCATAACAGCCAAGGAGGTATTAGAAATGCGTCAGCAACTGTGTTCTATCCTATCTGGCATCATCAATTCGATGATCTCATTGTGCTTAAGAACAACCAAGGAACAGAAGAAACCCGAGTCCGACACATGGACTACGGTGTGGTCCTTTCCGCCTTCTTCTGGAGACGATTTAAAAACAAGGAGGATATCACCTTCTTCGATCCTAATGAAGTCCCAGACCTCTACGAAGCCTTCTATAGCAATACAGAACGTTTTGAAGAACTCTACGTCAAATACGAAAAGCAAAAAGGCCTACGTAAGAAAACAATGAGTGCCGAAGAAGTATTTAAAAGCGGTATCTTAAAAGAGCGTACTGACACTGGCCGTATCTATCTAGTGTTTATCGACAACGTAATGAAGCAAGGCCCGTTTGATCCTGAGTATCATACCATCTATCAAAGTAATCTCTGCTGTGTTACGGGAGAAACTCAAGTAACTTTCTTACACGAACCCGGTAATACAGAACAAATGTCTGTTAGCAGTGCAGTAGAACGATTCGAACTTGGAAATTTAACCAACTCAAAGATTAAAAGTTTTAAGAATGGAGAAGTTTCTTGGGAAACTGTTTCTGCTGCAATCAAAACCAAAACAGTCACTGAGTTATATGAAATTGAAGATGAAAACGGCAATGTATTAAAATGCACAGGAGATCATCGTATTTTTACTAAGAATAGAGGATATGTCAGAGCCGATGAATTAGTAGAAACTGACGAGTTATGTGTTGAAATTTGATTACCGAGCATAAATACATATGGAGAAATTCATATGTATAAAGAACTATATAAAAAACTAATTGATACGGCAAGAAAAGAAAATAGAATGAAAAATCAAGGAACCTACTATGAACAACATCATATTGTTCCTGATTTTTTATATAAGAATCGCAAAAGAACAGGTCCAAAAGGTCATCTAGATGGTAATCCGAATGGTACAGAAAATTTAATTTTATTGACGTTTTCTGAACACTTGATGGCTCATTACTACCTGTATGAGATTTATAAAGGAACTCGCTATGAATACTCGTCTGGTTCTGCCCTTCAATTCTTTTTTGTAAAAGCAACAGGTAACCATAAAAGACAGATTAATCTGACTGAAGTCGATGAAAAGTTTCTAAAAGAAATGGAACACCTAAGGATACTTGGCATTGAATGTATTAGTAAGGCAAGAACAGGTATGATGCCAGTTGTGGATGCTATTACCAGAGAAAAACAAGGCTCGGTCTCGGTAAATCACTCTAAAGTATTATCTGGAGAATGGATACATCATAGTAAAGGTATTCCGGGAAAGTCTGCTAGAGATATGGCTGGTTCTAAAAATACTAATTTCAAGGAATTGACACAGGGGCGCAGGGAACGAATGTGGAAATGTGTTTCTGAATCTTGTCAAGAGGGATATCTAAAATTGCATTTGTTACAAGACAATATGAAAAAAGAGTTTATGGAGTTCAAGAAGATATCATTGGCATGGATTGGAAATAAATTTGGATCTTTGGAAATGCTAATAGAAGAAACAAACAAAAATTTAGGTCTGCATATTATGTACGATCCTTATCACAGAAGCACAGAGCAAAGAAAGATTGCTAGCCAGCACTCTAGCAAACATCGCTGGTACAACAACGGCGTACAAAACGTAAGAGTTATTAACGAAGAAGAATTTTGTAAAAACAATTCAGAGTATGTTTCGGGAAAAATATAAATATGATTAAAATTAAAAAGATTAAAGTAGAACCAACAGACGTATATGACTTATCTGTTCCAGAAACTGAATGTTTCTTTGCTGATAATATATTAGTCCACAATTGTGAAATTCTGCTGCCTACCAAGAGTTTCAAACGCCTAGATGACGCCGAGGGCAGAATTGCCCTGTGTACCTTGGGGTCGATCAACTGGGGAGCCTTCCGCAATCCAGAAGACATGCGTCGCGCTTGCCGTATACTGCACCGCAGCCTTAATAATATACTGGACTACCAAGATTTCTTAAGTATTCAAAGCAAACTCAGCAATGACGAGATTCGTCCACTAGGCATTGGCATCACTAACCTAGCCTACTGGCATGCCAAGCGTGGTCTCAAGTACGGTGAGAAAGATGCACTGGGAGATGTCAAGAGTTGGATGGAACACCAGGCTTTCTATCTTACCGAAGCAACAGTTGAACTGGCACGCGAACGTGGCCGTTGTTTGGACAGTGACAAGACACGCTATGGGCAGGGCACCTTCCCGTGGGAACTGCGTGCTGCTGGTGTGAACGAACTGGCGGACTTTGCACCAGAACTGGACTGGGAAACACTGCGAGGCAACATGAAAGAGCACGGTGTACGCAATGCTACTCTGATGGCAGTGGCACCAGTGGAGTCCAGCAGTGTTGTTATCAACAGCACAAATGGTATTGAAATGCCCATGAGCCTAATCAGTGTAAAAGAAAGCAAGGCAGGATCGTTTGTGCAAGTAGTACCGGAGTATCACAAGTTAAAGAACAAGTATCAGTTGATGTGGGAACAAAAAGACTGTGATGGTTACTTAAAAACATCAGCAGTGTTGGCAGCCTATGTT
>Ga0105052_10006269_pt1 | contig 12151 bp, 9 predicted proteins | sample FRY03_FD_78094 | JGI IMG/M metagenome (GOLD analysis project Ga0105052, IMG submission 78094) | Freshwater microbial communities from Lake Fryxell liftoff mats and glacier meltwater in Antarctica - FRY-03 | ecosystem: Environmental > Aquatic > Freshwater > Ice > Glacier meltwater ... | reverse complement strand
TCTCGATCCCACCGCTATCTACGTCGGGCGAGACGCCCCTGGTGCCGCGGGCGGTGCGTGCGGCCTCGGTCCGGTCGGCACGGGCGTGGGCAACTTCCCGTGTGCCACTATTGCGCAGGGGTTTGCGCGGGCGACTGCGACTGGTCGCTCAAAACTCATCGTCGCGGATGGCCTCTATGCCGAACAGGTGACCATCATCAACGGGGTCTCTCTCCTCGGCGGCTACCGTTCCGACACGTGGGAGAGGCACCTGTCCTCAACGGCCACGATTATTCGTGGCCCGGGGGGCACGGGGGACCGCAAGGCCATCATCGCCACTGGCATCACCCAGACGACACGTGTCGAGGGCTTCGTCGTGAACGCCGCCAACGCGACGAGTCAGGGCGCGAATAGCTACGGCATCTATATCCAAAACAGCTCCAACGCGCTGACTGTCTCGTCAAACCTCATCTTCGCGGGCCTCGGCGGACTCGGGTCGTCCGGTCCCGCAGGAACCTCGGGCCAAAACGGCCTGGCAGGCGCCAACGGCGCGTCGACGAAACACCTTAGCGCCTGCACGACGACCCCCAGTAATGCCGGCGGTACGGGCGGTTCGAAGACCTGCGCCAACCCGAGCGGCAGCGGGTCCACCACCGTCGGCGGCGGCAAGGGTGGCGATTCCGTGTGCCCAGCGCGCTCCGTCCAAGAGGGTGGCGGTGTTGTGGGACAGAACACCGGCGGCACAGGAGGCGCGGGCGGGTGGGGACACAATAGTAGCTCGAGTGGGTGTAGCCCATCGTCGGGTGTGCCCGAGGTCGGCGAACCCGGAAGTGACGCCGTCGTCGGCGCCACTCAAGATGGCGTGCGTGGAGATGGCTGCAGCGTATCCATCGGCGATATCGTGAGTGGCGAGTGGCGGGGAACAGCTGGCGCATTCGCAGCCCACGGCGCGCACGGCGCCGGCGGCGGTGGCGGTGGCGCTGGCTCGGGCGGTCGCATTAGCTCGTCGAGCTACGACATCTCGGGCTCAGGCGGTGGTGGCGGCTCGGGCGGTTGTGCCGGCGCGCGAGGTGCCGGGGGTAGCCCTGGCGGCGCCTCTATCGGGATCTTCGTCTACTGGCCGACCGGAAGTCGTCCTACGACCGCGGCTGGCGTGCCGGTCATCATAAGCAACACCGTCGTGCGAAACCAAGGCGGCCCCGGTGGCGGCGGCGGCAATGGCGGATCGGGTGGTGACCCGGGCGCCGGTGGCAACGGTGGCGCCCTCGTCACGACCGGTCTCGTGAGCCCTGTCTTCTGTGTCTTCGGCGGCGCCAAGGGCGGGTTCGGTTCACGCGGCGGGCACGGCGGCGGCGGCGGCGGCGGGTGCGGTGGGGTCAGCTTTGACATCCTCGCGTGGGGTATGAACAGTCAGACCCACCGGTTTTTTGAAAACAGCTTCCCGAACGACGGCCTAGACACGGGCGGCGACGGCGGAACCGGCGGGAACTCGTCGAACACACTCCGCGGCGGCACGAGCGGCACCGCCGGCACATCCGCCAACGTACGCACCGTCAATTGATCGCTAGGCGGCACCCGACGGTGTGATTTTTACCGGGCCCACCACCCACCGCGCCTCTACAGAGGTAAGGCCGGTGGGTCGGGCCCGTCCTCGTTTTGGAGCAGTGCAGTATCCTCGTCGCGGCCGGCAGCTTTGGCTTTCCCTAGGTCGTCTCGCGATCCTTGGCCCGCAAAACTAGGGTCAACGATCGAACTCGGCGCGCCAAAGCGATCGTTCGCACCACGCGGTCGCGAAGCCATGAGCCAGCGCCCGAGCTAGGGTGACGAAGGATGACCGGAGAAGAGGCAAGGCGCGTCGGGCGCGCCCTCGGCACCGTATGATGCTAATCTCTAGGGGCAGTTTCCAGCGCGCGTAAACCCGGCGGCCTCAGCGGCCTCCGCGTCTTCGAAGGGGACGCTGTTGCTCGGCGCGGTGGCGCGATAGCCGGGACATGCCGCGAGATGATACTTGCGACTGCGACTATTACCGATGACGGCCGGCGCGCCGTCACCGAGTAGGCTGGGCGCCGGCACGGGAGCCACTGCATCTGAGCTCAAGCCCCGCTTCTTGGCTCGAAACTCCCACGGCGGCGTCGGCGCCGCGTCAGCCCAGAGCCCCCGGCGTCCCGCTCGCGCTTCGCGTTCGGCGGTCGCGAGACCGGCATCCTCCGAGTAGCGGAGGTAGTGCCAGGCGTGGCCACCGTCGACGAGGTGCTGATTCACGCTGATGGGGTCATTCGCTATAAATACTTGCACTAGCAAGCGACCGTAACGGTCCGTGCCGTCTTGGACGAGGCGCAACGGGCCTTCAGCGACAAGCTCGGCGAGCGCGGCCCTGGCTTCGTCGCCATGCGCTTGGTTCTTCTCGGGCGCGTCGATACCGACGAGGCGCACCTTGACCTCGACCGCGCCGACGTCCAAGCGCAGGCTGTCGCCGTCCTGGACCTCGAGTACACGGATCGGATCCTGAACAATCTGAACTACTTCGGACGTGTCGTCGCGACAGGCCCCCGCGATGGGGACCAGCGCGAAAAGAAGCCAGACCGGCGCCCCGAGGAGGCGGCGACGGAGCCTCAACGGCCCTCGCCGCGGGACCACGCGATATACTCGTCGTAGGTACCATTGTAGTCCAAGATCTCGCCCGGCTTGTGGCCGACGTGCCAGACGCGTGTGGCGCAGCTCGACAAGAGATCCTCGTCGTGGGTCACCAAGAAGAGAGTACCTTCATAGCGTTCCAGCGACTGGCCGAGGGCGATAACCGCCTCGAGGTCCAAGTGGTTGGTAGGCTCATCGAAGACCAGGACGTTGGGCTTTTCCTGCATTAGCTTGCAGAACAAGAGACGCGCCGACTCGCCGCCCGAGAGGGTCTCGATCATCTTAAACGCGTCATCGCCGCGAAAGAGCATCTGACCGAGCAGCCCACGGATGGCCTCGTTACCGGCCATGGGATCCAGATCGCGCAACCAATCGAAGGCCTTGATCCCGGTAGGCATCGTCGGCCGATAGTCCTGCGCGAAGTAGCCCACGTGGGCCTCGTGCCCCCAGCGGATCATGCCGCCCTGCCCTTCGCCCTTGACGAGGGCGTCGACGAGGCTCGTCTTACCCGCGCCGTTGCGGCCAATGATCGCGATTCGCTCGCCGCGCGGGATGCTGACCGAGAAGTCGCGAATGACGCGGTTATCGCCATAGGAAAGGGCTAGGTGCTCGACCTCGAGGGCGACCTTACCGGATGGACGTTTGAGGTCAAACCGTAGAAAGGGCCGCTGGATGTTGCTCTTCGCGAGCTCGGTCGGCGCGAGGCGCTCGACCTCTTTTTTGCGCGAGGAGACCTGCGAGGAGCGCGTGCCCGCCGCGAATCGCGCAATAAAATCATTGAGCTGCGCGATCTTCTTCTCGCGCTGGGCGTTGTCGGTTTCGATGCGGCCGCGCAGCTGGGTCTTCTGCACGACCATGTCGTCGTAGCCGCCCGTGTACTGGATGATCGTCTGGTAGTCGATGTCCGAGATGTGGGTGCAGACGGCGTTGAGGAAGTGTCGATCGTGCGAGATCACGATCACGACCCCTTCGTATTTCACGAGGAACTCGGACAGCCAGTGGATTGAGTCGAGGTCAAGGTGGTTGGTGGGCTCGTCGAGCAGCAGCGCCGGGGGATTACCAAAGACCGCCTGGGCGAGGAGGACCCGCACCTTCTGGCCACCCTGGAGCTCGCTCATGGGCCTGTCATGACAGTCCTCGGTGATCCCAAGCCCCTCGAGCAAGACCGCGGCGTCGCTGTCGGCCGTATAACCGTTTTCATCTGAAACGATACCCTCAAGCTCGCCGAGACGCATACCATCGGCGTCCGAGAACTCGCCCTTCAGATAGAGGGCGTCTCTCTCTTGGATGGCCGCCCACAGGGGCGCGTTTCCCATGACGACGGTGTCGATGACGCGGAAGGCGTCGAAGGCGAACTGATCCTGCTTCAGGACGCCCATACGCGTCGGGCGTTGCACGTGCCCCACCTGAGACTCGACCTCACCGGTCAAGATCTTCAGAAAGGTCGACTTTCCCGCGCCGTTCGGTCCCGAGAGGCCGTAGCGATTACCAGGGTTGAAGCTGACCGTGACGTTCTCGAAGAGCGTCCGCCCACCGTACCGCATTGTAATATTCTGTGTTGCAATCATATAGACCCCGTACTCCTAGACCCCTGCCGGACCGCCGCCTCTTACACCACGTGCGCGCGTTTGGCACGCCTCTGGTTGCCAAGCGACACGACGACGCCGGGTAAAATGGCTGTTCATGGTGACACGAGCGCCCACGGGGCTTACCCTCGCCGCCCCGGTGCGAGGTCCGCGCCAGAATCAGCCAAGGGTCACGCATGTCCTTCCTATCCACCCAAGCCCTGCGGGCCGAGTTTATCGCGACGCGCGCCCGAACTGTGGCGCTCGCGGCACCGCTCTCGGCGGAGGACCAGCTCGTGCAGTCGATGCCCGAGTGCAGCCCCACCAAGTGGCACCGCGCCCACACGAGCTGGTTTTTCGAGACCTTCTTTCTCGGCGCAGCCGGTCGACCGCCTCGGGACCCCCAGCGGTCTTTTCTTTGGAACTCATACTATGAGGCGGTCGGCGGGCGCCATCCGCGATCCCAGCGCGGTCTGCTATCTCGCCCGTCGTTGGCCGAGGTCGCCGACTACAGACGTGAGATCGACGCCCGAGTCCTCGAGGTCCTCGACGGCGCGGACGACGCCCTCACGGCCCGGCTCGCACCGATCCTGTCCATCGGCCTGGCGCACGAGCAGCAGCACCAGGAGCTCATCCTGACGGACATCCTCCACGCGCTGTCGTGCCATCCCTTCGCGCCGGTCTACACCCGCCTGCCCGATGAGACGCTCGACATATTAGCCGAGAACCCCGGGGGCCCACCTCGCTTCACGACACACGACGGCGGTCTAGTCGACATCGGTCACGGCGGCGGCGCGTTCGCGTTCGACAACGAGGGCCCACGCCACAAGGTCTGGCTCGAGCCCTTCGCCATCAACGACCGGCCCATCACCGTCGGCGAAATGAAGGCCTTCATCGCCGACGGCGGCTACCGCACTCCCAGCCTCTGGCTCTCATCGGGTTGGGATTTTGTGCAATCGCAACAGATCAACACCCCGCTTCATGCGACGATGGCAGACGGGACCTATCGCGTCTTCACGCTCCACGGCCAAATGAACCCTCCTGACGAGGCGCCCGCGAGCCACCTGAGCCACTACGAGGCTGACGCCGTGGCGCGTTGGCTTGGAGGCCGCCTGCCGACAGAGTTTGAATGGGAGCACGCCGCGGCAAGCGCCCCACCCGACCAAGGTCACTTCGCCGAGGACCGGGGCTGCCTGACACCAACCGCCACGGGAGGCACCTCGCCCTTCGGCGGCGTGTGGCAGTGGACCTCATCGGCCTACGCGCCCTACCCCCGGTTCGCGCCTGGCCTAGGCGCTATCGGGGAATACAACGGCAAGTTCATGGCCAATCAGTACGTCCTACGCGGCGGCTCCTGCCTCACCCCGCCTGGACATATCCGCTTAAGTTACCGAAACTTTTGGCCGTCCGCGACGCGGTTCCAGATGACCGGTGCCCGCGTCGTCAAAGATCGCCTGTAACTTTAGACGGTACTTGGCCACGTAGGCCGGGGATCCCCGAATACCTCAAGAGGTTCAACCCATGGAAAACCAACTCGACGTCCAGCGGGCTCTCCGCGACGCGGTCCGCGCCGGCCTGACGGATGAGATGAAGTCGCTGCCACCGTGGCTGTTTTATGATGCGGACGGCTCAGACCTGTACGAGCAGATCACGGTGCTGCCTGAGTACTATCCTACTCGGACCGAGCGCAGTATCTTCGCCGACCAGGCGGACGCGATCATGGCCACTGCGCTCGGCGACGCGCTCGGTCCTATTCATGTGTTCGAGCTTGGCGCAGGCGCCGCGACCAAGACTCCGCTCGTGCTCGCCCCGGTGGCGGCGCGCGGAGATGGCTCGCACTATACGCCGATCGATGTCAGCCCGACCGCGCTTGAGCTCGCGGTGCGCAACGTCGCCGAAGCCCTGCCGAACCTAAGGACGACGCCGCGCGTGTCACGCCACCGGCCCGCTCTCAGGGCGCTCCAGGCCGAGGTGGGGCGCAAAGTCGCGCTCTTTATCGGCAGCTCTATCGGCAACTACGACGATCCAGAGGCCATCGAGCTGCTGTCGCTCATTCGGGACGCCATCGCGCCGTCCGGGGCCTTGATTCTGGGCGCCGACCGCCGTAAATCCGCGGCGGTCTTGGTGCCGGCCTATGACGACAGGGCGGGGGTGACGGCCGCGTTCAACCTCAACCTGCTCCGCCGTCTCAACCGTGAGCTGCGCGCAAACTTTGACGTGAAACTATTTCGCCATGTCGCCCTCTGGAACGACAAGGCGTCACGGATCGAGATGCACCTCGAGAGCCTTGAGGCGCAGACAGTGACGATTGAAGCTCTCGAATTAGTGATTCAATTCAATACCTTCGAGCGCATCCACACCGAATCCAGCGTGAAGTACGCCGACGCCCACATCGACCGCCTCTTTGCGGCATCCGGACTCAAGCGGACCGAGAGCTTCACGGACCCCGAGGGGCTCTTCGCGGTCCATGTCGCCCACGTGGTGTAGGGCAGCCGCGGGCCCGTCGGAGGGCCCGCAAAACCAGGGGGCTCAGCGACCGATCAAGCGACGCACTGTGCCCCAGTCGTTCTCGCTGATGGAGCCGATGCGGACGCAGCGGAGGTTTCCCTTCGGGTCGACCAGCATCTGCACGGGCAGCATCGAGTCCGGGTCCATGCCGGCCGCGCCCAGATAGGCCGAGAGGCTCTCGGGGCCGTCGACCCACACCGTCTTCGCAGGTAGGCCGGCTTGCACGCGCGCCCTCAGCTTCGCCTCGTCCTCGTCGACGCTCCAGAGCTCGAGCTCGAAGGGGACGCCCTCGCGAGCCAGTGTGTCGCGCCAACGTCCAAGTAGGGGCATCTCTTCGAGACAGGGCGCGCACCAAGTGGCCCAAAAGTTGACCCAACGCCACGACCCTAGCTTGGCTTCAGCCGCCGGCCCCTTGACCTTCGGGCCGATCCCGAAGGGCCGAACGTCCGCGCCCTCGCCAGCCCAGCTCTTATCGCAGAAGTCCGTCGCGGCCAGCTTCATCGCGGCCTCTATCTTTGCGGTCCGCGCGGCCTCGTCGACAGGAGGCGCTTTCGGCTTCGCGGGCTCGCCGCCCTTGCAACCGCCAGCCGACATGGCCAACACAGAGGCGATCAAGCCAAAACCCACCTGCATCGCGAGGCGCCCACCGTTTATCGTCAACATCGCAACCCCCACCGCAACCATTCGTCCTGCGCGCCAAAGCGGCGCGGCGGGTACTATCGAACGACTCGCGGCGGGTCACAAGCTCAAAGTCCGCCGGAGGGCCTGTCGACGCGGGACGCGGACAAAAAAAACTCGCGGAAGGAAAGCCACCACCGGCTCAATCCCTCCGCGAGTATGTCCCTTTTAAAACCAGAGGGTTTCAAGGGGAACCACCACACGCGACAAGAAGGGTAGCAGGAACTGTGCCAACATCTCGCAGACCTACTTGGCTCTGTTTCGTCGGTCGGGATCACGTTCACGTATGCGCATCTGCCACTGGCAGTTCGGCGATTGGTGCCGTCCATGCCGGCGTCTCATATCGAGACACCACCATCGCCGGCATCTCATTTAGACACACGCGCCGCTGACACGTCTCAAAACGAGATGGCAGCGCGATGGATTCCTATTGTAAGCGGCCCCATGGTCAAGCTACGATGCCCCTATGCCTGCACCGATGCTGTTGACGCGACGACTGTTTTTCATCCTCACTGCCCTCCTCACGGGGTGCACCGTCGTGCCGCCTGCGGCCGACGTCATCACGGACGTCGCCACGCCCGATGCCACCGTATCCGTGGACGTCGAGGTCCCCGACGTGGGCTCAGACGCCTTACCGGACGCCGAACCCGACGTCACGGTCGGGCCCGCCGACGTCCCCGTCGGACCCACGGACGTCTTTATCCCCCGTGACACGGCCTCAGACGTGGCCTCGGACGTCGCCGCTGATGTCGCCGAAGTCGACGCGGGCCCAACCTTACCTTTCTGGGATACGCCGCGAATGAAGCGCTGGCGGCTCGTGTGGGAGGACGACTTCGATGGACCACCGTGCGATCCGAATGACCTAGACTCATGTCGGACTCAGAGTGACCGCGACCGCGCTTCGGCGTGCTTCGGCTCGCGGTCAAACCCCGTAAACACTCGAATTCTTCGCACTTTTCACGCGGATCCGGCGAACACAACGCACAGCGACGAGCGCTACGTCGCCGGACTCGTGGCGCTCGACAAGTGCGTGTGGTCTGTGTCGGAGCACGTCAATAGCCGCCACTTCCTAGGCTCGGCTGGCGCGATCATGGCCTACAGCCCGAGCGCCGTGACGATCGAGCGAGGCGAGCTGCGCCTCACGACTCGCCGGGTCGGGGGCAACACCGACTGCGGCCGAAAGCTCGACGCGCAGCGGCCGACCTCCGAAGAGAACATGTCACGCAGCTGTGAATACCAAGGCGCAAACGTCGTGACCCAGCCTTTCCGTGGACTCGAGGGCGCGGCCCACACCGCTGCGCAATTATCGGGGAACGGCCGCGTCTTCCCGCCCTCCGGCAAGGACGGCGGGCGCCTCGAGGTCCGTCTGAAGACGCCTAGGTCCCGCGGCGATCTCCCTATCATCTCGACCTGGCCAGCCATCGCCGGCCTCGGCACCCCGGAATACACCCTCTTTCAACACATGGTTGACCAACCGCGCGTAAGCCGCCACGTCGCGACGACCTATGGTGGCAGCTCGGCGGCCTCCACGACCGCCACGCACACCTGGGATGAGACCCAGCCGACAGCCCTCTACGACGAGTTTCACACCGTCGCGGTGGACTGGGAAGCCAATAAGTACGCTCAGTTTGACATCAACGGCCGACGCCTCAGTCGCGTCGCCTCTGGGGCCGCCATCGGTTCCGCCGGCCAATGCCTGGCGCTCCATGCGACCAGCGACCCGGTCCATCTCGTCATTCGACACATCATCGCCCAATACGAAAACGCTCCTGGCAGTGGGCCCGAGGGGGCCGGACAGATGCCGGACATGCTGCGCATCGACTGGGTTCGCTGGTGGGAGCCCTGCGAGGACGATGACCTTGACCCGGCCTGCGTCGAGTCCACGATCAACCCAGCGTGCAAAAACCCATGCGGGGGCCTAGGTGCCTACGAGGACGGGCTCTGCTTCCTCGGCGAGGCGCCTATGGAGACTACCCCAGCCATCTCCGAGCACTACATCGGCTATCACCCGGGAACGGGCCTTAACCCTTGCACGCGCGGTGGGACCAAACTCGAGAATATCTGCGCGCTGGTGGCTCTCCCCGCCGGCCGTATTGGCAGCGCACGTGGGTCGCGGCTTTACAGCGCGCCGGCCTGCGAACCGACCGCGGCGCTCGTGAACTGCGGCCAGCCTTGCCCCGTCGAGGGCACTTACTGGGTCGCCGCGAGGCAGGCCTGCTTTTATCGAGAGGGTATCGCGGGGACAAACTCCTTCGTCTACGCGAACACGCTCTACTACGGAAAGATCGAGGGCAATCCGGACGGCTTCTGTCCCTTCGGCGGCAACTTCGATGGCGCCAACTGCAGCGTCGGCCGGCCTCCGGCGGGGCACCAAGCGCGGACCTTCGGCAACGATTATTACCTCTTCCCCTTCGCCTGCCCCGACGGGGGTACGTGGAACACTGACATTAAGGCGTGCCACCTCAAAGAGTTTCCGGCAGGCACGAACCCCTTTGTGTACGCTGGCAGCATCTACTACCCGACCGCGACCGCCGGGGTCTGCGCGCACGGCGGCACCTGGGACGGGGCCAACTGCCGCTTGCGGGATATCCCCGTCGGGGCGCGCGCCTTTACCAACGGAAACAACGCCTATTTTCGGGCGGAGTGCTCCGACGCGACGAACTGGTCGGCCCTGCAGACCTATCCTGGCTCAAGCTCGGTCAGCGGCCTGCCCTGTCCTTAGACCTAGACTGAGGTAGTGAGGTAGGAGCCCCACGCGGGCCTCGCTCACACCACCACATCGATCTCCCACAAAGCCCAGCCCCCCCCGGCGTCACTCTGGTCGGCAAGGATGAACCGCATGCAGCTCAAATCAATACGTCTTCAATTGCTGGCGATGCTCATCCCGATGGCCTTGGGCCTCGGCTTCTCCCTAGGCGCATGTCAAGATAGCAGCGGCGACAGCGGCCAAGGCGGCGACACCGCCGAGGACGACGCGGAACAACCGCGAGACGTCTCCGAGGACGACGTGGGTGCAGCCGACACGGCGAGCGGTGACGGCGTCAATCCCCAAGACGCGATGGCGCCGGACGGGACCGCCGATACGACTGAAGACACCTCCGGGCCTTGCGACACATTTGGATGCGCCTGCAACGAAAACGTCGACTGCCTCAATGGCCTGTGCGTGGACAGCGTCGACGGCCGGGTCTGCACCGATACTTGCATCACCGAATGCCCTAGCGACGATTTCCTTTGTATTCCAATTGCGTTGGGCGGTTCAGATCCATTTAACGCCTGCGTGCCGAAGTTTCCAAACCTCTGCAAGCCCTGCCGCGAGAACGCGGACTGCCGCAACACCCTGCGGGCCGGCCAGGCGAGCCTGTGCGTGCCGGCGAGCGACCCGCGCGAGGGCAGCTTCTGCGCGGCCGAATGCGACGCTGGCGGCACCTGCCCTTCCGGATTCGTCTGCGGCGACGTGACCCTCGCCGGTGGTGGGACCTCCAAGCAGTGCCTACCCGATGACGGCATGTGCGAGTGCCGCCCCGCATGGTCCAACCTGGGCCTCGTCACGGACTGCACCACCGAGAACGCGTTCGGCGCGTGTGGTGGCACGCGCACCTGCGGCATCGACGGGTTGACGACATGTGGACCCGCAGTGCCGGCGGCCGAGACCTGCAATCGCGGTGACGACGACTGCAACGGGTCTACCGACGATATCCCAGCGGTCACTTGCGATATCACAAACGGTTTTGGCACATGTGCGGGCCAGACGGGATGCGATGAGACCGGCGCCGAAATCTGCGAGGGCTCGGCGCCTGCCGCCGAGGCCTGCAACGGCCTCGATGACAACTGCAGCGGCGCACCCGACGAGGGCACCTGCGACGACAGCCTGATATGTACCGACAACGTGTGCGGTGGAGCTAACCGCGCATGCACGAACCCAATTAAAGCGGACTCGTGTCTGATTGACGGCCAGTGCTACGCCGAGAACGCCGTCAACCCGGCCTTCCCCTGTCAGCGCTGCGTGTCCGCGGTCTCCAAGACGTCATGGACCGGCGCAGACGACGCTGGACCATCGTGTTATATCGAAGGCGAGTGTTGGCCTGCCGGTGCAGGCAAACCCAACGAGCCCTGCCTGCGATGCCGCCCGACGCTGTCGACGACGACCTAGCAGCCATCCGACCCGAACGTCGTGACGCCCTGCAACGACGGTCTCAGCTGCACCAAGAACGACCGCTGCAACGGGGCGCAGTGCGCCGGTGAGGCCTACACCTGTGACGATGGTCTGTCCTGCACGGACAACACCTGCGTCGGCGATGGCACCTGCCAATACCCCACCCGAGGCGGCACGTGTCTCATCCGTGGCGCCTGCCACAACGACGGCGCGCGCGAATCCAACGCGACCTGCAACGTCTGCACCGCCAGCGCTAGCCAGACCCGGTGGTCCCCTGCTGCTGCAGGGACCCAATGCAACGACGCAAATAGCTGCACCGCCGACGATAGCTGCAACGGCGACTCCTTCAGCTGCGCCGGCGAGGCTTTCTCCTGTGATGACCAGCTGACCTGCACGGCGGACAGCTGCAACGCCAACGGCACATGCAGCAACACACTCAGCGCCGGGTTCTGCCTCATCAATAACCGCTGCTACGCCAACGGCGCCGCGAACCCTGACAACCCCTGCCTGGTCTGCAATGGCGCCGTGCCTGGCGGCTGGTCTCTTGCACCCGCACATAGGTAATTCCTTAAGCAGCTTTTTCATGCAATTTCAGTCGGTTGCTGAACAGTCCTGAGCCCTGGTAAGAGCCTTC
>Ga0105052_10006265_pt1 | contig 12158 bp, 12 predicted proteins | sample FRY03_FD_78094 | JGI IMG/M metagenome (GOLD analysis project Ga0105052, IMG submission 78094) | Freshwater microbial communities from Lake Fryxell liftoff mats and glacier meltwater in Antarctica - FRY-03 | ecosystem: Environmental > Aquatic > Freshwater > Ice > Glacier meltwater ... | reverse complement strand
GGGCTGAGGTATTTATCGCCAGCCTTGAGAACCCTGAAAGTGAATTTGTGGCGGGCAACTCACCCGATACCCACCCAGCTTTGCGACCAGAGCCAGAAGAGGAAGTAGCCCCCTAATGCTAAAACTTTATAACACAGTAATGGGAACGTACATGAACATGCCAGATCACTATGCTGGTGTATTTCCATTTGTAGAAGCCCCTGAAGACTCTTGGACACCAGGTTCCGACACTGGCATGGTTTATATTTGGAAAGAAGAGTCTCAGTCTTGGATCGGTGTTAGTCAGCTATAGAAGCAATCGCCTAAATAGTTTGTCCTAGTGTGGTAAAATAGACTAGGAGAAAAATGACTAGTCCTTCCAACCTTTATGCAGAAAAAGTGTTTGCTGAGCATCCACTTGCTCTTTGGGCTCTGGATGATAAAGCAGACTACGTATCTCTAATTCAAAATCCTTTTAGAGATATATCTTCTATTAGCTGGACAATATCTGGCGGTACCGCAGAAAATAATCTATTAGTATCAGATGAACCATTTCCAGATACTTTTACAACAACTCTTTCTGGAGATGGCTCAGGTCAAATAGTAGCCATAAGTCCAGAAATTACAAATTCAAATATTTTTAGTGAAAGCCTTGCCACATTTGCGGTAGGGCTTTCTGCATACTCCGACAGTGCTTATATTTCTAGCTTTGAGATTGGCTACGAGTATGATGACGGTCTTGAAACAATCCAAGTCTTAAGAACATTTAACACCTCCGTTACGAATAACTGGCTTTTTCTCTCTGAGACATTCGATATCCTAGAAGACGGAACAAACTTTAGACTTGTTCTTAAAATCAACTATATTGCACTTGGTACACCGCCAGATGACTACAAATTTTATATCAATGGCCTGAGCCTTGGTCAGTGGGCAGAAGAGTTTCACTCTTCATCTCTTGGTGTAGACCCCATATCATTCCCCTCAGATATAGCCCTATCTCAAAACTCAGCGGTATTGGCAGATGCATACGGACTACAAGAGCTACCAGCCTATTACCTGACTAATGACAATGCGCTAGCTGCTCGTAACTCTGGAATACCAATGGTTTACGGGACATCGAATGTTACCCTGCTATCCCCCAACTCAGACAACCCATCCTTAATAGTTCCTGGACTAGGGTTTATGAATGAGCTGGGAAGGTTTAGAACCTATAGTGTTGAGATGTGGCTAAGGTTAAACGCTGGATCCGCAATAGAGAGAAGAATCTTTGGACCAATTGCATCTACAGATGGACTTTATGTAGAAGGTCCTTTTCTTACACTAAAGGTTGGAGATAGGTCTGAGTCGCACTTTGTAGGTGAATGGTTTAGGCCAATGCTAGTTCATGTTAGAACTTCTGTTAACTCTGCAAGCCTTCTCGTAAATGGAGAAGAAGTTGTATCTTTTATAATCAATTCATTAAAGCTTGATCTACCCTCAGAATTTAACAATCAGGGTAAGAGTCAGGACTGGTTGGGATTCTACGCATACGATGATGTATCTCCAACTGGAGTTGATGCGGTAGCCATATACTCTTATCAAGTTCCGCTTGTAGTAGCAAAGAGGAGGTGGGTCTACGGTCAGGGTGTAGAGCTGCCAGAGAATATCAATACCGCATACAGCGGTACATCGACACTAATTGACTATGCTTTTGCTGATTATACAAGCAGCTATAGTTACCCAGATTTTGGTAAGTGGAATCAGGGAGCCAAGGAAGGCTTTGCTGCAGATAATAACCTGCTATCTTTTACAGATTACTCACTGCCAGACGTTTATTTCACTGACAAGACATACGACGAATGGCTTGCTGCTTGTGATGGCATAGTAACCACTGTGGGGAGCGTGGTGACCTTAAAGCCAGAGGGGTGGGATAATACAGAGGGGTATTTGCAGTTTAACAGGCTAAACCTTCTTGATGAAAATACTGCAGCAATATATGGCTTGTTTGAAGAGGTTGTTGCTCCAGATACAGAAGAGATATTATTTAAGCTAGAAAATCCAGCAACTGGAAACTACCTTAAAATTACAAGCCTCAACGATTCGATACTTTATAAGTTTAAGTACAACGGAATAGAAGAGACAATTTACGAAACAGCTAAAAATCCAGGTAGCGATATCATCCTTGCAGGACTGCACCTAAGAAGATTTGCTAGCACATTTGGAAAGAATGTTGCAAACTTTTTGGGTAATCCAAGTCAGATTAAAGTTTATGTCGGTGGAAGCAAAGAGTTAGATCAAACATACTCTGGATACATACACAGAGTAGCTTTCTCAACTGCCAGAAATCTATCAGACATTATTGGATGGTTCGATGCAACTGGAACAATGCAAGACTATCAAGATCTGTTTGACGAGTACGCAACTGGATCAGTAGCTGACGCTGGTGAAGAATACTTTGGAAACAATAGCAGTCATTGGGAAGATATTTGGGATGGTGGGTTTCCCGATACATTCCCTACCGAGCCAATTACAGAATATGTCGCAAGCTATATGCTGTTGCCACAGCAAAGATTTGGAAAGTTAATCCTAGATATTGCGGTAGATGCGTATTGGGAAGACTATCAGCCACTTTCATACTTTGCTCAGTTTGTCAAGGACGCCAGAGGTGAATCATTCTATGACCTAGATTTTATTCAGTTTAACATAGACTACCCAACTCCAACAAGCATTATAGGTGGATTCTATGACACATCATCTTCTATAGTAAAGACATATATCTCATTTCAGTACATAGCTGAGGGTGCCAACAAAAATAAAAACGCATTTACCAATGAGGTATTCCTATCAACAAACAATGTGATTGAGCCAGGAGATGAATGGCTATATACTAAGTATGAGGTTCTAGACGGCACAATTATTTACCCACCAGGAAACACTAGTTTTGTAGACTTGGGAATTGTTGTTCACATAGAAGGGAAGCCAACTGGAATAATCAGTCAGCCAGTAAGAATAAGATCCTTACAGCTCGCATCTCAGGCATTTAACGAGTACTCTTCAAATCCAATCGGCACAAGGTTTGGAAGTCCAATTTATCCATATAAAAAGTCTGGAGTATACTTCGATTACAAGAGTCGTAATCCATTTAGAATTTATAAAGGAAGCACCCCGTACTTATACCTGACAAAAAATAGTGGTATTCAGCAGGTGGGAGAATATGACCCGTTAGCAGATAGAGGCCTATCAATACCAATCAACCAGGCACTTGCTACAGATTATAATGTAATTGCTATGCAAATGGCCTTGCGGTACGGAGACTCAGTATTCCCAGAAAAAGAAAAGCAAATTTTTGAGGTACAGGCAAACAATGCCTATCTAAAGTTTTACATCATATCCACACATCCAGATGGTAGTCGTGGAAAGATCTATGCAAAGAATACTTTAACTGGTCAGCTAGATAACGGCATAGCCTTCTACTTGAATGGGAATATTGTAAGAGAACCAGAGCTAACTATAGATGAGTGGGCAATGCTAGGGTTTAGCTTTGCAAATAATCTAAACCTAGACAATGCTGTAGGGGCTCTTAGAATCAATGGTCCAATATTGGTAAACAACATAACTCACTATGAGTCAACGAACTTGCAAGAGGTTCAGAATGTTAGCGTTAGGCCTTGGTTTAAAGTTAAGTTTTTGGGTATAAATGATCTTGATTGGCAATTCTGGTCTTCCGCATTTCTTTGGAATGGTGTATTAGTGCTATCTTCCACAAGCTACTATGGAGTAAATCCATCGGAGATATACAAGACTTACACTGGAACAAACAAGTTTATTGTTGACGATGACAGGCTTTTATCGTTTGGTGAATACGAATATAACACATATAAGGACATAGTTTGGGAGTCTGCAGTAATCAGACCAGTTTGATGTGGTATACTAGTGGTTATGAAAGACAAATTTGAAGAAGCACTTGGTAAAGCCAAGGTAACTCTAGTAGATCCTACAGGTTATGCCTGGGGAGTATATGTTTGGAAAAAGTCAAATGGTAAGTGGTTTACAGATGGTCAGGGAAATGTCCTTAATGTTCCTGCCAACCGTGGAGACGAAAATCAAATTCAAAAACTAAAAGATGCTGCAAGGCATCACGGCGAGCCAGATGGTCAGCCACACTTTTTTGCTGGCACAGCCAGGATTACAGATGAAGAACACTCTGAGCAGGTAGACAGAATGAAACAAGGTTTGATACCTAGCCTTAATGATGTTGGTGCACTAATTGCAGCCAAACAAACCTTAGATACCTATGGAGATGAAGAATAATGTCACAAGAATATATCATAGGAGCATCTCTACCAGAACTGGAAGAGCAAGAGAATGATTTTGCTAAAAAGGACGCATTCTCAAAAGACTGGGAATCACTAAAAGATTACTCTGGACTAGAAAAGAATTTTAAGCGTAGGACAGACAGGGGCATATCAAAACTATACGATACTGCTCAGAATAATGGTGTGGACACATCTGCTTATAGTTATCAGCAGGCATCACGATCATATCAGGGTGGAAGAGAAGACTCTAGATCAAAGGAAATAAATCCAGGAGATGTGTTTAGAAACGGCTACGGCCTCTTTGACGTAATAACTCCACCATGGAACCTATACGAACTAGCTAACTACTACGATACATCTTTTGCTAATCACGCAGCTATCGACGCCAAGGTAGAAAACATTGTTGGCTTGGGGTACGACTTTGAAGTATCAGATAGAACAATGCTTAGAATAGAAAGCTTTCAGGACGAGCAGGCGGTGGCTAGAGCAAGGAATAGGATTGAGCGATCTAAGATTGAGCTTAGGGACTGGACAGAAAGCCTTAATCGAGACGATTCTTTCACCAACGTAATGATGAAATTTTGGACCGATGTAGAGGCAACGGGCAATGGATATCTTGAAATTGGAAGAACTGTTAGTGGTCAGATTGGCTATCTAGGTCACATTCCTTCAACAACAATGCGTGTAAGAAGGCAGAGAGATGGATACGTTCAAATTATTGGAAACAAGGTTATTTACTTTCGTAACTTCGGTGCCAAGAATCAGAATCCTATTACTGCAGATCCAAGGCCAAATGAAATCTTGCACTATAAGGCTTACTCCCCACTAAACACTTTTTATGGAGTTCCAGACATAATCTCCGCCATGACAGCACTGCAGGGGGATCAGTTGGCTTCTCAGTACAACATAGATTATTTTGGCAACAAGGCGGTACCAAGATATGTCGTAACCCTAAAGGGTGCAAAGCTGTCATCCGACGCTGAAGACAAGCTATTTAGATTTTTGCAGACAAGCCTCAAGGGGCAATCCCACAGAACACTCTATATTCCCTTACCAGGAGATTCTGACAGCAACAAGGTAGAGTTCAAGATGGAACCAATTGAAAGTGGTGTACAGGAAGCTTCATTCAACGAATACCGTGTTCGCAACAGAGATGACATTCTTGTAGCCCACCAGGTTCCACTTTCTAAGATTGGTGGTGCAGATAGCTCATCTATCGCATCAGCTCTTGCGCAAGATCGTACCTTTAAAGAGCAGGTAGCTAGGCCAGCACAAAAAAATCTTGAAAAAATGATTAACAAGATTATTCACGAGAAAACAGATGTCGTTAACTTTAAGTTTAATGAGCTAACACTTACGGATGAGATTGCTCAGTCTCAAATTATCGAAAGATACGTTAAGACTCAGGTCATGGTTCCAAACGAAGCCAGGTCAATACTGGGGCTACCTCAGCGACCAGATGGAGACGAACCTTTCGAGATGTCAACAAGGCAGTCTTCAGATGCACGAGCTAACTTGGCGGGTAATAGGCAGAGGGATGCAGAGCGAGCTAATGGCAACTCAGATAGTCCTTCAACCGTTTCTGGAAGGAATGCAGGCGGCGAAGGAGCTTCCTCCGAGTAATCTGTTTTTATGTTATGTGGTATAATCTATTATCATGTCATGTATTGTAGAAGGTTGCGAAAACAATAAAATTGTTGCAAAATCAATGTGCTCAAAGCACTACAATAGGCAACACAGATACGGCAATACGTCTTTTGTAAAACAGAACAAAACCCCACCAGAAACTTGTGTATGCGATGGCTGCGACAGGAAGCCAAAAGCTAAGTCTTTGTGCGAGGCTCATTATGCAAGGTTTACAAGAGACGGCGAAACCTTTAATAGAGGTCCAGTAAGGCAAGTTAGAACTTATTTAGATAACGATATTTGCATCATGCCAAGGTGTAACGAAAAGCCATTTGGAATCGGAATGTGCAGAAAACACTATCAACAGCAACATAAACATAAGCTAGATTTTTCAAAAATACTTTATTTATTTGAAGCTGGCTGCAAAACATGCGGCAGTCTAAAAAATCTGAGCATAGACCATGACTATAGTATCTGCAAAGATTCCTTTGCATGCGATGTTTGCTTTAGAGGAATTCTTTGTGGGCCGTGCAAGAGGGCACTAGGGATAGTAAAGGACAGTACCGATATTTTAAAAAATATGATTTTGTATATTCAAAAATAAAATTGTAATAAAAACGTGATATAATAATGAGTGATATGAACATTTCTAAAGCTGGCATAACTACAGACGGTTTGTCTATTCGATTTTCTATACCAATTTCTAAGGTGGATTCGGAAAGACGTATTGTTTCTGGATTTGCAACTACAGACGTAATAGACAAGCAGGAAGATGTCGTAACTGCTCAGGCTAGCGTAGATGCCTTTTCAAAATTTCGTGGTAATATCCGAGAGATGCACGGACCAACGGCTGTTGGCAAAATGGTCTCCTTTAGAGAAGACAAGTACTTTGACCCAGAAACCAAAAAGATGTATAACGGAGTCTTTGTTTCTGCATATGTTTCAAAGGGTGCTCAGGACACTTGGGAAAAGGTCCTAGATGGTACCCTTTCTGGTTTTTCCATCGGTGGAAAGATGAATAAGTGGGATGATGCCTACGATGATAATCTAGACAAGAAAATCAGGATTATTAAAGAGTATGACCTTGTGGAGCTATCCTTGGTCGACAATCCAGCAAATCAGTTTGCTAACATAATGTCTATTGAAAAGAATGAGGCAGGAGAGCTTTTCGTAAAAGGAGAGGGCTCAGATACCATTCTTGAAAACGTATTCTGGGATAAAGATTCTGGAATTGTCCTGCTATCGGAGAACGACTCTGAGTCCAGTCCAGTAAACGGAACCCAGATGGAAAACATAGGTTTCGTTGAAAAAACGGATAATGAAAAAATAGAAATGATAAAATTCTTAGTTGATAGTGCTAAAGGCATTAACACTGAGATTAACAAGGAGGTAAGTCCTATGACTGAAGAAAACACAGAAGCTACTGTCGAAGACATCGTAGCTGAGACTGTTCAAAAATCAGATGAGGTCGCTCCAGAGGTAGATACCGCCGTTGATTCCGATGTTGCCAAGTCCGAAGATGTAGATTCAGAGAAATCTGAACACATGATGGACAAGGAAAAGAAGGAAAAGATGGTAGATGGTGAAGAAGAGATGGAAGACGAAGAAATGAAGTCTGAAAAGTCTGAAGACCCTGACGAAGTATCTAAATCATATGATGCAACCGCAGCCCTAGTCGAGCTAAAAGACGGAATTGCATCAGCCTTTAGCGATCTTTCTGCAATTGTCAAATCACTTAATGGTGAAATTGCAGAACTAAAGAAGTCGGTTAGCCACGTATCCTCAAAAATTGAAGATGCTGAGACCGATTTTGTTCAATTCGGAAAGAGGATGGAGGCCGTTGAGGCCGAAACAGCTTTTCGTAAATCTGGCGATCTAGGCGAGATCGTGCAGTATCAACCACAGAAGGTTGAAAAAACCCTATGGGGCGGGCGTTTCCTCAAAACTACCGATTCTAAACTGTAACAATCACTTAGGAGGTGACAATATGTCGGAAGATATTAAAAAGAACTATCCAGGAGCAGGAGCCAACGAAGTTAATGGCGAAGGTGCATTTGCGTCTGGGGGTATTGGTGGAGTAACTGATCCAGGTGGAAACACACTTGGTAATATTCCAACTGCCCAATTTGGTGTTTCTAGTGGTCCCAATGCCGTCAATCCTTCGGGTGATGCAGGCAGCGGTATTCTACGTCCAGAGCAAGCACGTCGTTTCATTGACTATGTCTGGGACGCAACTGTTCTCGCCAAGGATGGTCGTCGTGTGACTATGCGAGCGAACACTATGGAGCTCGAGAAGGTCAACGTTGGTGAGCGCGTAATTCGTGCAGCAAACCAGGGCGATTCTACTTATACTAACGCTGGCGCTACCTTTACCAAGGTAGAGCTAACGACTAAAAAGATCCGTTTGGACTGGGAGGTCTCAGCTGAGGCTCTCGAAGATAACGTCGAGGGCGCAGCCCTTGAGGACCACTTGGTTCGACTAATGACAAACGCATTTGCAAATGACATCGAGGACCTTGCTATTAACGGTACTGGTTCTGTCGATGACGGCGGATTCTTAAGCATTATGGAAGGCTTTGTCCCACGAGTCAGAACCAACGGTGACGCTCACGAGTCTGTTGTTACCGTTACCGAGGATGCATGGACACCAGAGGTAATGCAGGGAATTATTCTCTCGCTTCCTCGCAAGTACCGTGCACTTAAGAGTAATCTTAAGTTCTATGCTGGAACCGATGCGTTCCAGGGAATCGTTGCTAATAACGGTACACTATCGGATGCAATTGCTGAAGCTCTTGGAAAGAATGGTAATACTCAGGGTAACACCCAGTCTTACCTAGACGGAGAAGGCCAGACATTTGGTGGTGCTCGCACCACTCGTGTCCTAGGCATTGACGTCATGGAGGTTCCATACTTCCCAGCAGGCTACGTTGACCTCACGTTCCCACAGAATCGCATCTGGGGATTCCAGCGTGACATCACCGTAAACCGCGAATATGTTCCAAAGAAGGACACCATTGAATACACCGTATTCGTCCGCTTTGGCATTCAGTGGGAAGAAGAGGACGCTATCGCATTTGCAGACGCAGCTGCGGATAGCTAATCTATAGTTAACCCTAGAGGAGGGCGGTGGCTTTTGCCTCCGCCCTCTTCTGTTATCTGTTATAATTATTTCTGGAGGTTTTTTAAAATGGCAGGGAAAACAAAAACAGAATCGGTAGCTGCAGAAAATAACATTAATTCTGCTTTAATTAAAGAAGATGCATCACAAGATGAAAACATGATTGGCTCATCACTAGACAACAGCCCCACAGTAAAAAAGACACCAGCACTAAAGCCAAGCGACAAAGGGGTCATATCTTCTGGAAGCGCAAGTATGCCAAAGAGTTCAAAGAAGTCAGAACCAAAACCTAAAATAAAAAAAGTTGCAATACTGTCAACTAAGAACGTGAACTGGCTAGGTGTAGGCACTTTGGGTAAAGGGTACAATATCGTAACCCCCGAGCAAGCAGAACAGTGGCTAACGAGAAGTCACGTTCGTGAAGCTACTCCAGAAGAAGTGGCAGAAAGTTTTGAAGGCCAGTAATGGAAGTATTGAGGACTCCTCCATATAATTTGTCGGTAGATGTGGCTGTATCTGAACCCACGACTCCTTACGAATACACAATTACTGATATGTCGGATAACTCAACTATCTCTGGTACAAGAAGCTCAAACTCGAATTCCATTGTTTCTATTACCCTCGAGTCAAAATACGATACTCAATACTTAGTTTTGATAGATGACGAAGAGCACTTCTTTGACGTTGTTCGTCCATACGTAGACCCAAAGACTAAGGGTGCGACTGCATCAGAAATCACAGACTACGCAAAAAACGAAGAGCTTGCAAGAGCAATTATTGACTCTGTCGTAATAGAGGGATTCTATTATCAGAAGAGAATAATCCAGACTACCGGACTTGGTGCAGACTACATACCGCTTTGGGTAGATGCCAAGAAGTTATCAAGAATATATGAAAACAACGTGCTTGTTTATGACGCTGAGAACGAAGAGCTTTACGAAAAGGCATACGGATTGTCTGACGATAAGACATCAATAGTTGAAGTTTATCCAGACATAATTAATAGGCGTGAGGGAGCTTCAAATTATTTACCAGCGGCCTCATCTGATATGATTGATCTTAAGTATGTATATAAGGGATTTCCCAAAACATTTGACTATACTCTTGTTGTAGAACATGGATATAAGAGGGTTCCAAATGATATCGTTCGCGCTACAGAGCTTTTGATCGAAGACATTTCGTGCGGCAAGCTGGACTACTACAAGCGATATATCGCTGACTACAATACAGATCAGTTTAAGATTAAGTTTGATAACAAAGTTTTTGAGGGCACTGGAAATATTCTTGTAGACAAAATTTTGTCCAAGTATGCTAAATCAATTAGGCATCTAGGAGTTCTGTAGTATGGACTGTAACACCAATGATTTTATGTTTCCCCTTGTTGCAGATGTGTACTACCCTATAGTGGAGCAGAGCGCATATGGAAATGTTAATAAAGTTTGGACGTTAGATAGGATGCTAATATGTAGCCTATCTTCTGCTGGCACAGCCTTTAAAGAGGAAGTAAAGCCCAATGTCGTTATTACACAAGACAAAATTTTAATTGGCAGGCTGAAGGAAGACATTAGGTTTACAGAACGATCTGACCGTAAAGCCATTACAAACATAATCGTAACTAACATAAGAGACAAGAACTGTAATCATATTTATACTGAAACCTCTGGACCTAGATCTGGAAAGTCTACAATGTTTGAAGTGGCAACTACGGAGCCATACACCGGACCATTCGGTGCCGTAGAATATTACAAAGTTATTCTTCGTAGATCAGAGAATCAATCGGTGGATCTATGATAAAAGCAAGAGTAGATGGAACTCAAACAATTAAAGATTTGAACAATTTCATGAATTACGCCATTGGCTTTTTAGAGGGTGCGGATAGTGGTAAAAAAATCTTTATGGATAAGCTTGGGGAATCTGCAGTAAACTCCCTCAAACAATTCATTGACTCTAATGCAAGAGTTAGCCCCGATACGCTAAGCCACGTCTATGAGTGGTATAGAACTGGGAGTCCAGATTCAAGGCTATTCGACATTAATTATATAGTTAGCGGAATAGGCTTGTCGTTTAGATCTACCTTTTCTCAGTCTACCTCAATAAAGCTTGGATCCAGGGTTCCATTTTACGACAAGGCCAGAATTATGGAGCAAGGCATTCCAGTAAGAATAGTGCCAAAAAAATCAGCTCCCCTAGTCTTCGATGACGACAATCAGACCGTGTTCACGCAAAAACCAATATCTATTGCAAATCCAGGAGGTACTGAAACAACTGGTTCATTCAAGAAGGTGTTTGATTTGTTTTTTGAAAACTACTTTTCTCAGGCTTTTCTGAGATCGAGTGGAATAGAGTATAGGCTTAAGGACACCACACTGTTCAGTAAGAATGCCCCCGCTGGTGTCAGATATGGTAAGTCAAAGGGTATCGAGGCTGGATACCGATGGATAGCGAATGCGACGGTAAATTAATATGGCAATTCACTTTCCACCAGTATTTATTAACGAGTACTTATCAGATAAGATTCCTCCATCCCTACCCGACACATTTTTCTCAGCCTTAAACTTTTTTCCAACAACGCCTACAAACCTAGAGGAGCTGACAGAACAATTTCCAGAAGCGGCCGGCGACGTTTTTGCGGTATACGATAGGGCGTTTAAGCTAAGAAGAACTCCATTCCCATACATAAAGTGCGAGCAGTTGCTATACTACTTCTACAAGACATCAGAGTCTATCGTTGGATTGATTGAAACTACCCAAAGGGTTCAAGACCTGCTCGATAGGGGAGATGACTCCGCCAAGGATCTTAATGGTTGGATAGCAAGTCTTTGGGTATCTCAGGGTAGGAATACTCTTACAGAAACAGACATAGTTACAGGTCGGCAAGTTGAGAGAGACATTGTTGATTTTTCTGGAACAGATTTTTACTTGCCCTACTTTCATGAAATCAGAATATTCCAGCTTGAAGAGACTAGAGACATTATAGACTTTGGAACAGCCAGAACCTATGCTGGTAACAAGATAATTATAGATTATGATTGGCACGAGTCTGGCCCAAGCAAGAGTACTATTTAAAATTATATCTGATAATGCTTTACATCACTAAAAGGATGGTATAATTTAAGCGAGGAAACAAACACCCCTTTAAT
>Ga0105052_10006263_pt1 | contig 12159 bp, 10 predicted proteins | sample FRY03_FD_78094 | JGI IMG/M metagenome (GOLD analysis project Ga0105052, IMG submission 78094) | Freshwater microbial communities from Lake Fryxell liftoff mats and glacier meltwater in Antarctica - FRY-03 | ecosystem: Environmental > Aquatic > Freshwater > Ice > Glacier meltwater ... | reverse complement strand
GGCCCTGCCTGAGCTCCGGGGCCCTGCCTGAGCTACAGGGTCCCTCGTGCGAGCGGCCTCAGACGGTGAAGCGGCCGCGCTGCGCCTCGACTTCGTCGGCGGGAAAGCCGGGGACCTTGCCGAGGTCCTCTATCGAGGAGTAGCCGCCGAAGCGCTCCCTGTACGCGAGGATGCGGGTGGCCTGGGTCACCGAGAGTTCGGCCTCGCGCAGTTCCTCGAAGGTCGCGGTATTGAGGTTCACGGCAGCGGCGCTGCCACTCACCGGAGGCGGAGCCGTGGGCGCGGCCGGAGGCGTGAGTGTGGACGTGGGCGTGGCCTTGGGCGTGGGCGTGGGCGGAGCAGCGGCCGGGGAAGAACTCGATGCCAGTGCCTGCTCGGGAGCGCTTTTGAAACCCGGAGCTATCGGCCCCCGGCGGATACTGCCGTGCTCGAGCGCACTGGTAGCCGCCCTTTCGGCGGCCTCGGCGCGCTCCTCAGCCTCACGGGCGCGCTCTTCTGCTCGGTCTATTCCTGAGATCACATCGTCCAGGCGGCGCTCGCGCTCGCTCTCCTCGAGCTTGAGCTGCGCGAGACGCTCGGCGAAGGCCGCCCGGCGCTCGGCTTCTTCAGCCCGATGTTCGATCTCCCGAAGCCTTGACTCAGCCTCCTGAAGAGCACGGTCGCGCTCGACGCTGTCGGCGGTGAGCTGGCGCTCGACCGCCGAGAGACCGGCGATGGGCGGGGGCGCAGGCTGCGAAGGATCGGGCCGGTCGGGAAGAATCTGAGCCGGTCCGGCGGCCGGCTGAGCCTCGGGGGCAAGATGGGCTACCGGCTCAGGCAGAGCCACGGGCTGAGGCGTGCTTTTGACAGCGGTCGGCGTCACGCCTTCCTGCGCTGCCTTGATCTCTGCGACCTTGGCCTCGAGAGGGTCAACCGGCTTCGGCGAGGTGGCACGACCGGCGATCGCGCCACCGGCCGCTCCGGCGGCGAAGCCAGCGGCGGCCCTGCCGACGGTCGCATCGGGCCCGGGGGCGACGACCTCCTCACCGTCAGTGGCCGGCAGGGGGTTGACCGCAGTCGGAGTTTCGGCTGCCGGGATTTCGGCTGCCGTGACGACACCGGTGGCCGGCGCGGTCTGGCTCGGGGAGGCCGGTGCCGGAATCGCGCCTGTGCCCGGTGGTGTGATCGTGGTGCCGGTGCGGGCCACGGCACCGGCGGCGCTGGCCTGGTCCCGTGCCGCCTGCTTCTCGGCCTCAATCGGATTAACGGCAGCCGCCGGCGCGGCGCCCTGAGGCGCCCCGGTGGAGGCCCTGGCCGCGCTCTTGCCGCCTCGGCGACGCAGACGCTCCTCCTCCCTGGCCCGCTGCATTGCGGCCCGCTTGCGGCGGCGAAGCTCGGTGGCGCTGGGAACGGAAGCCGGAGCGCCGGCGGCCTTTGTCGCCGTGGCTCCTGCGGCCCCCGCGGCGGCTGCCGTGGCTCCCGCCGCGGCTGCCTTGGGCGCTGCTGCCACCTTGGCCGGTTTGGACTTGCGGCGACCCCTCATGATCAGGAAGCCGGCGAGGATCGCGGCGAGCACGATAATTCCGATGATGAAGTAAGGAGCGTTGTCGCTGATGAAGTCGCCGGTTTCGTTGACGAAACTCGCGTTCTTGGCATCCGGCGCGTTGGCGCCGGCGGCGTCCTCGAACTCGGCGATCTCCTGGGGCGTCAGGGTCATCGGCACTGCCTCGGTCGAAGCCGTGTCGGTGGCCGCGGCCGGGGTTGTCGATCCGGCGTTTTCGTCGGCTACGGCGGTCGCCGACGGAGCGGCGAGCAGCAACGCGATCAGGACGAAGAAGTGAGCCGGGCTGAGTCGAGTTTTCATTGGCTGCATACTTTCATGAGGTCGGGGTGAGGAGGAATCGTGGCCGGGGCTGGTGTGCATCTTGCCCGGTTTCGGGGTCAGGAACGATAGCGCCCTTTGAACTCTCTTTCCACATCCCGCTGCACATCGCGATCGGCAATTTCCCGCCGGCGGTCGCGTCCTTCTTTTCCCTTTGCCAGAGCCAGTTCGACCTTGGCCCGCGGACCCTTGAAGTAAATCCGGGACGGGATCAGGGTCAGGCCTTTCTGCTGGGAGGTACCGATCAGCCGTTCGATCTCGCCACGGTGGAGCAGCAGCTTGCGCGGCCGCTCGGGTTCGTGGTTGTTGATCGTGGCCGGGGCGTAATGCGGGATGTGAAGATTCCGAAGCCAGACTTCCCCGTCTTCGATGATCGCGTAGGAGTCAACCATCTGGGCGTTTCCTTCTCGCAGGGCCTTGACCTCGGTGCCGGTGAGCACGATGCCGGCCTCAAGCTTCTCGATCAGCTCGAACTTCTGCCGGGCCCGCCGGTTGGTCGCGACATCACCGGAAGCCGGTGTCCGCTTTTTTTTGTTCTTCTTGCCCATCGCCGTCCAATCTAGCTCCTGTGAACCCAGGTCGAGCGCCTCGGGGCGCTCTGCCGTCCGGAATGTCGTTTCCGGCCGGGTGGTCGTCAGCCCCCGGCCGGATCGAGGTCGACTCGCCCGCGCACCGCATCGACCTTCTGGACTGTCACCGTGACCGGATCGCCGAAGCGCACGGCCTTGCCGCTGCGGCCGCCGATCAGGGCGGTCTCCTCTTCGTTGAGGTTGTAGTGGTCCCCGCGCATGCGGCGGACCGGGATGAAGCCTTCGTATACGTCTCCGAGCTCGCCGCCGAATGTCACGAAGGCTCCGGCCCCGATTACGCCCGAGACCTCCCCCTCGAAACGGTTCTCCCAGCCGTGCTCGAACAGTTCCCGCTCGAGCAGAAACGCGGCGCAGATGTCGTCTGCGTCGCGTTCGAGACGGGAGGCCTCACGCTCCCTGTCCGAGCAGTGCTCAGCCGAGTCGCTGACCTCACCGGGGTCGGGAGGCCCTTCCCCGCCACCGACCTCCGAGAGCAGCCCGCGATGGACCAGCAGGTCCGGAAACCGGCGGATCGGCGAGGTGAAGTGGCAGTACGCGTCGCTTCCCAGCCCGGCGTGGCCGAGGTTGCGGGCCGAGTACCGGGCCGGTTTGAGCGATCGAAGGATCAGCGAGCCAAACGGGACCGCCCCGTGGCCGCGGCGTGCCGCCTCGGCGGCCACCGTTCGCGAGGCCTCGACTGCGAACTGCCCCGCAGCCCCCGGTCCCATTCCGTCGACCACCGCCGGGGCCGGCAGGTCAAGCGATGCGAGCTGGCCGGCGAGCCGGGCGATCCGGTCGGGATCGGGTTGCTCGTGGACCCGGTAGAGGGTCGGTGTGCGCCGCTGCTCGAGCAGCCCGGCGACCTCTTCGTTGACCAGAACCATCAGATGCTCGATCAGCCGGTGGGCCTCGGTCTGGAGGTCGGCCGTCGCCGAGGTCACGTGCCCGTTGCCGTCGAAGGTGAAGCCGGGTTCGTTCGAGGTGACTTCCAGCCGCCCCGCCTGCTTCCGCTCGGCCAGGGCACCGGCGGCGGCCCGGGCCAGCCGGATCTGCTCGCCTACCCGCTCGGGCGGGCCTTCACTGCCGTCGAAGATCCGGTCGAGTTGCTCGTAGTCGAGCCTTGCGTCGGAAACGATCCGGCTGCGGTAGAAGGAGACCGAAGTGACCTCTCCCGAGCCGGAGAGCAGGATCTCGGTGGTGACCGCGAGCCGCTCCTCGCCCGGTGAAAGTGAACAGACCCCGGCACTCAGGACTTTGGGCAACATCGGCTCAACCGAGGTCGGCACATAGACGCTGTTGGCCCGCTGCCAGGCCAGGGCCTCGAGGTTGGAGCCGGGCCGCACATAGGCGGCGACGTCGGCGATGTGGATCCAGAGCCTGACCGAGTCGCCTTCAGCCGCAGCAGAGACGGCGTCGTCGAAGTCGCGGGCGGTGGCCGGGTCCACGGTGAAGGTCGCGAGACCGGTCAGGTCCCGCCGCTCGACTCCGGATACCGGGTCAAGCGCCGCCGATTCGGCCTCGGCTTCGATCGCCCCGGAGAAACCACGCCGTTTGAGCCGCTCCAGGGCCAACGCTTCGCAGACGTCAGTCGCGTTGTCCACCCGGCCGAGATCCTTGAGCAGCCGGGCCCGTCCGCCGCGGAACTCGACCCAGGCGATCTGCCCCTCCCGGGACCTGACCTTGCGATCCAGTGCGACCTGCTCACCCGGCTCGAAAAGCGGTTTGGCAACGGCGAACCGGCCCCTGCGCCCCAGAAGCGCTACGTGGCGCTCGCCGCCACGGTCCCTGCCGCCTGCGGCCACTAGGAGCCTTCGGCGGCGGCAACCTCGCCGTCCAGCACATCGAAGGCTCGATCAAGCTGGAAATCACGCCTGGCGCTGGGACGGCTCGGCGAGAAGACGTCCGGTTTCAGCCCCTTGCCGGCCAGCGAGACTCCTTCGGCGGTGAGGAACTCGCCCACCGTGAGATCGAGCGCACCGCCGTTGTCGAGGGCGATCACCTGCTGAAAGACACCCTTGCCGAACGTCCTCGTGCCGACCACAGGGTCGTCGTTGCTGGTCTGGAGCGCGGCGGCGAGGATCTCGGCCGCCGATGCGGTGTCGCGGTTCACCAGAACCACCATGGGCGGCGGGTTTACGTCCCCGCCCGCCGCTTTGTAGATCTGGCCGCCCTGGGTCCGGGAGCGGGTCTCGACAACGGTGTCACCCTCCGGGATGAACAGGCTCGAGGTCAGTACCGCTTCGGGAAGCAACCCTCCGCCGTTGGCCCTGAGGTCGAGGACGATGCCCTCGGCACCCTTGTCGCGCACCCTCTCCACCGCCCGTCCGAGAGCGACGCTGGCGCCATCGCTGAAGGTCGTCAGGCGCACGTAACCGAGTGTGCGGCCGTCCACTTCGCGAATCCGGGTAGAGGTGACCGGTACTGAGATCTGCTCCCGCGTCAGTATGAAATCACGGACTTTGCCCTTTCCCTGGACCCTCACGCCGAGCGTCACGTCGGTGCCTTCCGGGCCCTTGATGCTTGCCACCACGAGATCAACGCTCTGACCGATAATCGGCTCGCCGTCGACCTGCACGATCACGTCGCCTGCCGTCAGCCCCGCCCGGTCGGCCGGAGAGCGGTTGAAGACGCTGGCGACCCGGAGTCCGTCCTTGTCGAGCTCCCCCACGGTCATGCCGACGCCACTGAAACTGCCACCGATGGCTTCGTTGAAGCTGGCAAGCTCCTCCGGGTCGAAGTAGTGGGAGAAACGGTCGTTGTACTGCTTGCGCAGCCGGCTGATCATGCCGCGGATCGAAGCATCCTCGACCTGGGCGGATTCGGTCTCGCGGAAGTAGTTCTGCTCGATCACGCGGAGCGCGTCATCGGAGGCGGAACCCTCGGGGGTGATGCTCGACTCGACGAAGACGTCACGGACGCCGTCCGGCAGGTTCTCCGGATTACCGCCGATCCAGATGCCGACTACGAGGGCAATCAGGGCGGTCGCCAGAAATGCCCAGGCGGACCTCAAGACCGTACCGGTCCGTTATGCGGCCACCGGCGGCTCAGATCTTGAGAAACCGGCGCAGCGTAATGCCGGAGCCGACCGCAGAGACGAGAATCGCCGCCACGAAAAGGCAGGCGCCCAGCACGATGAATGACATCGAGTCCTGTGCCTGCATCAGCGCAAAGCTGTCTGCGAGCGGATCCACGACGGTGACTTTGCCTATCCACAGGACGATTATCGCAATCGCCCCTCCCAGTACACCGACAACCACGCCTTCGATCATGAACGGCCAGCGGATAAACCAGCGCGTAGCGCCGACCAGTCGCATCACCTCGATCTCACGGCGGCGGGTGTAAATCGACAGACGGATCGTGTTTCCGATCAGGAGCAGAGAGGCGCCGATGAGCAGCGCCGTGATCACGGTCAGCACCAGTTTGAGCGCCCCGGTTACTTCTTCGATCTTGTTCGCGGTCGCCTGGCGATTGTCGACCTGCTGGACGATCGGAGAGATGTAAGTCGGTTTGCCGCTCGCGTTGGGTGGCTGGATGGCCGCCCGGATCGCGTCCAGGTTGGCGGCGTCATCAGGCCTGACGATGAAGTTCGCCGGCAGTGGGTTGCCACGCAGTTCCTTGAGTACGTCACGGTTCTCCTGTCCGTAGTCCCGGCGGAACTCAGTCAGGGCATCGGCCTTGCTCAGGTACTGGACTTCCTTGACGTTCGGAATCGCCTGGATCTCGGACTGGAGCGAGTTGACCTCGCCTTTGGTCGCGTCATCGAACAGGAATACCCGGAGCTCAAGCTGGCTGCGCACCTCGGCGCTCTTGCTCTGGGTGGTCTGGAAGATCGGAACCAGCACCCCGAGAAGGATCGCGGGCAGGACGGTGGTGACCACCGCGGCCGTGGTCGGCGCGACGTTGCGGCGCATTGCGCGCAGGGCTTCGCCGGTGAAGAAGAGGATCTTGCCCATCAGTGGACTCCGTTCGAGTGGCCTTCAAGGCCGACGCCCATCTCGGCGCGCATCCGCACCCCGAACTCGGTCGTCGACTCTTCCGTGTATCCGCCGGCGACCTCGTCACGGATGACCCTGCCCTCATAGAGCTCGATCACGCGGCGGCGCATGCGGTCGACCATCTCGCGGTCATGGGTCACGACCACAACGGTGGTTCCGGTCTTGTTGATTCTGTAGAGCAGCTGCATGATGCCGACTGAGGTGACCGGGTCGAGGTTTCCGCTCGGCTCGTCGGCCAGCAACAGCGGCGCATGGTTGACGAATGCGCGGGCGACCGAGACACGCTGCTGCTCGCCACCGGAGAGTTCGTCGGGATAGTTGTGAAGCTTGGTCGACAGGCCGACCAGGCGGAGGGTCTCGGGGACCTTCTGCCGGATCTCGGCGCGCGAAGCACCGATCACCTGGAGAGCGTAGGCGACGTTGTCGTAAACGGTGCGGCTCGGAAGCAGCTTGAAGTCCTGGAAGACGGTACCGATATTGCGGCGAAGCTGGGGAATCTTCTTCTCGGAGAGCTGGCCGACATCACGGCCCGCGATCGAGACAGTGCCGTCGGTCGGTTCGAACTCGCGGATCAACAGCTTGATCAGGGTCGACTTGCCGCAGCCGGTCGGCCCGACAAGGAAGACGAAGTCCCCGCGGTTTACCGCCAGCGAGACCCGGTCAAGGGCCAGGTGCCCGCCCGGGTAGACCTTGCTGACGTCGCGCATCTCGATTATCGGAGCACCGCCCTTGCGTGGCCGCTCCAACCGCTTGCGGTCACGGGCCTGCTCGAGTTCGGCTTCCACCTGCTGCTGTTTCTTCTTTCCGAATGCCATCTGGTCACGCCTATTCACTATTGGCCGTCCGATTCCTTCCGCCGGGACGTATTGCCCGGGCAGTAGTTCACACGGCATGAGGAAAACCTTAGCATTTGCTAACACAAAACAATAGATACGATGCCCGGATGGTCAATCGTGCCCAGCCGGCCTGCCGTCGCGCCCTCACACTCTGTCTCGGCCTCGTGCTGATGCTCGTGCTGCTGGCTGCGACGACCCCCGCCGGTGCCAAAGCCGGAGCCTCGATTCCCGGCGCGGGCCCGGTTTCCAGCGGTAACGCAGCTTCCGGTGCCGGCGTCAGCATGATCAACGGCAAAGGCACCCGTATCCGGGACTGGCCCTGGCAGGTGGCGATCGCCGAGGGCGGCCCTGGCTCCAGGAATGTTTCAGCGAGGCTGCGTGCGTTTTGTGGCGGCTCCCTGATCGCGCCTGACCTGGTACTCACCGCGGCTCATTGCGTCGCCAACGTGAGCCTCCGGGAACTTCGCCGGGTCGAAGTAATCGGCGGCCGGACCTGGCTCAGCAACAGGATCGGCGGCAGTTCGTACGTGAGCGAGCGGATCCTTCCGTTCCACCACAACGGGGTCCCCAAGTTCGCCGACAACCCTCGCAGCCCCTGGTGGGACGTCGCCCTGCTGAAGCTGAAGCGCGAGGTTCCCGGCCGGGCGATCAAGCTGGCCGGAGCGGGAGAGGCGGGTAGCTTTGCGCCGGGCACGCCCGTCAAGACCACCGGCTGGGGAGTCACCAGCCCCTTCAGCCAGACCTCAAGCAACGTTCTTCGCCTGATCACTCAAGTGGTCCTTCCCGACGCTGTGTGCCGCCGCGACAACGGCCGCGGCTACAGCCCGAAGACGATGATCTGCCTCGGCGGTCCCTCCGGCAGCACTTCGACCTGCTTCGGCGACAGCGGTGGCCCGATGGTTGCCCGGGTGAGCACCGGCTGGCGACTGGTCGGCCTGACCAGCTTCGGCGACGCCTACTGCGACCCGGCCGCACCTTCGGTCGACACCCGTGTTTCCGGCCGTGCGATCCGGGCCTGGATCCGCCGGGTGTCGATCCGGGTCTCAGGCGTCGATCCGGTCGGCTTTGGTGGCATTCCCCGGCCCAAGACGATCTGGTGCAGCGTGCCGAACCTGACCGGCCGCACGGTCATCCAGTCCCGGACCGCCCTGGCCAGAGCCGGTTGCCGCCTGGGCCGGGTGCAGCGTGAGACCTTCCCTTTTGGCCGGCCCGGTCGGAGCAACAGTTCGAGCCTGCCTCAGGGCTGGCTCGCCCCGGTCGGTCAGCGCATCGACATTCGGGTCAACCGCTGATCCGGTCGCTGCCGCGGTGCACGCCGCCTGAATCAGTCACAATCCGGCAATGTACGGATTCAGAAGACTCACCACGATCGCGACCGCCGCAGTTCTCACCGCCTCACTCCTGAGCGCCTGCGGGGGCGATGGCAACGATCCGGTACCCGGAGTCGAAGTGACCGGGACGTCCGGCCAGAACGGTTCCTCCACCACGGGTGAAACCGGTGCCATCGGTAATCCCGGCAACGGTCCCGACAGCACCGGCGACCGCGACCCCGATGCGCCCGACAACAGCATTTCCGATCGACCCGGCGGACCGGACCAGTCAAACGGTTCGCAGCAAGGCGGCGGTGACGGTGGGGCCGGCAGCGGCGGGATCAGCCCTCCTCTGCCTTCTCCAGACCGGTAGTCAACGAGAAGATCAGCAGGACGCAGCCGGTCGCCAGCGCGCCGAGCACCATGGCGATGCCGAGGTAGAGCCCGACCCCGCTGTTGAAGGCCATGCTCAGGGCGGCACCGACAGCGGCGACCGCGATCGTCGCGATCACCGAAAGCCGCTTCGGCGGACCGAGCGGGTTGAGGCCGTCGGCGTTCGGACCGTGGGCCGGCTCCGGCTCGCCGGTCACACCACCGTCGGCCGGATCGAACCGGCCCTGCAGGACGAGTCCGTACAGCAGCAGCAGTGAAGGGATCAGGATAAGCAGACCGACCGCGATCGAGAAGAGCAAAGCGATCAGGACATTGTCGTCGGCCGCGGCATCCTGAATGGTCAGGCTCGGGGGCAAGATGTAAGGCGACTGCGCTATCGCCCACCCGGCGACGATCGTGACTACGGCGGTCGCGGCGGTGTATCGCGCGGCGGCGAAGCGCCTGCCCCAGAGCAGCACGATCGTGACCAGCCCTGCTGCTGCCGACACAGACAGGTCGACGAGGCCGAGGCCGCTGGTCAGCCCCTCGTAGACCAGTTCGCTGTCACCCTTGAGTATCAGCACCCCGGCTGCCGCGACCAGCCCGGTAACCAGGCCCGCGCCGAGACCGCGGACCCTGAAGGCATCCGCGAGAGCGCTCTGGCCCTTCCGGTTTGCGTCAGCCGCGAGGTAAACCGCCGCCAGATAGGCACAAAGCGTGACCGCGATGAACCCGATCGTGATCGAAGTCGGATTCAACCAGCTGGTGATGATGTCGCCCTGAGCGTTTCCGACCGGGACGCGTCCGGAGACCACGGCTCCGATCAGCGCGCCGAGGATGAACGGGGTGACAAAAGAAGCGATCGTCGCCAGCCAGGTGACCCAGTTGCGCTTCGCGTATCCGCCGACCACGTATCCGACCGCGCGCATGATGATGCCGAGGCAGGCGAGGATCAAGGGTATCCAGAGGGTCGAAAAGATCGAAGCGAAAACCTCCGGGTAGGCGGTCCAGCAGACGACCAGCACGAAGATCAGCCAGATATGGTTCGCCTCCCAGACCGGAGCCATCGAGTTGTGGGTCTGATCGCGGATCTGACCGGCACGCTCGCCGCGGGCAGTCAGGACCCAGAAGGGCGAGCCGAAATCGGCCCCGGCCAGCACCACGTAGGCGGCGATCCCGACCAGCATGAGAATCGCCGGAACGTCATACAGCTCCATTGCCGTCCTCCTTCTCCGCAGCGGCTCCGGGAACGGTCTGCCTGCCTTGGCCCGCACCGGGCTCCAGCGCGGCGATCTCCGGCGGCAACGGGGTGCCTGCAAGCTTGCGCAGGACCCAGGCGGTAGAGACGATCAACGCCACATATACGAGCGCCAGCGCCGCGTAGCCGAAAACAATCCCGTCAGCTCCCGACACCGCCTCCTCGGTCCTCATCACTCCGTATACGACCCACGGTTGTCGGCCAACCTCGGTCGTGACCCATCCGGCGATCAGCGCCACAACGGCCGCCGGCCCGGCGGCGATCACCGCCCTGTAGAACCACTTCGTTTTCGGCAGCCGCTTCTTGCGCCACCAGACGAACAGGAACCAGGCTGCGAGCGCCGCCAGCATCGTGCCGATACCGACCATGGTCTGGAAGGCGATTCGGACCACGTTGACCGGTGGCCGGTCATCCGGCGGCACGGTCTCCAGACCCTGCACTGTGGCATTGGGATCGTGGTAGGCCAGGAGCGAGAGCATCTTCGGGATCTCGATCCCGTAGATGATGGTGTTCTCATCGGTGTACCAGCCGAGGATCGTCTCCGGTGCGCCCTCGGTCGTCTCGTACAGGCCCTCCAGGGCGGCCAGCTTGATCGGCTGGTCCTGGGCGACGGTTCGAGCGGACCAGTCACCGATCAGAATCTGGGCCGGGGCGGCCAGGCAGGCGATCGCCAGCGGCACAACCATCGCGGTGCGGAAGTAGGCCCCGCGGCGGCCTTTCAGCCAGGCGACTGCGTAAACCCCGGCGACCAGGAAGCCGACCACGATGAAGGCGGCCAGGTACATGTGGGTCAGCTGTGGCCAGAGGTGCGCGTTGCCGAACAGGGCGCTCCAGGGCTGGACGTTTTCCACCTCCCCGTTGACGAGGTCGAAGCCGGAGGGCTTGTTCATCCAGGCGTTGACCGAGATCACGAAGAACGACCCGGTCAGACCGGAGACCATCACCGGTATGCCGGTCAGCAGGTGCTTCTTCGGCGACAGTTTGTCCCAGCCGTATACGTAGATCGCGATGAAGATCGCCTCGATGAAGAAAGAGAAGCCCTCGAGCCCGAAAGCCAGACCGAACACATCGCCAAACGCGGACATGAAGCCCGGCCAGAGGATGCCGAGCTCGAAGCTGAGCAGGGTGCCGGTGACCACCCCGGCGGCAAACAGGGTGATCATCACTTTCGACCACCGTCTGGCGATCGCCGTGTAGTGCGCCTTGCCGGTGCGAAGGCCGAGCCATTCCATGAAGATCACCATCGCCGGGAAAGCCACCCCGAAGCAGACCAGCGGGATGTGCATCGCAAATGAAAGCGCCTGCATCTGGCGCGCCTGCAGCAGGTAATCCTGGTCAACCGTGGGGAACGAGTCGGTTGCGGGGAAAACCTGTGCGGCGGCCGCCAGCAGGTCGATCAAGGGTCAGCCGATCGAGACCATGCGCTCGATCGGCAGGCGGGCCCTCTCGGCCAGGTCATCGTCGACCTTGACCTCGAACTTGAGGTCTCGCAGGCTGTCGCGCAGTTTCGGCAGCGTGATCATTTTCATGTACTTGCAGAAGGCCATGCGGTTGGCTTCTATCAGGTTGGCCTCCGGCGCGACCTTGCTGATCGGGTAGAGCATGCTGTTCTCGGTTGCGACAACGAAGCTGCCTTCGGGGTTCTGCTTCACGTGTTCGATCATCTGCGAGGTCGAGAGCATGTGCACGCCTTCCGGATCGATCTCGCCGGAGGCGACGTACTCCATGGCCTGGCTCGCGCAGCCGCATTCGGGATGGATCAGAAACTCGGCCCCGGGGTTCTCCTCGCGGGTCCGCCTGATGTCGTCGGGCCGTATTCCGGCGTGGACATGACACTCGCCGTCCCAGACGTGGAATCGGGTGGAGCGCTCCGGGTCCTCGCTCAAGCCGGTTTCGCGGGCGACGAACTGGCCCAGCCACATGTCCGGTCCGAAGAGGATCTCCGTGTCCTGCCCGTG
>Ga0105052_10006262_pt1 | contig 12160 bp, 10 predicted proteins | sample FRY03_FD_78094 | JGI IMG/M metagenome (GOLD analysis project Ga0105052, IMG submission 78094) | Freshwater microbial communities from Lake Fryxell liftoff mats and glacier meltwater in Antarctica - FRY-03 | ecosystem: Environmental > Aquatic > Freshwater > Ice > Glacier meltwater ... | reverse complement strand
CGGGCAGTCTCGACGAACGTTGCTCCGCCGAGACTGCTTTTTGGACTCCCATTGGACGCAGGAGTAGATGCCTCAAAAAATCCCCCATGCTGGACAGATGCCTCTAAAATCCGAGAAGAACCTTGTTTTTTAACAACATGGTGACTCGTCGATTTCTACCGCTCAATTTGGATAGCTCGATCTGTGTCGGCGAACCTTGCAAGCCTTCCTCCACCTGGCCGATCAGTACTTCCTGGACGGGGAAGTCCAACGCATCGATGTCCACCGGAAACGTTTGTCGCTTGATGACTTGCCCTTCGAACATCAATTCCATGTCGACATCGTACTGGTCTCCGGAAATCGCTCCGGGTGACAACTCTTCCATTCGCAAGCGAGTCTTCTGCCAGATGCTTCCTGCAACCCAGCGGCTGTCGCTCAATAGCGGTTGGGAGTGGAGATATTCCCATACGGAAGCGGCTGGGCAACACGGGTGCCGCCAGCGGAAAGGGACGCATCGGTTTGCGAAGTAATTTGTCGGCTAAGTGCCGCAACTCGCTCGGACGCCATCGGCTGTGATCCGTTAATCGCCAAGCTGCGTTGATAATTCTGCAGCGCCTGAGGGAGATCGCCGCTGGTTTCACGCAACCGGCCCAGGGCAAGCCAAGCTCTTGCGTTGTTGGCATCTTGCTGGACCGCATCTTCAAGGTATTTCAAGGCTGTCTGAGGCTCATTGGCCTCTTGGTAAAGTCGAGCGAGTTCAATTCGCGGCTCAGCATAGGTTGGATTTTGTGCGGCCCAGTTCTTCATCAAGGCGAACGCCCGATCAGGCCGGCCCGTGTCGATCAAAAGAACCGCGAGACCGCGATGGCATTCAACGTGATTGGGATCGTGGTCGAGACATTGGTTGTAGAGAGCTTCGGATTGGCTCATCAGTGCCGAGTCTTTACGGTCCACCCCGAGTCGATGGGTTGTCGCGGCGAGGTTGTAGTAGCCATCCGCATTCTTTGGATCCGATGCAATCGCCTTTTGGAACTCCTGCATCGCGGCGGTGAACTGCCCCTGCTGGTAGAGCTTTGCACCTTGCGAATTCTGACCGCTAGCCGCCCACTGACATCCGCTGAACGAGGTAACCAACCACAAGCTGGTTACGACCGTCGCGGAAGACAACCAACGGGCGAATCCTGGATCGCGGGCGGCGAGTAAATATTTCGACGGGGCCATCGGTTGGGTTTTCCCAGTGCTTCGAGCGCGATGCCAAATCGCAAGGTGAATGAATTCGCGCGACGGTAACATGCAAGCAATCGCAAACACAAGATCGAAACGAAACTGGTTTTGCAAGCTCGACCGGGTCAATCCGCTTAAACGGTTGCGGCGTTTCGATTGACTTCGAGAATGGTTTCAACGACATCGATCAACTGGTCGAGTCGGAACGGCTTGAAGAGCACGCCTTTGGCATGTAAGCCTGCTTGGCGAGCCTTGACGATCGAATGTCCCGGGTCATACCCAAAGCCGGTCATCAGCACCATCGGCACGCGGGGCATGATTTCGCCCAAGCGGCACATCAGTTGATAGCCACTGAAGTCCGGCAGTTTGATGTCGCTAATGATGACGTCGTAGCTGCCTTCGCCGCCACTGCCTCGCACCATCATCACGGCTTCCTTGCCTTCGTGCGCCGTCTCAACAATGCATCCGTATCGCTCAAGGAGCCGGTGAGCATCGTCGCGAACCGAACCGTCTTCATCGACGACCAGGATGCGCTTGCCCGAGAGCGCCGAATGTTGTTCGCTTTCGATGCCCGCGGGAACGGCTTCAAGCGGAGTCATGCGTTGGCCAATTTGCTGGATCGTTTGTTTGATGTCGCGCGCGTTTTGCAAGATCCGCCGAAGGCGATCGACCACTTCACCTTGGTGGCCAATATAACCTTCCATCACGTTGACCGCGTCATTCAAAATCTCGTCAACCGGCAACGCAACGGCGCTATGGATCGCGTCACAACTCTGCTGAGCGGTATTCGCCTTTTGTGCCACGAGCAACTCTAAAGTGTTCAGGGCAAACGCGACGTCGCGAGCGAAAATTTCAAGAAACTGCAAATCACTGTCGCCAAACGCAGCCGGCTCGAAGCTTTCCACATTGATGGTGCCGAGAATTTGGTCGTGCAAAACCAGTGGCACGGTCAATGAACTTTTTGCAGCCGCAACGCCCGGAATAAACAGCGGGTCGTTGACGACATCTTGGCAAATGTAGCTCACACCGCTCGCCGCGACGTAACCCGTGATCCCGTTACCACGAGGCTGTGCATAGAGTTTTCGATCCGACGCCTCTTGATCGATACCGACGCTAAGCAATGGAACCAGATTGCCCGTCGCTTGTTCAAGCAACCGAATTTCAATGACTTCGAAATTGAGCAAGTCGCTAAGATAATGGCGGATATTTTCCTTGAGAAGTTCGATTCGATCATCGACCTCCATCATGAAAATCTCACGGGGACGCAAATCGGCAAGCTCGCGACCTGCCTTGTGAATCGCGGCGATCTTTTGTTGCTGCAAAATCTCTTCGGTAATATCGCCCACGGTCACAATCAAGTGGCGTGCTGGGTTGCCGCCGACAAGGTCAATCGAGTCGTTGCCGGCGTCTAACCCCGCCTCGTCTTCGTCCATCCCAAGCGGGGCGGCGTGCACTTGAAAATACCGGTTGTCGTTACTGTGAAGCGTGCTGCTGCTTTCGACACCCGTTGCCATCGCGGTGTGGAACGGACAAAAATCCGGGCCCATGATCTCTGGGTTATCAAGTAATTCGTAGAAAGACGTTCCGGGCGGCAACAGGGCGTTGCCGGACCATTTCAACAATCGGCGATTCGCCCAGAGAACGCGGTGGTGATCATCCAGAAGTGCCACCCCTTCAGGCATATCTCGAAGCATCTCAGAGCTTTGCAACAAACCAGCCCACTGACCCATTCGAGGCAAGTAGGACCGGTCAATCCAAACGCCATCAAAAGGTGTTTGGCTTAGCTCATTTGCGGCCTGGAGGACGGAATCGACGTTTACGACATCGATGCCGGCGTCACCATCGGTTTCGTCAAAAAACTGGCGAGATCCGGCCAGATTCTGCAACGATACGACGCCAGCCCTCGCCACCGACGTCAGTTGGTCACGTGCGTTCTCGTTTTCCCCCTGGGGGACCCCGATGCAAAGAATTCGACGCGAACGGCTCACCGAATTATACCCCAGCGCCTTTAGCTTCGTCTGACTACATCCATGCAGCGGTTTCCCATCCTTCCCTCGACCACGACTCGCCAAGTGGATAATAGGCTGAGACAGTGTCATCCGACAACGCCTAAAGCCGTCGCAAGTAAGAAAACAAAGCGATTTCAGTTGGGTCGTAAGCACGTCAGCAGGTTTCATCTGGCAAAATTAACGCCGCAGGCCGAAAGACTTTTGTTCAGCTGCTTAACGGGCCAGTGTGATAACAGGCGATCAATCAAAGGTCCTCACGAGAAAGGATCGCTACGAACTACCGATCATCACTGCTTGATCGCTCGGCGGATTTTATCTTTTGGAACAGTGGCCCCAACACTTTTGATCGTTCCGCTGCGGCGTCGCGTAAGCATTGTCGCGATCCCTAACAAGTTTTTCGAGAGGGAAGTCAACGACCAACATCGCGGCGGCAGTTCATGGCGTCATTGCAGACCCGGACTGACGAAAGGATGGAGGTTTGGATGGTGTTGGCAAGTTTAGTACATCAGTCTCCTCCGGGAGAGTCGAGCGTTAGCGAGGAGAGGGTAGCGCCGGCGGCCGGTGAAAGTCGCAGTTTTTGCTCCGCATTGTGCCCTCCCCTGCCCTCAGAGGCTGGCCCGCCCACTCCCTCTGTGTGGGTGAGTTGTTCGAGCCGTATTCCGTGTGAATTGCCACCGTTTCATTAGGCCACTGCAGGCCCTCTTCGCAATTTTGTCTGTGGCAAAGCCGTGGGAGATGGAAGCGATAAATCGCTTGAAAGCGGTTTGGCAAAGGCACTCACCCTGGTCTCGACGTTAGTGGATCATTTTCAAAAAGGAAAATAAACGCGAAGGTTTTTCGGATATTCGTCAACGGAGGGTCATCTGTACCCACCATTGGAAATCGGATCTTGAGCGTTCAACTTCCAGATGTGAACAGCAAAATTCGAAACCTGGCCTTATGGACTCATAAATGTAGCCATCCTGGGGAGGAATGTTCATTCCACCTGTCAGTGGAGAAAGGTTGTGCCTCATTTTCCCATCTTGTTGACGTCAATATCGTTGACAGTGCCACCATCAGGCTTAGCCTATCGGAAACGTCAGGGCATTACGCCCCAAAGCACGCAGCCGTTAAAGATTAACTAAGTATTTCTTCCTTGCCTCACAGGTTGCGAGAGGTCCCCGAGGGTATTTCCAATGAGAACGCAAGTATTGTCTTTTCTTTTCGGCATGTTGGCGACGATCGGTTTCGTCGCGAATGCCGATGCTGGCTGCGGTAGTTGTGGCGGTTGTTCCGCTGGCGCTGACTGCGTTAGTAGTGGTGGCGTCGGATCAGGCACCGGTTGTGGTGCCAGGTCCGATTCGGCAGATGCCTGTGGCCCAACCTACGAAACACGTACGGTGATGCAGTCGCAGTACGTTACCGAAACACGAATGGTCCCGACCGTTCAGTATGTTCAGCAAACGCGTCAGCGTATGCGAAACGTGACCAAGCAAATTGCTTCGGTCCAAACCCGTGAGCAGACCTATACGGTCAACGTTCCAGAAACACGCACTCGCACCGAAACGTATTCGGTTCAAGTTGCGGTGGCTTACACGGAAGAAGTGCCGTACACCGTTTCGGTGCCCGTCACGACTCAGGTTGCACAGAATTATATGGTATCCGTACCAGCAACCGAGCAGGTGGAACAAACCTACTTGGTTTGCGTTCCCGTGACCAAGCAAATTTTGCAGACCTACTCGGTCAACGTGCCGGTTACCGAAACCAAGACTCAAAATTACTCAGTTTGCGTTCCTTACACCGAGCAAATGGAACAAACCTACACGGTTCAAGTTCCCGTTCAAAAGACTCGCGAAGAAACGTTTCAAGTTTCGGTTCCTTACACCGAAGAAGTCGAGCAGTCTTACTCAGTGCAAGTTCCTTACACCGAGATGATGACCTCGACCTATCGGGTTTGCGTTCCTTTCACCGAAACGATGACCCAGACCTACACTCATCAGGTGCCTTACACCGAAACTCGTACGCAAAACTACAGCGTGCAAGTTCCTTACACCGAAACGATTGAGCAGCCTTACACGGCTAGCGTTCCTTACACCGAGCAAGTAGCCCAAACCTACACGGTACAAGTTCCTTACACCGAAGAAGTCGTACAGACTTACACGGTTCAGGTGCCTGTTACTGAAACCAAGACCGCGATCCGTACCGTCACCAAGTGCGTCCCCGTGACCACAATGACGACGATAACCGAAGAGCAAGGCAGTTATCATTGCCAAGTCGTTGAAGTTCCTGCCGCTGCTCCTGCAATGGCCAGTGGTGCTGGTTGCGGTTCGGCTGCCGGTTGTGGTAACGGTTGTGGTAACGGTTGTGGCACGCCTTGCACCAGCGGATGTGCTTCGGGATGTGCCGACGGATGCGGTGCCGGCGCTGGCGTTGCTAGCGGTGCATCATGTGGCCCAACCTACAGCTATCGTCAAGTTTACGTGTCGAACCCTGTAACCCGTGAAGTTCCCGTCACGAGCTATCAGCAGCAGACGACCGAAGAGCCCTACACGTACACGACGACCAGCTGCACGACCGAGACGAAGACGCGCACGGTCCCCGTCACCAAGTACAAGGCTGAAACTCGTACGAACATGGTCAACGTGACCAAGTACAAGACCGAAGAACGAAGCCGCATGGTTTCGGTTCAGAAGTGCCGCACTGAAGAACGTACCCGCGACTACACCGTCACGTTGTATAAAACTGAGACCAATACCCGTGAAGTGCCCGTTACCCGTACTCGCATGGAAACTCGCACCCAGGAAACCCCAGTCACCAAGTGCCGCGTTGAAACTCGCACGAAGATGGTTCCTGTCACCAAGACCCGTTTGGAAATCCGCACTCGTACGGTTCCTTACGTCGAAATGATGACCGAAACCCGTACTCGCATGGTCACTCTCCAGAAGTCACGGATGGAAGAACGTACCCGCGAATATCAAGTTACCAGCTGCAAGACCGAAACCCGTACTCGTACGGTTCCTGTCACCAAGATGGTTAACGAAACTCGCAGCCGCATGGTTCCCGTCACCAAGATGACCACGGAAACTCGCTCGCGTCTGGTTCCTGTAACGACCTACAACACCGAAACGCGTACCCGCACGGTGAACAAGGTTCGTTGCGAAACCCAGCAGAAGAGCTGCGAAGTTGCCTACGTGGTCAACGTGCCACAAACCCGTACTCGCACCTACAACGTCACGGTCTACAGCACCGTCACCGAACAGGTTCCTGAGAGCTACATGGTTTGCGTCGCGGTTCCTGGCCAGAAGGCTGTTACCGTTCAGGTTTGCAAGCAAGTGCCAACGACGGTAACCGTTCCGGTTTACGGCTCGTCGGCACCTGCGATGATGCCAACCGGTTCGGTCATGCAAGCCGGTGCTGGTTGCGTTAACTGCAACTAATTTGAATCGCGGGAACTAACGATCTCGCTTCATCCATGACCTCGGAACGCCTAGCGGTGTTCCGAGGTTTTTTCATTTACACTAACACCAACGCCGCGTTTACTCCTCGCATGTGATTGCCATGAATCTTGTTGACGTCAAAGTTCACGCGCCCACGGCCACGATCCTGATGGACCGAAGCGCCAGCGGTAATGCACTCGATGAACGCTTGATCGCTGATCTTAGCCAAGCGCTGGACGATCTGCATCAAGAAAAGAGGGTCCGCGCAATTGTATTGACGGGAGCGGGTGAGGATTTCTGCCTCGGCATGGATCTTCATGAGTTGCACGAGCACACGAACGTCGCTGAATTAGAAGCGATGCCACTTTGGATCCAGCAGTGGCAACGATTGGGCGAGCTGATCGAAAAGTTGCTTCGATTTCCTAAACCCATCGTCGCTGCGGTCGATGGCAAGGCCCACGGCGCGGGCTTCTCGCTTGCCCTCGCCAGCGACATGGTCGTGGCTAGCGAGTCGGCTCAATTCGTTGCCTCCGCGATTCGTCGTGGCATGGTCGGCGGGGTACTGGCTCCGCTTCTCGCGTTCCGCGCCGGTTCCTCGATCGCCTCGCGATTATTGTTAACCGGCGATTCGCTGTCTTCGCTCGAAGCCACGCATTTCGGCATCGTCGCCAAGCGAGTCCCTTCAAACCAAATTTGGGTTGCGGCAAATGAGCTCGCCGGCCGCTGCGCCGCATGGCCCGCATCACCGCTGGCAGTTTCAAAACGACTGCTCAATGAAACGATCGGCGAATCGTTATTGACGTTTGTCTCGGTGGGAGCTGCAACCGGAGCCACGGCCTGCACCACCGAAACCGCTGCAGAGGGCTTAAAAGCATTCGTCGAAAAGCGAGACGCGAAGTGGCCGCATTGAGCAGCAACGAACGCGAATTCGTGACTCTATCTGACCCCACCTGAACACGCCGGGGCACATTCTTTAAACTCAGGGTTGGTGTCAGGAATTCCAACCAGCATTCGACCAAAGAGCAAACGATGTCATTCGGTAGTGGCGGGGATTTCGATCGTAATAATCCATCATCAGGCGGTGGATCTGCTAACGCATACAGCGCTGGCACAAACCGAACGGAGCCTCGCAAAAGCAGTACGCTTTGGTGGATTCTTGGAATCCTCGGCTTCCTCACCATCGGCGGAGCGATCCTCTGCTGTGGTGGCGGTTACTTTATGTTCCAGTTCACTTCACAAGCGCTCGCGGAAGAAGTCAAAAAAACGGTCGCGAATGATGCAGCAATTCAGGAGCACATTGGGACCATTACCGACTTGGATATGAATCTCACGGCCACCGGAGCTGCGGGAGGCGGCGCCAAACTTGTCTTCGATGTGAAGGGCGACAAGGGAGCAGGCCAACTGGAGGTCGAGGTCAGTAATACCGCCGAAGGCCAAACCCTTCGGTCCTGTGTACTTGTCCTTCCCGATGGCGAGCGGCACGACGTCGTGATCCAAGCTGCGAGCGAAGTCGAGAGCGAAGTCGAGAGCATTGACGAGAGCATTGACGAACTTGGGACAGGCACTCCCGTGCCTGCGTCCCAGGAAATCGACGAGATCGACGAGATCGACGAGATCGACGAGATCGACGAGATCGACGAGATCGACGAGATCGACGAGATCGACGAGATCGACAAAGCCGAACCGGCTTTGACAGAGTAAATTCAAACTAAAACAAGGATAAATCCGATGAAGATTGCAACATTCGAAACCGACAAAGGCACGATCAAGATCGAGCTGTTTGACGATAAAACACCCAAGACCGTGGCCAATTTTGAGAAGCTGGTCAACGAGTCCTTTTACGATGGATTAAAATTTCATCGTGTGATTCCTGACTTCATGGTTCAAGGCGGCTGCCCCACCGGCACCGGCACAGGAGGGCCTGGCTACAAGTTTGCAGATGAATTCCATCCCAGCTTGAAGCATGATAAGCCGGGCATCCTTTCGATGGCCAACGCGGGGCCGAACACGAACGGAAGCCAGTTTTATATCACTCATGTGCCGACGCCATGGCTGGATGGCAAGCACAGCGTGTTTGGCAAAGTCATCGAAGGTCAAGACATTGTCGATTTAATCGAACAAGGCGATACGATCAGTTCGGTCACCGTCACCGAAGCATAGCAGCCTTGGGACTTCGAAAAAGTATCTCTCCTTAATAGCGGTCAAACTCGGGAAGCGAATCATGAGAACCTTGGTATTTTGTGTCATGTCATGTCTCGCTTTTCAGACCGCCGCAATGGCCGATGATCCGCTTCGGTTCTACATCGGCACGGCAGCAAACGCCGACGTGGGTGGCATTTTCATGAGCTCGATTTCGCTCGACTCAGGAACGCTCGCGGAACCTAAATTGGCCGCTGCCACCGACCGCAGTACGTTCATCGCACTGCACCCGACCGAACAAGTTCTCTACAGCGTTGCCGAATTGAACTCCAGTGATCGTCGGGGCGGGGCGGGTATCATCGCATGGAAAATTGATCCGGTGTCGGGATCGCTTTCTGAAATCAGTCGCCAGCCAGCAGGTGGCCAGGGAGCTTGCTTCGTGACCGCCCGCGGCGATGGACGCTATGCCGCGGTGGCCAACTACGGCAGCGGTAGCATTTCGATGTATCCACTCCAAAAGGACGGTCGCGTGGATGCTCCGTCCGCCAATATCCAGCACGAAGGCGGCGGACCCGACTCGGGTCGACAATCCGCACCGCACGCTCACAGTGTTCGTTTCGACGCCAGCGGAAATCGCTTGCTCGCCGCGGATTTGGGGACCGATGACATTTTCATTTACGACATTCAAGCGGATGGATCGCTGAAGTCGTCCTCACCACCTAGCCTTGTCATGCCGCCCGGAAGCGGGCCAAGACATTTCGTCTTCTCGCCTGACAATCGCTTCTTGCTTGGCCTGGGTGAACTGAGCGGAACCATTTCCACGTTTTCGTTCAGCCCTGTCCAAGCATCTCCACTCCGCACCATCAGCACGATGGCCGAAGGCACACCGGACGAAGCCCCTCGATGGTGCGCTGAGATTCTGTTTCACCCCAAGTTGCCGGTCGTCTACTGCAGCAACCGTGGCCCGAATGAGATTGCCATCTTCGACTTCGATGTCGCAAAGGGCGATGTGACTCGACGATCATCGATCGCTTGTGGTGGAACAACGCCGCGAAACGTTCGGTTGACACCTGACGGTCGGTTCCTGCTGGTCGCGAATCAAGGCAGCAACAATGTCGCCGTTTTCGTTGTTGACCAAGCCAATGGCGAGCTGAAGGCGACGGAGCATTCCATCTCGGTGCCCTCACCCATGTGCATCAAGTTCGTTGGCGATCCTTCGCCGTAAATACACCTTCGTGATCGAGCAACCAACGCTTCGCATCTAAGCCGCCTGCGTAGCCCGTCAACGCGCCGCTACGCCCGATCACTCGGTGGCAGGGAACGATGATCGAAATCAGATTATCGCCAATCGCCTTTCCCACGGCTCGTGAAGCAGTCGGTCGACCAATCGCATTGGCGATTTCGCCGTAGGTAAGCGTCTTCCCAAAAGGAATACGAAGCAACTGGTCCCAAACGTCGACTTGGAACGGAGTGCCCCGCAAAGTCAACGGTGGCAGTTTTGATGCTTCGCAGGCGGACGAAAAGTATCGATCAAGAAATTTCCTTGGGGCGTCAAACGAGCAACTCTCCGGTTGCCTTTCCGAAGCGACGCCGACGATGTCAACTTGAGCGGGCAGGTACAAACCCGTAAGACGCTCACCATCAGATACTAAACGAACCAGTCCAAGCGGGCATTCATAATGGCAGACGCAGCAACGACTGCTTTTTAACTCGATGCTCATACCTTGATCTTTCCGTCGCGAATTTTTTTCGCGCGAATGCGAATCGCTTCCATTTCGGCGCTGTCTTTTCGCTCGACGTTTTTGATCTGCAGCAGCATTCGCGTATTTTTCTTGAATGTGGCTTGATGGCGATCGAGAAAGTCCCAGTACATCGTGGTAAACGGGCAGGCGTCGTCGCCGGTTGCCTGTCGCGGCTTGTACTTGCACTTGCCACAGTAGTTGCTCATGCCATCGATATAGTTGCCACTTGCACAGTACGGTTTGGTCGCCATCAAGCCCGCGTCACCGTGTTGGCTCATTCCCAGTGTGTTGGGCAGGCTGACCCAGTCGATCGCGTCGGCGTACATCGCCATATGCCAATTATGAAACGCGTAAGGGTGTACGCCGGACAACTGCGAATACAAACCCAGCACCATCAATCGCTGGATGTGATGCGCGTACGAAGTGTTAATCAACAGACGCATCGAGTCACGCACGCAAGCCATCTCCGTCTTGCCGTCCCAGAAGAAAGAGGGTACGTCTTCATCGATGTTGCAGTCCAGCGAATTTCGAGTTTGGTACTCGGGCATGTGATGCCAATAAATACCACGAACATATTCTCGCCATCCGATCACTTGACGCACGAAACCTTCGACGGCTCCGAGCGGCGCCAGTCCGGCGAAGTAGGCATTCACCACGGCTTCGACGACTTCCTTTGCCGAAAGCAAATGCAAGTTCATCGCGTTGCTTAATCGCGAGTGATAAAGGAAGCGAGTTCCCTCCCACATCGCGTCTTGATAGTCACCGAACTTTGCCAGCCGATAATGCACAAAATCATTGAGATAGATCACCGCTTGTTCTCGCGTGACCGGCAAATCGAATCCCTCTGGTGAGCCAGGATGCTTTGCAAATCGCTTCGCGACCATTCGCATCACTTCCCGCGTGATCGTGTCCGGTTCGAACTTGGGAGGCGACGGAACGTCACCAGGACCGCTTTTAGGAAACTTCTTGCGGTTGTCTTTGTCGAAATTCCATTGACCACCGACGGGCTCATTTTTTCGCTCCATCAAGACGTCATGCTCCGCACGCATGACGTGATAGAACGATTCCAAAACCATCGACTTGCGTCCCTTCGCCCATTCGGCAAACCGCTGCGACGTGCAGTAAAAATCGCGATCTTCGCGGATCTCCAGCGGTACACCACGATCCCGGCAACACGCCACCAATGACTCCTGCACACGGTAATCACCGGGCTGAAGAACAACGATTTTCTCCGGGAGGTGCTCCGTGATCGACGCCGAAAGAATCGATGAAAAGCTGCAGCCCTTGGCCTTTCGCGGATTATCGGTGAGCTCGTGATAGTCGATCGTAAAACCGGCTTTTACGACGGCGTCACGAAAATGCCGCATCGGCGAAAAGAATGCAACCAAGCGATATTGATGGGACCAAACGTGAGTCGCCTCCTCATCGTTCTCGGCCATCCAAACGCGATCGATCTCGGCATCGAAGCCATCCCAGGCAGAGGATTGAAGCGAAAGCTGATCGCCAAGAATCAATACAAGATTGCGTGTCATTGAATTACTAAAGGCTCCTCCGCAAAATCTGTGGGTAGATTCAGATTGGTTTTCAGTAGCGTTTCAGGGTTGGCACAATCTTGAGGTCTTCGCCCATGCTGAATCCAGGGCGCGGAATT
>Ga0105052_10006244_pt1 | contig 12183 bp, 12 predicted proteins | sample FRY03_FD_78094 | JGI IMG/M metagenome (GOLD analysis project Ga0105052, IMG submission 78094) | Freshwater microbial communities from Lake Fryxell liftoff mats and glacier meltwater in Antarctica - FRY-03 | ecosystem: Environmental > Aquatic > Freshwater > Ice > Glacier meltwater ... | reverse complement strand
TTATGCTAGTGCTATTGCTGGCTCGTGGTCTACGCCTAACGGTTCTGCCGAGATTGTCGCTAGCGCGAGTGTTATTGCGAATCTCGCGGTCAATGATGTGATCAGGGTTATGGCGTATCAGTCGAGCGGCGCAAACTTGAATATAGGCGCTGTCCCATCTTGGACTGGTCAGACACGATTCTCCGCCGCATGGCTAGGCACAACGACATAAATGTCCGTATCTTATACTCAGCAGGCGTGGTTGTTTGATACGCTTCAGTCATGCGCATCAGAATCGAATGGGATGTCGAGCGCGATGGCTATATTGCGCACCTAGGTCGCGATGAAACCGCATAAGTTAGTATCATAAGTTACAATAATAAGTTTGGAAGAAGGGTATGACTTTTAATTCGAATGTGAATCCTAAGCGTGTTGTTAAGGCTGCTCCTCGTGAGGCTTGGTATTGTTGGACGTGTGATACTGAGAATGCTGCTTATTATTCTAAGTGTAGGTCGTGTAATGAGCATCGTCCACACTGATGGGTAATTTTAAGTGGCATGAGAAGAAACTAACTCCAGCAGTTCTAGAGGAGCGTATTCTAGAGTTTCCTGAGAAGATTGGTTGGTTCTTGTCTAAGGGGTATGCTCCTCATTATTGGCAGATGATTTTTCATACTGATAAGGGTAAGAAGTTACTGACCCGGTTTAGGCACCTTATTGCTGGAAGACGTGGCGGTAAGACCCTTAGTGCGGCTTGGGAAGTATTATTCTATTGTTTGTATCCTAGCCAGTTCCACCTTGATATTCATAATAAGAAGAGTGATACGCCACTCTGGGTGTGGGTTATGAGTGCTAGTTATAAGGTTGGTCGGCCTTCTTATCTTACTTTCCGTGAGGCGTGTATACAGGCCGGGCTTGTGATTGGTAAGGATGTTAAGGAGAATAAGGGTGGTTTGAGGTTCGAGTTCCCTAATGGGAGTCTTGTTGAGTTTAAGAGTGCTGAGGAGCCACAAGCCCTTCGTGGGGCAGGCTTGGATATTCTCTGGTTAGATGAGGCCGCGTTTATTAGGTCGGAGGAGGCGTGGAACGTGGTACGCCCGTCCCTATCTGATAAGCAGGGACTCCTTATTTGTACTACTACTCCGAATCAGAAGAACTGGTATTTTGAAGAATTCTTCTCTGAAGAGTCCCTTAAGGACGCTAATCAGGGTCGAGTAGAGTATCGGTCAATTGACAACCCTTATTTCCGTAAGGAAGAGTGGGAGTACGTTAAGGCGCGTTACCACCCTCTACTATTCGCTCAAGAATACCTTGCCTCGTTTGATTCTATGGCTGGTAAGGATCTCGCGGGTGACTGGTTACATTATTATGAACCCTCCGATCTTATGGATGAGGAAGGGAAACCGCGTAAACTGCGTAAATACATTGGAGTAGACCCCGCTATTAGTCTTAGTGCTAATGCTGACCGTTTCGTTATTACGGTTGTTGGGGTCACAGACTCAAACGAAGTGTTCCTACTAGAGCAGTATGCGGCCAGAATTCCTTTTGCAGAACAATTGGAGAAGATAGAAGAGTATCATATTAAGTATCGTCCTGATATTATTGGGGTGGAGTCTAATGCTTATCAGGCTGCTTTGGCGCAGCAGGCGGAGCGTCTTGCTAGTATGCCTCCTATTGTGCCTTTGTTTGCTAAGGGTAAGAAGTTTGAGCGTATTCTTGCTATGACGCCTCTTTTTCGTATTGGTAAGGTTAAGATTCGTAAGGATCAGATAGATTTTATTAATGAGTGGGTGGATTATGATTCGGCTAATAGGACACCAAAAGATGACTGTCTTGACAGTATGGAGATAGCACTACGGTGTGCCGGTATTCTCCTTAATATCTGGTCTGAGCCTGTTGCGGATGTTAGTATTCTGCCTGATTGGGTGGTTAAGGATCGTCCCTCTGGTAAGAAAGAGGATCGTTATGTTGACGAGTTTATGGGGTCTATGTGGTAAGGGGAGAAATAATGCTGGAAGTACTAACTAGTGGGGCTGGTGATTGTGTTACTGGAGATCGACTATTCGCTGGCGATGTAGTACTAAATACTCGTATTGATAGTCGGGAATCTTTTGAGATGCGCGAGCGTAGTACACGCTTTATTAAGGAGAGTACAATTGTTTGGTTGGTTGAACAAGCGGGACTTAAATTGTGCCGAGTCGAAGGATGCACTTGTCCCACTGGTATCAGAGATTTTGACGTTGCACAAGTCGTGGATGGAGAAGATGCTCCTGTTGGAGACAGAGAGGGTCCGGTTAGAGACTCTAAGAGTGGAAGGTTCAGCGCCTCTAGTGGGAGTAACGCTAGGAAACTTGCGCGTTAACGAAGAAGAGCAAGACGCGGATTGGGCACTCAAGAATGGGCTTATTGATCCCGCAGAGTATAATGATTTATTGTCTAAGGCTGGTCTAGTACCATCCGATGTAGAGTTCCTTTAAGGGGGTAGCGTGGCAGAAGCAGATTATTCTAATAGTAACAGGCCTCCGGGCTACGCTCCCGCTGACTCTCTAGTTAAACGAGTGGACGAGTTAAGGACTCAAAGAGATTTGATGGAACGTCAATGGAAACTAAATTTGGCGTTTTATAAGGGAAACCAATATGTGTTCTACAATAGAAGGGCGCGACGTATCGAGTCGCTCCCGACAGATGATGGTGATAAGCCTCGTTACCGCGTGCGGCTAGTGTCGAACCAGATTGCTCCTAATACTCAGAGTCTCCTTTCGCGGCTTGTTAAGTCTAAGCCACAATTCTATGCGACTCCGGGGCAAGCCTCGTATGAGGCGCAGAAGGCGAGTAAGGTTGCTGAGAATCTTCTAGAGTACTGGTGGGATTCGTTTAATCTTACTAGTAAGCGTGAAGAGGCGATGATGTGGAGTATTATTTGTGGTAATGGTTTTTGGAAGATTACTTGGGATGATAAGAGTGGTCCGGGGATGAAGGTTACTATGAGTCCTGATGGGCAGCCTATTGTTGATCCTCTTGTGCAACACTTTTTTAAGAAGAATCTTGAGGTTGCTGGTATTGATGTTAAGGAGTTTGAGCATCGTATGTATCAGGGTGAGATTCGTGTGGATGTTATGTCTCCGTTTGATGTGTTGTTGGATGATTCTGCTCAGGTTTTTGAGGATTGTCAGTACGCTTTTTGTGTTCACGCGATGGCTCCTGAGGAGATTAAGGATCGTTATGGCGTTAATTTGAAGGCTAATGCTATTAATCGTTATCCTGATGAGACTCTTCCGGGTATGGGTGGTATGGAGGCTAAGGTTAAGGAGAATGTGCGAGAGGTTTTTTATGGTTATTTCTTGCCGGGTCCGAAGTATCCTGATGGTCGTTTTGTGGTGTTTACTAAGAAGCCTGATATTGTGTTGTATGATGCTCCTTGGCCTTATCCGTTTGAGGAGTTGCCGCTTATTAAGTTTCCGGGGTTGCGTATTCCGGGTCAGTTGATGGATGGTAGTGTTGTTGAGCAGGCTATTCCGTTGAATAAGGAACTTAATCGTACGCTTAGTCAGTTGGTTGAGTATAAGAATATGACGTTGAAGCCGCAGATGTTTGCGCCTGTTGGTTCGTTGAGGCAGCGTATTACGGATGAGCCGGGCGCTATTTTCGAGTATAATCCTATTGCGGGTAAGACTCCTGAGCAGATTCAGATTCCGGGGTTGCCTAATTATGTGTTTGAGCATATTAAGGATCTTGGTGCTCGGTTGAAGGATGTGTTCGGGTTGAATGAGATTATTGAGGGTAGTGTGCCGCCGAATGTTGAGGCGGGTGTGGCGATTGATCTTCTTCAGGAGGCTGCTACGGATCGTCTTGCTCCTCAGATTATGCTTATGGAGAAGAGTTTGGAGCGTGCTGGTAATCAGATGCTTCAGTTGGCGCAGAAGTATTATCAGGAGCCTCGGATGCTTATTATTAATGGTTCGGGTTCTAAGCCTAAGGTTGAGCGCTTTGAGGATGCGGATCTTATTAAGGGTGTTTCTGTTAAGGTTGAGGCTGGTTCTGGGCTTCCGCGTACTCGTGCTGGTAAGCAGGCTCGTGTGATGCAGATGCTTCAGATGGGTATCTTGTCGCCTACTAAGGCTTATAAGTATATGGATATGGCTGATTTTAAGGGTGTTCAGATGCAGTATGAGGCTGATGAGGAGCAAGCATTGCGGGAGCATGATAAACTTATTGATGGGCAGATCCTTAATGAGCAGGCTAGTCGTGCTGCTCAGCAAGAGTTGATGATGAGTATGATGAATACTGATCCTAATACGGGTGAGGCTGCTCCTCTTGATCCAGAGTTGTTGGAGCGTAGTATGACTGCTCATCTTGAGCCTTTGTCGTTTGAGAATAAGCAGTCCCATTTGGAGGCGCACGCTTCTTATATGAAGTCTACTGAGTTTGAGACTATGCCTCCTGAGATTAAGGACTCGTTTTATAAGCATTACGAGTTGACGCTTCAGGCTGTGCAGGCTGAGAGTACGCCTGAGGGCGCTCCGCCGCGTGTGTCGCTTCAGTTGCGTGGTTCGGTTGGGCCTACGGTCGGGTCGAAGATTCTTAATCAGAGTGGTGTGCCTAGTGTTACACCACAAGAGTTGTTGGAGCCGCCGCTTGATACGGTGGTTATTGATAATAAGGATAAGCCTAACGCTACTGAGGGTGCTGGTGGTCAGGTGGATGAGTTCCAGCAAGAATTACTGCAAAAGTTGCAGGGTAATCAGGCGTTGGCTAATCAGAAGATGCAGAATGATTTGCTTCTAAAAGGATCACAAAGGTAGGTACTCGTAGTGGCGCGTTCTAGGACTGAATGGTCGGATGAGGCTAGGGCTAATGTTTATGTTGTTTGGGTTGCGAATGAGGGTAATAATCGTAGGACGGCTAGGGAGTGCGGTATGCATCCTAGTACGATAACTGCTTGGGCTAATAAGTGGAAGAAGGACGGTCCACCGGAGGGGCTTGATGCTAAGATTACTAGTAAGGCTTACGAGTTTGTTAGTCATGCTAGTCGTATTCGTGAGTCTGCGATGAATAAGTTGGAGGAGTTGATTCCCGAGGCTAAGCCTAGTCAGTTGTCGGCTATTGCTACTGTGGTTGGTATTCTGGATGATAAGATTCGTCTTGCGTCTGGGCTGGCTACTAAGCGTACTGAGACTGTGCATCTTCTTCCCTCTAAGGAAGAAATGAAGGAACTTATGAGTGGCTTTGCTGAAGGGCTTGTTTCTACTGCCACTGATCGGGCTTCTGAGACTGTTCTTATTGATTCAGAGGTTATTGTTAATTAGCGACCAAGAAGAATTATCTTCAGTCGTTTACTGTAGGGGGCGTTATGAGTGAGATTGATATGGAGAGTGCCGTTGCGGCACTTAGTGTGGATCTGCCTGAGGTTGATGGCGGAGAGGTTAGTACGGATGAAATCGTTGTTGAAGACAATCAGGTTGAAGAGTCTGAATCTTTTACTGGTTTTGATCCTACTGTTTTGCCTGAGGATATGCAAGCAGTATATAAGTCTATGCAGGCTGATTATACTCGTAAGACTCAGGAAGTCGCAGAGATTCGTCGTAGTTATGAGGCGTTTACTGAGGCGGGAGTTGATCCGAATACTGCGTTGCAAGCAGTCGGGTTCCTTAATGAGTTGAATTCTAATCCTGAGTACGCTATGCAATTAGCGCAGGAGATTCAAGAGAATTATGGAGCACCCCAGACTGAACAGACAGTGGTTGAGGATACTTCTAATAGTAATTATGAGGGGATTCCACCAGAACTTATGGCTGAGTTGAGTGAGATGCGTGCTTTCAGAGATGAGATTACACAGAATCAGCAACAGCAACAGGTGATGGAGGAGTTGGAGGGTGTGGAGAAGGGCATTCGTGCTACTAATCCGCATTATACGGATGAGGATATTGATAGTATTTATTCGCTTGCTTATGCGCATCAGGGAGACTTGGGGGCGGCTAGTTAAGCGTATCATGATATGCAGCAGCGTTTGTTGGGCAATTATTTGACTAATAAGGCTGTTCCTCATGGCGCTACTGCTACTCCGGGTGGGCCTGCGAGTGTTCCGAATAGAGAATTTAGTTCTCTTGACGAGGCTCATAAGGCTGCTATGGAGTCGCTTCGTAATATTTAATTCTAATATTATTGGAGGTGTAATTTGAGTGCTACATTAGCAACTGTTGACAAGATTCTCAAGGAGTATTACCTTGGGCCTGTTGTTGAACAATTGAATAATGAGGTCTTGCTGTTGTCTCGTCTTGAGGCGCGTAGTGAGGATCTCGTAGGTAAGGCAGCGTTTGTTCCGTTGCATACGGGTCGTTCGACTGGTATTGGTGCTGTTGGAGAGAATGTTGCTCTCCCGGCTGCTGGTAGTCAGAAGTATGATCGTGCTGAGTACGATCTTAAGTACTTGTATGGTCGGATTCGGGTTACTGGTCCGTCGATGGCTAAGACGAAGAGTGATGCGGGTGCTTTCTTGCAGACGCTTCGTGGTGAACTTGATGGTATTCGTGCGGATCTTACTAAGGATCTTGCTCGTCAGGCGTATGGTAATGGTGATGCTGTTATTGCGACGGCTACTGCTTCTACTACGTCTGGTGGGGCTAATACGACTACGACGCTAACACTAGCATCGTGGGAGCCTATCCTTAAGGGTCACTTGTATGTGGGCGAGTTGCTTGATGTGACGACTTACTCGTCTGGTACACCTACGATTGCTGCTACGTCGGCTGTTGTGACTGTTGTTACGCAGAATGCTGCTGCAACGTCTACTATTACGTTTACACACGCTTCGGCTGCTATTGCGGCTACGGCTAGTGTTACTCGTGCTGGCGCTACTGCGGGACAAAATCGTTTCGCTAATGGGCCGCGATCTAATGAGATCGACGGGTTGATTCGTATGGTTGATGGCGTTGATGCTACGAGTTCGACGTTCACGAGTGCGGCGGCTAAATCTGTTGGTAAGATTGATGCTTTCGCTAACGAGTACTGGGATAATCAGCGAGCCGCTGTTGGTGGCGCGTTGACGATCATGGAAATCCAGAAGGGCTTGAACCTTGCACGACAGCAGGCTGCTAATCCTAGCATCCTTCTTACGTCGCTTGGTGTGCAGCGCGAGTTTTATCGTCTGCTTCAAGCGAATCAGCAGTTCGTCCAGCCGGGCGACACTGGGTATCAGGCAGGCTTCTCTACGCTGATGTATGCTGGTATGCCGGTTATTGCTGATATTGATGCTCCGTTCGGGAACTTGTATATTCTGGATGAGTCCACCCTTAAGGTGTTCTCGGATCAGGATTGGCATTTTCTTGATACGGATGGTCAGACGCTTCGACAGGTCGCTGGTTATGATGCGTTCGAGGCTGTTATGGCTCGGTACGCTAATATTGGTGCTACTAATCGTCGTAAGAACGTTGTTCTTACTGGGATTACTGTTGACGGCGCGGCTGACGCTGGGTACTAATGTTAGGGGGGACGGCTCTTCGGAGTCGTCCCCTATTCTTCTAAAGGAGACTAGAATTGCGAATGTATATTAATGGTAAGATGGTTGATTCCGAGGTGTACGCGCTTAATATTAGTATTAGGCAGTATAATGATCGTCTTAGTTTTGATGTTAATGAGGATACTGGGGATTATTGTATTTTTATGGATATGCCTAGTCCTGAGCCTCGCGTTCCTGTTCTCGGATTTGGGAATAAAGTACCTTCGATTGATGAGGCGCGAAAGAAACTATACCTATCTGATACTCAGGTTCATGGAATGAAGATTTACGATCAGATCCTCAAATCCCAAGAAGATTTTAAGAAGGAAAAACAATATGTCGCGTCGCAGCGTACGGGTGATGCTGCTGAGCGTATCACTAGCGAATTATTTAGGAAGGGTGGTGTTAGATGACTTTGGATGAGATGTATGATGAGATGGAATTGTATGGTTTTGACGATTTTGAGGATGCCCAAAAACTGACTCTTCTTAATGAAGCATATTTTGATATTGTTACTCGTGAGCCTTGGCCCTTTTTGGAGAAGGTTACTACGATTAGTGTTCCTAGTGGTGTTGCTCAGATTACTAATAATAGTCTTGTTACTGCCGAGTTGACGGATGTTAATAGTGTTCTTAGTTTTACTGATGATACTAATAATATTACTATGATGCCTGAGCGTGCTGATATGATTGAGAAGAATTATCGTGCTGCTGATGATACTGGTACGCCTAGTGTTTACTATTTTATTGCTGATGATTTGTTTGTGTATCCTGTTACGAGTGGTGTTACTTCGTATCGTGTGTATTATACGCGGATTCCTGCTGCTGCTACGACTACTAGTTCTACTTTTTTGATTCCGGCGCGGCATCATAGTATTATTGTGTATGGTGCTCTTGTGAAGGCGTTTCTTGTGAATGATGATCCTCAGGCTGCTGTGTTTCAGAATCTTTTTGAGTCTCGTTATCAGCAGATGCGTGCTGATGTGTGGATGAATCAGTATGATCGTACTGAGCGGGTTCATATTATTTCGGATTGGGACTAGTATGGCGGCGTTGACTTATGTGAATCAGATTGGTGCTGTGGAGGGTATGAATCAGGCTGCTCCGGGTACTCTTATTCCAGAGTCGTTTGTTAGGTTTTCTCAGGATGTGTTGTTTGATCGTGCTGGGTTGATGCGTCGTCGGGGACCGTTTTCTAGTTTTACTACTTATTCTGGTACTAATATTGTTCATGATTATTATGCTCCCGGTTCTAATGAGATTGTTATTGGCGTGTTTTCGACGTATGATCCTAATGGTGCTCCTCGTGTTGGTATGATTGTTAATAGTACTGTTGGTTCTACTATTACTACTATTTTTAGGGTTTTTGATAATCAGTTTAAGTTTCTTGGTGAGGAGATTCTTCTTGATGGGGCTAGTGATAGTGTTGAGGCGTTGTGTGTTGTTAGTGCGAGGCCCGCGCTTGGTGGGGGTTTGTGGATTACTCTTGCTGGTAGTTTGGAGTCGGCTAGTCAGCAGTACCAATTCTTTTGGAGGGGTGGCGCGGGTACGGCTACCTCTAATGGTACGTTTGCGCTTGCACCGCTTCAAACGGGTTTTTCTGGTGATAGTAGGACGCTTGATAAGAGTATCTCGTCTGTTACTACTACTAGTGTTACTGTTGGTATGCACGCTTATGTAACTGGTAAGTATATTGGAGTTGTTAAGACGGTTAACACTACTAGTATTGTTTTAGAGAAGTATCCGTTTGTTTGGAATACGAGCGTTCTTACTAATGATGGTGTCCTTGTTGGGGCTACGCATATAAGTTCTTTGGTGGGCGCGATTGAGATAAAGTTTTATAGTACGCGCCCGTATGAGCATTTTCACGGTAGAGGATTACTAAGTATATTGTCTGCAACCCCGACTACGGCTATTGGTGGTGTTGTAGGTACAAGCGCCGAACTACACAGCCTATCTGCTAAACTAACAGCGTCTAACGCTTATCGGGCTAGTGATAATCATTATCTTGGTAAGATTCTTAGTGTGCAGGATAACACTAATATTACTTTTAATGCTACTACTCGCGCTATTATGGAGGCCGATGAGTATGTTACTAGGGACCCTGCGATAACAACTAGTTTTGCGGTTACTCCGTCTAGTGTTGTGGCTAATAGGGTGGCTACTTCGTTTGCTGGTTTGTATACGGCTGTGTACGCTGGTTATCAGTGGTATGGTAGTTTTGGTAAGGATGATGCTAATACTAACAGGGTTGTGTTTAGTGCGTCGCATAATGGCGAGGCGGTAGATTTGTCGCCGGATGCCGCTGACTCTATCATCTTCCCCGGTAAGAGCGCATTTAGAGGGCTTGGAGCGTCGTCTGCGGGCCTCCTAGTGTTCCTAGAGGATAAAGTGTATATTCTACGTGGTAATGAGCGTAACAACTTTAGTGTGGAGCAACTAGTCCCCGAGGGTTGTATATGCGCGTCTAGTATTGTAGAGTATGGTGGCGGCGTGTTCTGGGCCGGTAAAACGGGAATCATGTTCTTTGATGGGGCTAGTGTTCGTAACCTAACTAAGGATACGCTAGGCTTGTATTATTCTGACAGTCTTCACGGGTTCAACCCGGAAGTGGATCGGGTTATCGGGTTTATGCATAATAATAATCTTGTTATGCATTATACTAATTGGGTTTCTCCGTTTGATCCTATCCGGTATGAGCCTGTTTATGCTGCGGATTGGCTTACTACTGACGGTATTGCGGATCGCGCGTGGGAAGATTTTGATGCTGATTTTGATTATGACGATTTTTTTACTGAGAATAATACTCCTATTTATTGGGATTTGAAGACTCTTAATAATCCTGAGGAGTCTGCTAGTTTGGGGCTTGGGTTTAAGTGGGATGATGGTGTGTTTAAGTGGAAAGAGGACGCTACTGTAGGAAACATTTATAAGTGGGGACCACTACGCCTAAACACTAGCATCACATGGAGCCTATACATGCCCACAAACGCTATCACAACCCTAAGTAACATGGATTTTCGTGGTAGTACTAGTATCGAGTCCACTAACGGACTAGAAACTATCCTAGGCGTAAATAGTATTGAGGGTGATGATAGAGAGTTGAAGCGTGGACGATTCATCGACATTCATGGCGTATACGATACACACACCAACGGTAAGGATGCGCTACTAGTAGAAAAGATTAATATTCCTGTAGCCGATCTCGTACACGGACCCGACTTCTACTTACAAACAAAACACTTCACCGTCGGTGATCCGATCCTACGCAAATGGTTTAAACGAATCCTAGTGAACATGCTCCTCTATGATGGAGCCATTCGCATGGACCTCATAGACGATGATGATAATGATAGTGTTGATATTAATAAGAAGAAGCATCAGTATTGGGAAATCTTTACTGAGCGGGGTTATGATTGGACTTATCTTACAGATATTGTGTTTCCTAAACTAGTTTCGCCTAATAAGGCGTCTTGGATTAATGTGGAGGATTCGATTACGTATTGGAGCGAATTGTTTACGGCTGATTTTAATCGTTATGTTAAGCGCGTGTCGTGGCGTAAGTCTAGTATTGGTCTTCGTTTCTATCAGTTGAATGAGTATAGGAAGCCGTTTAATGGTGTTGTTACGCTTCCTACTCGTGCTGAGATTCAAGGGTTTAGTGTGGGTTATAAGGTTCTTCGTCCGGGGAGGCAGTAATGGAGAGTATGCCTGATTTTGATTTGAAGACTGCGGCTGGTAAGCAAGCGTTTCAGCATTGGGTTACGAGTATTATTCGTAATGAGGTTAACTCTTATACGCGGCAGGTTCTTGGCGCTTCTAATACGGGTGAGACTGTTGCGGGTTCTAGGATTAAAATTGTTTAATATACTGGGAGGAGAATGTTTTGGCTGATTTAAAGGCGTATACTGCTACTTACTCGTTCCCTTATCCTTTGGCGGGGGATAGTGTTCAGAATACGTATACTCGTATTCAAGAGTTGGCGGATCGTATTGAGGCTACTTATGTTACGCTTGGTATTAACTTGTCTGGTAGTACCGAACTAGTACAGGTCGGGGATGCTCTTTCTGGTGGGGATATTAGTGGTGTTTGGCCTACTTTTAATATTATTGCTGGTAGTATTATTGATGCTGATGTTAATGCTAGTGCGGCGATTGCTTATTCTAAGTTGAATCTTACTGGTAGTATTGTGTCGGCGGATATTGTGGATGCTACTATTGTTGGTGGGGATATTGTTTCTAGTGTAGCCTTGGCGGGTGCTCCTACTACGACTACGCCTACTCTTGGGGATGCGTCTACTAAGATTGCTACTACTGCGTTTACTCAGACTCTTCTTGAGAATCTTACTGGGCTTGATGGTACTTTTATTGTTGAGCATGTGGATAATGTTACTAATCCGCATGGTATTACTAGTGTTTCTGGTATTGTTTATACTGGGGATGTTAGGCTTAGTGATGCTCGGGTTCCTACTGATGGTAGTGTTACTGATGCTAAGGTTGCTGTGGGGGCTGCGGTTAGTTATTCTAAGTTGGCGCTTTCTGGTGCTATTCTTAATGCTGATCTTGCTGGCAGTATCGCGGATTCTAAGTTGAGTACGATTACTGCTGCGGGTAAGGTGGCTAATAGTGCTACGACGGCTGCTGCGGCTAACACTGCGAGCGCTATCGTCGCTCGGGACGCTTCAGGAGACTTTACTGCGGGAACTATCACG
>Ga0105052_10006237_pt1 | contig 12194 bp, 4 predicted proteins | sample FRY03_FD_78094 | JGI IMG/M metagenome (GOLD analysis project Ga0105052, IMG submission 78094) | Freshwater microbial communities from Lake Fryxell liftoff mats and glacier meltwater in Antarctica - FRY-03 | ecosystem: Environmental > Aquatic > Freshwater > Ice > Glacier meltwater ... | reverse complement strand
CCCGCCAAACCCTTACCCTTCATGGGTACTCGATGAGGCAACTTGCCTATGGGTTGCACCTATCGCCTACCCTGCTGAGGGTGTACATGTTTGGGATGAAGAAGCTGGTGACTGGGTAGAGGTCACTGATGAAACTGTCTAACCCGTGGCCCGCCCCGTTTACTATTAATGCGAGGTCCCCATACGGATGGCGTACCCTAAACGGCAAACGAGGCTTCCACCATGGTGTTGACGTAGGAGGCACCTTCCCCGTCACTGTGGCTGCTGATGGTGTCGTAAAACATATTGGTTGGTCCCGCACAGGTGGGGGGCATGTTGTGCTTATCGACCACGGAGAATATGTGAGCGCCAACTATCATGGTGCCCACCGGACTGGCCTCAAAAAAGGTGAACGTGTAGTTACCGGAGACCCTGTATATCTTTCAGGCAACACGGGACGTAGCTTCGGAGCACATTTGCACTACGAATTGCGCAAACGTGGCGGGGCTTGGGGAAATACCGTGGACCCCGTACCGTTTTTGAACGGCACAGTCGCAGCCCCCGTCATCAAAGTAGACGGACGCCTCGGACGCAACACATGGCGTGAAATGCAACGAGCACTCAAAGCCCAGCACTTATTTCATGGCCGTCTTGATGGACGACCCGGACCTATCACCTACGCAGGTTTGCAGCGATGGGCAGGAGCCGAGCCGGACGGTGTGATGGGGCCATTGACCCGTAAAGCGGTGCAACGTAAGTTGGGTGTGAAGGATGACGGTGTGTGGGGTAGAATTACTGTCAGCGCACTCCAGCGTTCACTCAACGATAAGAGTTTCTAATGACTGATAGCGGTTATGACGGGACGGTGAGGATTTCGATGCGCGAGATTTATGACGGGCAGCAGAAGCTCATCTCTGATGTGGGTAAGGTTCTTGAGGAGCTTCCTCGTATTCTTGCCCGGCTTGATGCTGTGGAGAAGGCTGTTCGTTGGCTTAAGGAACGTATTGGCTGGATTTTTGGTGGGGCGATGACGGTGGTGGCGGTGTTCCCTATTGCTATGAGGCTTTTCGGCTTGTAGTGTAGGGTGTGTATAACCAAACAGAAAGGAAATGATTATGGGACCGAAAAAAAAGGGTGGTAAGTACTGATGAATGAGGTACGAGTTTTTATTAAAAGGTCGCAGGTGTACGCTAAAGCGATTATTACTGCTGTGGGTGGTATCTTGGTCACTTTGACTGGTTTTAGTAGCCAGTTGGGTGTTGAGGTGTTGTCTGCTGAGGTGCAGGGGTGGGTTACTCTGGTGCTTGCTGCGTTGACGGCGTACTCTGTGTGGCGGGTCCCCAACTTGGACCCGACTAAGGGTTCGAGGACTTTGGGCCCGCAGGGCGCAGTGTACGATAATTGGCCTGGTCAGCCTCTTGTGGCTGAGCCTCGCACGTCTGGTGGTAGCAAGAAGTAACACGTTTAGCACGTAAGAGAGCCCCCGGTGAAAAGGTTAAAACCGGGGGCTCTTCTTCGTATGGTACTACATTACCCCCCGTTGAGGCGTTTCGTTAGCCCCTCAAGGTACACACTGTTTCGTTCTGACCTTTCGCGTGCAGCAACTTTGTACCATTTTGACCATTCGGTCCATTTGGCACCTGTGACAGCGTTGAGCCCTGTCTGTATCTGCTTTTTGGTTTGGTCGGCAGGGTTGTCTTCGATGTCTGTCCTGACACCTAGTAACCCGTTTTGGTTGATGAGGGAACGCCCTGTGGACCTGGAGATAATGCCGAGACCGGTTTGGTCGATGAGGTGTTCGCCCCAGTCACTTATGGGTGTCATCCCGTATTCTTTGTATTCGTCTTGGCTGAGGAACTCTCCCACAAATTTGGGGCCGGGGGCGAGGAACCCGATAGTGTTTTCTTGGATGACGAGCATGGCGTTTTCGGTGAGGTTGGTTCCGAGTGACGCGTTGGGGTCTACCGAGATTTTGCCGATGAGGTCTTGGAAGATGTCTAGTTGGGGGGAGTTGATGGTGATGCCGACAACGTTGCCGTTGTCGTCATACCAGGCTGGCCCGAGGATGTTGCGTGCTGCGAACTCGGGGAGTCTGGCGTCGTTGGGCATGGGCTGTCCGAGGCTTTGTGGGTCGCCACCCATTCCGACGGATGCTGCGACGTTGGCTTTGGGGGCGATTGTGAGGTATCGGGGGTCTTCGACTATGGTTTCGAATACTTTGGTTGCTGCGTTGCGCATCCAAGTGTAGAAGTAGAACATGCGTCGCATGTATTTGCGTTCGAACCCGGAGAGGGCTTGGAGGGTGGGGTGCCATGCCACAATTTCTCGCACAACATGGTCTTGCATTTCTTGGACGCTGCTCCAACTGCGCCTTTTCATGAGGTCGATGGCGTGGGCGAGTCGGAGGACGTTGTCGCGTCGTGCGCTGAACTCTCCGAGGGCGCGGTTTGTTTTGACGATGGGGCGGAATAGTTGGGTGAGTTTTCCGCCGGAGAGACTAATTTCGTCACCTATTGCGAGTAGGTCTTCTGCGGTGTTGTTGTTGATGAGTGCGCCTGCGTCGTCAAGCATTTTGTAGAGCCCGGTGTCGCTGAGGGTACGGTTGACGCCACCGATTTGTACGTCGATGCCTTTGGCGCCACCTACTGCGTCGTCGTATTCGCCCATGAATTTGCCGAATTGTGCGCCTTTGTCGCGCCCAAATATGGTGCCTTGGTGGAATTGTCCTGAGGAGCGCATGACTCTCATGGCTTGGTAGTACCGGTAGGGGTTGACTACCCCGTCGAGGAGGTTCATGAGCCCGTCACCTACTGCGGAGACAACATGGTGTCCTGGGCGCCAGATGGTGAGGGATGATTTCATGACGGATGTGATTTTGTCGAGTGCGGTCATAATTTTTTGGACGGTGGGGTTTTTGAATGTTGTGTCGAAGTCGAGGAACTTTTGGAGGTTTGCGAGTTGGTTGATGAACTCGGGCGGGTATGCTTGGGAGGGGTCTAACCATTGTGCGAGGTTGCCGGAGCCGGGCCCTGATTTGATTTGTTTGAATCCGCCGTTGTTGACGGCGTCTGCTGCGGTGAGGTAGCCCCATGACCGGTGCCCAAAGTTTGCACTAAATTGTGCTGCCATGGCGGGCGCTTTGCCTGCTTCGTGGAGGGCGTAGTTGAAGCCTTTGAAGACTTGGAGGGCGCTGCGCCCACCTTTGCCTACTCCTTCTGTCATGAGGTTTTCGAGGTATTTGGGGATTAGTTTGCTTAGTTCCCAACCCATCATGTTGGGGGGCAGTTGGTTGGTTTCGATGTTGAATGGGGTTCCGTCGGCTGATTTCCCTCCCATGGGGCTTTTGGCGAGGAAAGTGTTGACCCAGTTTGAGTCGAGCCCGGAGCGTGCCAGTAGCCCGCCTTCCCCTGTGTCTACGAGTACTCTCCAAACTTTGAGAATTTCGCGTCCGAGTTCTTGTAGTACGGGGTCGGCTTCTTGTGCGATGAAGTCGTACCTGTTGGTGCCGAATGTGGCGAGTACGAGCCTGGTGTGCCATGCTTCCGCTGCAGGTCCTTTGGTGTCTCCCATGTGTTTTTGGACTTGCTTGATTGCTGCTTCGATGGCTTTTTCGCCGATGTTGGCTTGGGAGTCGAAGTCAATTCCGATGCCCGCTGCGGGGCCTTTAACTTCAGCCATTTTGTGGTCACCGATGAGCGCTCCTTTGACGCCTTTGCTGGTGACTTGGGAGGCGAGGTCAACCCTGTCGGCTTCTGATGTGACTTTTACGGCTTGTTCGTATGTTTCTTCGGGGACTCCTCTGGCGACGTATGCTGCCATGGTTTCAGCATCGAATCGTGCCCGCCCACTACGGAAAGACTCTTGAAGTAATTCGTTTGTTCTTTGGATGTGCTCCCCCACGTTGATAGCTTTTTCGTAGGCCATCATGAGTAGTTCGGGGTCGTCTGTGTCCATTGATACTCTTGCCATTTTGACGATGTCCATGATGACAATTTCTTGTGCTGCTTCGACGCTTTCTGCTGCGAGGCTGGCCCGTTCGGTGTTGGCAACCGCCCTAATTTTTTCTATGCGTAGGCGCGCTTTTTTGCGCATGGCTTCTGGCATGGCCCGATTTTCGACGAAGGCGACGTTGTCCGCGACGGCTTGAATTCGGGCTGCGACTTGCGCGTCAGTGAGTTCTGTGACGCCGTCTTGTCCAAGTTTTACGGCACGACCCATTCTGCTGGCGTTTCGGGCTGCGTTCATGTCGAGCACACTGAACAGCTCTGTTTGCGCTTTTTGTAAAGCGTTTTTGCTGATGAGTGCTTCTGGGGTGCCAGTGGGGAATCCTTTGGCTGCGAGGACTTTTCTGAGTTCGGCTATGGATGCGATGATTGCGTCGGGGGCGTCAGCGTAGCTGCGCTGGATGTTCCCTGCAACGTCCATGAGTTTGTCGAAGATGGGTTGGACTATTTCACGGGAGTTGGCTTCTGAGACTTTGATTGCTGCTGCCCCGTTGTTTAAGTGAGTCTCATATAGTTGCGCCCCGACTTTGCTGTCGCTGAGACGCTCCACAATTTTGGAAATAAAACTGTTGCCGAAACTTTCGCCTTCGAATAGGTCTACTTCTTCAGCCCAACCTTTGTAAACCTTTTTTCCGTCCATTTCCATTTGGTTGAGTCTTGATTTGGCGTAGTCGTGCATGAGGACGGAGCGTTCGTTGGCGCCCAGGCCGGGTGTCCTGTGGAGTTTCATGGCATACGTGCCCATTTCGGGGAGCAACGTTTGGGGGAACCTTAAACCGTCAACTTCGTATAGGTCCATGGCTTCGCGTGCGAACGCGTCGAACTGGGGGTCGGGTACTGCTATGGCACGGTATGTGTCCATAAAGTCTAGGTACGACCAGTTGTGGTCTTGAGCATAATCGACTGTGAATTTGCGTCCGGGTACTGAGTATAGCGTTGTGACCTGGAATACCCCTTGTTGGTGGAGTGACGCTTGGGCGAGTGCCCGCGCCATTTGTTGCGCTTTCCAAGCTTCCGGGCTACCTTCAGCAAACTTTTTGTGAACGGTTTGTCTGACGTTTTCGAAGACGGCGGTTTCGTCGCTTTGGGTGAACTCGCGCCCTCTCGCGTTCACATAATCTTTAGGGTTGTCTAATTTTTTCTGGACTCTTCCCCGCATTTTGACGAGACCTGCTTGGGCGCCATCAACGCCAGCGTTGATGATGATGCCCCGTGCGCCTTCGTTTTGCACTTGGTTCACACGCCCCATGATGGTTTCGGCTCTCCCGATGACGTATCTTTCGAGGCCTTCTTCGCCCATTTCGAGCATTCTGGCTTCGATTGCTGTGCCGTGTGGGACAGTGTCGTCGGTGATGGCTTTGGCTGCTTTAGCCATGGCTTCTTTTGACGTGTCGTAGATTCCTACATATTTTTTCTCTTTGAGCAGTGAGGGAATCATGCTGCCGTCTGTAGCGTATTTGTTTTGTAGTGTGCTGATGACACCTCTTATTGCTTCAGGGTTTACGGGATACCAGAGGTTTGGGTTGTCAATAGAGCCCACCAGTTCGGCTACTGTTTCCACGTCCGCAGCTTCGCTGAGCATTTTTGCGGTAAACCCGTCAACTTTCACCCCGTTGAGCATTGCGTCTCTTACTTCGCTGGCTTTCGGCGCCCTCACTCCTGACGTTTTGCTACTGCGGAGGATGGAGAGTGTTTCGTTGACGAAGTCGCTGTAAACAAAACCGATGTTTCCCGTGTTTTCGGGGTCGGACGTTTTTACTGCAGCGATGAGGGCTTGGGTAATGAGTTCTCTTGCGCTAGTTCCGCCTTCAATTTCGTAGAATCTACCGGGGAGCACGTCGTCTCCGCCTATTCCCAGTATTCTGACAACCCCGTCAATGAATTCTTTTACTGCGACCTCGTCTGTGGCTTTAAAATCAATGAACTGGTCTCCGCCTAAGCCTTGCCAGAAGCCGGGCCCTAAGTCTTCAGCCCTGACTAGGTCCATAACTTCACGGCTGGTGCTGGAGGTCTCTGTGAGCCCACCTTTGATGTCGTCGCCCTTTGCGAAGTTATCTGCTTGTCTGTTGAGGTTGTTGGGGCCATACTCGTCTTTGTATGCACCCGCCAGTACCCCTTGCCCGTCTTTTGCGAGTAGGTCGCCTTGTCTGAGTGTGCGGGAGACTGACGCCCCCACCCCGTCTTCGGCAAGCGCCAAAATTTTCTTCGAAGTTGCAACGTTCCCTAACTTGCCTTTAATCCCATCTAATTCTTCAGCGCTGAATCGTGCCGTTTTGGTAACAATCGTGTAACGCATGTTCTTTTTGCTTGCAATGTTTTTGTACCAGGTGAGAACACTATTTTTGTCCACGTTTTGCACAGCTCGCCGGATTGTGCTGAGAGAGGTACGCAATGACGCTAACGCCACAACCGCACGGGTTTCGTCAGGGAGCCTGTCGAACGGGGACAGTGTCCTGTATAGCGGGTCTTGTTCGCGGAGCACAAGTTCAGCGCGCCCTGCATCCCCAAGGTTGGCGTCCATCTGCTCTAACATTTCTTGCGCTTGCCGTATTGTCCTGTCAGCTTCAATTTGACGGATAAAAGGCATAAGCTCTTGTTGCCTTACGACGCCATACTTTTTAGCCAACGCTTTAGCAAATTCTTCAATTTTGACGTAAGTGATTCCTTGTTTTGTTGTTTCGTGCTTGAGGCTTTCGCTCCAGACTTTGTTACCAAAAGCTTTGTCCCCCTTGTCCTTGATGGTCGCGTTGTATTCTTTCTGGGTTGAGCCAATCTTTTGGGGGGTTCTGTCCCGGAAAACCCTGCCGAACAGGTCCACCCCAAAGTTTTTGCTCGCGTCAGCTTCGACCTCGTACCAGTCTTTGAAAGTTTTTTCGTAGAGAGCATCAATTATGCCCCGATGGGGTTTTGGTGCGTTTTCGGGGTCAAGGGAGTCCCTAAGCTTCATGAGGGTTTTACCCAACATGTTTTGCCCTTTGCCCGTTTTTTCGTTTACCCCCCAGAAAGCGTCATTCCAAATGTTGCCTTCGAGTAGTTCGCTACCTTTTGTGGCGATAAGTTTTTCCGCAAGTTCAGGGTTTTCAGCAAATTTGGTTTCAAGAATTTTTTCCATAATGGAAACTTTCCTTGCTTCCCAGTCAGGCCGTAACTTTATTTTCTTGCCTGCAGCTTTTGCTTCTTTACCTGACATGTTCACGAAGGTTGCTTGCACTTGGGGGTCCGTGCTTTTTGCAGCCTGGAACGCTGCTTCCGCGTTGCTGTACGTGACACCACCAATGGTCACTTTAGCTTCGTGAAAGTTGCTAAGGAAAGAGTTTGTGCCTCTAAAGTTTTCGATTGATGGGACAGTAAATCGTGGGGTTCTGGCGCTTTCAATCTCTTTTACAAGTCCCGCTGCCCTGTTGCGCATCACAAAACCGACACCATCGTTTTGGTACATTTTGGCGACACGCCTTAATGCGTCTTCCCACCTGATAGAGCCAATGGGCGCTTTGGCGAACCCCGCTACGTGGTCGTAAATGTCATCCAGTTCGGGGCTTGACCATGGCCTGCCCAGCTCTTCGCGGAGGGCTACCGCTTTGGGGCCATCGTTGATGCCCACATCGTTCAGCCAGCGCTCTTGTACGGGGCCCCCTTCCGCCTTGTATTTGTCGCTGGGGGTCCCTCGCATGATGGGCACGTTGCGCCCTCCCACGTTTGATGTGGGAATGTCGGGTGTTAATGATTGGGTAAAGTATTTGTACGCGGTCACTTGGTCCGCGAGCAGTGGGGGTGCTTCCGCGTCAGCTAGGTAGCGGTCTCCTAGTTGTTGGATAACCTTTTGCATTTCTTTGGCGACGGCACTTTCTCCGCCGGGAATAACTTGACCAAAAATGTTGATAGTTTCTCCAGGGTTTTCCTGGAAAGCTCTACCGTAGTTCGCTGCAGCCCAACCTCTTTCCTCACTGAACGCTTCTTTTCTTGTTGCCCCAATTTCGGTACGTTTGGTCAGTTGGTTAGATTTCAGCATTTTTTCTGTCGCGATTGCTGCGTAGACCGCTTTTGCTTTATCCGTGTACCCCGTCATTTTTACGGGCATTTCGGTGAGTAGCGCCATTGCTTGCATCACAACGTCGTGCTCGTCAACAATGTACTGCCCCTCGTCATCAGTAAATTTGCCCAGCTTTTCTGCTTCGTCATCCATTTCTTCTAGTGCTTGGCGCATGGCGCCTTGCATTTTTTCGACAGCAACTTCAGCATCTTCGATTTTTTTGGGGTCGTTTCCTGCAGCATCTATGAGGCGCTGTGTTTCGTCCTCCAGTTCACTCATCATGCGCTGGGCTTCATTGTCCAGCATTTCTCTGGCTTCCTCGTAGGCCCTTTCAGCCTCTTCCAGCGCCTTCCCTTTTCCAGTGGTGGATTCTCTGGATAGTTTGTCTAGTTGCTCTATGTCGCCTTCTATTTTTACTGTGCCTTTTGCGGGCTCTACGAGGAAGCTTTCCCGTATGGGCTTGTCGTCTCCGAAGATTGCGCGGAAGAATGTTTCCGCGTCTCTCCCCCCGTAGTTTCCGGCACGTTTAGCCCCACCCCAGGCGAGCATCGACGCGACTAAGTTTTCGGGTGCGCGTTGGTGCGCTACGAGTAGGTTGGTAAGAATGTTGGAGCGTTTTGCGATGCTTTCTGCGGGTGTCGCGGAGTCTTGTGCGTTTTCAGCCAGCATTTCTTGGACGTTGCCAACCCATTTGCTTTTGTCTTCGCTGTCAAGGATGGCACGGACACCTTCTTCTTGGCGTTCTGCGGAGGCCCTGAAAATGATTTGTCCCGCTAGTTCGTTTGTTTCCGTATTCCAGGGGCGTTCTGCAATCATGGAGTGCCATTCGCGTGCTGCCTCCCACATGCGTATTTCCATGGGCGACGTGAGCAGGTCCATGGTTTCTTGGCCTTGCGCTGCCCCTTTTTGCAGCACTAGCCTTGCTTGGAAGCCTTGTGCGTTGAGCGCTTGAGCAACAAGCCACTGGTTGCTGTTGTGTGCGCCAGTACCCTCGAATACGAGAAGGGCAACTTTTCTGGCCCCATCTAGTTGTTCCACAATTTGTTCGACCCCTTGGACAAACGCGGGGTCTGCCATCGCTTGTGAAAAGTTTTTTTCACTCAGGGAGTACATTGCCCCGTTGGGGGACGAATCTAACGCCATGGGGGAAAGTTCGCCTAGCGCACCATACTTGATACCTTCGGCTTTGAGGTCAGCGCTGAGCGCAGTTTTGTCTAAATGCTCTAGAGGCCCAGCAGGGAATCGGGGGATGGGGCGTGTGTCGATGACGTACTCTACGCCTGCTTTTTTGAGGCTGGCGGTCAGTACCCCTTTTTGTGGGCTTACGGCACCCCCCATACTTGCCCCTAGTTTTCCGTCAGGGCCTCTCCTTGTGAAATCACTAACGTTTACTCTTGTTTCTCTCATCGTTTTTATTGAAAGGGTGAGAGCTTGGGCTTCGTCGTTTAACTCGGTTACGATTTTTGCCTGGACGCTGATGGTGGCTTCGTCCCACAATTCTTTGGCATCTGCGGGTTCCCCCACGAAAAGTCGTTCTGGGGTGACATCTATCGGAACTTCGTCTCCCAGGGCGCCCTGTGGCGCGATTTCAGGCTCAACGGAGGGTTCTGGTGCCCGGAGAGCAACTTCCTGCCCCACAGGTGCCGTTTCTGGCCGTACAGCGGGTTTTTCTTTCTTCGCGGGTCTTCTCCGTTCGTATGTGCGCTGTGGCCCCAACATTTGAGGTATTTTGGGCCTAACCTCGTGCGCCTCGTACAAAAACTCGCCCAAGGTGCGCCCAAAGACGCTCGCTTCCGTTCCTGTGAGCCCAATGTTGGTTCCCACGGAGAACGCTTCAAGAAGGGAGCTAAACGTGTAATCTTTATCGCCCATGCCTTTGATAACAAAATCTTTGCTTGGGTCGTCAGCCATAATTTTTCTGCGAGTGTCTACCAGGAACTTTGTGACACCTTTGCCCCCGACACCAAAGATGAGGTCTATACGCGTCATGGCATCCTCAGCCTGTGTGCCCGTGTAGGGCGCTGCAGCAAACCCTGTCTTCAATTCTTCTTGCAACGCTGCCATGAGGGGGTCCGCGACCTCGTCTGCAGGCGCAGCAATACCTTTGGCTGACGCGTAGAACGCATCCTGCATCCCCCGTTGCGCCATTTCTAACTGGTTCTCCGCGAAGATAACCGCGTTGCGCTCTGCTTGACTGCGGTGCAAATACGAGGAAACCCCGGATTTGCGGGCCTCCATCATGATACGTCTTTTGTTTGCCCCAGCTTTTTGCCCAATACTTCGCGCATTAGCGAAATCGTTAATGTTCTTTGACAATGGTTCAACCGTGCGCCCAATGTCTTCTAGAGCTTTTGCTGTCCAGTCTGTACGAACATTTTTCTGGGCAGCAGCCAACGATTTGGGGTCATCTGCAAACCTCAGTAGCGCGTCAGCGCCTTCTCGGTTCAAGAATTCTGCTACTTGTTGATACGTGGTGTCGGCTTTCGCCATCTCCATGGGCGCCAAAAATCGGGCCCTGTCGGGACTAATGCGCTCTTTGCGGGCTATCCGGTCCACCTTTTCTAGTGCCCGGTTAGCACCCCACTGTTCCCAACCAACAGGTTTGATAGCACCAGACCAACGCCCAAACTTCCTGTCACCTTCTGCGGTGCCTTTGACGGCACCTTTTAAGCCTGCCTGTATTTTGTCTAAACCTTTTACCGCTTTTGCTCCTGCTCTTGCCCCGCGTAGCCCTGACGCAATAATGCCACCAGGTATATACGTGATGGGGTCCAAGGCCACGTCAAGCGCGAACCCCCCGATACCTTTAACCCACGGGTTAACGTTGTCGTCTACGTCTTCATAGTCGGGGTTGAAACGCCCCCCGAACGCATCGCTGGCGTTCTCAATGAGGTCGTGACCGAGGACATAGTCTTCTGAGTCCGTGTTGTTGGTGAGGGCAGCGACCATACCGGAACCGAAAGCTGTAGTAAAGTCCCCTATTTTGTCCCAATAAGTCTCATTTTCCTCTAAAGGTTTGATGAGGCCGATACCTTTGTCCATGGTGTTGACAATGCCGACACCTGCAGAGAAGAGGATGTTGAGGCCGTGCTCGACGGGACGCCACAACGGGTCCCAGTCGAACTTGCTCATTTCGAGTTGGCGAGCTTCCCGCGCTTGCTGCCATCTTTCCGAGGAACTGTTAGGCGCCTGGGCGGTCTGCGGGTTCCCTCGCTTTGCCAGGTTGTATTCACGGTATCGCTTGATTGCGTCTTCGTTAGAAGGTCTGGGCGCTGGCACTATAGGTGTAGACATGTTTTCTCCGTATTCGGCTAAGGAGCCGTATTTAGTCTAACAATAACATTAATTATTTAGATATAGGGTAGGACTGCCGTGTTGTATAGCGGGTTTTGGATGTCAGGTATCCCTCTGTCTTTTGACTCCAACATGAAATTAATTTCGGCTTCTGTTGCCCATCCTCCGTCTACTAGCCATTTCAAGTCTTGTGCTGCTTTAGGCATGTAGGGCTCTTCTTCGTTCCCTGTCGGGTATCCCAACCGGTCGTTCCAGTAAGTTTCTTGCACAGCCTTAGGCAGTGTTTCCCAAAACTCTGGACCCATTTCGCCAGGAGTGCCAGGCTGGTACGCGTCAGCCATTTGCGAAGACTCTTGCTCCGAGATTGCCCGCAAATAGTCTTGATACATGGAGGTCAAATCGGTTTGTGCCATAACTTTGGCATCACCAGCACCCACATAGTCTTGATTCAACCGGGACTGTTGCCCCACACTAAGTGCACCCATAAGGCCACCCCAGTTGGAACTGTTCGCCCCAATGTCAGACATGCCACGTTCAGCTTCCCGAGAAGTCTCACTTAACCGTCCGTCACCAGAGATGCCTAGTTCAGCGAACGATGCAGCTTTTGATGCAGCGTCAGCGTTGATACGCGCTTGCGTGTCAGCAATAAGAGACTCAGATTGCGCTGCCCCTGCGTTGATAGCATCAGTGTAGGCAGCAGCGCTCTGCCCCGCCATGGGCTTCATCATCGCTGCTGCCTGGTCATACACGTTGCCAATGTCACCACGAGCATTGTTGTACTCGCCTTCAACCCTGCCACGCATTTGGTCAAAGTATGCTGCGACAGCACCACGGTTATCGTACCCTGCTGTCCCGCCCTGCATTTGACGGTCATGCATGAAAGCGCT
>Ga0105052_10006224_pt1 | contig 12209 bp, 9 predicted proteins | sample FRY03_FD_78094 | JGI IMG/M metagenome (GOLD analysis project Ga0105052, IMG submission 78094) | Freshwater microbial communities from Lake Fryxell liftoff mats and glacier meltwater in Antarctica - FRY-03 | ecosystem: Environmental > Aquatic > Freshwater > Ice > Glacier meltwater ... | reverse complement strand
TCGTTAGTACTAAAATATAGTATCATTTCGTTAGTACTAAAATATAGTATCATTTCGTTAGTACTAAAATATAGTATCATTTCGTTAGTACTAAAATATAGTATCATTTCGTTAGTACTAAAATATAGTATCATTTTATTGGAGTGATAGTATGAGTAAAAAGGATTCCACTATATTGTTGCAATGTTCTCCACAATCATTATTGTTGCCTGTAATTAGGTCAATCGTAATGATTTTTTTGTTATTGATTGAGTCACCTATGATTATGATTTACTCGTATTATTTGTACGCATGGCAAGGACAAACAAACAAGGAATCGCTTCCAAAAAAGCTCAACAAGCCAAACAAGCGAAGAGAGGTAAAGGACTCAAAAGATTTGAATATCCAAAGAGATCACTTTCGATCGAAGAAGCCAAAGAGCTTGGAGTAGTAGGTACTCAAGTCAATCCCAAAGGTAACACATTTCACTGGTTCCTTAGAGGTCGTAAGATATGTTGGGAGACCAGACTGAGATCTGATACTGATGGATATCGTGTTGTGGTATTACCAAGTGGAGGTACTGACTATGTCGAAGCTGGATCGTCAGGATGGGTACGTAAGAGAATCATGAAGTCACAGAAATACAAAAAATAGGTCAGATCATAATAATTTTACAAATTTACTCGATATAATCTTCTTTATTAATTAATTTTATCTACGCTTAATGAAAAAAAATCTGACGGGTATTATGATTTGGTTGTTTGTGTTTTTGATTGTTGGAGGTGTTAGTATTTATATTGAGTATTTTGCTCAACACAAATATTATCATACGATGATGGAATTTTTACCCAATCTTGATAGATATCTATCTGAAGGTATTAAACGCCCGTACTTTCAGTCATTTACCGATTCTAATCGACGATTAATGATATGGGCAGTAATAAGTAGCTCATCTGTAATAGTATATTGACGATTAGTAAAAGAAATAAAAATTAAATGATTATTATGGTCAACTTTCGTGGCAGTAATAATATTTGCATACGGATTCATCGCAATCAAAGATAGTTTTTATGGATCTGGTATTATCATGCTTCCCATCAATCTATGATTGATGATAGGATGTTTCAGTGTGATGTTATGAGGGATGCGAGCAGCTGGATCGATGTTATATCGCCGCGTCTATCGTCATCTTGCAGATACACTGGATCGTGCAATTACCGCTTTGATACTAGGATTTGTCGCTGCGATGCTTGTTTCATTTGTGTTGGTACTTACAACATTGTTGTATCAGCTTGTTGTTGCTGCTGTTTTTGCTGGATGCATCTATTTAATCTATCAAGAAAAGATATTTTTCCGCACACTAGGTCGTAATATTACTACTTTGGCACATAAGCATCTAGGATTTTCTACTCGACAGAAATCTCTCACTACGATTATTCTTGGTCTTACGATTATGTATCTGATGTATGGACTGATGTTGGCTTATATACCATATCCTACAGCTTGGGATGCCAATCATGCATATATGTTTATCCCCAAAGTGTGGTCAGAACATCATGGATATTTACGAAACTCAATTGGTAGCCAATTTGGTCCATCACCATGGTTGACCTATGTTGCATTTTGGTTTCAGTGGGGTAACCTACTCCAGTCTGGATGATTATGGATTGCACCTGACACTTGGGGAGTAGTAATGAATTATTTCTCCGTAGTGATAGTGATGCTGATGGTACGGGGTTTGATCTCTCGTGTGATACGTTGGGCTCGTCTCACATATGGCACATGACTGTATCAGATGGGATGGTTAATTTTACTTTCTTGGATGACAAGTGGTATGGGAGCATTTTTGGTATTTGTTGATAATAAGTCTGACTTTGGAGTATTGGCGCTCACATTATGTGCATTGGTGTTAGTATTTGATCGATTACCATCATTGTATTATAACCAAGGAGATCAATCTACTCAAGAAGAACTACCAGCTACTTTATATCCCATATTGACCACTATTTTGTCATGAGTGATTGCATGAGTAGCAGTGCTTGCTAAACCTACTTCATTATTTGATCTTGCGACTATTATTATCTTATTTATAGGTATTGTAGCGTGAGCATGGGCGACAATCGGCTCATGATTGCTTGTTATCGGTCTCATGGCGATCCTAAAAATCACGACTGTACCGTTATATGTATCTACTCAAGCGGGAGCTATTGTGGTCGCGATTGGATTGGGATTGATGGTAATAGGATTTGTCACACATCGTAAATATAATCTTACGGTATGGAAAAAATTGATTATTCGATGAGCATCATTGCTCGCAGTACTAATCATCATCAAGACTCCTATGATGCTATGGAGATCAACATCAATCGGTACAGAGATCGGTTGAGTAAAATGATATATCCAGTCAGTACTGATGTGATATAATCAAACTGAAAGCTGAAAGCAAAAAGCTCAAGATACCACAATAAATCGTCAACTCACATATCCATCTACTCTTTTAGCACAAAACTCTACTACTCCTACTCCTCAGTCTTGTACTTTGCAATCAGAATGAATCACTCAAGAGTCACTCTATGTCGGCACAAGAAAAGCTGTCACCGAATGAGCAGGAGAAGATTTGGGTAGATATATCGGATATGGTAGCAAAACATTTAATGGAACAATTTGGTGATTTTTAGTTCCAATTGATACATGTATCGGCTTTGATGCTGATGCTCGTATCATCTGCCAAAATCGTATTGATGTATCACAAGGTACATTTGATATCTTGGCGGATCAGCTCAATGGAGATGCATTATTATTATTTGAACAAGCAACTGCACAACAAGCTTTATGAATTAGTACGAGTTTTATCCAAAAAAACCTCGCAAGACAGCTCACATTGTACCGACAAGATAAAGTAATCGTGAAAGATGATGTAAATGGGACTATGGTGGTATCTGTTCCTTATCGTTGGATCGTACCATTGAATATGACCCAAAACCGATCACTACAAAATTTAAGTAGTTATTATACTGATATAGGAGTAGTACGATTAGTCTTACTCGTGATATTATTTAGTGCTACAGTTTGGTTGTTGATCTATCGTCCTCGTCAAGCAATACTCCCTCTTGCTACATTGATGGCATGGATTATCTGGTGGGTGAGTGGAAGTTCTATCATGTGGTATGGTATTGGACTTGTGATCTGGACAATGGTATCGATGTTGATTATAGTCGATACTTGGAATGATAGAGATACAATTGATCGAAGATCTCGTATGCAAGTATCATGGATAATGATGTTAGTCTGACTGATTGTGAGTATTCAGTTGCTACTTAACTTTATTCGTATTGGATCTCAATGAGGTGGATGAACATTTGTACAATACAAAACAGCCAACGGTCAAATAGCTTATATCAATGATCAGCTTCAACAGGTTCCTAAAGAAAAAATCGGCTTGTCAGCTCAAGATATTTTCCAAATGCAATTTCCTCATTATACCAAGACGATTGCTGCAATTGATGCTAATCCTGACTCCAAAGAAGCGATATTGGTGGCTGGTACATATCTCACTTATTTTCTACGTAATCAGTATAATATTATTGGAGATGGATTTTTGAACAACATGCGAGAGTGGTTTAGTGATGAAAACGTATGCCGTGGTTACCTTAGACTAAAAGACAAAGATCTGACCTATCTCGTGATTGACCCAAATATTGCGTCGGTTGTGATGGGAGATGGTAATAGTACCTTACGTGATCGTTTGTTTGCAAAGATAGATCCTACAACACAAAAAATTACTCAAGAATGAGGAATGTCAATGTTAGCTAGATTGATGATGGCAGGACATATTGAGTTATTTAGTACTAATAATATCGGAGCAAAATATGCATATACATTGAGTGACCAAGAGCTCATAACATTATATGGAGTCAAACAAGATGATCTTCCATTACTAAGAACTAAGATAGCTACTGCAAGATTCCGATGAGAAGAAGGTAATGTGCTCTTACAAAAAGTCCTACAAGTGATGGCTCAAAGAATGTCGATCCCTGAACAGGGAATAAGTGATTTGGCAGATATCTTTGGTAAGGATATCGATCCAAATAAACTTGCACAACTTGCACCAAAACTTCAAACTCCAGAATGAGCTGCTCAAGTCGCTGGTCTAAGTCAGGATGAAAGATTGATATTAATTAATTATCTATCCGTAATGCAACTTGCTCAAACCAATAAACTTCAATACGAGCAAACTATCACAAGTCTTCTTCAACAAAGTATCGGAGGAGGAAGTCAGTTGATAGTCTTTAAAGTTAAATAACGCATCATGTTGTTACAATTAGAAATTATTGCGTGGGTAGTAAGTGTGATTATTATGGTGATCGTGCCGTTTGTGTGGTTAGGTCATTTTATCATGCGTCGCTACCAGCGCGATCTGATCACTCAAGATACTATCGAAAATGAGCTTGAGTCTGACTCAGTCGAGTTAGTATGAGGCGGTCAAGTTGATATTAACGATGAAGTCATACTTATTGATCCAGTGATCGCAGCGATGCACCAAGAGGAGCTGAATCAAGTAGAGATCATCGAAGATGAGATGATCATCGAAGAGATTATCATTGTTGGGTCGGAAGAGGATGTGATAGTCGATGATGCTATTATCATAATCGAGGATTTGTCTGATGATACTAACCTCAACCAGTCAACTCAACAATCACAGTCATCAATCTCTCACCTTGATTCAGATATCATGATCTTACAAGATGATCCCATACAGGTCATTGATATTAAGGTGACTGATACTGTTACTCAAGAAAACGTGGAAGTAATCGCAATCGACATGGATGGTGATAGTGAGATCGATGAAGTAGTAGTGATCCATACTTCAACCGCAGATCTCACTGAAGCCAAACGCCAAAGATCGATCGAGATGTATAGCTACGAGCTACGCTCCCTCAAAGACAAGGGTCAAACTTCATCTTATGAGAAAAAACTCATTGAAGCTCGCGCTCTTCACCAAGATTATCCTGAGTTCGGCATGATGCTGGCAGAACATTATTATGCACAGTCGGAATATAGAAAAGCGCTATGACTCTATCGCGGTATGCTTGACACAGACTCCACTGATGATAAGTCATTGTGGATGATTGCTAATTGTTATATCAAGTTGGGTGAGCGAGATAATGCCCGCGTGATACTTGAGAAACTGACTACTGATAAGCCTGACAATCCTAGATACTGGATGTCTTTGACCGAGGTGTATTACCATGCAGATGAAGTAGATAAAGCAATAGAATGTGTCAGAACCATGGTAAAACTCAGACCTACAAATATTGACTATCTCTCGACTCTCGCCCAACTCTACTATGAGTCAGAACAATTTGATCTTTATGTACCAGTATTATACCGTATGCTTGAGCTCGATCCACTGAACCATGAGATCAAGGCGGAGATTGCAAAGTATGCGTAGTAAAACATGGAGATAGGATCTAGAGGAAATATTTTATTCGAAACAATAAAGAAATTAGACGAGTATCATGCTCGTTTTTTTATATCAAATTTCTCGGTTCCCAATCTACCTTAAATCATCTCTCGTAGATTTTACATAGAGGAAATGCGAGATCCACAAAACTTCTAATCTCTTTACCTTTGAGGATGATGTGATAATGGTACTTACCAAACTTCTTAAATACAAGCGGGGGAGTTTGATACAGCTCGATATCTTCACGCTGATGATATTCTCTGAGGTATTGGAGCTCATTAAATAACTTTTGCACGCTGCGATATACTCTGGTTTGGACTTCGTGCTTGTACATGAGGACACAGATCTGTGAGTATGGTGGATAGTTGTGTTCTAGCTTATATGACTGGTCCCGAGATACAAACCCTGACTCATCTCATGTGCCGATGTAGCCGAAGATGGGATGTTCTGGAGAGTAAGTCTGTACAATAATATTGGCGTGAGTATGATGACGCACACCGTCGAATACACTATAAAATGTATCAAACTGTGCATTGAAGTCAGGCTTGCTCAATCATTGATCCGCATTACAATAGATCAGTAGGTCAAACTGATGTGCAGAGCTCGTCATGCTGACTAGCGATGTTCCGATGATGATTTGACTTATCTGTCGTTGGTCATACATGATGGATGATTTGCGTGACGAGTTGGTATTAGATGACTGAATGAGAAGTGGTGTGATATCGGTCTCGAGCTGGATATACTCTGCGAGCTGATCCAGTCATAGCCCACGATGCTGAAGTGATGTATGGTGACAGTGCTGACATTCTGTCGGTATCGGATAGGTTGATCTACAGCAGTGACACATCGCAAATCCTAGCTGATCAGTAGAGCCATGGATCGCCAGTGGCAGATGGCAGTGATCACAATATACCGTCTCACCGCAGTCACGACATAATATCGAAGTATAATATCCAGTCTTATTGAGAATCAGTCAGATCTTTTTGCCTTGTGAGAGATACTTGCGGATACCTCTCATCGCCAAATCACTTAACACCTCATAATGATGTCTCATATCAATAATAGTAATCGATCTGGAGTTGTGAGTGTATTGTTGATAATTCATTAGCCTAATGGATGTATATTTTGGTTTATTATATTAATTTTTAGTTTATTTTTCCGATAAGTTAATCTTTCACTAAAAAGAATTGATTCAGGAATTAAGCTTCCAAAATAAATAGGAAGCAATTTATCTGAAATAATTCTTATGGTATGTCTTTTAAATGCCGAGTTAAGAATATTTTTGTAATAAAACCTAACAAACATAATATTTAATTTTAAATAATGACTTATGATTTCTTTATATATATGATTTCTGAGAAACATTTGTTCAATTTTACCGATCGATCTTATTGGTAGCTCATGAACCCACTCGATCTTATTATAATTATTTCTTTGTAAATAATATTGAATATGGTATTCAACTTCGCCAGAAATGTATCATAATTCTTTTTGCATAAAAAATCAAATTCCTCCGAATATTTCATTAATATTTTTTACAATTGCTCCATTTACAGTATTACCAGTTCAAAGACTTACTAATGTTCTTTTATTTTTTTCTGTTAGAGATATAATTACTGGAATTGGATTATCGAATTTTAGAACAATAAATGTAATTTTGTATCATTCTCTTATTAATTTATTAAGGTAGGTTTTATACTTAGATTCAATATCATTATGATTAATTACATATCATCAAGACTTTAGTAATCGGAATAAAAGAAAAGCATCTCTTTCAATTAATTCTACGAGTCATCAATATGTAGCATCTTTTTTAGTAATATGTGTTGCCATTCCAGATGATGTAGAGCCAATTCAATAAGTTTTTTTATAGTAAGGGTAAAATAGTATTTCTTCGGGTATCGTAGTTAGATTTCAGCTATGACAAAAATATCATCTTCTAGTGGAAGTATTTTGACTTTTGATATCATATATTGCAAGTATTCTTTTAAGAAATCATTTATATATTTTATTAGAATCAATATTTTCAGATTTTCATATAATATAACTAGCACTTAATCTCTCAATCATTTCTGAAATTGCTTTTGCTTTTGATATTATTTTTAATTTATCCACTCAGACTCAGTAATTTCATATAATTTTTTTAAAATTTGGATTTTCAAAGTAAAATCATTTACTTAAACTAGTATAGATATTTCTATTTTCTTGTGTGTTATAATCTATTGTATTTTTATATAGATCTACTAATGATTTTATTAATACGAATTTGATATTGATATCTCAATAAAATTTTGCTTCTTTTTTTCAACCAAAAATTGCGACTATGTTATTATGTCATACTTGATCGATAAGGCTATTATTCATTGTAATATGATTTCAATCATCTATTTTAATATCAAGTGGTTTTCAATCCTTTTTTTGTGAAAAAAATCCATTTATAATGATATTATGAGGATATGCTTTATAATTTCATACTATATATTTAGAGATTGAATCATAATCTCAATGAATTTGGGATATTACTTTACCATCAATCGCAAATATGTTTTGATTTTCTAAAATAAACATATTAATGTTGTGTTAGGATAAACAAATTATGTGATTATAAATAATATTTTTTTGTTTTGTAAATATTTCTTCTCTATCGAAGAAATCAGCAAGTTTAATATCGTAATATCATTGAAGTTCTAAGTATCAAGTAGAATTTATCGAACATATTAAACGAAATATTCACCCAATTGCTCATGCCTCTAAGTGAATATATTTAACTCATCTATTTCAATATTTAGATGTTACTCATTTATAATTAGACACTAAAATTATTATAGAAGAATATTCTTTAAAGTTATTATCACATTCAATTAAATTTTCGTTGATAAATTTTTCAACATTAATCTCATTTTTATAATAAAATCGTTCATTATTATGATGATCAAACAAATACAATTTTCATGTTTGATGTAAAACCAAAGGAAAATTTGAATAAAATCAGCCTCAACTTCCATATAGGTATTTTTTATTTTCTCACTGTGCAAATACAGATTCTACAATCTCAAAAACTCTTTCAATTTTTGAAGGATTAATATTTTTTCAATCAACTTCATATCTTTTTGATCATTCTACTTTAACAGTAGTAATACGTTTATTGGTCAGTTTTTTATTATTATTCTCTCCTGGAGAAAATTTGCTCCACTTTTCATTATTAAGAAAAGGAAATCAATTTAGTGATTCATGATATATTTTTTTTAATTGATTTTGTGAGATATGAAGATTAAAAGGAGAAGGGTTATGATAAAAATGTTGAAGATTCAATGCTTCAACTCATGAATTAGAGTTATCTACTAAAACAATAAAATTATATTTTTTTAATAATTCAATCAGTGAAATATTAATGCTAAAAGTGTTTATTATTTGCTTATCAAAATAAATTTTTTGGTAAATAAATTCCAAAAAATCGAAAATCTTTTGCGAATAAGTAATACTAATTTGATTACTTTTGTCCTCAATAATAATTTTATTATCAATAACTTTATATGTAGAAGATTTATTTATCCTAAGCATTTATTTGCTTTATTTCAATAAATACAAACTCTCAAAAATCTTCAACTGCTTTTCTCATAATATTTATATCTTTTTTATATCAATTTCATAATGCGGGTCATGGATCATATACTATACAATCATCTCAAATGATTTCTTTAATAATTATGATATGTCATCAAGATGGCTCATCATCACCCTGATTTTTTTCATATAAAGTATACGAATCTAGTCAAGTTAAAAATAAAGTTCATTCTTGTTGATTTGCTTTAATAATTTCAAATATATCTGCTCATCGCTTAATATTTATTTTCTTATCAAGAAATCTCTGATATAATTCTTTTTCAAGCGTAGTCTCGGTTAATTTTGCTCTTTGTCAATCTGCAACAGAAAATCGATCATTAGGGTCCACCCAATGTTCTCATTTAATGTATTTATAATATTTAGATGCTAAGAATTTTTTATATTTATCAATGGTAGGATGATTCATAAAATCTATCCACTTATTCTTAGATACAGAGAAATATACAGTTATATCAAATCATAGTTCGGATAATCTTAATCATGCCTCATGTTCTAATAATAATTCGTCTTGATTATATCTATATTTTCACTTTTTAATTATTTGCATTACTTCATAGTAATCCTTACCAACAAATGAAGTATACCGAAAATAATTAAGAATTCACATTACGCAGGACACAGAACACTGTCATGGTACTCATTCAACCATTCGATTTTCTTTATATTTAGGATAATTCATATTAGAATAAATTAAATTTTAAAAAATAAAACACCTACATTAAGGTGCTTTATTGGTAAAAAAGTTGTAAAATCTAATCGCTCAGATCGCTGACTTCATAATTACCTTGAGAATTGGAACAACTTGAGCTTCTAGATCAACCGTTAGTACATCTACCAGAATTTTCTAATACATCACCTAGTTCTGTGGATGATATATTAGTAATACTCACCTCAATACCAGCATCTTTAAGTTCTTGAACAATGTTTTCAGTCGACATATATGAATGATAATGTGATAAAGTAATAAAAAGATAAATAACATTTTGCAAATTACAACACATTATATTTTTAAATTCCCCCTCGAATTTCTTACTCAAATCATTATACATACTATTACATATTAACGGTTGATCAGTGGAAATCATCGATCAAACACATCTGCAATACTCTCATCTGCCTTACAAGTAGTGATATTGTGGATCTTGTTGGTATACGAAATAGTAAGATTTTCTCTTCAGCCCTCACCCCGATCCTCTCCCGAGAGGAGAGGGAGACTTGTCATTTATATCTATCCTTGTACTTACTCATGAAAATCTGAATCGTCTGATCAGCCAATGCTGGCAAATCCTCATTATTTAACAGACTCGTAGGGTCACATCGTGCGATCGTGACAGATATCCCTGGTACGACTAGAGAGCTGTTGCGTGATCATGCCCAGCTGCATGGTATGCGGTATGAGCTTGTCGATAGTCCAGGATTACATGATTTTGATGCGGAGATGCCGTTTATCCAACAGATTATTAAAGAGGCTGACATCTTCATATTTGTCATCAATCACCGTGTCTGACTCACTCCCAATGACAAGACTGTGATTGACTTGATCAGACGTGCAGGTAAGTCAGAACGCACCATGATCTTGATCAATAAAGTCGATGCTGCCAATGTATACGAGACACCTGAGATCGTACTTGCAGATTATTATAGTATGTGAGTAGAGCATATGATCCTGAGTTCGACTCAGCACGGATACGGGATGGAAGCCTTGATCGATCGAGTGACGGATCATCCATGATCTCGTGAGGCTGGCGGTACTCAGCATATCCATATTGCGATCGTAGGTAAGCCCAACAATGGTAAATCTACTCTAATCAACAAACTATGTAACACAATGGTCGCCCATGTCAGTGATGTAGCTGGTACGACACTGGATTATTTGATGGGAGAGTTTGCTCGAGGAGGTGCAAACTGGCGTATGTATGATACTGCTGGTATCCGTCGCAAAGGTAAGATCCATGGACTTGAGCGTATTGCGCTTGAGAAGACTCGTAGTATGATCAAGTTTATCAAGCCGATTGTCTTCCTCATGGTCGATGCAAATGAGTGACGGACCAACGGTGATATGACGCTCTTGGGTGAAATGATCGAAATGGCGGTGCCATGTATTGTGATATTGAATAAGACTGACTTGATGAATGAGATCCAGCTCCTTGAGCTGACCAAAACCACCAAAAAACTCCTCACTCGAGCTCCTCGGATCCCAATCGTGACGATGTCTGCTCGTGATGGTGTTGGTCTTGACAAAGCAATGAGACGAGCCAAAAAGATCGATGACTGACGTGATCAACGCATCTCGACGCATAAGCTCAATGATACCCTCAAAAAAGCGTGGCTTGCTAATCCACCACGTTTCCCCAAGAACAAAATCTGTAAATTTTACTACGTGACACAAGTCAGTACCAAACCTCTAACCGTGGTATTATTTATCAATGATCTTGGTAAGGCAAACTTTGCATTTACCCGTTGGGTACAGAACGTATTGCGTGGTGCATTTGGGCTTGATGGAGTGCCGATTGTGATCAAGTTTAAGGACAAAGAAGAAGATAATCAAAAATGGGAAGCGAGAAAATATGATGAATCAAAGTGATCTGACATCTTTGTTGATGTCAATGCTGATGCGTGAGCTGAAGACTATGATCATGATGATAGCAAATCTCCCAAAAAACCTAGCAAATCAACATCTCCATCTTCGAAAAATACAACAAGTTCAGATTCTATAAGTAAAAAAATATCTACTAAAGTAACTCCTACCAAAGCATCACAAGATACCGCATCACCATCAAGCACTGGCAAAATAGATCTTGAATGAGTTAAGCCAACTCGTTTCAAACCTACTCGTAAAGACGGACATCCACTACGTCGTACTCGTATGGCCAAAAAAGCGGATAAGCAAAAAGTCTTTGTCAAAACCAAAAAAGACGAAAAACAAACTGCAAATCTCGAACGTAAACAAAATCTGATGAAAGCAAAGAAACAAGCGAAGAAGTAAGTGATAAGATTTCTGAAGATTTGTAATAATAACTGGGTCTAGACTAGTTGAACTGATATGATTTATCCGTAATACTATTCTATGACTACGAAAAACCCCTATAGAAAAAAATCGCATTTGTGAATAGCAAAAACAAGGCAAATTATCACATATTTT
>Ga0105052_10006213_pt1 | contig 12225 bp, 10 predicted proteins | sample FRY03_FD_78094 | JGI IMG/M metagenome (GOLD analysis project Ga0105052, IMG submission 78094) | Freshwater microbial communities from Lake Fryxell liftoff mats and glacier meltwater in Antarctica - FRY-03 | ecosystem: Environmental > Aquatic > Freshwater > Ice > Glacier meltwater ... | reverse complement strand
GGTTGAACTCTAGTGTGTTGCGGCACTCTTTTGCAAGTTTTTGAAGCCGTTTTTCCGAGAAATTTCATGCGCCGCTTGCGCCTTTTTGCGGCCAATCAACGACTTTCCGAATAGGGTCCAGCTCACCGGCACCGGACTGCTCACCGTCACCGAAAACGTCGCCGTCTGACCCTGGTTCACCGTCACATCCACCGGATCCATCAACACCATCGGCCCGCTGTCCCCATCAACGATGAACACCGTCGCCACCGCACTCCCCTCCACACTCGCCCCGGTCGCCCCGCTCAGACTCACCGCAACTTCCTCCCCCCCCTCCGCCAAGCCATCCATCGCCACCGGGATCACAATCGTCTTCTCCCCGATCTCCCCGTCCGCCCAGCTCAAACTCCCCGCCACTCCCGTGAAATCCACACCCTCCGTCGCGCTCCCATTCGTGAAGCCAAATTGCACACTCGCCGCTCCCGATGATCCCCCCACCCGCACCACCCGCACCACCCGCACCACCGCCTGCCCCGCAAACTCCGAGCTGTGCACCACGCTCGACACCAACTGCAACTGCCCCGGACCACTCAGCGGGTCCCCCTCAAATCGCAAAACGTTATAGCCATTCGTCCCGCTCACCTGCAGCCCCGGCGACGCCGCCGGCGTCCCCGCAACCACCATGTCCGGATGACTCATCCACCCCACCGCCACGATCTTCCCATCCGGCTGCGGCGCCAGTCCATAGGCGTGCGTCCCATACTCACCCCGGTTCGCCGTGTGCGGCAGCGGCGTGAATCCCGTCTCCCGCGTCCCATCCGGATTCAAGCGCACCACCGAGGCGATCGCCACTCCGTTGAAGTCATTGTAGATCCCCGCCACAAGTATCTTCCCGTCCGGCAACTCCACCAGATCCCCGCCCATCCATCCATTGCTCCCCGTCCCCAGATTCGCCATGAAGGCCGTGTCCAGACTACCGTCCCCGTTCACACACGCCAAAAATGGCGCCGCCACCCCACCGACCGTCCCTCCCAATCCCCCGAACAATATCCGCCCATCCCGCAGCACCAAACATTTGTTCGCCAGAAATTCCGTCCCCGCTCCCACCGCAAATCCAAAGTCCATCGACCCATCCGGAAAAAGCCGCCCGACGCCCTCCGGGATCACGGTGCTCCCGAGCCGGTTGAACGATCCGCTGATCACAATCTTCCCGTCGTCCTGCAAATCCATCCCGTTGATCGTTGCCGGCCCCGTCGGATAGCCCTCCGGCGCCACCGTCATCGTCGGCGGCACAAACCCCGCATCCAGCGTCCCGTTCGCCTCCAACCGTGCAATGGCCCGCCGAAAACTCCCGTTCACCCCGTCAAACCCCCCGCAGATCAAGATCTTCCCATCCGCCTGCACCTCGATGTCGTGCACATAGCGCAGCGTCCCGCTCACCCCCGATGGCGCAAACCCCGCATCCAGCGTCAAATCGTCGTTCAAACGCAGGTACGGGAGACAGAATGCCTTAAAAGTAGACCCCGCATCCAGCGTCAAATCGTCGTTCAAACGCAGGATCCCCCCCCCGCGCCGTCCCCCCGAAGGAATCAAATACACCTCCCACCAGAATCTTCCCATCCCCCTGCACCACAATCACATCCACCTCCGGCACACCCGTATTGGTCGCAAATCCCGAAACAGCGACATTCAGCGTCCCATCCGCGTTCAAACGCCACAGCACATCCGATCCTCCACCCTGAAAACTACCCTGATTGCCTCCCATCAGCACTTTCCCATCCCCTTCCAAGGCCAAGGCATTCAAGGGTTTGGAAAATCCGGTGCCGATGTTACTCATGAACGTGGCATCGAGATCACCCGGAGCGCCGTAGACGGCCATGGGTGCGAGAACTGCTGCACAAAAGAAGGATCGAATCATGGTCATGCGTTGTGTTGCCATTCGATGCCCAGAGCGCCGCTCTCGAACAAGTTTATTTCCGAAACCCTATATAATTTTCCGTTGAATTTCCACCCCCTCTTTTCCGTCCGTGAACCTTCCCAATAGCATCACCCTCGCCCGGCTCGTCCTCACCGCCGTCTTCATCGCCGCCGCCTCCCTCTACGGACGCGCCTGGGACATCGTCGCACTTTGCACCTTCATCATCGCCGCCATCAGCGATTTCGTGGATGGATACCTCGCCCGCAAACTCAACCTCGTCACCTCTCTCGGCAAACTCCTCGACCCCCTCGCCGACAAAATCCTCGTCTCCGCCGCCTTCGTTTACCTCACCCCCGGATTCTGCCCCGTCTGGGCCACCGCTCTCATCATTGGACGGGAATTCCTCGTCACCGGCCTCCGCCAGATCGCCATCGAAAAAGGCCAGGTCCTCGCCGCAGACAACCTCGGCAAATGGAAGACCACCTTCCAGCTCACCTTCTGCATCACCTCCCTCGTCTGGATCGTCACCGCCGACAACCCCGACAACCTCCTCCACAAACTCTCCCACCCCGACGCCTGGCTCGCCCCCATCTCTCTCTGGGCCGCCGTCGCCCTCACCGCCCTCTCCGGCTTCAACTACCTCTGGAAATCCCACTCCCTCCTCCGCGACTGATTCGGCAGGAACCGCCAGCTGGTCCTTCGGGACCGATTTTGCTGCCTTATTCGTGTTCATGGGCATCTCTGCGTCTCTGGTTTCGGGTCGTTCCGCAGAGTGCCGCACCGTTGCCGGTCCGTTTGTTGGAATTGCGACTGGAAATCGGCCTGATTTCTGTCGCGGATTCCAAGTGGGTTGAACCCACTCCGTCGTGGTGATCTGCAAAGGCGTCCATCGGTCCCTCATCTGCCGGATCGACGGCACCAATCAAGAGTGGAGTGCCGCGTGGATAGTGAAGGATCCTAACCACAATCTCGACAGCTTGCCGGGGAATTCGCAGGCTTGCCGCATGCCCGAACCATCCGCCGCCGAGATCGACCTCTTTGTCGAGAAGTGGGCGGAGTCCGGTGGGCACGAACGCGGTGCGGGGCAGCCATTCCTGATGGAGTTCTGCGAACTGCTCGGGCTCGACCGGCCCAATCCACCTAAGGCCGACAACGCCCTCAACGACTACACATTCGAGCGCCGGGTCGACCGACTCAAGCCGGACGGCTCCAGCACGCCGAACTGGGTTGACCTCTACAAGTCCGGCCACTTCGTCCTCGAAACAAAGCAGGGGGTCAATAAGCTCCGGGACAAGTCCGACCCCGATCAGCCGCTGCTGCCCTCGCTTGATGCCGCCCCGACGAAATCTGCCGGCCACGGTCAACGCGGTTCGGCCACGTGGGACAAGGCCCTTGACCGCGCCCACGCCCAGGCGGAGCGCTATATTCATCTCCTGCCCGCCGAGGAAGGTCGCCCACCATTCCTGATTGTCTGCGATGTCGGGCATTGCTTCGACCTCTACGCGGAGTTCACCGGGACGGGTGGGCAGTACGAAGCCTTCCCGGATCCCCGCTCGCGACGGGTCCGGCTCAAGGACCTCCACGAACAGGAAACCCGCGACCTCTTTCGTCAGATCTGGAGCGAACCGCATGCCCTCGACCCGTCCAAGCACGCCGCCAAGGTCACGCGGGAGGTGGCCAAGGCCCTCGCCGATCTCGCCAAGTCGCTGGAGAAGGACGGGCACGACCCGCAGGTCACGGCGGGTTTCCTGCAGCGTTGCCTCTTCACCATGTTTGCGGAGGATGTCGGCCTCCTGCCGGCCGATTCCTTCCTCGGGCTCCTGCAGACCGTGAAGGATAAACCGGCCGGGCTCGTCACCATGCTTCAGGCCCTCTGGAAGGACATGGCTACCGGCACCGACTTCTCGGTCGCCATCCAGGACAAGATTCCCCACTTCAACGGCGGGCTCTTCTAGGACACCTCCGTCCTGCCGCTGCGCTCCGACCAGATCATCTACCTCATCCACGCTGCCAAGCAGGACTGGTCCATGGTGGAGCCCGCCATCTTCGGGACCTTGCTCGAACGCGCCCTCGACCCCCGGGAGCGGCACAAGCTCGGAGCCCACTACACGCCCCGCAGCTACGTCGAGCGGCTCGTCCTCTGGATCGGCTACTTCCAATGGCACAAGCGCACCACCGGGAAGGCCGACACCAACGACCGACCGCTGCTCCCGAAGGAAAACACCATCGAGTGCCGCGACGCCGTTCTCGACTACGATGAGATGATCCCCCGCAGGGATCCCGAAACGGGAGAGGTGATGACGATCTGGGACGGAAGGACGACGAAACCGCATCCGGTGACGGGTAAAGAAGTGCCGAATGAGACGGCGCGGACCACGCTGTTCGATTACACAAATCCGAAGCGGGCGGAGTGGCCGGAGGCGGATTATGTCGTGGGAAATCCGCCGTTTATTGGGAATAAGAGGATGAGAGAAGGGCTTGGCGACGGGTATGTCGAGGCACTTCACTCAGCTTGGAAAGGCTTAGTTCCGGCTTCATCCGATTTTGTGATGTACTGGTGGCGCGAAGCCGCAGAGAGAGTTGCGAAGAGGAGGATTTTGCGATTTGGTCTGATCACGACCAATTTGATCGGGATGAAATACAACCGTCGTGCGGTTGAAGGAGCGATGAAGAAGGGAAAGGTCGCCTTCGCTTTTGCCATCCCCGATCATCCATGGGTAGATGCGGCTGATGGCGCGGCCGTGCGAATCACGATGACGGTGGCCGGGGGTGCAAAAGCGCCTGGGAAGCTTTTCCAGGTAGTGGACGAATTCCCGGCTTCAGAGGCTGAAGGATCTCAGGTTGAGCTTGAGCAATTCGAGGGGCTGATTGCCCCAAATATTTCGGTGGGAGTTGATGTGACGAACGTATCCTCCCTTCAAAGCAATGATCAGATGTCGTTTCAGGGCATGATCCTGATCGGCGACGGATTCCGGCTGAGTGAAAACGAGGTGAAGAGCACTGGAATTTCTTTAGAGAATTTCCCCGAGATTGTCCGTCGCCACATGAGTGGGAAAGACATCACGAATCGTGACCGAGGCAACTCGGTGATCGACTGCTTTGGTCTCGACAAGGGCTTGTTGGAGTCTCGCTATCCGGAGATATTTCAGCGACTTCTCACCACTGTTTATCCGAGCAGGAAGCAGAATAAGGAGCGAAGCCGTCGTGAAAACTGGCGGCTATTCGGTCGGACAAACGAGACGTTGCGAGCAGCTGTTACAGGATTGTCCCGTTTCATCGCTACAGTCGAAACCTCCAAGCACAAACCTTTCGTGTTTTTGGATGGTGGTGTGTGTCCCGATCACAAACTCTACGTGATCGCTTCGAATGACGCATGGATTCTCGGGGTTCTGTCAGCCGCTCCCCATCAGCTTTGGGCTCTTCGTGCAGGCGGCACGCTCGAAGATCGTCCGACATGGACCAGCACCACAACATTTAGACCCTTCCCATTCCCCGCCGTCCACGAGGGCCCGCTCAAGCAGCGCATTCGCGAACTCGGCGAGAAGCTCGACGCCCATCGAAAGGCGAGGCAGGCGGCGCATCCGGACCTGACTCTGACGGGGATGTACAACGTCCTCGAGAAGCTCCGCACCGGCGAGACGCTGACCGACAAGGACAAGAAAATCCACGACGAGGGCCTCGTCACCATCCTCAAGCAGATCCACGACGAACTCGATGCGGCGGTGTTGGAGGCCTACGGGTGGCAGGATCTTCAGGGGAACGTGGGCGTCCCGCCCGCTTCTGCACCATCCCAATCGAGCGGGCGGCGAGACGCTCCCCTCGCTGACCGTCTCGCCGCCAAGGACGAGGCGGCGGAGGAACTGGAGCAAGAACTCCTCAAGCGTCTCGTCGCCCTCAACCATGAGCGAGCCGAGGAGGAGAAACGTGGATTGGTCCGCTGGCTCCGCCCCGAATACCAGGCACCGGAGGAGTCCGGAGTGGCCAAGGCGGAGCAGAAGCAGATCGAATTGGAAGCCGAGGCCGCCAGCGAGAAGGCGGTGGCTGTTCCCCAGAAACTCAAATGGCCCGGGACCCTCTCCGATCAGGTTGCCGCCATCCAGCGCCTCCTCCCCGCCACCGGACCCGACCCGTCCGAACTGGCGGCCTGTTTTGGCACGCGCACCAAGGCCCGCATCCGCACCATCACCGAGATCCTCGACACGCTGACGGCACTTGGGAAGTTGTAGGCGGGCCATAACTTGGGGGCAAATTGGCTCGCTGAGCCGCAAATCTCAGACGAGTCACCTCCGATTGCTTGACGGGGAGCGCTACCCCATATCTTCTCCCGCACCATGAAGCAGCTCAGTTCGGCCATCATCGGCCTGATTTTGACGTTCCCGCTCGCCTTCCTGCCGCTATCGGCGCAGGACGAGACTGGCGCGGAACCCCTCGCTGAGGGGGCTCCGCGGATTGTCGGGGAACTCGCGGACGGCACTCCGCCCCCGCCCGCTGCTCCCCGACCGGCACCGGATTACCAGGTCCTCAGCACAACCGTGCAGCAACAGGGTGGCCGGAACGTCACCATCCATCGCGTCGCAGATCCGGGTCTCCCGGAGCGCGTCGAGCCCATCCGCTCGGAGCTTGATCTGGATGACCCGCAGGTTCAGGCATGGCTGGAGCAACAGCGCCACGCACCGAAGAAGCTCCGCCTGACGATTATTTCCGCCACCGTCTTCGACCACGAGACGACCTTTCTACGGTGGTGGGTGTTCGACGACGACGGGCCACCTGAAGAGTTCCAGGCGTACTCGAATGTCGAGTTCAATCACCTCACCGGCTTCGGCACCTACGAGGTCGGTGACGTTCAGTTCGGCCTCCTGATGGGCATTGGCAATTCCGATGCCGCAGGCCGCCAGCGTTTCGCGGAAGCTCGGGGCCTTGAGTCTCCGGAGCCCGCTCTCCCGGCGTTGGCGGATGGTGGCCCCCGGTATGCCATCACGCAGGGCGACACCACCAACACCGATGGCGTGGCTCTCATCGACGGCCTGCACGAACTCTACCGGAACGAGAAGGAGCGACTCGTCACCGCCTACGAGGGGCGCGAGCAGGCGCGGCGGGAGCGTGAAGCCTTCCTCAAGGCAAATCCCCCCCAGCCGAAGGACATCACCCTGCGCTACTGGCGGAAGGCCGACAAGAAGCCCCTCGCTGAAGAAGGTGCGCGATGACCATGCGCACGACATTCGCCGTGGCGCTTGCCGCCACACTTGGCGCGGCGGTGCACGATGCGCATGCCGTGGAGGGTGTCCCAGCGCGGATGGGCTCCGGTGCGGCGGCAGGCACGGTCGAGCTGGCATGGGATGCCTATAGCGGCTGGGTCTACTTCGTCCACGCGTCAGAAACCCTACAACCGAACGAGTGGTTCTACCTTCCTGAGGCAATCGTCGGCACCAACGTTGAGGAGGGGCTGATAGTCGATCCTCAAGATCCCGGCACGGCCCCAAAGATGTTCTACCGGGTGTTCCGAGAGGTCGATTACGGCGGCCCCGGCGAGTCTCAGGACAGCGATGGCGACGGACTCACCAACGCGCAGGAGTTCACCTTGGGCACTTCTCCGTTGAGCACCGACACCGATGGCGATGGGTTGTCGGATAGCTGGGAGAACTCAAATGGAACGAGCCCGACGGATCCTGATTCAGATGATGATGGCCTGACCGATGGCGAGGAAGTCAGCCTCGGCACGAACCCTAACAATCCTGACAGCGACGATGATGGCATTACTGATGGCGGCGAAAACGACCAAGGAACGGACCCGCTTGACGGGGAAGATACGCCGGCAGCCGAGTGGTTTATTCTCACTGGTGACCTCGTCCAAGATCAATCCAAAACGCGAAGCCGGGTGATCCAGATCCCTCCTGGAGAGCGTAGACTTGTAATTGTTGGTGCACACAGCGACGAATATGTCGCTGGCTGGACTACGCCTGAGACAGCTCCAGACTACAACGACGAATTGAGGTGGGCTGTCACCCCGTTTTCAGGAACCCCTTCGCATGGCGATCTGAATGTTAACACCCGCCACGAAGCGTGGAATACAGCATCTCAGGACGGCGTAACGCTGAGCGGGTTCGACCCGAGTTGTATAGAGTTTCACCATGTTTTCGAGGCTCCGTCCGATGCCCCGCTCACCCTTAGAATTGATCTAACCGCTACGAATATTGGAGATGATATACTTCCAAGCACACTTGTGGCGGCAGTATTGCCCATCGAAGTGATCGTTCCTCAACTCGACGCTGTTGGTGACGAGACAGGGAGTTTCGTTAAAACTACTACTTTAAAAATCGCCAAGTGGGAGAACGGGTTTGAGGGGACCGGTAGTGGAGACGGTGCAGTTCGGGATGACTTCATCGCGTGGGACAAGGATCGATTCTATGTGTTCATTCCTGGAGGGAACAAGGCTGGCCTAACACGTATCGAACTTGCCTCTGAAAATAACCCAGATCCCACGAATTACGACGATGATCCGACCGAAATCGTATTGCAGGTTCATGTTGATGGTGAGACATCAATCAGCGACTCAATGATTCTTGTTGCCGATGAGATCGACGACAATTTCGCTGGTTCTGGAGCTGGTGCTGACGACGTTCTAAATGATCGAACCCACAAGGTGCAACTCGATGGTGACTTGGTGATCACAGGTGTGTTCCTGGGAGAGCAGAAACTAGAGACGAATGTCGACTTCGGAGTGCCAGCCACGATGGAGCTTGCACTTGATCTTCACAGAATGAACGTCGCTGGTGTTCATACACTGGAGCAGATCAACGATTCTGTCGTGATGATGAAGGAAGTATACGCGCAAGCAGGGCTACGGATCGTTGACACGGTAGGAACCCTCGCTTGGCCAAGCATACCTGATCGTGAACCCGGAACCCTTGACCTATACGATGAACCAGAAGGTGCGCTAGTCGGGCCACTTACCGACGAGTATAAACTGTTTATTGACTCCACAGATCAAGACGGAGTTAATCTCTTTTTCCTGAAACTTGCTTATCCATCTGCAGGAGTTGCAGTAAGTTTCAAGCAGGTAGCCCGGGAGCTGCCGAATCCGATCGAGCTCAAGTATTTGGATAACGGGTTCGTGCATTCCGCTGTATTGGTGGGAGGTCCGGGCTATACTCCGTCACACGAGTTGCTCCACATTCTTGCGCCAGACCCTAATAAAGGCGATCACGATCAGAGCTTCTTCAACTTGCTAAGCATTACCAATGCCAATCAAGCCGCAGTTCTTTGGTCAAAGAGGATGGATCAAGTCCAGGAAGGCCGAATTCGCGCTCACCAGGACGTAACCGAGATTGCTCAAGAGTGATGCAGAATGCTTTGAGTTTTTGTTGTGTTGTCTTCTTGCTAGCTCAAGTTGCGCGTTGCGATGAGCCGGAATCGACGAGTCAAGAGGCAAAGCTTCGGGCTAGGCTGGAGCAGTTCTCGCAGCAGGATGATGGCGATCCTGATCTGGCAGATTTTTCGAGCAAGGAACTTGTCACTAGGGCGGTTGAGAGTTCAAGCGATCCAGGGCATTACTTTGCGTCCTTCTGCAAAGAGCTTGCGGCCCGGGGCGAGGGTGCGAAGGAGGCAATCTCAGCCTATCTCGGTGATCCAAATGTCCAGGTCCAAGCTCTCGCCGCGTTACCGACCGTGGCAGGCTATATCGATCAAGATTTTCAAGTGGATGTCGCAAAGAAGTGTCTTTTTCATCCAAAGGCCCGACAGATTGACGACTGGGCGATCAAGCAAGGAACGCTTCTCAAATTGATCGCCCGTTCCCCCAATGACGAGACGGATGTGCTAGACAGGCTGATCGCGAGTGGTCGGTTAGAGGCCGGTTCTGATCTCGAAAGGGCCTGGCGATCGAGGTTTGTGCCGAAAGCTCAAGAAAGACCTGGTAGAGCAGGGCCTCGTGACAACGTTCCGAGCTCGTCAGGCAAGACGTCTACTCAGGAACCACCTGAGTCTTCTGCCGATGGTACTGATAGTGGCCACCTCAACTGGGGTTTTTGGTCTGCGGGAGGCATGGTAGTGGTTGCTCTCGCGGTCTATTTCGTGTCTCGCCGTCGCAACGCGTGACGTTGTTCGGTCGTTGTGCGGCCGAGGACGACTTCTTCCGGTTCGCCTCGAACCGCTCGACAAGCCTTTGCGGCGGATCGTCCCGGTCGCGGCGGATCAGGTCTGACTCGCTGATGGCGCACTCGACCGATTTCCAAACCCCGCTGAGGTGGAGGTTCACTTGTTGGAGGGCGGCACCCGGGGATGGCCAGGGACTCGCCTTTCGGATCTCGTCGTCGAAGGCGCGGTCGAACTGATGGCAGAGGTGGCGGGTTTCATCCACGTACTCCTTGAAGGCCGTGATCCGGCTGTGGACCTGCTGGAGGAGGGCACGGAATGCATCGAGCTTGGGTGTGGAGAGGTCACTCATACCTATGGCCCGGGTGTCAACGAATCGACGGGCTTTTAGTCCGGGATGTCGGTTGGTGGGGACGTTCGGGGCTCCGCAGCGGGAGCAACCGTGCCGGTGAGGGCTGCCGCGACGGCCTCGCCCCCCTTCCGGCAGAGCGTCACGGCCAGAAGCTCAATAAGCGTTGTAATTGAATCAGTTGAGTGGGGTGCTCCCACCCTGTCCGCCAAAGGCAGGAGCCCGACCTCCGGACGGTCCGGCGGTTAAAACCTCCCACCGCCCAACCCCCCGGCCCGCACCACCGCGCCCTCCCTCTCCGCCCACACCTGCGCAGGACCCCCCGCCCGCGGGTGGCCGCCGCAGCAGCGCTGCTGCGGCCTCTCCGCCCACACCTGCGCAGGACCCCCCGCCTCCGGCTCATTCCCCCCCTCCTCCCCCCAGAAACAATCATTCGCCCCCGCTCCGTTTTCTGCTAGGCCCCTACCCAACCTACCAGCCCGTCCCTTGAGCGCCCCGCACCCCTCCACCGAAGCCACCGCCGCCTACATCCAGACCATCCGCGACCGTGTCGGCGAGATCGTCGTCGGCCAGGAGGTCGTCGTCGAACGCACCCTCATCGCCCTCCTCACCAGCGGCCACCTCCTCCTCGAGGGCGTCCCCGGCCTCGCCAAGACCCTCCTCGTCAACACCATCGCCCGCGCCCTGCACCTCGACTTCCGCCGCATCCAGTTCACCATCGACCTCCTCCCCTCCGATATCCTCGGCTCCGAAATCCTCGACGAAAAATCCGGCGGCTTCCGCACCCACAAGGGCCCCATCTTCACCAACCTCCTCCTCACCGACGAAATCAACCGCGCCGCCCCCAAGGTCCAGGGCGCCCTCCTCGAGGCCATGCAGGAACGCAAGGTCACCCTCGGCAACGAAACCTTCAACCTCCCCACCCCCTTCCTGGTCATCGCCACCCAAAACCCCATCGAACAAAGCGGCACCTTTGAACTCCCCGAAGCACAACTCGACCGCTTCATGCTCACTCACCGCCTCCGCTACCCCGACACCGCCGAAGAAGAGGAAATCCTCCGCCGCAACCTCAACCTCGGCATCAAAAAAGAAGGCTCCGGCGCCGTCGCCAAAACCGAGTTCGACCTCATCTCCCAGAACGCCGTCGGCACCGAAGCCGACCTCGTCGCCGCCATGGAAGCCGTCCACGCCGTCCACGTCAGCGATGTCTTCCTCAAACACGTCGTCGATGTCGTCGAACGCACCCGCCACCACCCCGACCTCGAACTCGGTGCCTCCCCCCGCGTCGGCATCTCCCTCCTCAAGGCCTCCCGCGCCCGCGCCCTCATCCACGGCCGCGACTACGTCGTCCCCGAAGACATCTTCGCCCTCGCCGAAGATGTCATCCTCCACCGCATCCGCCTCTCCTACGAAGCCCTCGCCGAAGGTCGCACCGGCACCCAAGTCCTCCAACAAATCCTCGAACAATCCGTCTCCTAGCTCTCCGCCCTGAAGTGCCAAAACAACAAATGACACCGATCACCAAATCTCTCTCCCACCCCGGAGGGGTCCCATACGGTAGCCGGTGGTAACACCACCGGAACCCATCACCTCCTCATAACCGCCCCCCGGGAGGGGTGCCGGAAACCGCCGCAACTCCCTCCACCCCACCCCCCGAAACCCGCCGCCGCACATCCCTTCACCTCTCCGTGCCAGTCCTATGGGTCCCGGTCATCAGCCTCCCCCCGGAGCGGCGGCATTCCTGCCACAGAGCAGCCTTGGGCTGCGATCTACCCAGTCGCACCCCCCCAACCCAGCCTCGCCCCCCCCCCCAGCAGGACCGCCACCCCAGACCCCCCCAAGCCGCCCCACACCCCCACCCATTCCCCCCCCCCCCCCCCCGGACTCC
>Ga0105052_10006211_pt1 | contig 12226 bp, 22 predicted proteins | sample FRY03_FD_78094 | JGI IMG/M metagenome (GOLD analysis project Ga0105052, IMG submission 78094) | Freshwater microbial communities from Lake Fryxell liftoff mats and glacier meltwater in Antarctica - FRY-03 | ecosystem: Environmental > Aquatic > Freshwater > Ice > Glacier meltwater ... | reverse complement strand
CAAAAAATTCGTTTGCTTTCATGTGTTATCAACTCCTGCCATTCTTGGATGGCTTGATTAACATTTAGATTATGGTTTTAAGTATTTATAAAACTATGCTGGGTGCAATGCCAAAGCATAGAATAGTTTATTTCTTTAAGTTAAATACTTTGGTTAAAGGAAACAATCTTTTTCCTTAGGGCATAATCTATTTCTTTTTATTGTGGCGTGTAAATGGTTATCCTGCAAAATTCCTTCATAAAGTTGTTTGGTTATGTTGCATTTGCCTTTAGAATAACAATAAATAATACAGTTTATTTGATTATCCTGCAAAATTACCTCACAAAGTAAGATTTTTGTGTGGATTATCCTGCATCTTACAAGTAGTATAGACTAGAGTTTTAGACATTAAATTACCCCTAAACAGTTTTGGTGTATGAAATAGGGGTAAAAAACCCAATTAACCAAAAGCTTCTTTTGGTTAATGGATAGTATTATATATTTCAAACTATATATAGTATATATGCCAATAATAAAATCAAAATATAACTCGTTAGACCTATACTCATTACCCCCATTCAAAGAAGCAATACATGACATACTACATTCTCAAACAACAAGAGATTGGCACAAACCTTGTTTTGCAATATTGTTAATGACTGGAGCTAGGGTTTCAGAAGCTTTAAATATCAAAAAAAAGGATTTAGTGTTTTTTGATGAAAGGGGTAATGTTGTTGAGCCTTTAGATTCAGGTACTAATATTTATAAGATTGTTATTAATATTCTGGCAATAAAACAACGTACCCAAATTAAGAAGTTTAGAAAGATTCCTTTATTGTTTGTTATGAATGATGGTGATCCTACCGACCTTGTTCCTTTGTTGCCTTTGGTTATTTTACATTGGAAGGGGGTTAGTGATGATGAGGGTTTTTTGTTTCCTTTTAGTAGGCATACTGTTAAGTGGGCTTTGAAGAAGTTTGTTTGTCTTGATTATTATCCTCATTTGTTTCGACATATGCAGGCTACTCGTGATGCTTTGGGTGGGATGAATGAGTTTGCTATGGTTAAGAAGTATGGTTGGCATGATATTCGTCCTGCTACTTCTTATGTTTCTTTGACTGCTAAGGATATTGAGGGGGAGCAGTTGAAGGTTTATGATAGGGATAGTATTAGTAGTAGTAGGGTTGTGGTTGAAAGGTTGGTTAAGAAAGAACCGTTAATAGAAATTGTTACCCCTAGGGCTTTGAATCGTTTGGTTTTGGTGGACAAGGTTATTAAAAGTGATGTTAGTATTGTGTTTTGAGTGGTGTAAAAATGGTTGAGTATTTGTTGTTTTTTGTTTTTGGTGTTTTGCTTACTTATGTTTTATTAAAAAGAGGAGTTGATTAAATTATGGGTAATTGGAGAATGAATTGTAAATATGCCCCACTAAAGATTGGGACAAAACATTGTTTAAAAGACAATGAAGGTAATTGTAAAGATAAAAAGAAATCAAAACTGGCTAAGAAAGAATTAGGTACAAACAAAGGTTATTTTGGTTGTGCTAAGGGGTGTCGTTATTTTGAAGAAAAGGTGGTTAAGTAATGGGTAAGTTTTTTAAGCGAGAACCCAAGATTTGTAGTATTTGTCAGGTTGAAGGGAAACCAATAAAAAAAAGGATTAGGACACAAGATGGAAAGTTTTATTATTGTGAAGATTGTTATAAAGATTTTTACGATAACTTGAAACCTAGAATTACTGCCGCGGTTATAGATAGGGCTAAACAGGGTCAAAAGATTGGTTTAAAAGAAACACAAGAACTTGTTCAAAAATTAACAGAAGAAACCAACAAAGAACTTAATCAAGATTCTCGATAATCGTTCTAGCATTCGCAGTGTTACTTTCAAATCCTTGCTCAGCTAAAAAATAAATAATCTTATACTTATTCGGCTCACCCTTCTCATCCAACACAAGCTTAACATTTTCTTTAATAAGATTCACACACTTAACAACATTAAACTTTGATAACTTATCATTTTCTTCCTCAAGCTTCCCACTCTTAATGTTTTGAAGTTTTTCCATTTGAATCATTTCGTTTTCATAAAACTTGTTTAAATCCCCAAGAACCCTCTGTTTAAGTTTAAGATAAGGATCAGCAATTTCTTTCGGCAATGGTCGTAACATATACTCCATTATTTTAGTAATCTCCCCCCCACTTTCATACACACTAGTTTTTCTATAAGTTTTTTTAGAACGCCTATTTCTTTGTAACCATTCTATATTTATTTTTGCGAATTGTTCATCTCTTTCTCTAACATCAAGAACAAGATGTACAAGTCTTCGAGTTGCAAGGGCTATTGATTCTTCATCAGGAACAGTAAGAATAACCATTAAGTTTTGTGCTCTAAAACTCTGCATAATATGTTTTACAAGTCTAGACTTTTTGTCATACCATGTAGTGTTATCGTTTCCTATTCCTGCTTCATCCCAAATAATAACACTGCCTTTTGGCAAACCGCTTCTGATTAATCTAACAAAATCACTAGCACTAAAAACTATTCTTGTATCTTGTGTGGGTGTTCCGTCAGGTAAACATTTTACTACAAAATTCTTTGTGTACGAACCATTGCCTAGTGGAGTAATATCTATTTTATCAGCAATATTAATTGCTGAAAACGATTTACCAGAACCTGTTTCTCCAACGATAATACATAACAAATTCTTGTCTTCATAATGTAGCCTTTCAAAAATCCTTAATAATAAAGGATCACATTTAAGATAATTAGGTAACTGGTCTTGTTTGATTTGTTTAGGATTCCAATTACGTTTGTTATGTTTTCTTCGCAGGTCTGAATCAAGGAGTTCTTGTTGGAAAAGAATTTCAGCCCTACTACCTTCTATGTTTTCTCTATTGATCGTCATTTAGATTCCCCTGTTCTCCTTCTCCACTAATAAAGCTTGTTCGCTTAATCTTTTTCATTCTTGAAAGAGCAGGGTTTATTGCTTTTAGCCATTCTGACATCATTAGTTTTAATTGTAGTTGTTTGTAAGCATCTCCTTCGATTAGTCTTTCTAGGGGTAGGGTGTCTTTTACTAGGTTTTTAAAAATAATGGGTTTGGTGGAAATAAATTTGTCTGAGTATTGTAGTTTGTCTATGCACAAAAATTCTAGTTGGTCTATTGCACTTACCATGTTTAGTAGTTTGTTTGCTGCACTAACTCTTTCATCCCAAATTGTTGTTGCTAAGAAATTGATTCTGTTTAGTTGTAGGTATTGTAGGTATTCCCAGATTCCGCTGTCTTTGATTATGTCTGTTTCTGCATAAGTTTTGATTGGTGGTTGATTATTAAAGTTTGGTGTTACCATAATTTATTCCCTTTCTTTTCTTCTTAGCATGAACTCGATTTTATGGTCTTCGCATAAGTTTCTTGTAAGGTGTAGACCAAACCAACTGCTTAATCTATATTTTGCTGGTTGTTTACAGTAACAACAGTTGGGTTCTATTATTTCGTTTATGCTCCAACAAAGTGTTCTAACTACTCGTTTTTCTAAATCATTTTTTTTCATAATTTTATTCCCCCAGTTTTTTTTTAGCTCGTATCGTTTGCATTATATTCGTCCCAATTATTATTCATAAAATAACATTGTGTTGAATAATAAGTTTGTAATTCACTAGCAGTTGCATTACCACTAAAATGTTCTTCACAATTACCTGGTCTTTCTGTACAAGCATTAGCCCAGTAACAACTTGTAGCATCATTCCACAAGTCGTTATAAATTACTTGTAATTCAAGGTACTGGTTTTTTGTGTTAAGCATTGTTTTTCCTATATATTCTGCGTTTTCTTGTAGACTAATTATTTTTATGTTTGCTTGTGCAAGATTTTTGTCTAATTGGTTGTTCTGTTCTAATAATGCGTTTATATAATCACTATTATCTATTGGAACATTAGATTCTATTACATAAAATAGTACTCCTACTAATAACATTACTAATATTGAAGCACCTAGCATTATTCTTACTTCATTTTTTTCCATAAAACATCACCTTTAAACCACTTAACAATTTTTCTATATCTGCTTTGATTCCCATATCTCCAACAGCAATAGAACTTACTTTTTTTGAATCAATAAACATCTTGTTTATTTCATACAAAGTTTTATGTGGGTCTGTAAGTATTTCTTTATCTAAATAGTATTGTATAAGTTTTTTCAGCATCTTAGAAGGACGACCATCAAAACCACTAAGAACCTTATAATTATTTTGTGATTTATAATAATCAACGAGCTTTATTGCAGGAATTACTCCATCAGCATCGTTTCTTTTTAATTCAAGCAATATAGTCTGGTATCGTTTTCCTGAACTTGCCATCAACATACCCCCTAATATTAACCATTTTTTTTCCATAATCAAATAACTTGAATAACATTGCTATGATAACAATTATTGTGAAACCTGTCGCAGCATCAAGATTATTTGTCCCTATTAATATTGTCATAATAAAGTACCAAACCATTAGAATAGTCGCGTATTCTACGATAAAATAAGATAACATTTTTGTGTATCTTATTCCATAAGCAAGTGTCTTTGCTGTCTTATTTTGTTTGTTAGTTAGGTTCATGTGAAAGAAACTCCACTAGCTTGCATTGCAATTACAAGATTAGCAATACCTACCAAAACACTTATTCCAACAGCTATTAATAAGACAAAGTTTATGTCCATTCCTTTTTTTCCTTTAATCATTAATCCTCGTTGATAACCATATTCGTCTGCTTCGTTCAACATTAATTGAACATTTCCTTGCTGATTAGTAAGTTGAATCAAGTCTGGGTGTTTGTCAGTAAGATTTATTGGATAAGGTATTCCCCACAAGAAAGTAAAAAATCTTTGGTTTGTAGAATCATCGAAGTCTGGTCTGCCTTTTAAATAATAAGGGTCTACGCTTCCAGCTATTCTAAAAATAGTTGTTTTTGGCGGTAATAGTTTTTCTACCCACGCTCCGTTTTGCTTTCTAAAACGAATTAGAATGCTCTTTTTTGTTGCAGGAATGAATTTCTGCATTGCTACATTAATTAATTTTCCCAATTAATCCACCTTCCCCATCTATAATTCCAACTCTAGAATTTCTTCTTCGATTGGTGTTACTTTATTAACTTGTTTTTTGATATCAGAAACAATAGTTTCTTGGTCTACTACTGGTTTTTCTAGTTCTTCTGTTTGGGGATCACTAGCAGGTTCTTCTTTTATTTTCCCCAAAATACTTGTTAATTGAAGCAAACTTAACTCGAAATCGTATTGAGCTATTTTAGAAACAAGTATTTGTTTCTTAACATTGATTTTTTGTATCTCATCCAACTCAGAATAAACGCTTTTTAGTTGTTTATCCAAGTCCTCAAAAATACTTTGTTTACTTACATCGAAATTAATTTTTATTTCCATTCTACATTACCTCCAAAATTATACCATTGAAAAAGCAGCCTTATTATCGTTTTTGCTTTCACTTTTCTTTTTAACAGGCATAAACATTCCTAAAGGATTAAATCCTTTCTTTTTTTCATCTTCTTGTGGATTCAACCATTGTTTTGTGTCGGTCTTGTTAATAAAAGTCTTTATTGCTTGAACAGTACCACCATTATAAGATTTACTAGCATTACTAAGACTAAGATTATCGTTTCTTAGTTTATGTAAATAAAGAGAATAATCATTATCAGTTGCTTGTTGATAAATACTAATAAAGTTATAGAACCAAAAACCCCTAGTTTGAAGTTTAACTGCTTCCATTGAAAGGTTTCCTGTGGAATTATCAATAGTAAATATTTCTGAAGCAGGAACAATTTCTTGAACAGCCATCCAACCGTCTTGAATTATTTCATAATCTTTTATGACATATTGAACAGCACCATCTTCATCAATCCTTACTTTTTCGTTTTCTTCCATAATAGGAACTTTTTCTCCATCTTCATCCAACAAATAAATAGGCACTTTAACCATGTTAGGTTTCTTTTTAACAATAACAGTAGCTCGAGCTTCAGGAGTAAGAATCATTTGGTCTATTTGTTCTTGTACATAGACTGGATTAGGACTTTTTAGTAAATCTTCTTTTCTCATATATTCATCTTTTTCCAAGATTCAACCACCTCACAGGTCTAACTTAATTATTAATATTCAAATCCACTGTTTATTGCTGTTATAGTTGAAAGTAATATTCCAACAAAACTTAAATAAAAAAAACTATTTGCTGCTAACATAATAAACCAGTTATTTGCTACGGTCTGAGTATTGTATTGTAGGGTTACTATTGTGTTTTCTCCGATTTGAGTAACAATAGAACCTGATTCAAAGTCTACTCCGAACTGCATTAACATTAATCCTAAAATAAGAAAAGTGAACATTCCTAAGTAAACTGCTGGAAAAGATTCATTCTTTTGTCCAACATATAGCAAGAAGCCCCCAAATAAAAACATTAAAATGTATATAACTAGCAACATGATTTTTGTTCAACTCTCTTTTTTTTGATTTGTTTTTGTTCAAAACCCAAAAGCATGAATATTGCTTTAGTATTGCAAATAGATTATCTCATTTACTGAGATAGTCTGAATGCTACTACTACAATTCCAACGATAGCTGCTCCAACCAATACTAATGGGATAAGAGTTATTAATGATTGAACTCCAGTAGAGAATACCGCAAGATTAAGTGCGTTTGTAACTTCCCCATATACCACTAATACGATCAGGAAAACTAATGTTGCAATTGCTACGCTAGCAATAGCTGCTTGACCTTTCATTCTTTTAAGAAAGTTCATTTGGTTTTCTCCTCCGTACATTAGAATAATACTTGTTTTTACTTATATATATACTTTTATTTTATGAGTATTGTTGTGATTGTTATTATTGTGTAGCTGATTAGAACAAAAGGAGCATAAAAACTATGTTTTGTTTTTGTTGCAAATCCATATAGTCCTAAAAATATTCCGCTTAAAATAAATATTATAAAAATAAATATTATTGAAGGATTCAAAAAACAAATTATAGTTAAAAGTTTTGCATCGCCTTCACAAAATACTTTTATTTTGTATAATATATAAAAAATTATTAAAGCTATAAATCCATGTAAAAGCGATGGCATGAATGAGTTGTTTAGGGTAACCCAAACGATCCCTAAAATTAGAGCAATTATTAAGTGTTTGTTTGGAATAATGTTTTCTTTTATATCGGTGTAACTTGTGGTGATTAAAACCAAAAAACTTATTATTATTGGAATCATTCACACACCTCGAGTAATAAATATCTTGTTGTGTTAATTATTTTGCAATTATCAAAATTGTTTTGGTCTATTACATCAATAACAATTCCTTTTTTTGTAATTTCGCCGTCATAACTACTTTTGTCTGATGGAGTTCCACCATAAAATTCTATTATATACCCAGCTCCGAAAGTATTTTCTAAATTGTTATCTAAAATAATTCCTTGTTGTATTAAATCAATATCTTGTTGTTGAGGAAATTGATAAGAAAGATTTACACACCAAAACAAAGTCATTAAACAAACAAAGATTATTAGTGTTTGGTTTACTACTTCGTTTTTTCTTAGTATTTTTAGTCCATTAAAACAAGTGATTGTTAAAAATAGGATAGGTAAAACAAACAACTTGTTTATCATAATAGCAGGCATCAACAAATATACTAACATAAGATTGATTTTATAATTGTTTTTTAGTACTCCATACAGAAAGAATATACTTACTCCAAAAAATATGATTGAGATGAAAGGTAATTGTTCGTATACTTCTTGGCTTGCTGAAAATATCCATAAAGAACTAGGACCAAATACTAGCAAAGCTAGTATTACTATTGGAACAAAAATTATGTTTAAGAATACTAGGGAATATATCCAGTAGATTGTTCCTTTCCAAAATAATCCAGCTATGCTAAAACTAATTACTCCTAACCAAAATTCTTTGTGTTCCCAAATCTTTGTTGTCCATTTAGTATTAAGAGTTATTTTTAGGAGATAATAGAAACCAATAAACGCTAACAAAAAACCAATTGTATCATTTTCGAATTTCCAGTATTCTGTTATAAAAAAAGTAAAAGCAAATAATATACTAGGAAACCACCAAGCTGTTTTTTTATCGAACAATCCACCTATTTTATAAACAACTATTAAAGTTGCAGTCCATAATCCAAAGTAAAGTAATTTTATTATTATTAAAGAACAAGGTAAAATATTTAGTAATCCAGCAAACAAAAAGTTCCCATCATTATTAGGTGTTATTCCACAAACAATGTTTAAGTAATAATAAGAATCAGCACCAATAATAGTTCCTAGAGATAAATAGTATAGCCATACTATGAAAGAACAAATAATTACTAATAACAGTTTTTTATCCATTTTTTTTACAAACTCCCTTTATGCAAGGAATAACAAAAATTAATTTATACTTTTTAATTTATTTTTTTTTCTTTTTTGCTTTCTTAGCCATTTTTTGTATTCACCTCGTTGGATTTAAAATCATATATTTTTTTGTGCCATTTTTAGAAATAACAGTATAAAGTCTGGGGTCATTACCGTATTTTACTACAAGTTTTTTTAAGTATTCGTTAGCAGTTCTCATGTGCCTGAACTTTTTTTCTATATAATTAGTCATATTTTTTCTTTCCTCTTATTTTGTCTAACAAACTACGCTTGTATATGCTTCCTGAATACTCGTTTATTGCTCTTGGTTTCCCTGCAAACTTATCTACTACTTTGTTTATTCCAGCACTAGCTGTTTTATAAGTTACTGCAATTCCCTTTCCTATTGCTTGACTTCCTTGTCTTATTTCTTGAATAGGTTTTCTTTTATAAGGTTCATATCTTTTTCTTTCTTCTGCTAGTCGTCTCTTGGCTTCCAGTAAGGCTCTTTGTTTATTTATACTGCCAATATAAGGATCAGAACTATAAGACACTGACTTTCTTTTTATTGCTTTTTTTAGTTTGGGTCTTTGAACATAAACTATTCTAGGTCTTTGCTTTTGAACAACACGAGGTTTTAGTGTTATAGTAGGTTTTCTTTTTGTGTCCGCCCACAGGTTACTCATTGCTTCCGACATTGCATCATTCATAAAATATTACCTCCTAATTACACAGGGACAATACAGATTGCTCCAGTGAATGTTGCAACTAGCATTAGTGCAAACATTATTCCTATAATTTTGTAATCCATTTAATTAATTATGTCCTAACTTATATATAAACCTTTATTTTTCAAAAGGTTTATATTATTTTGTACATTCCAGTTCCACACTTCTTGCATTTTCCTTTTAACGCCATTCGACCATTCTTCATTCGTGTTTTTGAAGTAGAAACCATTTCTTTTTTAGCTTTACACTTCATACAATAACCAATCATACCAATCAACCCTCCCCTTTATTTGAATTTTATTATTAAATTCTCCAATGCCAAAATCCTTTCTATCCCCAAACTACTACAATTCTGTTTTCTTTTATACCCAGCCATCAAACCATTAAGTCTCTGCAACATTTGTTTCCTATTATCTGACGACTCAATAATAACAGCAAACCTTCGCAAATCATTTTCTTTACAATCACGAGTATTCTTTTCCATATCTTAACACTCCTTGAACAATATAAATTCCAATACCGATTATTAGTAAAACCATTATTACTTGTAGGTTTTGGTTTCCACCAGCCATCAAGTCTAACATGTAAACTACTCCCCAACCCATTACAAGAGCAAAGCCTGTAGGTATTCTAAATTTGTAACTAAGAATTATTAGGATCGCAACAATAGCTATTGCTACTAACACATAATCATAACCAAACAAGCTTCCAATACCACAATTAAAAACGTCCAGCATTGTGGTTGCTGCACCATTATAAACTGTTTCACAAACCATGACTATTGTCCCCTCCACCCAGTAAACATTGGTAATACAAAATTAGCTATTCCAAGCAATTGAACAATAAAAATTATTGACTTTAAGGCAAGACCAAAGAACACCCAAGCTGTTCCCATTGCTGGATTAATAAAGAAGTCTATCCAAAAGAAGTAACCAAAAAAAGCCATGAATAAGTATTTTAAGCCTAGTGTTAGTAGGCTTACTGTTTGTATTGCTGTGCTGATTGCTCCGCCGACTGTTTCTCCTGCAATGTTTAGTCCGTATAATAGTGTTTTTAGGGGTTCTGGAATATCGCTTTGTAGTACGCTTGCTGAACCACTTTGTATTTGTGTTTGGGCTTGTAGATTATTGAAATCTCCACTAATAGCATTTGCGTTATCCTCGAATTGGGTTTTTTGGTCTGCATCTATTCCAAAGCTATAATTAGTATTTCCTTGTACATCGCTTGGTAGGTAACTCATGAATAGGAACATTGTGTTTGCAACCATTAACATGACTATTAAAGGAATTAGTAGACCGCCTATGTTAGCCATTTTAACTACTCACGCTCCTTCCTATTCCGCCTAGTCCGAGTGCTATTACCATGATTAGCCATATTACCCAGTAGAACCATCCTACCCACATGAAGAATGTTAGTACTCCTAGTCCGATTAGCATTATTCCTATTGGGTTTGCGAATCCTAGTTTGAAGATTATTCCTCCAATAACGAACAATGATAGTATGAATGCTATTATTGTTGTTAGTGGACAAGGGAGCATGGTGTCGGTTGAGCAACCAAAATCTGTTCTTGCGTTTCTAAATAAAACAAATAAGTCCATGTTTCCTATTGTGCCCTTTATGTATTTGTGTTGGAATACTATGTATTGTGTTCCTGTGTAAACTCTTGCTTCTACCCAAAAAGTGTTTATGTCTCCTAGTCCAAAACCTGTTATTGCTTTTGTTATGCTGCATCCTCCAGCACAAGTTGTTGTGTTTGTGTAAACTAAATAGTTTTTGTCATTGTAAAGGTTTCCGTCAATATAATAGTATACGTACAATATTACTTGTGTAACACTATCTCCACTTATTGTAAGGGTAATGTTTGTTGTGTTACCAATAGGTTCTTGGCTTGGAGTCCAATTAACATTTGAACTGCTGGTTACAATGTCTAGTAATTCTTGTGTTGAAAGATTAAAGTAAAAGTATATTGGTGTTGTAGTAACTACATAATTATTGGTTTGGTATATTTCAATATTATTGTAAGTTAGTGTTAAAGAATATTGGTCTCCTGCTATTAACCAGAACAAAGCCGAACCTGTAGCATCACTAATATCACTAGCAACTAATACTTTTGTTCCATTAATTACTTTATAAATGTCTATTGTTACGTTTTGTATTGAGTTTCGGTATTCATTAAACATCAAGAATTTTATTGGATCTGCACTTAAAGTTTGTATTAAGTAGGGTTGTAGGGTGTATGCTGTTAATAGTCCTTGAAAAATAATGTTGTAAGCTCTGTCGGTGTAATTGTCTGCGTTATAGTCTCCTACTATTATTTCGTAACCTAAGTCGATTGTTAAGTCTGACCAAAGGATTATGTCTGTGGGTGTTGTAACATTTACAAAGTCATAGTTTGCTATTCCTCTTACTTCAACATTGAAGTTGGGTATTAGTGTTGTTCCGTTTGTTTCGTCTAGTGGAACGTTTATTGTTAGTGTTAGTCCGTTCCAATCGTACGTGGTTGTTCCGTATATTATGTTTAGGTTGTATCTTGCTGTGTTTTGGTCTGGGTTTAGGTTTAGTGTAATGTTTCCTGTTGCATCTGTTTTTTTTCTGTAAGCTGTATTTGTTCCTTTTGTTATTGTTACCCATGAGTTGGTCATGGGGTTTAGTGTTGTTGGTTGTTTTAGTTGGAATGTTAGAGTTTTGGTTAGTGTTGTTGGTAATAAAATAAAGTTTATGTCGAGTTTGCTGTATTGGTTTAGGTCTGTTATATAGTATCTTGTTCCATAATCTGCAAGAGTAAAAGTAAAAGTGTATGTTCCACTTGTCAGTCCTTGTAAATTCAAGTCTAGGTTATTATCGGTTAGTGTTGCTCCACTGTCTCCTTTTATACTTGGGCTTATAGTGTATGTTATTCCGTTTAGGTCTGCTAGGTTGTTTTCATCATAAAAAGTTATTTTTCCTGTTCCATAAGTAGTAAAATTACTTGTGTTAATTGTTTCATTGTTGTTACTTGAATCTGTTGAGTAGTATTGGATTGAATTTATACCTGTTTCTGGGTAAATTATTGTTAAAGGGTTGTCGCCTATTGTATAATAATTCCAGTCTTCTTCGTTTATTTTATAGTTAATTGATTTACAAGCAATATTATCTGTACATGT
>Ga0105052_10006208_pt1 | contig 12229 bp, 20 predicted proteins | sample FRY03_FD_78094 | JGI IMG/M metagenome (GOLD analysis project Ga0105052, IMG submission 78094) | Freshwater microbial communities from Lake Fryxell liftoff mats and glacier meltwater in Antarctica - FRY-03 | ecosystem: Environmental > Aquatic > Freshwater > Ice > Glacier meltwater ... | reverse complement strand
CGTTGAGTACAAGGTTACCGGCCATTGGTCGACGCCGGCAATATCTTTTCGGTTAAGAGAGCATACGGCTTCGTCAAGTCCACACTCTGAGCAAACTTCAGTAAGGTTGTCAGCTCGTGAGAGCGCACCGCCGTATTGCCCGGCATATTCGTTATTCGGAATATATTGCGAGTCGCACCTGGGACACCACGTTGGGGTTGTCATAAGTCTCCTTTTAGTAGGTAACCAAATCTTAGACGAGTGCGTGGTTCTCCGGATTATGCGACTTCATCATCGTCATCGTCGTCATCGGCGTAATCATCGTTATCGCTCTCGCGCATAAAGATGATTTCCAGGCTTGCGACGCGACCGCTCTCAATGTCAATGTTTTGATAAACATCATAGACACCATCGCCCCAACCCGTTGATGAAACGACACCTTGACAACGGCCAAGTTGTCCACCTTTTGCTTCGCTTATTGTCGCACCGCACGAGCCGACATATGAATATGGATAGTTGTCATCATCATCGGGTTTCGCAAAATCGTAATCCATGCCGTCTGGTTGTGGTGCGAAATCAGAAACGTAACACGGGTCACTAATCATTATTTGCCCCGAATCAACTCCGCATCTGCCGATAAACACTCGCCTGGTTGAGATAGTTGTAGTAGTCATATTCGTATCCTATCGGGGTGCGTGGTTCTCCGGAATCGCAGAAAGCTGAGCGAATCCGGAGAAAGACGCAGGCGACTAAGGTGAGTTTGTGGCAACAACTACTACACAGAAAGCAGGACCAATGACCACACCAACACTCACCGTCTCACTCGCAGGAGAATCAACTTCTGTCAATGAGATTTCGTTCCGCAATAACTTGCTGTTCGTGACATTCTCGTCAAATGTTACTTACTGCTACGAAGGCGTCACGTTTGACACCGTTCGCAACATTGTCGGTAGCGAGTCAGTCGGCTCGGCACTTCACAAGCAAATAATCAGCCAGCCGTATCCATTTACGAGGTTGTCAAAGTAACAACTTCCCGTTGCGCCACTTTCCAAATCCGGAGAGTGGCGCAGACCACTAAAATGATTTCATCGGGAGAGTGAAGGGCTTGGTCTCCCTCTGGTTCACTCTCCCGATGTCCAACTATTAGAAACGAGATACGCGATGGGCCTGGATAACTATCCACTTAAATACCCGTGTAAAACAAATAAGACCGCCGTCTTAGTTGATGGCAAAATCGATTGCGTCGCCACCATTGACCAAAATGGATGTCCGTACACAACGGCACTTGACGAAAGCAATCCAGAATGGGATGATGATGATATTATTCCGGGTTCTACAGGTATCCCGTGTTGGTATCGCGGCAAGGTCGGCAACTACTTGCTAGAAACATTGGGCGCAAAAACTAACGACCTTAACTTCTATGGTGATAATCGTGATGGCTCACGCAAGAGTGCTAGTAGTTGTCACAATGTAGCCGACGTGATGGAAAAACGTTTATCAGATTTGGGCGGCACTTTACTTGACGGCGATGGCGACGCGACGGGCGCGGTAAAATACGCAATATGGTGGTTGCGTTGGGTTGCCGGTAATGGTGGCTCGGCAACTTGGCACTAAACAGTTGGCAATTTATTAGCCAACGTGCCGGCAATACTGCCAAGAGATTTAGGGTCATCCATCCACGCGGTCGATAATTTTGAGCCCGTTGTCTGTGTGTAGATAATATCTGAAATCTGTTTCTCTAGGCTGGCTACCTTTGCCTGGAGTGTCTTGACTTGCTGTAAGAGCGCGTCATTGATGCCGGAGCCATAATCGTCGTAGTCATCATTTGTCATAGCCACGATGATAGCATTATCGTATGAGCTCTAACCTTTGGCTCCACGATGACGAGCTAGTAATGATATTCCCGTACAATGGTGACCAGGTGACCGAAATAAAGACCATCCCGGGTGCAAGGTGGGATAAGGTCGCAAAAGCGTGGCGGGCCCCAGTGACATCGCTAGAAAAAGTCCGACTATTTGCTCAAAAGCACGCATTTGACATTGAGGCCGATGTTCTCCGGCTGACGTTGCCGCGTCACCGCAACGCTGGCGCGGGACTGTCGCTGGATGATGAGTTTGTGTACATTTCGTTCGCATATGACCCGGTAAAAGTACGCAGCGTAAAACAGATTCCCGGCGTTACCTGGGACCCGAAATCAAAGGCCTGGCGCGCGCCGGTGTCGTCGATGGCGCATTCAATGCGTTGGGCCGAAGCATTTGCCGAAAATGTCCCGGATGACGTTCAGGAAGAAGCAAAAAACGTGGAAAATCGATTGACCCGGTTGCGAGAAGCATCGCACTCGACTGACGAGGCCCTAAATCTGGATGGTTTTGCGGGACTGTTCCCGTATCAGCGCGCTGGAGCGGCGTATGCAGCCAAAGCCCGGCGTGTTTTTATAGCTGATGAGATGGGGCTGGGCAAAACGCCTGAAGCAATAGCTACGTTGGAGCTCATTTCCCAAGAAAGTAGCTGTTTTCCGGCCGTAATCGTATGTCCCCCCAACCTGGTTCTGAACTGGGAGCGCGAATACTCGATTTGGGCCCCGGCGCGGCGCATAAAAGTGGTGAAAAACCGAAAAGACTTCCCGGAAGACGGGGATTTTGACGTGGTCATCGTTGGATACTCAAATATCACGGCCTGGGAGAAGAGATTGACGAAAATGAAGGCATACGTGTTCGACGAGTCGCACTATTTAAAGAACTTTAAGGCGCAGCGCACCAAATCGGCCCTTAAAATGACCCGGAGTTCGCCTGGAGTCCCGATATTGTGCTTGACCGGGACACCAATCACGTCTCGACCAGAAGAATACGCCGCTCAACTAGAGCTAATGGGCCAATTAAACAAGTTTGGAGGCCGCTGGGGGTTCTACCGGCGGTATTGCGCTGCGTTCCAAGACAGGTTTGGTCAGTGGCACCTGGAGGGACACGCACATCTTGATGAATTAAACGATTTATTGCGCTCGACGTGTTATATCCGTCGAACAAAGGCCCAGGTTTTAACAGATTTACCGCCGGTACTGCACTCGGTTATCACATTTGAGGGCTCGGCAGCCGGGTTAAAGGAGTATCGGAAGGCCGAGGGAGACGTTTCGGCCTTCTTGCGTGCTAATAGCGGCCTTGATGTCCCGTCCCAGCTGGCCCGGATTAGCGTATTGCGACGTTTAGCGGCCCATGCGAAGATGCCGGCGGTCATCGAGTGGGTTGAGGAGCGCATAAATGCCGGGAAAAAGGTCGTTATAGCCGCGCATCACCGGGACATTGTTGATGAATTGGCAAATAAGTTCGGTGGCCTGAAGATTCAGGGCTCGATGACAGTTGAACAGGTCGAGGAAAACAAGAAAAAGTTTCAGAATTTACCAATGGAAGAGGCGCCGGTCATTGTTCTGTCGATTCAGGCCGCTAAAACCGGGCATACCTTGACGGCGGCGCAGGATATTCTGTTTGTAGAGCTTCCCTGGACTCCAGCTGACGTCCAACAGACCTATTCGCGCTTACATCGCATCGGACAAGAGGGTTCTGTTACCGCAACCTACGCATTATTGGGCAATTCGATAGATGAGGACATCTTTGGACTACTACAACGCAAGTTAGCGGTTGTAACAGAGGCCACGGAGGGTGTTGCCGGTGGCGCAGTTGTTAAATCGTTCCTAGACCGCTTAAAAATGTAAGTGGAAGGTGCAATGGGCGATGGACACATCATCGTAACCCTTGTCTCTCCACTCTTGGGCTAGTTCTTCCGCTTTCTCTTGAGTGAGCATGACATCATTGACTTCGCCACCACCCACGAATACGGAATACGATTCGTCACTCATTATGCTTCACAGTCGTGACCGTAGAAATAGTCATCAGGATTTGTGAACACTTGCTCGCACTCTGGGCAGGTGAACGATATGGTTCTCGCCAACATTTTGGCCTCAGTAGGGAATATCTTGGCTAGTTGGGCGATGTAGTTTTTAGTAGTGGTCATGTCATCATCTTAGTTGGGTGCGTGATTCTCCGGATTAAAGAATACTGACAAGACCTTCTTGTGAGTAGTACGTCGCATCGGCTAAGAGAACTTCCGCTTGCCCAACGGCATCATTGACGGAGAAATGTACACAGTCAAGATGTTCGTTGCTTTCAGCATCGTACAAATCAAACCAAGCATTGTTTACCCACTCAAAAGCACCGCTTTCGTTTAGAGCGAACACTTGCTTGTCGGTAGTGATGTCATGGCGAAACAAATCGCCGGAAGTTCGCAAACGGTTGTCGTTGTATAGAACCTTCATTATGCCATCAGCGTAAATATGGATAGCATTTGTGCCGTTGTAAACAGTTGCTACCCAAGTATGACTATCGCCGTCTACATACCAACACGGGTCTTGTCTGTCCGGGTCGGGCAGGTTCTCTGTGTTGCCGTAATCAACCTTCATCAGAGTGCGAAACTTTCGCCCTTGTGTAACCCGAACATCACTCCGCCCCCGTTGCCTTCGTAGTCGGCAGAAGGGTAAAGAATAATACCGTTCTCCAACACAATGGCGAGGACATTTTCGTTGCCGTAATCGTTCCAGCCTTCTGCTTCTTTTTCGGCATGGGTAAGATTACGAATCGCTTTGATTCTCTGGCCTTCTATTGCGACTTGCTTAGTAGTTGTGGTCATATCCCTATCCTAGTGGGGTGCGTGTTTCTCCGGATTCGTGAAAGCTAATCCGGAGAGTAACGCAGACTAGTAGGATGAGAGCATGACAACTACCGAAACACCAGAGCAAACAGCACACCTGGATAGCATCATTTATTCAGGGACCGACGCCTTTATCTTGGGCTGCATTGATTACGTTGAGCGCATCACGTACCGAACAGCATTAAAGGCGAACGAAATAATGGAATCAAATAGCGACGACCCGAATTACGATTTCGCATCGGCGCTCGCAGCCATTGACTCAATGAAATTGGAATCCATTTAACTTGTCGCCTGCATTTAAGTGCGTTGACTGTCGCGTTGATACAAACAAGATACGCGAGTACTACATGGTTCATGACCATCTTTGGGCAGAAGCCGGTATGAAACCGCGCCGTATCTCAGGGATGCTATGTGTCGGTTGCCTAGAAATCCGCTTAGGGAGAGAGCTTAATTCCAACGACTTTATAGATGCCCCCATTAATAGGGGGGCAGTGGGTCAGTCGGAACGAATGCTTTCTCGCATCCGGAGAACAGCGCATCCCGATAAGATGGGAACATGATAACAACTCCCGAAACCCCAGATGTAATTACTATTGAGCGCACAACGTGGGCCAAGCACATTGCCCGTCGCGCGGCACAAGAGGGCGACACAGCGGAATACGGCGACGGCTATGCTCTCGAACTAATTATGAGTGCCACAGCCATTGCGGGCGAGGAAGCAACCGATGGCGAATGCATTGAGGAAATTGAGGACATTATCCGCGTCTGGAGAATTAGAGAGAAAGCCCTGATGGACGGGTATGAGCGCGATGAGACTTTTTAGTTAGTCCGTAGTGCCAACAATGTAAATGCATGGATGGCTATTGCGAGCAAGAGCCGAATCATGATTCCCATTTCTGCCGTTTGCATTGCTTTGCGAACTTGGGTCCGAAAGTACAGAAATCCCACGGGTCCCAGCCAGCGGCATCGTAAAGAACTTTCGCAGCCACCAGGTTAATGAACGGGTCAAACAGCGGTTTCTGTGTGCAAATCCGCAATTCGGTGCATAACAGCGCCCATTTGTTGCGTGACATATCGTAGTTGAGTCCGTTGATTTGAGTTAACCCAGTATCGGAACGATTACCCCATGAGAATACTCCGGTTACCACGCAATTTTTGTCCACGCTGTCCCCGCCTTGTCTGTATGGACACCCGCCCGATTCGCGGAGAATGATATGCCCAAGTCTGGCGTGAGTCTCAAGTGGCCATCCGGCTTCCAGTGCCAGGGCGGGGAGCCAAGAGATGTCCCCGTGTCTGAATACAATGGGCTCGGATACCAACGTGGGGGGCGGTTTAACGGGGGTTACTGGGATAAGTGCCATCTCGACGCTGGGTGGGGTTTTGGGGGCCTCTAGGGCCCGCACAGGGAGTGCTAACCCCAAGAGAGTTAAAGGTAAAGCAATGGCTACGCGAGTGAATGTTCTCAATTGATGACTCCTGAAGTGGGTGGATAGGACAACAGGTTGTTAGTAGAGCCTGCCTATGACTTCGTTGTATCTATCTTATCAGAAGGTGGGCGCCGGATGCTACTTTTGGTTACCCGTGAGTAACTTGTGCGCTACTCAACAATCGGCGTGTTGCCCAAATCATCAATAAACGTATGGATGTCCACGAGCTTGATATTGACGTTGTAGATGCCCTTGACTTCTGAAACAATCTCAAAAGATAATGAGTTAAGAACCATTGTCGCAAGAGCTTGCATCACTCCAAGATAATCACTTAATTCTTTATCGCTTTGTTTTGATGCGCTCTCGTCGTCCATCGTGCAGTCAGCGAGGACTTCTTCTAAATGCTCAAGAATGATGTGTCTGGCTTCGGCTTTCTCAATGGGTGTCATTAGTTGCTTTCTTCCGGCGTGGGTGTTACTCTTACCTTAGCAAGAAACCCACGAGATAAGAAGGAGAGCAATTATGAATTTGTCACCCGTGACAATTATAGGCAACATCACCGCTGACCCCGAAATGGTATTTCTACCAAGCGGGACTGCAAAGCTATCGTTTTCGGTAGCTGTGAATTACGTCTGGTACGACGATAAGAATGAGAAGCAAGAAAAAGTTTCATTCATTAATGTCATCGCTTGGCGCTGGGTGGCGGAGAACTTCGCCCGCGTGGGAGAAAAAGGCATTGGCGTGATAGTCAGCGGCCGGTTAGAGCAACGCTCATACGAGGACAAAGAGGGCAACAAAAAAAGCGTGACAGAAGTTGTCGCCGAGGATATTGGCATCTTGAGTCGTTCAATTGAGTCACTAGAGCGTAAGAAGGCGAACCCAGATGGGGCGGCGCGTTCGGCAGCCAAAACGCCCAATCATCCGCAACGCCAACAGCAAGGTGCAAACATCCCAGAGGATGCAGAAGCGTTCTAAGTAGTTAATTGAGTCCTGAGAGGCTCAAACGAGGTTGTTGTCTCAGTCGTCGTGACGCTACGCCGGCTGGGACTACAATCATTAAATGACAACAGAGCATCGGCAAGCACCGCGCCGCCGAATTGAGTCTATTGAGCGCGCAGGTTCCTGGGGGAACGTAAAATATCGCCACTTATTAGAATGTGGCCATACCGAGTCACGACCCCGTGCTGCGACTGTACCGAAACTTGCGTGTGCGTGGTGTTTGCGCGTTGAGAAACAGCAAACTCAACTTTTGGCACTTGGTACCGGCGGGCGCGTGTCTGAAAATATCGATGAAGAAGTTGTCGAGCAACTTGAAACTCAGGCGAAAATAAAAGCTGAGATTTCTAAGCGTTTAGGGTTGACATCCGAGGCCGTTGATGTAACAATGAGTGAACTCTTAGGCCTGCGTGTCGCGACGGTGTTTCTGTCTCGCGATGATGTAGATAGGATGACGGGACAGTAGCGACGAGAGGACGAACGTGGGCGAATTGCACGAGTTTAACGCCAGGCCGGTATTCGATGTTGATACAAAATTTATGGATAAGGGGGCCTGTCGCGGAGAACCAATTGAGATGTTTTATCCGGGGAGTCATCGCACATCAATTGCGCACCGCACGGCAATACGCACGGCTAAGGGAATATGCAGCGTCTGTACTGTCGCCAAGGAGTGTTTAGATTATTCGGCCGAGTACGAACCATACGGAGTGTGGGGCGGGATGACCGATGATGAACGTAATGCGTACCGAATAAATAACAACATATTGCTTAAGAATCAAACTCGCGGGCTTATGCCAGATGCACGCGCCCGTTGGCGCAGGGCCGCTAAGGCGCGTAAAGAACTCTAGGGATGATACATATTGATGATGTTTTAGCCCGGCTAGATGGTGTTCGGGGGGGCGGCAACCAGTGGAGCGCACGTTGCCCGTGTCGAGCGGACGATAACAGCCCGTCGTTAGCGGTGGGGATACGGGACGACAAGATTGTTTTCCATTGTTTTCGGGGCGGTGGGGCCTGCACGGCAGAACAAATATGCGAAGTGATTAAGGTTGAGATGAAAGACTTGTTCCCGGATGAGGGCCAGACCCCGCCACCATCAATGAGGAAGTATGCAGCGATTGCACAGAACGAGGGAAGCAAACACCCCAATTTAACTGAGTCACGACTGACAGAAGTGGCTACATATGATTACGAGGACGCAGCCGGGAGATTGTTGTTCCAAAAGATTCGATACGTCGATGAAGACGGCCGAAAGACATTTCGTCAGCGCCGGCCCGATGGAAGCGGTGGCTGGGTGTATTCGCTCGGTGATACGCCTAAAGTTTTGTACAATTTACCGGCCGTAGCTGCGGCGGTGACGGCTGGAAAGTCAATATATGTTGTTGAGGGAGAAAAGGACGCTGATGAGCTGATTTCGCGTGGATTTGTAGCTACAACAATGTCTGGGGGAGCTGGTCAATGGCTTGATATTCACACAGAAACATTAGCCGGGGCCATTGTTGACGTAATAGTTGATAATGATGACGCAGGGAAGACGCACTCAATTAATGTATTCCACGCGCTCCAGGCCGCTGGGTGCGACGTAGCTGTCTGGATAAGCCCGGAAAAAAAGGACATTTCTGACCATTTAGCGGCCGGCCTGACGATGGAAGCGTTGATTCCCTTCCCGGTTGACGTTTCTGAACCGGCGCTGGTTACGCCGATTGCCCCGGTTGCCATAGTCCCGTTGGAGACTGATTTCTTCACCCGTGCGCTGGGCAAAATAACAGACGTGATGTCGAGAGAGGACCTGACCGAGCAGCAGAAGCTCGTGAAAATGCAGATTATTTCAAGTGCGACGGCGATGAGCGAACCGCTTGACGCTGGCCGTCTTGTTTCGTGGTGGGATTTTGTCCACGAATCAGAGAGAGACGAATACGACTGGATTATCCCTGGCCTATTAGAGCGCGGCGAGCGAGTTATTATTGTGGCGGCCGAGGGCGTAGGTAAGACGATGCTTATGCGCCAGATAGCTATTTGTGCTGGTGCTGGAGTTCACCCGTTCACATTTCAGCCCATTCGTCCCGTGCGCACGCTCACAGTAGACCTGGAGAACCCGGAGATGATTATCCGGCGTATGTCCAAGTCGATAGTCAAAGACGCGGCGAAAATGAAATACTCTGGCGAAAATCTAGCTAAGTTGTGGACAAAACCAGCTGGGCTTGACTTGCTGAAGGCCGCTGACCGGCTGCTGCTTGAGGAACAGATAGAAAAGACACAACCGGAGTTGATTTGTCTGGGACCACTTTATAAGGCGTACGTTGACCCCGGTGGCCGTACATCTGATGCCGTAGCTATAGAAATAGTCCGTTATCTTGATTACCTACGCGTTGTGTATAAGACGGCAATGTGGTTTGAGCATCACGCCCCGCTTGGTACAAGTAGTTCCACGCGTGAAATGAGGCCATTTGGTAGTTCTATTTGGTCCCGTTGGCCCGAGTTCGGCATTTCTCTCACCCCGGCAGCGGTGGGGGCCCCATTTACGTACGAAGTTAAACATTTTAGAGGCGCCCGCGACATCCGTAAGTGGCCAACGCTCATACGCCGGGCCGCGAACGGGGAACGCTTCGTCTTTACAGTGTTAGAATATTTAGAGACATGAGTAATAAGCCAATTAACAGAGAGTTCTTATCGGAACGGGACTATCGCATCTTCGCTATGAAAAAAGCCGGTGTCAGCGTCCGAGAGATAGCCCGCCGGTTTGAGATGACAACAATTGCTGTTAATAAAGCGGTGCAGCGACAGCTGTCAAAGATGAACCAGGAAATGGTACTCGACTACTCAAATGTCCTCCGATTAGAGCTTGAGCGGCTTGATGGCCTACAGTCGGCAATATGGCCAATGACGCAGAACCGGAAGCAAACAAAAGACGACGGCACGGAAATGGCCGTTGAACCAGACCTAAAGGCTATTCAGCAGGTATTGGCCATTATGGACAGGCGCACGAAGTTACTTGGTATGGACAATGTGAATGTCAATGTCCAAATGGAAGTGACAGAGCGTAAGGGGAACGTAATCAAGGCCACATTAGCCGGTCAAGAAGGCATGGCGAAACCATCTGACTCGTTTAGTCCAGAAGCTGATGCTAGGCGCTTGATAGAGCTGATGACCGCATCGGGAGTGCTGCCACCGGGCATGTTCCGGGAACTATTATCTGATTCAGATGACGTAATAGTTGACGCGGAGGTAGTAAGTGAAACCACTATGGGAGAAATCAATACCGGAAGCGATGGATGAAATGGCTAGTAGCATGGAGGCCAAGGATATGAATATCAAACCAGTTGCGCCGACGGAAGAGGGCGATAGTCCCGCTGATGTTCAGGTTTTGGTACGCGTGACAGCTGAGGAAAAAGAAATGTGGAAGAAGGCAGCGGCGTTACTTAATCTGACGATGTCGGCGTACATCCGAGAGCTGTGTTCCGCCCGCGCGCAAGAGTTACTTGTGTGTGGCCACCCGATAAATCAACGCAGATGGTACCCGTGGGCCGAGTTTTGCTTGAAGTGTAGTAAGCGACTAAGGGGTTAGTAGGGGCGCTTTTTGCCGTTACCCATGCCTGGCTTTGGTCGGGCTACGTCTGAACTCGCGCCGGGCATTGGTCGTCTGACACTACCTTTTTTCTTATCGCCACCGGTCTGACCGCCAAATAACTTCGCCATTAACTCATCGCGTGTCATTGCTTCACTTGGCTTCTTCCCGCCGCTCATGTCTCCGCTACGGCCACCGCGAAGTGCGTTGCGGCCGTTTCGCCCGTAGTTACTTTGGTCCTTCTTGCGAATGTCGCGTTGGCTGTCGCTCTTTTGCTTAGTCCCGCGTTGCTTGCCCGATTTGCGCTGCTTGTTACGTGTTGATGCTTCAAGTTCTTCTTCTGTTGGCTCGATGGCATCTTCGTCCTCTTCAATTTCATCGTCATCGACAACCTTGACTTTAACGCCAGTGCCCTCTTCCTCCTCTTCCTCTTCTTCCTCTTCTTCTGCGACTTCTGCACCCTCTTCTGCGGCTACTGGCAGCTCTTCCTCTTCGTCTTCTTCGTCACCCATGACGTCGCCTTTCAGCGCCTTGCCCATCAGCGCCTGAATCTGCTCAAGGGCCTTGAGTTCTTTTGCTGATTCGTCTTCGTACCATCCGGCTGCTGCATCCTGGATGTTAGGGTCGTTGCTGTTTACCATCATTTTGGTTTGTCCTTATCTTCGTCTACGGGACTTCCCGTAGTTTGGGTTTTCGCACCAGCAACGCTGGCCGCAAATTGTTTGGCGTACGCCTGGGCCATGCGGAACACTTGGGCCGGGTCTTTAAAATTCTTGGGAGTCATAGTTGTTATTTCTTTTCCGTGGCTGAGAACGCTTTTCTAGATGGTTATCTGTTATCCAATCATCATACTCGCTGGGAACCCCCAGATGGGTACGACAATACACTTCATACTCTCTCCACAATATTAGACCATCAACATCGTCTTTTCCAGCAGACATTGTTTATAGTGCCCCGGAAGAGTAAACGCGCTCTACGGTGTGTGTAATACCCCTAGATTTGCGTGATTCACGCTTGTACCCAGTCCCCGTGCTGACCATATTTTTAGTGTGCTGCGTGGGGGCTGTGGCGTAGAAGTTGCGTACTTTGTTTTCGGCCCATATTGGGGATGAACCACCCGTAGGGCCACAACAGCCGCGCTCTTCTAGCGACTTTGTACCCTTTTTGCTATCCGTGTCTGGTAGACGGCCCGTTGGAGACAATGTAATCTGGGTAACAGTCTGGTCATACCGACCAATTGGTGCTTGTTCCACGTTGGTTATGGTGTATCTTCCACCCACCAGATACTCATCTTCGTCTACTGGGGAGAATAGGTGCATTGGGAATGCGCGCCCAGATTCCAGAACGAAGATAACCCCGTTGGCCCCGCCATCAAGATTTAACCCGGTGTATTCTGATGCGGTGCTACGCCTACCACTAAAGGCCCCAATTGGGAAATTAATTGTGCCTTCGCTAAGTATTGCGGCTAGCTCTTCTTTGCTTAGCATCATCCCCCGGTAAAGTGGCTTCTCTGCATCGGGACTGACGGCAATAAGGTTTACGAGGGCATCAACTTCCCTTGATG
>Ga0105052_10006196_pt1 | contig 12256 bp, 12 predicted proteins | sample FRY03_FD_78094 | JGI IMG/M metagenome (GOLD analysis project Ga0105052, IMG submission 78094) | Freshwater microbial communities from Lake Fryxell liftoff mats and glacier meltwater in Antarctica - FRY-03 | ecosystem: Environmental > Aquatic > Freshwater > Ice > Glacier meltwater ... | reverse complement strand
CAACCCCATCATCAATCACTACCAGGTCTCCCTGCGCCATCCTGATCGTGACTACAGCCACGGACGCATCTGGAAGCTGAGCGCGAAAGGGCGGGATCCGGTGAAAGTTCCCGATCTCGCCGCAATGGGCGTCGATGATCTCGTCGGACAACTGCGCGCCCCCGAGCGCTGGCCGCGTGAGCAGGCGAGGCGGCTGCTGAGTGACCAGGCCGAGGTCGCGGCCGTCGTCGTGGCGCTGAAAAAGGGCATCGCGGAGTGGACCTCCGATGACCGCGTCGCCCTCGTCGAAGCCGCCGGGGTGCTCGAGTCTCTCGGCGTGGTCGATGCGAGTCTGCTCGATTCTCTCATGGCCTCGCCCGAGCCCCGTGTCCGGGCCATCGCGGCACGGATTATGGCGCGTAGTGCCGAGCCGATTCCCGACGCGGCAGACCGCCTCGCAAAACTGCTGACCGACCCGCATCCGCGTCCGCGTCTCGAGGCGGTGATCGCCTGCGCAAACCGGCCCATGGCGGATTCACTGAAGCTCGCCCTCACCACCCTCGATGCCGGACCCGATCGCTTTGTCGAATATTCGCTGAGCCAGGCGGTCTTTGCGCTCGAACCGCAATGGCTTCCCGCGCTGCAGAGCGGCGGGGGCGGTTTTGAAAAACCGGCTCATCTCGCTTTTGTCCTCGAGACCTACGGCGGCGAAGTCTCGGCCGATCTCGCACGGAAAGTCCTCGCCGGTGAACTTGCCCCGGCGGACCGCAGTCGTCTCCTAGCGGTGCTCGCCCGACTCGGAAATGCCGCCGACCTGGGGATGGTCTTTTCTCACGCCGTGACGACGGGGGATGGCGATCTCATCGCCGCTCTCGTCGATGCTGCCGGGACTCGCCGGATCGTTCCCACGACACCTTTTGAAAATGAGCTTCGCACGCTGTTAGGCTCTGAGTCGATCGATCTGCAACTCGCCGCCTTTCGCCTCGCGGGGCTCTGGAAAGCCAGTGCCCTGGTGACCGATGCCGAGCGTGTCACGCTAGATGGGAAGCAACCGGTTCCTCTCCGCGTTGCCGCAATGAGCGCTCTGGCAAGACTCGACGGGAAGGCGGCGACCGCTACGCTACTCCCGATGCTACTGGAAAAAAAGACGCCGATAGATCTCCGCCGTGCCGCCCTCGAGTCACTTGCCGCCGCCGACCTCACCGTGGCGGCCGCGACGGTCGCGGGCATGATCGCAGAACCCGGGAAAAAGGAGGATGCTTTTTTCCTGCTGCCCTCTCTTCTCGCCTCAACGGGAGGACCAACTGCCCTCGCTGCGGCGATGGGTTCGGGCACCGCCCCTGACTCAGCCACCGCCCAGGAGATCCTCAACGCGATGAATCGGCTCGGCCGCACTGATGCGAAACTGACCCCGCTCTTGAATCAGGCGATCGGTCGCCAGAGCGGTGCCCCCAACTACGATCCTGCACGTGTCGCCGCCGTCGTCACTGCGATTCGGGAAGGCAGGGGCGATGCAAAACGCGGTGCGGAAGTATACCGTCTCGCCCAGCTCGCCTGCGCTGCCTGCCACCGCGTCGGCGACGAGGGCGGCGTGATCGGTCCTTCCCTGAACGGCGTTGGAGCCGGAATGCCGCTCGATCAGATTGTCGAGTCGATTCTCTGGCCCGATCGCCAGATCAAGGAGGGCTTCCAGGCTGTCGCCTTCACGACGACGGCAGGGGCGGCGATCACCGGCTACATCGAGCGCGAGGGCGAGGACATCGTCTGGTATCGCGACACCGCGACACCCTGGATCAAGCCGCTCGCGAAGAAGGACATCGCCAGTCGCGAAGCGATCCCCACACTGATGCCGCCCCAACTGACGGCGAGCCTGACAAATGATCAATTCGTCGATCTCGTGGCGTATCTAGCTTCGTTGAAGGGGTGAGTGAAAAGGGCTCAATGCCCCATCTCTCGTATGCCGACGGACTGACCGGTCGCGGGATGGTGCATGCGCAGCTCCGAGGGGTTGACTTCCCAATTGAGAATGGCGAGGTGGTCCCCGTAGTAAAAGCGAATGTTGGTCGAGTCAGTCGCTGCCCGCGTCTCAAGACCGAAGGGCGGCTTGAACTCCCGGCGGGACTGCATCCTGACGGAGTCGTCCGCACTTGCATCGATCACGACCTCGCTCGAGCAGATCGAGCGGCACTGCAGGGACTGATCAATCTGAAGATCACCAGTGCGGCGTGATATCACTGGCTACCCCGCCCCCGGGACCGAATCGTTCGCCCGGTCAGTAGACTGATCGCAGTGCGACTTACGAATCCTTGCGCTTCAACTGCGGGAAGAGGACGACATCGCGAATCGATTCGGCACCGGTCAGCATCATGATGAGGCGATCAATCCCGATCCCGATCCCGCCGGCGGGTGGCATGCCGTACTCGAGGGCGAGGAGGAAGTCTTCGTCGATCTTCTGGATCTCTTCTCCGGCCTGCTCTTCGAGACGGCGGCGCTGGACGTCGGGATCGTTCAACTCGGAGTAGCCGGGTGAGATCTCGGCGCCGTTGATGATGAGCTCGTAGACGTCGACGATGGAGTCATCCTGCGCATTCTGCTTGGCGAGGGGGACGAGTTCTTTGGAAACGTGGGTGACGAAGACGGGATTGATCGTCTTTTCCTCGACGAGTTTTTCAAAAACCTGCTGGGAGATCTCGTAGTCCTCCATGTCGGCGGAGATCTCGACCCCGAGTTCGCGGCAGCGGGCACGGCGGAGGTCGGTGGTGAGATCCCACCAGTCCGCGCCGGCGGCCCCGGCGATGAGATCGCGGTAGGGCGCACGCCTCCACGGGCGGGAGAGGTCGATTGTCTTCGTGACATTGCCATCGACATCGCGGTGCTCGATCTGGAGACCGCCGCAGTATTTTTCGGCGAGGTGGCAAATGAGGTCCTCGACGAGGTCGGCCATCTGCTCGAAGTCGGCGTAGGCCCAGTAGGCCTCGAGCATCGTGAACTCGGGATTGTGACGCCGACTGATGCCCTCGTTGCGGAAGCTGCGGTTGAGCTCGAAGACTTTCTCAAACCCGCCCACGAGGAGCCGCTTCAGGTAGAGCTCGGGCGCGATGCGGAGAAACATGTCCATGCCGAGCGCGTTGTGGTGCGTCTCGAAGGGCTGGGCGGCGGCCCCGCCGGGGACATCCTGCAGCATCGGGGTCTCGACTTCGAAGAAATCGCGCTCCTGCAGATAGCGGCGGATCTCGGCGACCATGAGACAGCGCTTTTTGAAAATCTCGCGCGACCTCTCGTTGGCGATGAGATCGAGGTAGCGCTGACGATACTTGATCTGGGGATCGACGATGCCGTGCCACTTCGAGGGCATGGGGCGGAGGGATTTGGCCAGAATCGTGATCTCCAGTGCCTTGACCGAGGGTTCGCCCACCTGCGTGGTGAAGGTCTCGCCCGCGACGCCGATCCAGTCGCCGATGTCGAGCTGCTTGTAGGCGGCCCACTGCTCGTCGCCGATCTGCTTCTGATTCACGAAGATCTGGATGCGCCCGTTGATGTCCGAGATGTCGAGGAAGTTGCTTTTCCCCATGTCGCGCAGCGCGGTGATGCGCCCGGCGATCCGGACGGCCTGACCCTCGGTGAAATTCGCTCGGAGCGGTCCGGGGGAGTGGGTCGTCGCGTATCCTTTGCCAAAGGGATCGATGCCGAGGCCGCGGAGATTTTCCATCTTCTCACGGCGGACTTTGAGCAGGGCTCCGAGGTCTTCTGCCGGTGGCACTTCTGTTTCGTCTGACATAGGATAAGGTTCTGGAAAAATGGATTGAGGCGAACGGAAGGATGATCGACCCCGTAAAAAAATCAACCGAAGTTCCCCGCGCCGCGGCGGGGGCGCTTCCGTGCGCCAGCCTGGAGGTGGCGCCCGATCTCATCCTCGATGGACGGCTCGCCCTCTTTCACCGCAGGCAGCGCTGGCTCGCGGTCGCCGATCTGCATTTCGGCTACGAGATGAGCCGTCGCCGCGCCGGCGGGCTCTGGCCGATGTGGGGGATGGAGACGGTCGAGGAGAGGCTGCGTTCGCTCGTCCTCAGCTACGCACCGTACACTCTCATTCTCGTCGGCGATATCGTCGATAGCTCGGCCGCGCCGGACGAGGCGATCGCGTGGCTGCGCAGTCTCGCGGATCTAGGCGCGGAACTCGTCCTCATCGAGGGCAATCACGACCGCGGCGTGATTCGTCGGCACTTCGATTTTATCCCGTCGCATCGGGAGGACGGCTTCTTTTTCCATCACGGGCACCTCGCCTGCAAGCCGGGCGAAATCGGGGCGGGGGAATCGCTCGTGGAAATCACCGGACATCGTCATCCTTCGTTCCGCTTTCGGGACGGGGCGGGCACGGCCCTGACGCTGCCGTCCTTTGTGGTGGAGACGCGGCCCGATTCCCCGATGACCCATGCCGTGCTGCCCGCTTTTTCGCCCTGGGCCGGCGGAGGCACCTACCAGCCCGTCGGCGAAGTCCGGCAATGGGCATGCAGCCGCCAGCGGGTTTTTGAGGTGGTGTGAGGAATCAAAGGGACAGACAAATTATCAAAAGTCCCAATTTCCGAAGTCCAGACAGATCCGTTTCTCCGTCATCCGGCGTGGGGGAATCAGACGGCATCGCCTGCCACTCTATCATTGTGCGTCCGCGCCTTATCCATCGTCCTCTCCTCAAGATCCGATCCGTTCCCGCGATGAGGTTGAACCACGAATGAAACGAATGGGACGAATCCGGTTCTCCGCCCATACCCGGGTAGGGCGAGGCGTCCCAGCCGAGCCGCGATCGGTGCATGAGATGCGCCGGCCCAATCGGCTCGCCGGGACCGTTCGCCCTACCGTCTTTTTCCAGGGTGCTCGCTATTTTGTGTGAAAACGGGAGCAAAAGGACGTTGAGGAAGGCGCGATTGCGCGTTTCTTGGCGCATGGATCAGAGGCAACTTTTTGCTCGAGCCCTTCCTGTGCCTCACCCTTGGACGGTGACTTCCAGCTCTCTTGAAGGCCAATCTAAAAAGATCACCCTCGTCGCTGACCTCAAGGAGCGATCCAAGCGGCTTTCCTGTCCATGTTGCGGGGAGCAAAGCCGCATCCACGACCGCCGAAAGCGGCGCTGGCGTCATCTCAATTTCGGGCAGTATGAAACCGAAATTGTCGCCCCGGTTCCGCGAACCAATTGCACCAAGTGCGGGGTGCATCAGGTGGACGTTCCCTGGGCGCGTCCCGGTAGCGGCTTCACCCTTCTCTTTGAAGCTGGGGCGCTGCTGCTCGTCGATGAGATGAGCGTCAACGCGGCGGCGAAAATCCTTGGCATTCAGGACACCCGCCTCGGGCGCTTGCTGCGCCGTTACGCGGACAAGACCCATAGCGAGGCGGACGGGAGCTAGATCTACGGTGTCGGGCAACGGGGTCGCGGGGTCAGACCCGAATGGCGCGGAAATAAGCGGAATCGGTTCGCGTTCGCCGCCGCCAAATCGTTCGCGACCGGATTGTTCCGGTAGGGACGCACCGCCGGGGCGTCCGTGTTTGGTGGACTCATGGCTTCGGCGGACAGTTCGCGAGGCGTCCCCGCCGAGCCGCGATCGGTGCATGAGATGCGTCGGCCCAATCGGCTCACCGGGACGGTTCGCCCTACCGTCACTTTTCCATTCGCCACTAAATCCCGGTTCGTAAAATTCGTTCCATTCGTGATTCCCTTTGCTGTCTGGTCACGCGCAACGGGCTCAGGGAACCACCTCCAACTCTAACATCTCCCAACACACCTCGCCCACTCCAACGATTCCTTCTCCCTGCAACAGCCCCTCAGTGGTCGGAGTCTCCTTTTGTGGGGGTTATGGATGTTGGAAGGTGTTTGACGGCCGCAGCCAATAGTCACGCGAAAGGGCAATCCGGCCTCACAGAGGCCAGCGACAAGGAGCCGGAATCGTCCTCTCCTCAAGAGCCGGTCCATTCCGGCAATGAGGTTGAACCACGAATAGAACGAATGGGACGAATCCAATCCTCCGGCCATCCCCGGGTAGGGCAGGGCGTCCCTGCCGAGCCGCTTTCGTTGCTTGAGATACGTCGGCTCAATCGGCTCAATCGGCTCAATCGGCTCGCCGGGACGGTTCGCCCTACCGTCTTTTCCATTCTCCACTAAATCCCGATTCGTAAAATTCGTTCCATTCGTGGGTCCCTGCGGCTGCCTGTGACCCTCAGTGGTCGGAGTCTCCTTTTGTGGGGTTTATGGATGATGGAAGGTGTTTGACCACAGCCGAACGGCACGCAAGAGGCCGGCGGGAATGGCGCCGAGTCGGCGAGCGGTCAGAACGATTCCCCGATTGCGCCGGAGACTTCGCCCGACGAGACGAGGTATCATCCCGGATCCCGCCCTGCTGACTTTGCTTTCATGAAAAAAACTCTCCTCCTCGCCCTCGCGCTTTTCACCCTCCCGGCAGCGGGGGGGCCGACCGTGATCTACGTCTCGGAGAGCGGGGACAATCGCATCGCTCTTTTCACCCTCAACGAGGCGAACGGCGACCTGACCCGGACGGGTGCCTTAATTCGCAGGGACAGGTTGTTTATTCGGCTGCAAATTACTTAATTCCCATATTTTTCAGCTTTGGAAGATTAAATTGAAAATACTGGACCTGATTATTAACCTGTCCCTTCGAATTTGGTGTGCATTTCAGAGAATCGTTATCATCACCGAATGAAACGTTCAACCGCTCGAATCACGTCGGCGGTCGTGATTTCATGGAGACATCGGGGCAGTTGCGACGATTTTACGGGGTCCAGACACAGGCTCTGATCCGACGGAGTTCCATCACCGAGAGGATAAACACGGGATTTCCAGCATCCGCCGTCACTACAGCATGGCAGCGTCCCTACCGAATGAAGATACTGATGATGTGGATACGCTTCCCAGTGGGGCGGCTCACGTCCGCCGGCGATCACCACTGCGGGTCTGTTGCGGATATTCCGATCCGGGCGAATCGGCACAGCCGCTGCGAGATGCATCAGAAGAGTCACGGGGCAGATCACTCCGGAACTGTGGTAAACGAGGCGGATTAGCTGGCGCAGGTCGGTCTTACCCCGGAGATCGAGCACATGATTCAGCGGCGGATGGTGGTGCCCTCCCTCCCCGATTTGGACAAACCGCATCCTATTCTTAAAATGATCCACCACTCCCTGCATTCGGGACGGACACCACCACTTGGCCGTAAAGTCCTTCTTGCCTCCACTCACCACGATCCAAAACGGTTCATCGACCCCGACAGCCTCCGATGCCTGGCTCATCCACCCGCGCTCTTCATCTGACAGGTGGATGTCTCCGCGAAAGACGGAGGGGTGAACGTGGGGCAATGACAGTCTTTCGGCAAGAAACGCACCGTATGCGTGGAGAAAGTGCCACGGTTGCTGATTGCTCAGATGAATCAGTGGGTACTCACAAACGATGGATTCGGCCTCTGCGTCGGGATCTTCGAGACGTGTCAAATACGGACTATTCTCCCACAAATGAGGACACGGCGTCCGCACATCGGTCGTGAATTGGCCGGGGTAATGCAAATGGAGATCCCGGACCGCTGCCGTGAGCATCACCACATCGCCTGGAGACTGGCGGTTGTGGAGGATTAATTTTTTCGGCATCTCAATTTCATTCGATCTTTGGTTCACTGGCGACTCTTGACTATTTCGGTCGGCGAAGGTGGCCGACACGTTCGAGAAGTCTTGCCTCCACCAACCGACGATGCTCGGTGACATCGATTTGATGAGCTTCTGGTTCCCACGAGAAGTTCGCCTGAACCGGATACCTTCGGAATTGTTCGGGAAACGCAGACAAGCGGCCCGAGCACACAATACCATCGTTGATGAACACCACCGGGCGACCCATGCCGATCGCGGGCATCGCAGCGTGAAGTTTTGAGGTCACGATCAATCGGCTGCGAGAGAGCAGGTTCCAACGTCGCAGACACATTTCTGAACGTTCGGCAAACGTCGTATTTCGCGGAATTTTCATATTTGAAGAATAGCGAATGATCCGCCGTTCCGGTAGCGGCGGAAGCGTCCGCGGATTGAAATCGATCAACAGGATATCAATGTCTTGTTGCACACCATCCGGTTCGCACAAGATCGTTGGACACCCCGCGAAATACGCGTCCACGTTGTGTTCACGGCATTCCTTGAGCGCCTGATGGTCGCGGCAGCCAACCGGGCCAAAACGCCTGAGTTGTTCGAGCTTCTCCGGATTGTCATGATTGACATTGGCCATGTGAATCGCGAGGAAGATCGGATGAATCTCCACGCCTTGATTCATCCGCAGCGGCAGCGCACCTTCTCCAATAAAGCCATTGATCAAGAGTTGAATGGATTTCGGCATGGCTTCACCAACCAACGACTGTTTGTCACGATCGAAAAAGCGAATCTCGTTCTCTTCGTATCCCAGCCATCGACGCAGGACGAGCGATTGCATGTCATCGCCGATATTGTCGCTTGAATACGAATACAGGGCAATCGGACGCTCTTGAGTGTTCCTGAACTCTCCTGCTGGAACGCAAGACCGTCGTGATTCACTGAACGAAAGAACCGGTGCCATCTTGACACCCAATATTTGCAACGCCTGCTCCACGATCGTTTCGGGAGAAGCCCTGTCCTCTGCAACCTCTACACAATCGAACTCAGAGAGGAGCAATCGTGGAGCGCTTTCAGCCAGTGCATGCGGGAGAATGTGTAAGTGCCCCGCCCGAGGTAAAGAAAAAGCGAAAGGATGATGGCGCTGCCAAACGAAGAGAACCGGCAAGGTGGGAACCATCCGCGCCAAATGGGCGGGTCCGCTGTCGATTCCGATCAAGAGATCAGCGTGGCTAAAAAGAACGATCAGCTCCGCCAGCGATAACTTCTTGCCAAAACATTCCTCCATCATCGCGACGCGCGGATGATCGGGCGCCCGAATTCTCCGGTCCCAATCGAGCATCAAAACGGTCCCGCCAGAGTAGGTAGCGAAATCTGCGCAAACCCGACGGATCTCTTCGTCATTCAAGTCCTTGGCATGTTTCAAATTGTTCCCTTTCGGATGAAACAAGAGAAGCGGGCGGGCAACCTTCTCAAGGCGGCAAAGAATTGGCTCCGCTTCCTCGGGAACCACAAAGCGCATCGCATCGAGAACGATCGCTGAGAGCTCCGTCCAGACCTCCCACGAAGCAGGACCGATATCCGGAAGCGGCGTGAGCGACAGATTCGCCATCACCTTGTTGGCGGAAAATCCATTCTCTTTGGAAACGGCTATTACGCTCGTCCCGTGAATCCACGGAGCCGCTGGAAAATCCTCCGACTTCGAGACAAAACTCACATTCTCACAAGCCCGGTAGATGGCGGCCTTGTTCCGATCAGCAGCCACGGTGAACTCAAAACCTTGACTCCGATACAGTGAAAGAAGGTGAGCCATGTAGACATGATCCCCGAGTCCGTGCGGGAAGCGAATCTGGGTGTGCTGGCGGTCCATCTCTAATCGTATTGCTGACTTCCGTTGCGTCCGATATTCGCAGAACAAGCGTCCAAAGCTCGTTATGCGACATTCCAACTTGAACTGAATCCTACGGCTGAATCCTACGGCTTCACCTCTGAACTGGAGAGATCAGCACCTTAAAAACGTCTATGCGCCTATATGGGCCCTGCATCAGCGTTTCAAGTGTTTCTTCCAAAGTCCTCCCCTCGGAAATTGATGTAACCCCAAACGTGCGTATTGCAATAATTGTTTCCTGTTGAGGTGGCAGGTCCGGCTCACTCGGGTAAAGCCAGGCCACGGCACCCAGATCTTCTGTGTCCGCACCCAGTCTCGAAGTTCTGTAACGGGAGTTAACCTTTCCGAAAACACCAAACAATCGGTCGGTTTCACCGGGGAGGCGAAAGAGAATCTCACAATTTCCATTCGCGACGCCAATTTGTGTGTGATCATGGATGTTTTTGGATCCATCACTGTCTAGGCTCTCGACCCAATACGCAAGAATTCCACCCGTCTTTGCGTCGCCGATGCGATCAATTTTCAGCTTGATAAGATTGAGACGGAGTGCTGTTGCTATATCTTTCGCGGTCACATCGAATATCTGTGAGGACGGTTCTTGGGAAATTCCAGAAACAATCGGTGCGAACGAGACAAGGGGCGGCAATACAAAAATACAACCCGCCCGGAACGTCTGTATGATTCTCGGAACTAATCTCAACTGTTTCATAATTCGTAACCGCGTTTACCAATCTCTTTAGTAGTCTATATGCCTACTTTACACCAGATTCTGATCCACTATCGCCTTCAATAATCTTCCAACCGTATTCAGTTGCCATTGAACGAATATACTCCTTTCTGGAAAAATCACTGACACTCGTCCGATGACCACGTCTAGACTCAGGTGGACAAGATACGGACGCCTCTAGAATCTCAATCTCTATGCGATCCCCAACTCTAATCTCCAACTTCGGCCAATCAACGCATTCACTTGTTGTGCTATCAATTCCACCGAACGCCACATGGTATTCATCCGTCACGTCCTCGCGGTCACCGTTGACAATGCTATGGTTCATGAAATTTAGAATACAACTCAAGACACCACAATTCCCGCTCAGGGAAACAGTCTGCCGGTGAGTGCCATTCACTGAAACGCTAATAGACGACATGATATTTTATTCAGTGCCAGAAATCATCGCGGTAAAAAGGTAAAGTTATGAGAGTGTGTAGGATTACTTAATTAATTCGAAAGGAACCTTGCTGTTGTTGATAATTTCTACTTAACAATCATACGGCCAAATGTATCCATCGTTCCTGCACGAGTGGAAACAATCCTGACGTGAGCGCTGGTATGTATCTCTCCGCCCAAAATCATTGCAAGCAAGATACCTCGCGAGGCAATACGCTTCCCCACTACAATCTGGTTCGAACGCGCATACGCAAACTGCGAGGCCCAGCGTGGCCGCTGCGGCATATAGCGCGGCCAAATACAATGCTGCCCCAACTCCAATTGGGATCGCAATCACGAACAGTCCGAGATGGTCCACTGAGTTCACCGAAGCATTCATCACGAACGCATACAAATTTGCGCCCCCATTCTCACCGATCGGGTCGCGGCTCAACCACCGCCCAATCTCCGGCGAGTAGTAACGGTACCCATAATCATACCAGCCCGTCTCAACATCAAGAAACTGCCCGTGAAATCCGAAGTCCCATTCATACGAACTGCTCTCCCGCTCCACCCAATCTGGAGCCATCACCGAACGTATTCCGAAGGCCGTCCATGCGTAACGCTCCTTCACCTCCCCCGCCACATCGACCACAACCACGGGGTTAAAGTAGTCCATCAGGCAATAGAGCCGCTCATTGAGCGCTCCGTTTCCATCCGCATCCCGATCACGGAACACGAGTTCGTCGCGATGCCCCGGTCTTGCCCCCCAGACATACTGAGCCACGACCTGAGTCGGTTCAGCGGCTGCCGCGATGCGTTGGTAAAGAGACATTTCGATCGGTCCTTCTCGTTTTAGTTTCGTGTCGTTCGTCAGAGAGCTTTAAAGACCGGAGTTCTGTTTGCTATTCAAATTTTGCGATCCGTTCCCGCAACAAGCTTCACACCCGCTCCTCCACAGGCCTCCAAAGATCGTTGTAGTAACTATGAATCGGTGTCGCTCCACCGACCGAACGAACAATGCGCCGGGAGCGCCCGTCGTAGGCATACTCGGCCACGACATCAATCACATCGGCGTATTCCCGATAGACCATCGTCAACCGTCCCCAACCGTCCCCAACCGTCCCAACTCATCTGGAAGTAATCGGTCCACGATCCATTTGCCCCGGGGCGCGTCTTGAGGGCTTGCCCGCCACGGTCGTAAAGTAATCCCGAGTTCGTGCCGTCGATCTGCACGAGTTGATTGTCGCGATTGTGGACGCGGCTCTGATCAAGGACTTCAGCTCCGTCCTCTCGCGTGGTGTATCGCTCCCAGTTCCCCACCGGGACCTGGGCTAAGGACTTTTCCACCGCCGGAATTGCCCCGATTCCGGGGATTCCACTGCCGTTGGTTTTCAGATCACCGAAACCATTATAGTGCGAATTCCCTGCAGACCGTTGAAGGTCTATGAACGAAACTCCAGCATTTTTGATGACATGTCGCCCGCCTCGCTTTCCGGGTAGTGTAAATCTTTGTCTGTAAGAGCCGCGCAACCGGAGTCTGCCGTTCAGGCCGACGATGGAGCGTAGCGGAATCGTCGGCCTGAACGGCGTCGCGCCTCCCACCCGGGGGTTGCAGT
>Ga0105052_10006194_pt1 | contig 12257 bp, 5 predicted proteins | sample FRY03_FD_78094 | JGI IMG/M metagenome (GOLD analysis project Ga0105052, IMG submission 78094) | Freshwater microbial communities from Lake Fryxell liftoff mats and glacier meltwater in Antarctica - FRY-03 | ecosystem: Environmental > Aquatic > Freshwater > Ice > Glacier meltwater ... | reverse complement strand
ATCGACCGGAATATCCCTTCCCAAGTTGCGTCCCCGCAGAGCTTGAGTCGGTTTTTCCCGGCACTGACGAGAGTACCACGTTTCAACGTCTGCTGCCAAATCATTGGACGCAGGAGCGGATGCATTCAAAAATCCACCGCCCTGTTCCGAGGTCGAAAGACCGAAATCGAACCTCACCCTTGCCACTAAAATCCAAGAAGAACCCATTTTTTCATGACGAAAGCCCTTTAGGCATTGTATCTGCAGTGACCTTCGGAAGCGGCCATCATCGGTGACGGTCGCGATGTTTCAAAGTTTCTCGATTGGAGTTCACTCGCAATGCAACCTCTCTACTTGATGGCAGCCGCCATGGTCTTGTCTAGCGCTGGCTCGTTCTCAGCACCACTACGGGCCGATGACACGCACAAAGATCACTTCATGAAGTGTGCCAAGGTGTGTGCGGATTGCAAACTGGAATGTGACTCATGTTTTAAACATTGCCTCACCCTGGTCTCCGAGGGTAAAAAGGAACACGCGAAGACGGCACAATTCTGTTCCGATTGTGCGGAGTGCTGTAGTGCTTGTGCAACGCTTTGCGCCCGACAAAGTCCACTTGCTCGCCCAATGCTTGAATGCTACGCTAAATGCTGCGACGACTGCGCTAAAGAGTGTGAGAAATTTCTGGACGACAAACACATGGCGGAGTGTGCGAAGACCTGTAGAGACTGCGCGAAAGAATGTCGTGAGTTGATAAAGCAACTTGCTAGTTGATTTTCATAGACCCCTAGTTCACTCGCATGCCGGCTTGGTTGAAAGGCATTGTCTTCCAATCTTGCCAGCTTTGCGTTTGGTAGGGGTCTTTCCAAGTTGGACGGTGTCGTATTGCGTAGGAATCCTTCAACGGCAACTCATTTTCCAGAGACTCGTGCAAAGCTATGCAATGACGTTAAAGGATCGCAATCCTGAGCAAGACTGTCTTAAAGCCAGTCTGATGAAAAAACTTTCTTTTTGAAAGATCCGGACGGCAGTACGCCATTTGGGTCGCAATCCCAGATGGAGTTTTTGTCTACAGCTTGTAAACTGGATCTTTTAACCTGATGCTCGAACTACCACGTCGATTCATTGCAAAGGCATTTGCTTGGGGAAACCTGGGACCCGATGCAGGATTGCGTTTTGCCGTTCCCCTTGTCGGCGTCATTGCCGCTTGCCTAGTAACACTTGGCGGGGTGCGATTTCTCGACGGATATCTGCATCCACCCAGCAGTCAATTCAATACTGCGGCGATGCAGACGGTCCATGCCATTGGACGTTCACTTGCCGATGAAACCGTGCGAGTAACCGCGTCGGCGGTCAAACGTGGCAGAAAACTGGCAGCAGCGCCAAAGACCATCGAAGCGATGAAGGAAGGGAAACCAGATCGCTTGGTGGAACTTTGCAATGAGGCGATCCGGAACGCAACGGAAATTGATGCTGTCGCGCTATTCAACAATGCTGGCGAAATCATCGCGATCAATTCCGTCTATGCCGATGGTAGCGCGATTCCGGACGATCGGATCCAGCGAATCATGTCGATTGACTTCAGTGGTCGGGACATCATCGCGAGTTGTATTAAAAATCAGTCTCGTGAGGAGGTTCTCAAATTCCACACGAACGGTGAAATCACGGCGGCGTTTTTTGAATCCAGCGGATTGTCAGTTGCGCATTCCGTCCCGGTTTTCGAAAGCAGTGGCATCCAGGTCGGCGTCGTCAGCACACGGTTGAGGTTTGAACGGATCAGTTCATTGATCGAGCAACGTCAGATCGCCGGTGGCTTGGGGACCGTGTATTTCGTTACCGATTCGGGTGGGTTTTTTATCGAATCATCGAATCTCGGGGGTGCTCCGCCGGTGCCAAAGGAATCGCTTGCTTCGGTGGTGGCGCCGCTTGCCAGTGACAATGCGGCTGAAGTCTTTGTCGAGCGAGAGAACCAATGCCATGCCCTGTTCCGAATGACCGCCTTTGAAACGCTTCAAGGCGGCGGGATCCAAGCGATGATCACGGTGCCCGCTTCGTGGTTACACCGTGAGGCGAAACTCGCCGATTTATTAGAGACCGGATCAACGCTTGCGCTCGGGATTATCCTGTTGACGTTAACATTTGCCTTGAGAATGTTGCTCACGACGAGAAGACAGTTTGAAGTTTGCAAGCGATTGGCGATCATCGTTCAACAAACCAGCAATGCTGTGCTGGTTGCCGATACGGAAGGTCGGATTACTTGGATCAATGATGGTTTCACGCGCATCACCGGTTACTCGCCAACAGACGTTTTGGGCCATCCATCGGCCAGCGTATTAACGTGCGAACAGACCGACCCCGACAACGCGCAGCGGCTTCGAGCGGCGATAGAAGGCTCCGCGGGATTTCAAGGTGAACTGCTAAATCGTCACAAAAATGGACGAGAGTATTGGATCGAGATAAGTATTCAACCACTACGAAATGATGCGGGTTTAATGACCGGGTTTATGGTGATCGAAAGCGACATCACCGAACGTGTGCAATCACGAGAGCGACTAAAGACTACATCCAAAGAGTTGATTGCACTTCGGGAAGCTCTGGAATCACACACGCTTTTGTCGATCACCGATCAGCGAGGTCGAATCATCGATGTGAACGAAGGTCTCTGCAGAATCAGCGGTTTTTCCCGCGAGGAGCTAATTGGCAACGACCATCGCATGCTTAATTCGGGGCATCATCCCAAATCGTTCTGGGCTGATGTGTGGAAAACGATCACTTCCGGCCAGGCTTGGAGTGGCGAGGTTTGCGATCGCGCAAAGGATGGGTCTCTCTACTGGGTTTATTCCACCTACATTCCGCAGTTTGATGCCAGCGGGGAGATGTGCCGGTATATTTCATTTCGATTCGACATCACCGAGAAGAAGCGGCTTGAGGCGGAAACACGAGAACAAGCCATTGACCTCGCAGCGATCTTTGAAGCGGTCCCTGGAGTGATCTACCGTTGTCAACTGGATAGTGCCTGGACAATGGATTGGATCTCCGAAGGGATACAGGAGCTGTCTGGCTGTCCCGTCTCCGATTTCGTTGGCAACGCCGAACGAACGTTTGCAAGTGTTATCCATGATGAAGATCGCGAACGTGTGGAAGCTACCATCCGAGATGCCGTTTCAAATAACGAACAGTACAACGTCCGATATCGTTTAAAACACAAAGACGCAACGGTGCGTTGGGTTGAAGAACGCGGTGCGGCTGTCGGCTTTAATGATTTCAAGCCGACCTCTCTGATTGGGTTCATCGTTGATGTGAACGAGCGAGAGAAATTAGAAGCGGAATTGCGTACGCAAAAACGCATCCTGGAGTCGGTCTTTGAGTCACCAAGTACGGGATACTGGGACTGGAAGATCAACGAGGGCTCCGAATTCTACAGCCCAAGTTGGCTTCGGATGATCGGTTATGAGCCTGGCGAATTGCCCGAGACGCCTGAAACTTGGAAAAGCCTCATTCATCCCGAAGACCTGCCAAACGTCTATCTGCGATTCAAAGAGCATGCCGATTCACAAGGACAACTGCCGTTTTATTGTAAAGTTAGATATCGACATAAGAATGGAAGTACCGTCTGGGTGCTTTGCATTGGGCAAATCGTGGAGTGGTCAGAATCAGGTGAACCGTTGAGGATGGCGGGTTGTCACATCGATATCACGCGGGGCCAGGAGGCAGAAGAGCGCCTATCGCTGGCGATGAAATCTTCTAACCTTGGATTATGGGATTGGAACGTTGAGTCAGGTGTGACCTATTTCAGTGACAACTACTTCACGATGCTCGGATTTCAACCCGGCGAGTTGCCATCCACCGTCGATACTTGGAAAACGTTGTGTCATCCCGAAGATGCGGACATGGCCACGGAGCAACTGAAGCGGCACTTCGCGGGTCATTCAGCGGTGTATTGTTGTGAACATCGCCTTCGCACCAAAGGTGGTGAATGGCTCTGGATTCGTGCTGTCGGTGAAGTGGTCGAACGTGGAGCAGACGGTTCGCCAAAACGAATGGTTGGCGTTCATATCGACATTCAACAACTTCGCGAAACCGTTACGAAGGCGGAGGCCGCCAGCCAGGCCAAGAGTGAATTTCTTGCTAACATGAGTCATGAAATCCGTACGCCCATGACCGCGATCCTTGGCTATGCCGATTTGCTGGATAACGAGGAAAGTCTAGCGACGGATCATGCACAGCCCGCTGACGCGATACGGACCATCCGAAGCAATGCAAACCATTTGTTGACCATCATCAACGACATCCTCGATATGTCGAAGATCGAGGCGGGGCAGATGACGGTCGAGTTGATTGAAACGAACCCTACACAGCTTGTTGCCGAAGTCGCGTCCTTGATCCAACCACGCGCCAATGGAAAAGGTGTGCAGGTTCGTGTTTACTACGATTCACCAATCCCCGCGCACATTCAATCCGATCCGACAAGGCTAAGGCAGATTCTGCTCAACCTCACGGGGAATGCCATAAAGTTTACCGAAATCGGTGGCGTTACCATCCACGTCGATTGTGATGTCGAAGCAGAACAGATTCGTTTTCGCGTGGTTGACACCGGCATCGGGATGACGCCCGAGCAGCGTGACGCGATCGCTCAATTCGAAGCGTTCTCCCAAGCCGATACGAGCACGACGCGTAAGTTTGGTGGTACCGGGCTTGGATTGCGGATTTCTCGTTCGCTGGCAATGTTGCTTGGTGGCGGGCTACAGATCGAGTCTGAATCAGGCGTCGGCAGCACTTTTACCGCGATCGTACGTACAGGAAAATTAGACGATGTTGAAATGCTTGCACCCAACAGCATTCCCACTTTTAGCGAATCACAGCAGGCGGCGCGACCTGCTGAGAAAAAAGAATTGCAGAACAACCTGCCGCTTGCAGGATTGCGAATCCTGTTTGCCGAGGACGGGCCCGACAATCAACGTCTGATTTCGTTCCACCTGAAAAAAGCAGGGGCGGAGGTGGTGGTTGCGGAGAATGGTCAAGTTGCCGTCGAGACGATTCAGCGAGCTGACGCCGCATCGATGCCTGACCTCGTGCTGATGGACATGCAGATGCCGATACTTGACGGTTACGGGGCAACCCGCAAGATCCGCCAGGATGGTTACTCGTTACCGATCATCGCTTTGACCGCTCACGCGATGGCGGGCAACCGCGAAAAATGTCGTGATGCAGGTTGCGATGATTACCTCACCAAACCGATCGACAAAGCAACGCTCGTCGAAATGTGTGCCAAGTACGGGCGAGCGAATTCCAACGTGTCTATCGATCTGGACGTCTCGCCGAATCCAACTGCATTCCCCTTCGTGACCAGTCCCTCTATCCCCCAAGCCACGAACGTTTCCCTTGAATAGCCGATTGGGGCCAGCACCAAACTCGGGGCTTCTTGACTGAGGTGACAGTAATTTCCGCAGACGGCTCGATCTCCTTAGGCGGCTCGATTCCGCAGGCGACCCGATCGCGTGAGACCGTGGGAGCCCCGCGATCGCCTCCAAAGTTTTTTGGCGTTTGGTGGGAAGGCCGTGAAGGATTTTCGCTTTCGAGGTATCCAACGGCTAGTTAAAACCATTGGTTAATTGACGGAAGGGAATGTTTGATGCCCACTTCAGGCTATTTAGGTCTTTTCGCCACAGGTGTGGTCGCTGTGATCATTTTCGTTGTCGGTTGCGGCGTCAGTTCCGAGGATTCATCTTTGACGGCCAATGTGCCAAGCTCGCCAAATGAGTCATCAGCGATCGTTGTCAAGGCCGGCACAGACGTTGCCGACGACGAACATGGTCACGTTCCTGGTGCTCATGGCGGGGTCATCGTCCCGATTGGCTCGGACAGTTACCACGCTGAAGCGGTAATCGAAAAGAACGGAATCTTCCGACTTCTGACCCTGGGTGCCGATGAGACTCGGATTCAAGAAGTCGATGTGCAGCCAATCAAAGCTTATGTCAAAGTCGCGGGCGACGCGGACGCCACTCCGATCGACCTTGTCGCAACGCCTCAGGATGGCGATGTGGAGGGCAAAACGTCCCAGTTCATTGGCCAATTGCCCGAAGCGTTGATCGGCAAATCGATCGACGTGACCATTCCCAACCTGCGAATCGAGAATGAACGTTTCCGTGTCGGCTTCACAACCGCAGAAGCCGAACACAGCAGCGAGATGCCAGCGGCGGTTTCCGACGATGAAGAACGAAAACTCTATTTCACCGCAGCAGGGAAATACACGACTGGAGACATCAAAGCCAACGGAAGTTTGCCAGCGTCGCAAAAATTCAAAGGACTGATGTCAGCTCACGACATGAAACCTCAAACTGGCGATCTCATCTGTCCCGTGACTCTGACCAAAGCAAATCCGAAGTTCACTTGGATCGTTGATGGAAAGACCTACAAATTTTGCTGCCCGCCCTGCGTGGACGAATTCGTCCGCATGGCAAAGGAAGAGCCTGGCGAGATCAAGGCGCCCGAGGATTATGTGAAGCAGTGATGATGTAACGCAGTGAGCTCGGAAGGGTATGGCTTTGAAATGACTTTCTTAAGAACGGTGGCATGGATGCTAACGACGTGCATTGTCACCAATGCCACTACAACTTCCGCGGTCGGTCACGAAGGCCATAAGCCGCTGCCGACGCGTGGCATGGAAGTTGATGTCGACAAGGGCAGTATGATTTTAACGAGAGCGGCTCGAGAGACGCTTGACGTTCAAAGCGAAGAAGTCGCTTCACAAGCAATCATCTCCTCACTGCACGCTTACGGCTCGATCGTCGCCCCTTGGGATCATCACGCTGTCATCGCGTCTCCGTTGCCCGGCAGGAGCACGTCACCGCTCGCTCGCCCCGGCGAAACGGTCTCCGAAGGACAAGTGCTCGCGGAACTTGAAAGCCCGCAACTTGATGAGCTTCAATGGGAACTCAAGTCCGCGCAGGTCGACGTTCTTTTAGCTGACAAACTGGTCACGCTGCTTGAGGAATCCAGTCGCAGCGGCGCGGTGCCCGGCAATCGACTTGTCGAGGCAAAGTCACAACAAGAACGAAGTATTGCCGCGGTTGAAAACGCAAGTGCGAAATGGCGAAGCCTGCGACTTTCTGAATCAAGCCTGTCAGCGATCCTGCAGAACCCGCAATCCGTTGGTCGTCAGTTGCTGGAACTTCGCAGCCCGATCGCGGGAGTCGTGACGCATGCGGATCTGTCGGTCGGCAAGGTCGTCGATCCCAAAGAGCATCTGCTCGAAATTTTTGATCTGTCGTCGGTATGGTTGCGAATCGGCATTTTGGAAAAAGATTTGGCGGAAGTTACTCAAGGGCAAACCGTCGAGATGACGCTGACCTCGTTTCCTGATCATCGATTCTTGGGCATGATCGATGTCGTCGATTCCTACTTGGACCCCGCGACGCATTTGGGAATTGTGTGGACCACGTTGCAAAACACTAACAAAGACGCACCCAAGTTGTTTCCTGGAATGTCAGGCCGCGTGCAGATTCAATCACAGTCGCCGAAGGAATCGATCACCGTTCCCTTCGCCGCCGTCATTCGCGATGGTGCGGAGCGGTTTGTGCTTGTTGAGCAAGAACGAACCGAAGTGGCATCGACCTACAAAAAACAAACTGTTGCACTAGGGAAGCGGGATGGCGAGCTTATCGAAGTTCGCGGCGGTGAACTTTATCCGGGTGATCGGGTCGTCACCCGCGGAAGTCATGAACTGGGTGGGTTCTTTGCCAAAGGTGTGCTCACCGTCAGCACCGAGACCGCCAGGGACATCGGCTTGGTGGTGGCGAAACCAGAGACTCAATCGATTTCAAAAACGATCTCGATCGATGGCGTCATCGATGTTCCGCCGACGCAGCGTTCAGTCGCGGCGGTGCAGCTTGGCGGCGCCATCGAGCGGATACTTGTGGACCGCGGCCAAAAAGTCTCGCGCGGTCAATGGTTGGCGCTGATCAACAGCCAACCGTTCCAGGATTTGCAACTTGAATTATTGAAGGCGGATGTTGAGACACGATTGAATCAGTCGATCGTCAACAGCTTGCGATCAGCAACGGATGCGATTGCCCAGAGGCAATTGTGGGAAGCGGAAAGCAAGCTGATACAGTTCACCAGTCGTCGAAATGGGTTGATTCAACAATTGCGAACGGTCGGCTTGGATGCTGTCCAAATCGAGTCGTTATTGCAGACTAAAGAATTGGTGTTGGCGTTGCCGGTAAGGGCGCCGATCGACGGTGTGATTGTCGGCTTCGATAAGTTTCTCGGCCATGTGGTTCAGCCCGACGAACCGCTGTTTGAAGTTCATGATTTGAGTCAAGCTTGGGTGAAAGGGTTTATCTCGGAGCGTGATCTCGCGAGCGTCCAAGTGGGCCAGCAGGTTCGGGTGCGGTTTGTCGCATCGCCCAACGAAGTCATCGCGGGAACGGTTGCTCGGAGCGGTCAAGCAGTATCGGAGGTCGATCGCACGTTATCGATTTGGATCGAGCTGAAGCAGATGCCCACGTTTGCGCTGCAGCACAACATGTTGGCACGAATCACGATCGAAACCGGTGGCTCCGAGCCAGGCTTGGCGGTTCCTCATGAAGCGATCATTCGCGAAGGAACGCGTGCTTACGTCTTTGTTGAACAAGATGACAAGACGTTCGAACGACGGTTTATTACGACGGGAAATTCAGATGATCGAAGTGTCTTTGTCTTGGCCGGCCTTTCATCCGGCGAAGCGATTGCAACGCGCGGAGCGGCGGCACTTCAATCCGGCTACGCAGCTTTAAAGTAAACGGTTTATGCTTAACGCGGTCATCGCCTTCTCGCTCAAGAACCGTCCATTGGTGATGATCGTTGGTTTGTGGGTGTTGCTATACGGCGGCTTTCAAGTCACCCAGATGCCGATCGATGTCTTCCCGGATCTGAACCGTCCGACGGTCACGATCATGACTGAGTCGCCGGGCTTGGCTCCCGAAGAAGTGGAGCTTCTTGTCACGCGGCCGATTGAATACTTGCTCAACGGTGCCACCGGTGTCCAGCGCGTTCGATCGGCTTCGGGGATCGGTTTGTCGATCGTCTGGGTCGAGTTCGAGTGGGGCACGGACATTTATCGCGATCGTCAAATCGTCGCTGAGAAATTGCAGGTGGTGCGAGAGCGATTGCCCACGGGCGTCAATCCTGTCATGGCTCCGATTTCCTCCATCATGGGCGAAATCATGTTGCTTGGCCTTCGCTCGACGGATCAAACCGAAGACCAGGCAAGCCTTGAGCAACAGGAGATGAGTCTGCGAACGCTCGGCGAGTTTACGATTCGCAATCGATTGCTTGCCGTTGAAGGAGTCTCACAGGTGACGGTCATGGGAGGGACGCTGAAGCAGTACCAGATCGTCACTTCACCGGCTCGTCTGGCGTCTCAAAACATCACGCTTCAGCAGTTGACCGATGCCGCGGAAAAAGCAAACGTCTTAGCGGGTGGTGGCATCATGGTGCGTCCACCGCGCGAGTCATTGATTCGAATCAGCGGACAAAGCTTGACGTTGGAAGAGATCGAAAACACGCCGGTGCTCTGGCGCGGGCAACGGGCGGTGCTGATCAAAGAAGTCGCCGACGTTCGCTTCGGAGGCCCCATCAAACGAGGTGCCGGGGGCGTTCGAATCCGGACCGACGACGGGATCCAAGGTGGGTCCGCGGTGATCCTTGCGGTCCAGAAGCAACCTCATGCGGATACGATTCGGCTTGATCGTAATATCGATGCGGTGCTTGATGCCTTGCAATCTGATTTGCCTGAGGGTGTCGTGTTTGAGCGACGTATTTTCAAGCAAGCTGATTTCATTCGTGCTGCGATCGACAACGTCGTGGAGGCGATCCGTGATGGCGCGATCTGGGTGATCGTGGTGCTGTTTCTCTTCATGTGGAACTTTCGCACCAGCTTCAGTTCACTGACCGCGTTGCCGTTATCGATCGCGTTGACCTTCATCATCTTTCACTGGTTCGGAATTTCGATCAACACGATGACGCTTGGGGGAATCGCGGTTGCGATCGGTGACCTTGTCGATGACTCGATTGTTGACATTGAGAATATCTACCGCAGGCTGAAGGAAAATCGCCAGTTACCGCTTGAGCAGAAACGCCCGTCGCTCACCGTGATTTACGAAGCTTCCTGCGAAGTGCGTAATTCGATTGTGTATGCGACGTTGATCGTGTCCTTGGTGGTGTTGCCTCTTTTTGCCATGGGTGGACTAGAAGGCCGAATGTTTGCACCGCTCGGCTTAGCCTACATCATCTCACTGCTCTCATCGCTTGCGGTTTCCTTGACGATCACGCCGGTGCTGGCTTCTTACCTGTTGCCAAACGCATCCATTTTGGAGAAGCGTCACGACCCTTGGTTGCTGCGTGTGCTGAAGCAAGTTACCGAACGAGTATTGCGGTGGACGCTGCGCCACGCCAACACCGTTTTGGTGACAACGATGCTTTGTGTCCTTTTGTCACTGACAAGTTTGTACTGGATGGGCGGGGAGTTTTTGCCACCGTTCAATGAAGGAACATTCACGATCACGTTTCAAGCGGAACCGGGAACTGCGTTGGAAGAAAGCCAACGCTTGGCCGTGCGAGCGGAAAAAATGCTGCTCGAAATTCCTGAAGTCACGGCGGTTGCGCGGCGAACCGGGCGAGCGGAATTGGATGAGCATGCCGAGGGCGTCAATTCGTCGGAAATCGATGTTCAAGTTCAACCGCATCATCGCATCAAACCGGGATTCTTGGCCGCGGTGGCGAGGTTGATCCCGATCGTGCATTTGTGGGGACACGAAACGCAGGGCCGACCACATGATGTCGTGATGGCCGATATCCGCGACAAAATCACGATGATTCCAGGCATCAAAGCAAACATCGGGCAACCGATCTCGCACCGTTTGGATCACATCATGTCGGGTGTTCGCGCGCAGAGTGCCGTGAAGGTTTTCGGGAATGATTTGCGGGAACTTCGCGACGCGAGCCAAGATGTTTATACGGCGATGAGCGAGGTGCCTGGCGTCGTTGATTTGCAACTGGAACCTCAAGTCGAAGTCACTCAAGTGCGTCTGCAGATTCGGCGCCAGGACGCCGCTCGCTATGGCCTTGCGCCCGGCGATGTTGCTGACTTGCTGGAGACCGCGTTCAAGGGAAGGGTCGTGTCTCAGGTTTTGGATGAGGACCGATTCTTTGGTTTGGTGGTCTGGTACGACGAAGCGTCTCGCAGCGATCCCGATGTCATTCAACAGACCATTGTGGAAACGCCATCGGGGCGCAGCGTATCGCTTGGCGAAGTCGTTGATGTGCTTGATACGACAGGGCCCAACACCTTGAATCGAGAACATGTGCAGCGACGGATCGTTGCGTTCTGCAATGTGCAGGGCCGAGATTTAGCCAGCGTCGTGGAGGACATTCGACTCGCGACCTTGCCGATCGCAGAGCGACTTCGCAAACTTCCCGGTGACTATCACATCGAACTTGGCGGACAATTCGAAGCCCAGCGTGAAGCGAACCTGCGATTGGCGATGCTCGGCAGCCTGTCGGTGGTTGGTGTGTTCTTGTTGCTCACCAAGTGCCTTGAGTCGTGGCGAGCGGCGCTGCAAGTGTTAGTCAACATTCCGCTCGCGGCGATGGGCGCGATCCTTACGCTTTTGATCGTCAATCAACCCACATCCGAAGCACTCGCCGCCGCTGCCTGGTGGCAATGGCCGGAGGTTTGGATCGGTGCGACGACGCTGTCGGTTGCTCATTGGGTTGGTTTCATTACCTTGATCGGAATCGTCAGCCGCAATGGGATCATGATGATCTCGCATTACATCCACTTGATGAAGTACGAGGGTGAGACATTTGGTGAAGCGATGATCATTCGCGGCAGCCTTGAACGTTTGGCTCCGGTGATGATGACGGCAACCACAAGTTTCATGGGGCTCCTGCCACTGATCTTCGGTGCCGGGCAAACGGGCAAAGAGATTTTGTACCCCCTTGCGCTGGTCGTTTTTGGTGGCATGTTAATGTCCACGTTGCTGGACCAATTGGTGACGCCCGCGCTGTTCTACCGCTTCGGTCGAAAGCCGTAGTGGAGCCTTTCAACGCCCTTCGTTCGGATCAAAAAAGAACGACATGAAAAAATGGTTCTTCTCGAATTTTAGTGGCATCTATCCAGAATGGGGGATTTTTTGAGGCATCTACTCCTGCGTCCAATGGGAGTCCAAAAAGCAGTCTCGGCGGAGCAACGTTCGTCGAGACTGCCCGCACCATTGGCGCACCATTGGCGCACCATT
>Ga0105052_10006185_pt1 | contig 12265 bp, 9 predicted proteins | sample FRY03_FD_78094 | JGI IMG/M metagenome (GOLD analysis project Ga0105052, IMG submission 78094) | Freshwater microbial communities from Lake Fryxell liftoff mats and glacier meltwater in Antarctica - FRY-03 | ecosystem: Environmental > Aquatic > Freshwater > Ice > Glacier meltwater ... | reverse complement strand
GGGGAAGCATAGCCTGCGATCAAAGCGCCACATTGCATCATGGGATGATGATTTCCTCGCCGAAATAATTAACACCTAAATCTCATGCGATTCCCCTGGGGTCGAAGTAATGGTTAGGGCTAGGCGGCAAGCAAGGCGGTGGAATGGCAGGAATGGGGAATGTTTTCGCCCCAATTCGCATCATTTGCCACGAAATGCGAAAAGGGGCGGTAAACCCGCCCCTTTCCTGCCTTGATTGCCGGTTGTGCCTAGGCGATTCGCCCGTGGCAATGCTTGAATTTATTTCCCGACCCGCAAGGGCACAGGTCATTCCGCCCCGGATCACCCCAGCTTTCGGGGTTGGTCTCATCAAACCCGTTGCTTGCAATCTCTGCCTCTGGCGAAGCTTGCGTCGCCGTGGCCCCCCCCGCCGCGGCGCGTTGCTTGGACAGATAATCTTCCATCATGGCGCGCTGCTCGCCCTCGGTCAGGGGGCGCACCTGCGACAAGCGCTGCGTCACGTCCTGACGCAGGGAGTTCAGCATGGATTCAAACAGCGCAAACCCTTCGGTCTTGTATTCCGAAAGCGGGTCGCGCTGCGCATAGCCGCGAAAGCCCACCACGGAACGCAAATGCTCCAACGTCAGCAGATGCTCGCGCCATTTGGTGTCGATGGTTTGCAGCAACACCTGCTTTTCGATGTTGCGCATCGTATCATCACCAAACGCGGCCAGCTTATCAGCCATCTTCTTGTCGGACGCTTCGCAAATCCGCTCGCGCATCTGCTCTTGGTCAACGCCTTCTTCCTTGGCCCAGTCCACAATCGGCAGGTCCATGGCAAGCCGGTCCATGACCGAACCCCGCAGCCCTTCGGCGTTCCACTGGTCCGCATAGGATTTCGCGGGCAGGTAATGATCAATCAGGTCATCGATCACATGGTGGCGCATGTCATCGGCAATTTCTGACAGATCCTGGGTTTCCATGATCTCCAACCGCTGGCTGAAGATCGCCTTGCGCTGGTCGTTCATCACATCATCAAACTTCAAAAGCTGTTTGCGGATGTCAAAGTTGCGGCCTTCCACCTTGGCCTGCGCTTTTTCCAGCGATTTGTTGACCCATGGGTGAACAATCGCCTCGCCTTCCTTCATACCCAGTTTGGACAGTACCGAATCCAACCGTTCGGACCCGAAAATCCGCATCAGGTCATCTTCCAGCGACAAGAAAAAGCTGGATCGTCCGGGGTCGCCCTGACGACCCGAGCGGCCACGCAGCTGGTTGTCAATTCGCCGGGATTCGTGGCGTTCGGTGGCCAGCACAAACAGGCCCCCCGCCGCAATCACCCGGGCCTTTTCATCCGCATGTTCGGCCTCGATCTTGCTGCGAATCTCATCCGGGTTTGCCTCTGGATCGACAGCCAGGGCTTGCAGCACCTTCATCTCCACATTACCGCCAAGCTGAATATCCGTGCCGCGCCCGGCCATGTTTGTCGCAATCGTCACCGCGCCAAACTTGCCCGCATCGGCAACAATCTGCGCCTCTTGCTCATGCTGGCGGGCGTTCAGGACATTATGCTCCAGCCCTTCCTTTTTCAGCATGTCGGACAAGGCTTCGGATTTCTCAATCGAGGTGGTCCCCACAAGGATTGGCTGGCCTTTCGCATGGGCCTCTTTGATGGAGGCAACCACGCCTTCAAACTTCTCACGTGCGGTGCGGTACACCTGATCATGCTCATCCACCCGCGCGATGGGGCGGTTGGTGGGCACTTCGACCACGCCCAAGCGGTAGATTTCCATGAACTCCTCAGCCTCGGTGCTGGCCGTGCCGGTCATTCCGCCCAACTTTTCATAAAGCCGGAAATAATTCTGGAAGGTAACGGAAGCCAGAGTGATATTCTCAGGCTGGATCGCAACGCTCTCTTTGGCCTCGATCGCTTGGTGCAACCCGTCCGACAAACGCCGCCCACGCATCATGCGCCCAGTAAATTCGTCGATCAGCATCACCTCGCCATCGCGCACGATATATTGCTGGTCGCGCGCAAACAACTTGTGCGCCCGCAAGGCCTGGGTGACGTGATGCACCAAAGTCGTGCTTTCCGGATCGTAAAGGTTCTGCCCCTCGGGCAGCAAACCCGCCGCACGCACCCGGTTTTCAAGGAACTCGTTCCCCTCATCGGTGTAGGTCACATTGCGGGTTTTCTCGTCCAGCTTGAAATGTTCGGGCAAAATCTCGGGGATCAGCGCATCAACCGATGTGTAAAGCTCGCTCCGATCCTGAGAGGGGCCGGAAATGATCAAGGGCGTGCGCGCCTCGTCGATCAGAATCGAATCCACCTCATCGACAATCGCATAGAAATGCCCGCGCTGAGACATATCCTCAATCGAGGACTTCATGTTGTCGCGCAGGTAATCAAACCCAAGCTCGTTATTGGTCGCATAGGTAATGTCGGCGCGGTAGGCCTCGCGCTTTTCGTCATCGGGCTGGTAGGGGTAGACAACCCCGGTGGTCATGCCCAAGGCGCTGTAAACCTTGCTCATCCATTCCGCATCGCGCTTGGCAAGGTAATCGTTCACCGTGACAATATGCACACCCTTGCCCGCAAGTGCGTTCAGGTAGGCGGGCAAAGTCGCCATCAGCGTCTTGCCCTCGCCTGTTTTCATCTCCGCTATATTGCCCTGATGCAAAAATATGCCGCCTTTCAACTGCACATCGAATGCCCGCAAGCCAAGTGCGCGGCGCGCCGCTTCCCGGCAATTGGCGAACGCCTCGGGCAGCAGCGCATCAAGGCTTTCGCCGCCTTGCGCCCGCATCACAAGGCTTTCCGTCTTGGCTTTGATTTCATCGTCCGTCAGGGCTTTGAAGTCAGGCTCCAGCGCGTTGATCTGTGCGACCAGCGGGCGAACCGATTTGACCTTGCGGTCATTTGGCGTTCCAAAGACCTTTTTGGCAAGTGTTCCCAGACCCAGCATGTTTTCTCCGTGGCACGTTCCTGCCATATCAGGGCTTCCTGACATGATCGTGCATGCGTCTGGCCTTGCCCGCCCCCCCGTGGTTTCGTAGAGAGGAGGGAAGGCCTTTCGTGGCACGCTTTACACGACCTTTGCGATGTAAGCGGCAGCGTCGGGCAAGTCAACGTTGCGCAACCGCGCAGCAGCAGCCTAAGGACAATAAAGATGCGTAAATCCGTGACTCTTGCCGCCGTACTTGCCTTTTCCACGGCAATGGCCACCCTTCCCCTTGCCGCACAAGACACCGCAATAGCGCAAATGCCCACCCCCGTGGCCCCAGAGGGCGGTGCAGCGGCCGTGGTGGCCACGGTGAACGGCACCGATATCACATTGGGTCACATGATCGTGCTGCGCGCCAATCTGCCTGCGCAATATCAATCCCTGCCCGATGACGTCTTGTTCAAAGGCATACTGGACCAATTGGTGCAGCAAGCAGCCTTGGCCCAAAGCATGGACGGCAAAACCACCTTGCGCGACACACTTGCAATGGAAAATGACCAGCGCGGGTATCTGTCCGGCACGGCGCTACAATCGGTGGCTGGGGGGGCTGTGACCGATGAGGCTCTGCAAAAGGCTTATGACGCAAAGTTTGCCGCTGCGGTAGAGGCCAAGGAATACAACGCCGCCCATATCCTTGTCGCCACGGAAGATGAGGCGAAGGATTTGAAAACCCAGATCGACGGCGGTGCGGATTTCGCCGATCTGGCCAAGCAGCATTCGTCTGACGGGGCAGCGGCGAATGGCGGCGATCTGGGCTGGTTTGCCGATGGGATGATGGTGAAACCGTTTCAGGATGCAGTTTTCGCGATGGAGGTGGACGGCGTATCCGACCCCGTGCAAACCCAATTCGGCTGGCACCTGATCCAGTTGAAAGAAACCCGCATCAAAGCCGCCCCCTCACTTGACGATATGCGCGAGGAACTGGCGACCGAAATCGAACAGGCGGCAGTCGAAGCCTATATCAAAACCATCACCGATGCCGCCACGATTGACCGTCCGGGCGAAGGGTTTGACCCGACGCTTTTGCGCGACCAAACGCTGCTTGATCAATAATTGACCCAAAAAGGGGGGGCGCATCATGGCCAAAACGGACTGGAAAGATAAAGCCAAGAATTTCAAGAAAAAGCTGAAAGCCTTGAAGGCCGAGGTGGAGCTGCGGGTTCATGATGCGGCCGCCAGCGTGGCGGCAACCACCGCAACCTCCTCTGCGGCTATCGCAGATGCGGCAAGCTCTGCGATGGCGTCCGTCAAAAAGACAGGCAAAGCTGTATCCCCCCTCGCCCCAAAGAATGGCTTTCCCGAACTTCCCGCAATCGCAGGGGTGGAGTTTGCGGCAAGCGAGGCCGGTGTGAAATACAAAGATCGCAAGGATGTCACGCTGATACGCCTTGCCCCCGGAACAGCGATTGCGGGGGTATTCACCAAATCCACCACCCGCGCCGCCTGCGTGCTGGATTGTCAGGCAAAACTGGCGCTGAAGGTGCCAGCCGGTGCCGGGGCCGCGATCATCGTCAACTCCGGCAACGCCAATGCCTTCACCGGCGCGCTTGGCCAAAAATCCGTCGATGCCGTCACGGGCAGCGTGGCCGGCGCACTCGGTGTACCCATCAGCCGCGTGTTCTCCTCCTCCACCGGGGTCATCGGTGAACCCCTGCCCCATGACCGGATCATCGCAACCGTACCCGCCATGACAGCAGATCTGCACGGCGACGCTATTGAGATGGCCGCAAATGCCATCATGACAACGGATACCTTCCCCAAAGGGGCAAGCGTTACGATTGAAGGCGAAGGTGGGCCTATCCATATCGCAGGCATCGCCAAAGGCTCGGGCATGATCGCGCCCGACATGGCGACGATGCTGGTCTATATCTTCACCGATGCAAAAATCTCGCCCACCATGCTGCAACGCATGCTGTCGCGCAATGTGGACAGCACCTTCAACGCCATCACCGTAGACAGCGACACCTCCACATCTGACGCGCTTTTGCTCTGCGCCACCGGCCAAAGCCCCGCCGCCGCCCTCAAAGGCCCCACCGCAAAAGCGTTTGAGGCGGCCCTCCACAGTGTTATGCAGGACCTGGCCAAACAAGTCACCCGTGACGGCGAAGGGGCCACCAAACTGGTGGAAATCCAGATCACCGGGGCCGCCACCAACCGCGATGCCCATTTGGCCGCCTTTGCCATCGCCAATTCCCCCTTGGTCAAAACCGCCATCGCAGGCCAGGATGCCAATTGGGGCCGCGTGGTCATGGCCATCGGCAAATCCGGCGCGCAGGCCGACCGTGACAAACTCTCCATCCGCTTCGGCGATCTGCTGGTGGCGGAAAAAGGCTGGCGTAGCCCGAAATACTCCGAAGCTAAAACCTCCGCCTATATGAAGCAAGATGAACTCCTCATCCGCGTCGATATGGGCCTCGGCAAAGCCAAAAAGACCGTCTGGACCTGCGATCTGACCCATGGATACATCGACATCAACGCCGATTATCGGTCCTGACCCATCGTCTGTTCAGAAATATCCCACGGGGGGTTCGGGGGGCGTGAAGCCCCCCGGCAGTCGCCCAGAAAGACAAACGTGAAAATTGTCCTCGTTTCCGCCGTTGCCTTGATCGACGTCGATGGCCGTGTCCTTCTCGCCCAGCGCCCCCCCGGCAAATCCCTCGCGGGCCTGTGGGAATTTCCCGGCGGCAAGGTCGAACCCGGCGAATCCCCCGAATCCGCGCTGATCCGCGAGTTGCATGAGGAGCTTGGCATAGACACTTGGGCGTCTTGCCTCGCCCCCCTCACCTTCGCCAGCCACGCCTATCCCGATTTTCACCTGCTGATGCCGCTGTTCGCCTGCCGTAAATGGCAGGGAATTATCTCGGGCCGCGAAGGTCAAAACCTGGCTTGGGTCCGCCCAGAGGCGATGAATACCTATCCAATGCCGCCCGCAGACCTGCCCTTGATCCCGATCTTGCGCGACTGGCTGTAGCAGCGCCCCAAAAATTTGCGCAAAATAAGGCAAAGCCCACAAAATCTGGCTGGTGCTTCCTTAATTCTTCGCTAATCTTACAGTCTTGGGGTTCGGGGGAATTAACCATGTTGCGTACAATTATGTTGGGAAGCTGTGTTTCCGTGCAAGGGCTGCAAATCGGCCAATTGCAAGATGGAAAAGTCATCATCCGGGTCGATGACAAAACCTTCACCGGTATCCCCATCGCCTCTGCCCGCAAGAACTGACCGCACATAAACGCAAAAGGCCGGGCGCATGGCCCAGCCTTTTAGTGTCGCATCATCTGGCGAGATTACGCCAGCTTACGCTCAATCGACTCACGCTCAAAGATTTCGATGACATCGCCTGGGCGAATATCCTCATACCGTTCAAACGCCATGCCGCATTCCTGGCCGGATTGAACTTCCTTGACCTCATCCTTGTAGCGCTTCAGCGTTTTCAAAGTGCCTTCATGGATCACAACATCATCGCGCAACAAACGCACCCCCGCCGAGCGGCGTGCAATACCTTCGGTGACGATGCAACCCGCCACTTGGCCAATGCCCGTGACCTTGAACACCTCTTTGATCTGCGCATAACCGATAAAGGTTTCGCGCACTTCGGCTTTCAACAGGCCCGACGCTGCGGCTTTGATATCATCCACAAGGTCATAGATGATGGAGTAATAGCGGATCTCCACCCCCTTTTGGTTCGCAGACTGACGCGCCGACGCATTCGCCCGCACGTTGAACCCGATGATCGGCACGTTGGACGCTTCCGCCAAACCCACGTCCGAATCGGTGATCGCACCCACACCGTAATGCAGAACACGCACGCGCACCTCGTCGTTGCCGATCTTTTCCATCGCCTGAACGATCGCTTCCGCCGACCCCTGAACATCGGCCTTCACAATGATCGGCAGCTCCGACACGTCCTTGTCAGCCTTGGCCTTGGCCATAAGCTGCTCCAGCGTAGTCGCAGCGCCAATCGCAGCGCGCTTATCCTTGGCGGCTTTCTCGCGGTAGGTCGCGATTTCGCGCGCCTGTGCCTCGGTTTCCACCACGTTCAACACATCGCCAGCAGCAGGCGTACCCGACAGGCCCAGCACTTCCACCGGGGTGGACGGACCAGCTTCCTCCACACGCTCACCTGTGCTGTCGATCAGCGCGCGAACCTTGCCCCACTGTTCACCCACCACAAAGATATCGCCACGGCGCAGAGTGCCATTGCTGACCAACACGGTCGCAACAGGGCCACGACCCACATCCAGCTTGGCTTCGATCACAGCGGCAGCGGCGGCCCGGTTCGGGTTCGCGCGCAGTTCCAGAATTTCGGCCTGAAGTGCGATTGCCTCCAGCAGCGTATCAAGCCCCATGCCGGTTTTGGCCGAAACCTCCACATCCTGCACCTCGCCCGACATCGCTTCCACCACAACCTCGTGTTGGAGCAGATCGGTGCGCACTTTGGTCGGGTTCGCGCCGTGCTTGTCCATCTTGTTGATCGCCACGATCATCGGCACTTTTGCCGCCTGCGCGTGCTTGATCGCCTCGATCGTTTGCGGCATCACCGCATCATCGGCCGCAACCACCAGCACGACAATATCCGTGACCTGCGCTCCCCGCGCCCGCATCGACGTGAACGCCGCGTGACCGGGGGTGTCAAGGAACGTCAGCAAAGCGCCGCTGTCGGTTTTCACCTGATAGGCACCGATATGCTGGGTGATCCCGCCCGCTTCGCCCGATTGCACCTTGGCATGGCGAATCGCATCCAAAAGGCTGGTCTTACCGTGGTCAACATGGCCCATGATGGTCACGATAGGCGGGCGCGGCAGCAAATCACTGGAGGCATCTGCCACCGTTTCGATCACTTGCTCCACATCCGAATCAGACACGCGCAGCATGCGGTGGCCAAATTCCTCGATCACCAACTCGGCAGTATCGGCGTCGATGGGTTCGTTCATCGTCACCATCAAGCCCATTTTCATCAGGCTTTTGACCACATCTGCGGCACGTTCCGCCATGCGGTTCGCAAGCTCCGACACCACGATGGTTTCAGGCACCCTCACATCGCGCACTTGCTTTTCGGGGCGCGATTGCTGGCCAAGCGCCTTTTGACGGGCCTTCTCCTGTTTGCGCTTCATCGCCGCCATCGACTGCGTGCGCCTGCCGTCACCGGCTAGCGCATCGTTAAGCGACAGTCGGCCAGTGCGGCGGCTGTCATCAGCCTTGGCCTTGCCACGGCCACCATCATCCGCGCGGCTGTCGCGGTCGCGGTCCGTCTTGCTGCGGGCAGGGGCAAGGCCGGGCTTGGCGCCCATCGGCCCACGTTCGTCCACAGCGGCGGCGGCAGGGGCCGCAGCGGCTGGTTTTGGCGCTTTTGATACTGCTTTCGCAGCATCAACGCGCTTGGTTTCGGCCTCAGCTTCTGCTTTGACGCGGGCTTCCTCATCGGCGCGGGCTTTCTGCGCGTCTTCGCGCGCAGTTTCCTCACGCTCTTTGACCTCAATCTCTTCACGCTTGCGGGCGCGCTCTTCTTCGCGGGCCAGCCCGTCTGCGACGCGGCGTTCGTTATCCTCGGCTTCACGCGCCTTGGCAGCGCGAAGCGCACTCAGACGCCGTTCCATTTCCGCATCGGAAATGCCTGCAGGCCGCTTGGACGGATCGCCCAGATGCGAATTTCCGCTTGCAGCAGGGGCAGCGCCCGGCGCGCCCGGCTTTGTTGGCACGACAACGCGCTTGCGCTTCGTTTCCACAACCACACTTTTCGTCCGCCCATGGCTGAAGCTTTGCTTCACCTGTCCCGAACGGGGGGTGCCACCAAGGCCGAAGGGTTTTTTACCGTCTGTATCGCTCATGCGTCTTGTCTATCCTCATCGGCGGTCATCCCGCCTGCTTGCTCACGGAAACCCGCAAGCCTTGCCGCTTCATCTACAACACGTTTGCCAATTCCACCAGCCGCAAGCGCGGCGTGTATTGCATGTTCCCGGCCGAAAGCCAAACCCATTTCCTGAGAGGTCAGACAGCCAATAAATCCGTTCTTGCGCTCCGGGGGCCGCAGCTTGGCTTTGCCACGCTCCGATCCATCGCTGGCCTGGATCAGGGCAATCGCTTGCCCCTTCACCAACCATTCCTTCACCTTCTCATAGCCCGTCACCGCCTGCCCGGCCTTGCGTCCAAGACTAAGCAACTCAATCACCCGCCGCAGCAACAAGCCTTCTACCTGTGCTACCAGCCCGTCCGGGGCCTTGACCGGTTGCCGCGCCGCGCGGGAAAAAAGCCCCTTGCTGGCAGCCTTGGCGATCAATGCCGGGTCTGAGGCCACATAAAACCCCCGCCCCGGCAAACGCCCCATCACATCGGGCACCACCATAGCATCGGGTCCGACCACAAAGCGGATCAACCCCGCCTTCGGTTGGCTCTCGCCCGAGACGATGCAGCGCCGTTCCGGCCCATCCTCCCGGTCTTTATCCCGGCCCCCCCGCGTCATAACTGCCGTATCATGTTGGCTCAAGGCCCTCAGGCCTCCTCCTCGTCAAGCTCGTCTTCGGTCTCGGCGCTTTCCAATTCGGTCGGGTCAACCCAACCCAGCATCACCCGGGCGGTCATCACCAGAGTTTGCGCCTCTTCCAAGGAAACGTCAAATTTCTCCAACACGCCCTCATCCTTGTGGCGCACACCTTTCACCGTGGTCCAACCGCCCGCAAGTTCCCAATCGGCACAGGTCGCAAAATCTTCCAGCGTCTTGATGCCGTCATTCGCCAGCGCTTCCAGCATCTGCGGGGTCAGCCCTTCAAAGTTCACAAGGCTGTCTTCCACGCCCAAAGCCCGGGCCGCTTCCATTGCCTTGGTGTTGGCGGCTTCCAGATATTCCCGCGCGCGGGTCTGCAACTCGCCCGCTGTACCTTCGTCAAACCCGTCGATCGACAACAATTCGTCGGTTTCGACATAGGCCACTTCTTCAAGCGTCACAAAGCCCTCAGCCACCAGCAGTTGCGCCATCATCTCGTCAATGTCCAGCGCCTCCATGAACAGACCCGTGCGTTCCGCGAATTCGGCCTGACGGCGCGCGCTTTCGTCAGTTTCGGTCATGATATCGATATCCAGCGCTGTAAGCTGGCTGGCAAGGCGCACGTTCTGACCCCGGCGACCAATCGCAAGGCTCAACTGCTCATCCGGCACCACGACCACGATCTTGCCGGCTTCCTCGTCGATCACAACCTTGCTGACTTCGGCGGGCTGCAATGCGTTCACAAGGAAGGTCGCCTGATCTTCATTCCATGGAATGATGTCGATTTTCTCGCCCTGCAATTCGGTCACAACCGCCTGCACACGGCTGCCGCGCATCCCCACACAGGCCCCCACCGGGTCGATGGAGTTGTTATAGGAAATGACGGCAATCTTGGCGCGGCTGCCGGGATCGCGCGCCACAGCCTTAATCTCGATGATGCCATCATAAATCTCGGGCACTTCCATCTTGAACAATTCGGCCATGAACTGCGGATCAGTCCGCGACAGGAACACCTGTGGCCCCCGCGCTTCACGCCGCACATCCTTGATGTAGCAGCGGATACGATCGTTCGGGCGATAGGATTCGCGGCCAATCTTTTCGTTCCGGCGCAAGATCGCCTCACCCCGGCCAATATCGACGATGATATTGCCGTACTCCTCACGCTTAACCTGACCATTGATGATCGTGCCCTTGCGGTCCTTGAATTCCTCAAACTGGCGGTCGCGCTCGGCCTCACACACCTTCTGGAGGATCACCTGCTTGGCCGATTGCGCGGCGATCCGGCCCAAATCAACGGGCGGAACCTCCTCCACAATCAAATCACCGATCTTCGGGTCCGCGAGATGCACTTTCGCATCCTTGACGTTCATCTGGCTTTGGTAATTTTCCACCTCGTCATCGCCCACAACCGTGCGCACGCGGGTAAACGTCGCGCGCCCCGTGCGCCGATCAATCGCCACGCGAATGTCCAGCTCTGCGCCGTAACGCGACTTCGCAGCCCGGGCGAGCGATTCTTCCATCGCCTGAATGACCAATTCGGGGTCAATCATCTTCTCCCGCGCCACGGCTTCAGCCGTTTGCAACAGTTCAAGCTGGTTTGCTGAGGTAATTGCCATTCGTATCTCTCCCAAAGGGCGGCGCGAGGGCCGTTAGTGCTTGGTTACAGGGGTGTTGTCGGCCGCTTCCGGCTCTTCCCCTTCGGACTCTTCAATCTCATCAAAGGCACTGGCATCAAATGCCGGATCGGCCTTTTTTTGCCGCAACATCTCGGCGATCAACTCATCAGTCAGAATCAGCTTGGCATCGGAAAGCCAGTCAAACTGCAAGCCGATGGTCACAGGCTCCTTGCCATCGTCCAACTCGATCAACACCTCATCGCCCTCAATTCCGCGCAGAATTCCCTTGAAGCGGCGGCGCCCGTCGATCAACTCGGTCGTCTCCACGCGCGCCTCATAGTCGGCCCACATCTCAAAATCCTTCAGCCGCGTCAGGGGTCGGTCAATGCCGGGGCTGGACACTTCAAGCGTATAATTGTCCTCAATCGGGTCCTCAACATCCAGCACCGCAGACACAGCCGTGGAAATCTTGGCGCAGTCATCGACGATGATCCCGCCTTCAGGGCGGTCCGCCATGATTTGCAAAATCTTGTACTTCCCGCTCATCAGGCGGACGCGCACCAATTCATACCCCAACGCTTCAATCGTCGGGGTAATAATTTCCGCAAGGCGGCGGTCGATGGCGGTTTTGGCGATCAGATCAGACATGGATATCCCAAAGGCAAAAGGTATCCCAAAACAAAAAGCGGGCCAACAGGCCCGCGTCAGGTTCCGGTAGCTCCGGGTGTGGACCCCGAAACAGCTGTTAAACGCCGTATAGGGGGGGCGGGAAGGAATGGCAAGCGGTTCCTCCAAAGCCGTAAGCCGGGTTCACCCCTGCTTCCCCCGCCCCTGCGTGGCCCTGAAAGCCCTTCCTGACAAAACCGTGCCGTCAACCTTGCCAGACTGTGTGGAAACGCGCTTTCCAATGGCGCAGACTATAAACCCAAAGGTACCATTAGGATTTTGGCCGAGTTTAACGGTCTGAGTGGTCAGAACTCTGTAAATGGCGTCTGTGTTGGATTTTGAGGCCTGTTTTTGGCGCGGATTGGCGGGCAAACGCCCCTTGCAGGCCCTAATCGCCTGCATGAGGCCGATGACACCCACAAGGGTTAAGGCGCGGCGGATATTGTAGGCCAGCGCTGTCAGACTGAACTCGCCCCTGACATTCTCAATGCGACGCGTGAGAAAATCCCTTTGCCCCATCC
>Ga0105052_10006184_pt1 | contig 12266 bp, 10 predicted proteins | sample FRY03_FD_78094 | JGI IMG/M metagenome (GOLD analysis project Ga0105052, IMG submission 78094) | Freshwater microbial communities from Lake Fryxell liftoff mats and glacier meltwater in Antarctica - FRY-03 | ecosystem: Environmental > Aquatic > Freshwater > Ice > Glacier meltwater ... | reverse complement strand
CCGCGCGGCGCGGGTGGGCGGTGATTGCGCCATCCATATTCTCAAACCTTGCATTGCGGTCGCGGCCGTTCTGGCTGGCGGTGGCGCGGCGGCGCTGCAAAAGGTCGGGGCAATGGTCCAGCCCGGCCAGTTTCGCCATCGCCGACGACAGCAAGGCAGACTGGTTGTAGCGGCGGCGCAGCAAACGGACCCAATGCAAGGGGATGGGGGCCACCAGCATACCCGGTCGCAACATGGGGCGGGCTGCGCGCAACAGCCAGGCCCCCGCAGGCCGTGCAAGATCCAGCCGGTCGCCATGTTTCAACTGCAACACCATGCGCCGCCCATTTTCGCGGTACATCATCGCCGCTCGCCCCTGCGACCAAGGCCGCACCAACACCAGACAGTCATCGCAATGCACCACGCCGCCCGCATCGTCACCCGGCAAAGGCAGGCCACAACTGTCACAAACCAGCCCTGAGATAAACGGCGTGTCGCGCCAGCATTTGCCGCAGAGCGCGAAATCTGTCGTTACCTGCGCATCACAGCCAAGGCATTGCGGCGGATAAACCGCTTGCAGCATGGCTTGCAATCCCATCCATCCCTCCTATTGTCCGGCGCATGAAAATGCCCCGATTGACCGATACAGCCGCCCTGACCCGCAACCGCACGCGCGCCCAGCGCGACCCGGCATTGTTCTTGCACGACGACATGTGCTGCGAGGTTAAGGAAAGACTGACAGAGGTTAACAGGTCGTTTACAAATATCGCGATTGTGACGGGTTTCGCAGATTTTTGGCGCGATGCCTTCCCCGAAGCCAAAATCGTCCCGGATGATGAGGTGCTGGCGCTTGACCCCGGCGCGCATGATCTGGTGATCCATGCGCTGGGGCTGCATTGGGCGAATGACCCGGTGGGGCAGTTGATCCAGTGCAAACACAGCTTGAAAGCCGATGGGCTGTTCCTTGGCGCGCTGTTTGGCGGCCAAACCCTGCACGAGCTGCGCGCCTGTCTCGCGGAGGCAGAAGCGGCGCAAACCGGCGGCCTGTCGCCGCGTGTGCTGCCGATGGGAGAGATCCGCGATCTTGGGGGCTTGCTGCAACGCGCGGGCTTTGCGCTGCCGGTGGCGGACAGCTTTACCCGGACCGTGCATTACCGCGACCTGTGGCACCTGATGCAGGATCTGCGCGCCATGGGCGAAGGCAATGCGCTGGACGCGCGTAAGCGCACCCCCACACGCTGCGCAGTGTTCACTGATGCCGCCACCCGATATAAAATCAATTTTCCAGTTGGTGACCGAATCACAGCCAGCTTCGAGATGGTTTTCCTGACCGGATGGGTGCCACATGACAGCCAGCAAAAGCCTTTGCGCCCCGGTTCTGCCGTTCAGCGCCTGGCGGATGCGCTGAATGCCCCCGAAATTTCATTGCCTGCGACAAAGGGCGAAACTTGACCCTGCGCGCCAAGAGGTTATGTGCGAAGGCAATGATATAAGGAACGCATGATGCTGGACGCAAAATACAGCCAACCCGATATTACCCCCGGTCACGGTCGGCTGGCCCATGCACCCGCGGATCACCCCCCGATCAAGGCCGCCAAGATCGGCGTGCTGGTCGCCAATCTTGGAACGCCCGATGGATATGACTATTGGTCCATGCGGCGCTATCTGAATCAGTTTCTGTCTGACAAGCGGGTGGTGGATATCACCGATTGGATCTGGCAACCGCTGCTGCAATTGGTGATTCTGTCCAAACGCCCTTTTGCATCTGGCGCGAATTACAAATTGATCTGGAACCATGAGCAGAACGAGAGCCCGTTGTTGACGATCACCAAAGCCCAGACCGCAAAAATCAGCGCATCCATGGCGGCGGTCTACGGCGGGGAAGTGCTGGTGGATTTCAGTATGCGCTATGGTAATCCGTCAACCGAATCAAAGGTCAAGGCGATGGTCGCGGCAGGCTGCGAAAAAATCCTGTTTTTCCCGCTTTACCCGCATTACGCGGGGGCGACATCGGCCACGGCAAATGATGCTTTCTTTGCCGCCCTGATGAAGGAAAAGCGCCAGCCCACGGCGCGAATCGTACCGGAATACTTTGAGCACCCCGATTATATCAGCGCCTTGGCCGTATCGGTTGAAACGGCTTATGCAGCACTCGACCATAAACCGGACGTGCTGGTCGCCAGCTATCACGGCATGCCGATTCGCTATTTGATGGAGGGCGACCCCTACCATTGCCATTGCGCCAAAACCACGCGGCTGCTCCGCGAAAAGTTAGGATGGGATAAATCAGCAATCGATACCAGCTTTCAGTCGGTCTTTGGCCGCGAGGAATGGTTGAAGCCCTATACGGTGGAACATGTGGCCGAACTGGCCCGCCAAGGCAAAAAGAACATCGCCGTCATCGCACCCGCCTTTTCCGCCGATTGCATCGAGACGCTGGAGGAGATCAACGGCGAAATCAGAGAGGCATTTGAACACGCAGGCGGTGAGCAATTCACCTATATCCCCTGCCTGAACGATGGCGACGCCCATATTGACGCGTTAGTCACGATTATCCGCGAAAACCTTGTTGGCTGGGTGAAATAACCCCGTCCCTCGACCTGAAGTCAGGCTTGGGCCTTGAATAAAGGAAAAGGACGGCAGGTTTGACCCTACCGTCCCATTTCTTCGTAATCCGTAAGGATTAGTTAGATGCTACGGCTGCGATAACCAGCAGAAGCAGCAACGGAACAACGATGCCGCCAGCGGACGACGAAGTCGCCGCTTCAACAACAGCCGGTTCCATCATCGGTTCAGCCATGCCACCAGCAAAAGCAGTCGATGCAGCAACGGAAAGAACCGCTGCAAGTGCAAGTTTCTTCATAGTAACCTCCAGTTTTAGCGCGCCACCGAATTTTTTCAGAGGACGATACCGCGCACCCAAGACTATACCTCGTGCCTTTTTTCTAACCAGCTTGGTAAAGGGATTGCAATCTAGCTTGTGAAAATCACTCGTGCTCTTTGTCGGTATCGTCAATTTAGCAACACTACAGCGCCACAAAGCGCCCTTTATTTCGCCGGGCTTTCGACTTGGCTGGCTCCGCCATTAAAAAAGGGGGCCGAAGCCCCCTGAAACGCCACAATAGCGCGGCCGTTAAATCAGCAAAACCTGCGTTCCCACCTTCGTCAAATCGAACAGAACGGCAATATGCTCGTTATACAGGCCAACGCAGCCGTTTGATGATCTGCGCCCGATTTTGCGCGTATCATGGGTGCCGTGAATCCGGTAATAAGTCCATGACAGGTGCAGCGCATGCGTCCCCATCGGGTTTTCCGGGCCGGCGGGCACGAAATCAGGCCACTCGGGATTCCGCTCTTTCATGGCCGGTGTAGGGCGCCAAGTGGGGCCCACAACCTTTTGCACAATTTCGGTGCGTCCACGGCGGGTCAAATCCTCGGTCAGGGGCACCGATGTGGGGTACAGCTTGTAGATCGATTGATCTTCCGACCAAAAGTGCAACGCGCGGGAAGTTGTATCAACCAAAACAGCACCATTCTTGGTGTCGCTGAAATAGGGCCGCCAATCCAGCATCCGGAAGCTGGACACGTTGTTGCGGGTCGAGCCGGTGTTGGGTGTCTCAAACTCCGTCGAATTGCTCTGCGCAAAGCCGGGCACGGCCTGCATGCCAAGACTGGCAGCGGCGGCCCCAAGCAAAAGACGGCGGTTCAAGCTGTGGGCGCGGTCGGTTTTCATCCGACGGACTCCTTTTTTGAATTATGAGTGCTTGGTAGCCTTTTTCTATCCGCAATTCAAATCACAGTGATGTTGATCGGCGGAGTCACGCAGAGTTGCGTTTGCTCCCGCCGGAACAAAGCGCTAAAGACAGGGTGCTTGCTCCGGATGGGAATGAAATGAAAGCTTTGTCAGTTGTCGCCGTATGCGCCGCGTTTGCGCTAAGCGCTTGCGCCACAGGAAACCAGATCAGGGTGGGAAGTGACGGCCGCCCGTTGCCGCAGCTTTACCAAATTTCAGGCGCAGAAGAGGATAAAATTTCCTTTCGTTTGCTTGATTCGGTCAATGCGTTGCGTGCCGCCGCAGGCGCCAACCCGTTGCAATTCAACGCCCAGCTGAACGCCGCCGCCGCAACCCATTCGCGTGATATGGCGGTGCAAAACCGCCCATGGCACTTCGGCTCTGACGGGTCGTCGCCTTTGGACCGGGTCGGGCGCGTCGGCTATACCGGCCGTTTGGTGGGCGAGAACATCTCTGAAACATTTGAAACAGAGCTTGAAACACTTTCAGCCTGGATGTCAGAGCCTTCGACCCGCGAAATCATCATGGACCCGCAAGCCCGCGAGCTTGGGTTTGCATGGTTTCAGGAACCAACGGGCAAAATCTGGTGGACGATGGTCACGGGCGCTTGATGATGACAAGCGCCTGATCGCGCGAAGGCCTTAAGGTATAATGTAGATCGGCGTGCCGTCCCGAACCATGGCGTAGATATCCTCCATCTGTCGGTCAGGCACGGCGATGCATCCCCATGTCCAATCGCCTTTATTGTCACCCCGATACCCGGTTTTGCCGTGGATAAAGATTTCCCCGCCCGGCTCTTTGCCGATGGATTTGGCATAGGCAATATCGGCCTCGTTGGGATAGCTGATCCCGATCGACAAATGGAATTTGCTACGCGGATTGCGGCGGTCAATGTAATAAAGCCCCTCCGGCGTTTTGCCGTCACCCTCGATCTGCTTATGTCCAACGGGCGCGAAGCCCAGCGCAATCGTATAGGTTTTCAGAACGTTATCATTGTTGAACAGCTGCATCCTGCGTTCGCCCTTATAGACGACGACCTTGGTTACAGCAGGGCCATTATAGGTGCGGAACTTGGGATCACCGCCACAGGCCGAAAGGCCCAAAATCACAAACAGTGCCGCAATCAGTCGTAGCGCCCGCATTCAATGCCTCATCTTCCCGTAGACCGGTGTTTTTGCTTCCCGGCTTTCTTAAGGGATTTGGCCGAACCCTTCCATGACTTTTGCATGAAGATCGCTCTGACTTTTGCGTGAAGATCACTCTTTTGCGACAGCCCGCTCTATCAGGCTTTTCTCAATCGCGGCCAGCCGGTTGATGACATCCTCACGGTACTGGTCTGTCCGCTCATTTTCCGCCTGGTTGTGCGCGTCTTGCATGGAGTTGACGATCAAACCCACCAACAGGTTCACCACTGCAAATGTGGTCATCATGATGAACGGCACAAAAAACGCCCACGCATAGGGATATATCACCATCACAGGCCGCACGATGCCCATCGACCAGCTTTCCAGCGTCATGATCTGGAACAGCGAATAGGCGGAATGGCCGATTGTGCCGAACCATTCCGGGAAGGTGTCGCCAAACAATTTCGTCGCCATGACAGAACCGATGTAGAAGATGATCGCCATCAGCAAGAACACTGACCCCATGCCGGGAAGGGCGGTCACAAACCCTTCCACCACCCGGCGCAAGGAGGGTGCTACCGAAATCACGCGCAGCACCCGCAAAATCCGCAGCGCGCGCAGCACCGACAGGGTTTGCGCACCGGGCAAGACCGCGATGCCGATGATTATCGCGTCAAAGATGTTCCAGCCCGATTTAAAAAACCGCAGGTCCTGGGCGTAGAGTTTCAGAAGGATTTCAATGACAAAGATCGTCAGACAAATCTGGTCCAGCGCCTCGATCAATGGGCCGAAACTGGCCATCACGGTTTGCGATGTCTCTAACCCCAGAACGACAGCATTGAACATGATCACCGCAGTGATGAGCCATTGGGTAGAAGGTTTGGTAATCCAGTTTCCAACGCGCTGGCGGAACGTCATGGGGGGCTCGATTCAAGTTTGGGGCAATGCCCCCCATATTCTACAGGCTGAAGCGCGCTGCAAGCTCCACATGCGCAGACCAGCGAAACTGATCAATGGGTTGCACCCAATCAAGGCGATACCCGGCCGTTGTCAGGATACGGGCATCTCGGGCAAACGTAACCGGGTTGCAAGACACCGAAGCGATCACCGGAACGCGGGCTATGGCAAGGGTTTTGGTCTGCGCCTCGGCCCCCGCGCGCGGCGGATCAATCACCACGGCCTGCACGCCCTTGAATTCATCGGGCTCCAGCGGGCGGCGAAACAGGTCGCGGGTTTCAACCGTGATCCGCTTCAGCCCCTCGGCCATGCGCCAGCCCTTATCCAGCGCTGCCATCATCGCGGCGTCCCCTTCAACGGCGTGAACCTCGGCCTGTTCGGAAAACGGCAGCGCAAACGTGCCCGCGCCTGCGAAAAGATCGGTGATCCGCTTGGCATTGCCCACAGCATCTTGCACGGCGGCCAGCAGGTCCGCCTCGCCTTGCACCGTCGCTTGCAAAAAGGCCCCCGGGGGTGGGGCCACTCGCGCGCGGCCCATCTTTTGCATCGGGGCAGTGCGCAGCGCCACCACCTCGGCGTCCCACGACAGGCGCGACAATCCATGCGCCTCGGCCACCCGAGCAAGCTCCAGCCGCAACTGCCCGTCCAGCGGCTTGCCACCCGTCACGGAAATATCCGGCCCGGCCAAGCTGCGCGTGATGGTCAGCGCCAGTTCGGATTTGCGCGACCCACCCGTGATCACCAACGCCTCCAGCGCCGGGAACGCCGCCATCAGATCGGGGTGCAGCAATTGGCAGTGCGGAATTGCGACCAAAGCATCGGACCCCCGCGCATGAAAGCCCAGCAGCGCCCCGCCCTTGGTGCGCCGCCCCGCAATCGTCGCCCGCCGCCGCGATTGCGGGGGGGAGGTGAGGATGGGCCGCAACACCGCCTCCAACCCTTGCCCGGCCAGCGCCGACCGAATGATATCGGTTTTCCACGCCGCCACAAAATCATCATTGGCGTGTTGCATCATGCAACCCCCGCAGCTGCGGGCATGGAGGCAAGGCGGCTTCACACGGTTGACCGACGGCGTGATGATGCGCACATTCTCCAGCCGATTGCCCGCCAGATCGCCTTCCACCACCTCCCCCGGCAGCACTTGCGGAACAAAGATCGGGCCGTTTTCGCCCGGGGCCATGGCATCGCCCAAATGGCCCAGCTTTTCGATGGTCAGGATCACTCTGCCGCCTCTTCCAGTCCGATGAAGCCGCCGGATTGGCGGTTCCAATAGCGCGCATAAAGACCATCCATGGCCAAAAGCGCGTCATGACTGCCTTCTTCGACAATGCGGCCATTGTCCAGCACCACAATGCGGTCCATCTCGGCAATCGTCGACAGGCGGTGCGCGATGGCCAGCACTGTCTTACCCTCCATCACGCGGCCAAGGGTGGTTTGAATGGCGGCTTCCACCTCGCTGTCCAGCGCGGAAGTCGCCTCGTCAAGCACCAAAATCGGCGCATCTTTCAGGAAGGTACGGGCCAAAGCGACGCGCTGGCGCTGCCCGCCCGACAGTTTTACACCGCGTTCGCCCAGAAACGCGTCATAGCCTTTCCGGTCATTGTGGTCGATCATCTGGCCAATGAACTCATGCGCTTCTGCCGCACGGGTGGCCGCGATCACTTCTGCCTCGGTCGCATCGGGGCGGCCATATTTGATATTGTCACGGGCGGAGCGATTGAACATCGCGGTTTCTTGCGTGACCATGCCAATCTGGCGGCGCAGGCTTTCTTGTGTTACATCGCGCACATCTTGCCCGTCGATCAATATTGCCCCGTTTTCGGTGTCGTAGAGCCGTAACAGCAAGGAAACCAGTGTCGATTTTCCCGCACCCGATGCCCCCACGATCCCCAGCTTTTCGCCCGCTTTGATGGTCAGGTTGATATGCTCCACCCCGCCTCGCTTGCGGCCGTAGGCGAAGCTGACGCCCTGAAACGTCACCTCACCCTTCACCCGCGGCAGGTCCACGGCATCCGCGTTATCGGCCAGCGTGTGCGGAATAGACAGGGTGCGCATGCCATCCTCCACCTCACCCACCGCGGTATAGATCGACATCAAGGTAAAGCTAACCCAGCCTGACATCTGCGCGATCCGCATGGAAATTGCGCCTGCCGCCGCAATGGCGCCAGCCGTTGCCAAGCCCTGCCCCCATAGCCAAAGCGTGCCGCCAATCAGCATCAGGGGCAACGCGCCCGCCAGCGTCATCAGGGCCAGCCGGAAAACAGTGGAAATCGCGCCAAATTCCAAGGACCTGTCGCGGAACACCTGCATGGCCTTCAACGCCACGCGGTCTTCAAACGCGGCGTGGGCGAACAGCTTCACGGTTTTTATGTTGGTGATCGTATCCACCACCTGCCCCGTCACCATCGCCCGCGCCGATGCCCGCGCTGCTGAATTGACCCGAATGCGCGGCATGAAAAAGCGGATGGTGAACACATAGGCTACCAGCCACACCGCAAGCGCCAAAGCCACACGGTAATCCACCGCAATCAGGAAAATTACCGAGCCAATAACGGATGCCAGCGCGAACGCTACCGTGTTGATCACCTCGGTCGCCACATCCGTCACCGCCCGCGCCGCCTGCATTTGTTTTTGCGCAATGCGTCCCGCGAAGTCATTGTCAAAAAATGTCACCGCTTGGCCCAGCGTCCAACGGTGCAGGCGCGACAGCACCAAGGGCAACACATTCGGCCCCACGATTATAGAGTTTGACGCGGCGGACACCGCAAAGGCCAAAGGTCGGATCACTAAGTAAAAGCCCACGAACGCGAACAACAGCCAGAATTGTTCGGTGAAAAACACATCCGCGCCCGAGGTGAGGGCAGCATCAATCACCCAACCCAAAAACAGCGCCGAGACCACCTCCATCGCGCCCGCAATGGCGGACAGAATGCCCGCAAGCCACAACATCGGCCAACTTCCCTCAAGGCACCAGCGAAAGAATGCGCCCAGTTTTTGCGGCGGTGGGCCGTCTGCGGGGCGGAACGCCTCGATCCAGCCGCCGATGCGCGTGGTGATATTCATGCTGCGTCCTCTGTTCTTAAAAATCCGCCGGATTGCCTCGTCCAGAAGCGGGCATAAAGGCCATCTTGTGCCAACAGCGCTGAATGGCTGCCGATCTCGGCGATTTTACCGTCTTCCAGCACCACTATCCGGTCCATCGCGGCAATCGTGGAAAGGCGGTGCGCAATCGCAATCACGGTTTTGCCTTCCATCACGCCATAAAGCGTTTCCTGAATCGCGGCTTCCACTTCACTGTCCAGCGCACTTGTCGCCTCGTCCAAAATCAAGATCGGCGCATCCTTCAAGATAACGCGCGCAAGGCCAATGCGTTGCCGCTGCCCGCCGGAAAGTTTAACGCCCCGTTCACCCACATGAGCATCATAGCCCTGCCGCCCTTCCGGGTCTTGCAGATCAAGGATGAAATCATGCGCCTCGGCGTGTTTGGCGGCTTGGATCATCTCGGCCTCCGACGCCTCCGGGCGGCCATAAAGGATGTTGTCGCGCACGGAACGGTGCATAAGGCTGCTGTCTTGTTGCACCATCCCTATCTGGCGGCGCAGGCTGTCTTGGGTCACATCCGCGATGTTTTGCCCATCAATCAAGATGCGCCCCGATTCGGTGTCGTAAAACCGCAGCATCAGCTTGACGAGGGTGGATTTCCCCGCCCCCGACCGCCCCACAACGCCAATCTTTTCCCCCGGCGCAATGGTCAGTGTAACGCCCTGCAAGCCGCCACTGCCCCGCCCGTAATGGTGGCAGACAGCGTCCAACGTGATCTCACCTTTGGTAAGGCGAAGCGCCCGCGCGTTTGGCTTGTCGACCAGCGTGATCGGCTGCGCAATCGTCTCCATCCCTTCGGCCACCACGCCCAGCGCCTGCACAAGGCTGGTCGTCGCCCACATCACCCAATAGGTCATGTTGTTCAGCCGCAGCACCAAGGCCGTGGTCGCGGCGACCACGCCAACGCTGGCTTGCCCCAGATACCAAAGATACAAAACATAGCCGGTAACCGAGACAATCAGCGCGCCATTCAGGATGGTCAGCGTGATATCCATCGTCGTGATCACCCGCATTTCCTTTGCAAAGGTGCTGCGGGCCTTTTCAATTGCGTCCTTGGCATAGGCCAATTCGCCATCGTGATGGGCAAACATTTTGACCGAATGGATGTTTGTATAGGCATCCACCACCCGCCCCGTGACCAAGGACCGCGCATCCGAACTCGCCTTGGCCGCAGGCCCAGCACGCCGCAATGTCCAGCGTACAAGGGCGGCGTAAAAGACGAACCAGACAATCAGCGGAATCACCAAACGCGGGTCGGCATCGGCCAGCAAAAATCCGGCACCGATGAACATCACGCTTGCAAAAGCCACGGCATCAAACGTCTGGAACACCGCATCGCCAGCAGCAGGCGGCGTTTGCATGATGCGGTTGGCAAGACGGCCCGCAAAGTCAGACTCGAACCAACCCACGGGTTGGCGCAGGACATGGGAATGCGCACGCCAGCGGATCAGCGTGCCGAAATTGGGCAAAATGGTGTTGTGCAAAAGCGCTGTGTTCAGCCCTGCAAACAAAGGGCGGATCAACAGAATGGCGAGGGCCACGCCAATAATCTCCGTGCCCCGTTCCGCCCAAACCTGTGCGGGGCCGCCCGTTGCCAGATAATCCACCATGCGTCCGACATACCAGATCATCACCACGTCAGACGCGGCGATGAGGGTGGACAACAGGGCCGTCACCGCAAACACCTTGTGAAACGGTCGGATATAGACCTTCAGAAAAGGCCAAAGGTCACGCGGCGGCGTGTCTGTCTGGGGATAGGGGCCATATGGATTTACCAGCCCCTCAAAAAACCGAAACACGGGGTGCGCGTCCTTTTTCGTGGGATTACCGATTGGATATAGCGCCACGGGGCGGAAAGGGAAACCTTCAACCGAGAAGGTCTGATTTTGTGATCGCAAAGCCAGACGCGATCCAACGGGATTCGAGGGAGCGCAGCTTTTCGCCCAGCGCCGGGCCTTGAAAGGCAGGCATCAGGTCTCCAGCAGCGATGGGAAACTGTGCTTTCGCGCCAGTTTGGGCCTGCCTTAGCCAATCGGAGGCAGGGGGCAATTCAAACAGGGCGGCCTGGCCAAGGATAACGTCACGCGCGGTTTCTAACCCGTAACGATAGGCCAGTTCCCCCGCCTTGCTGGTGCTGCCAAATTCCTCACGGATCAGGGTGATTTGCGCAAAATCAGCCCGCGACAGGCGCAGCGACTCAATCGCACCGCCCAGAACCGCAAGCCGCGCTTGCCAGGACCGCGCGCCGAAATGCACGGCAAGGGGCAAGGCTTTGGCATCAGCACCGGGCAAGGCAGCGGCCAAAATACCCGATTGCGCCATGGCCGCCACCGCCTGCGATGGGTTTTCAGCGGACAGAAGTTTGCACAGCTCTGACCCCACGCGCTCTCGCGAAAGTGTCTCTAGGCCTGCGGAATTTGCAGCACAGGCGGCAAGTCCATCGGCATCAAGCCCCTGATCGGGATCACCGTACCAAGCATAAAACCGGAAAAAGCGCAAAATGCGCAGGTAATCCTCGGTGATCCGCTGATCCGCATCCCCAACAAAGCGCACCCGACGCGCAAGCAGGTCAGGCAAGCCCCCCAACGGGTCCACCACCTCGCCATCCGCGCGGGCGTAAAGCGCGTTCATGGTCAAATCCCGGCGCATCGCGTCTGTTGCCACATCAGTTGCAAAGGCCACAGTCGCGCGGCGGCCATCAGTGCCGACATCTTGGCGAAAGGTTGTAACCTCATGCGCCACACCCTTGGCGATCACGGTTACGGTGCCATGGTCAATACCTGTCGGAACAGCCCTGAAACCCGCTTTTTCCGCTATGTCAGACACTGTTTGGGGCAAAGCATCGGTTGCGATGTCGATGTCGTTCACCGCAACACCCATCAGCGCATTTCGCACGCAACCGCCCACGAGCAGTGCCTGATACCCCAACGCTTCCAGCGCGCGACACAGGGATTGCGTGCCCGGATGGTCCAACCAATCGCCTTGTATTTTCATCGCCCCATCCCTTCGGCCAAGCCACGCAAGATGCGGGCCGTCGCCCCCCAGATATAGTAAGGCCCATAAGGCACTGTATAGTATCGCCGCAACGCACCTCGCCAGCGCCGCTGCTCCACACGAAAATTGGCAGGGTTGGTGACGAAATCAAAGGGGACGGTGAACACATCCTCCACCTCACCCGCCTCGGCCACGGGGGCAAAAGGTGCGATGATCCGGGCAAGGATGGGGGTGATGGTAAAACCCGTCACGGTTTCATGTGCGGGCAAGCTGCCCAAAACGTCGACACAACCTGGCGGCAAGCCCACCTCCTCCTG
>Ga0105052_10006182_pt1 | contig 12268 bp, 9 predicted proteins | sample FRY03_FD_78094 | JGI IMG/M metagenome (GOLD analysis project Ga0105052, IMG submission 78094) | Freshwater microbial communities from Lake Fryxell liftoff mats and glacier meltwater in Antarctica - FRY-03 | ecosystem: Environmental > Aquatic > Freshwater > Ice > Glacier meltwater ... | reverse complement strand
GTCATGAGTTGACCCGCGCCTTCTCGCGGCGTTGCGCAAAGAATGCAATGTTGCCCAAGATGATGAGCGACACCATCAACAAATGCGCGCCGAGTTGTGGACCCATGCGCCGCTGCGCTTCCAAATATTTCGCAGGCACTACTGCAGAAGGATCCTTGGACGCAAGGCTGGCATTGACCAGCGATTCATATTCCGCGGCGCCTTTGATCGCGCCCAACATTCCCGTCAACTGCACGGGGTAGTAGGCATAGAGCTGTGGTGTTTGCACACCCGTGCATCCTGTCACTATCTTCACTTTTCCACCGCTCGCCGAGACCACATATTGAATCCACTCTTTCGCGCCTGGATATCCAGCGCTGATCGTGATGATCAGTGGAAAATCGCCAACGCGCGCGATGCCACGAAGTGCGGGAATGGTGCTCACGGCGCTGCCCGACGCGCTGATTGGAAATGCTTTGGCGAAATCGGTCAGCATCACCTTCATCACCGATTCATTGCCTGATTGAAAGCCCAGATTGACATAATCCACATCCTCGATGAGATTGGGATAATCCGCGCGAATCACTTTCTTGATTGTTTCATCGATCATCTGCGGACCCAGCGGCCAGAGCGCGATGAAAATCATCTTGAGTCCGCGCGCGGCGCATTGATGAACCAAACTCGTCGCCATCGGCGTGAGTTCACCACTGCTCGCTGGATCAAAGTCGAATGACAAAAGCACCGAACTGCCAGCGGGCAACGCTTCGATTGCGTTGTAAACCGCGCTCGCCGCCGGGGTGGATTTCTCTGGCAATGTTTTGCCGGTGATGCCGATATAAATGATCGGCCCTGCGACGGCAATCGCCATGGCGAGGAAAATCCAACGGCGATCGAGCGTTTCGAGAATTTTGATAAAGCGCGCCATGGATCAGTCCCTCGATCCCATCCAGGATCGATCGACCCCAAGAAGAATGCGCAGACTTGTCGCCGCCACGCCGAGTGCGATGCCGATGATGATCGCGCGATTGCCCGCGGTGTTGAAGACTTGCATGATGTAAACGGAGAGATTTTCCAATCGCAATCCGCTCGCCCACTCTGGCAACCATCCGGTGAGCACGACGCCGGCGAATGTGCGGCCAAGCAAGATGATGAACGCTGTCGAGAGCAGCAGGATGGCTTCGATATTTTTAGCACGAAAGGCGCGGAATGCAGCGCTTGCGACATAGAACGCCAAGAGCGCGAACATCGTGCTGGTGATTGGGACGAGGCCATACTTATAGATCCAGCCGAAGACCGAACCTTCGCTATTTTTTTCGCCAGACCACGCAAGCGCTGCGAACTGTGGATTAGGGTTGGGATGGACACCAATCTTTCCCAAGCCGACGAAGAGTGTGACGGCGAAGCAGATGAGTGTGATCGCCGCATATCCCCATCCAGCATCGCGGCGCGAAACTTTGGCGAGATTAATTTTCGCAAGACTGCCCGCGCCCAACACGAATGCGATCGCTGCGACGACATTGAAAATATTACCAAAGACCTCTCCCCAACTTTCCGTATGTGGAAAGAATGCGGAGAAGAGCATCGCGAAGCCAGCGATAATGGCGATCCACATCGGAATGAGTCGTTTCATCGTGCGGCTCCAATCATGATCCCAGCGCCCCCTTCAGGAACGAGAGCGCGCTTGACATTGCGCTCGTTGGCCAGAGCGCAACGCAGGTTGCGAGCACGGCGCCGATGACAATCAGCGTTCCCGCGATCAACTTGCCGAAGTCTTGACCCTTGAGCGATCCCATCTGATCTGGTTCACGCGAGAGATAAGCACTCGCCGCGAAAAACTCCTCGCCAATGAGCGTGTAATCGCACGCTGCGACAAAGAATGGCAACTGACTGCTTTCGGCGGTGCCTGCGATTTGAATCGCACCGATTGAGTTGCCAGTTTCGGCAAGGATGAGACTCTCGGCGAAGAAACATCCCATATAGAAGCATGTTGCGGGCTTTTCGCGCACCATTCGGCCCGAGACATAGGCGACGAATCCGAATTGCTCGTCGGTGATGTATCGAATGAGATCCTGGTTGTAAGAATCGGATCGCCCCGCCGCCATATAAGACGCTTGCACCGCTTCGCGCGCGGCTTCCATGACAAGCGAACGGCTCGTGGGCACTTCAATCGTCGCGTCATATTCCGCCGCGGTCTTTGCGACATGACCGAGCACGGTGATGCCCGCGACGGTCTGAATGTTGTCCATGTCTTGAATGCCAGCAACGAAGAGAATCGATCGACCCATTTCTGTTGCACGCCCCACGGCTTCGTCGACCGCGTCGAGCGCGGCGATACGACGAATCTTGACTGGGTGACCAGCGCGTGCGCGAAGAATGCAGATGATGACGCACGCGCTGACGATAAGGATTCCCAGAAATAATTGAATCTTGGTGCCGACGAAAAAATTGCGCGCTGCGAACACGGGCGCGGATTCGCTGCTGGGCGATCCAACACCTTGCGCATCGACGGCCGAGACGCGGAAGACATGCGCGTGATCGAGCGCGAGTTTGACCGCGTCGAACGACATTTGATCGGCAGGAACATCGGCAACTTTGATCCAGACGATTTCAGCGGTGAGTTGATCGTTGATGATTTCGCGTCGCTCGATGCGCCACTGCGCTTGCACGAGGCCGTTCGATCCAGCGACCGATGATATCCATGAGACCGTGACCGATCCGCCAGAGTCCCACGGAACATCAGTCGCCGTCACGGAAGATGGTGGCGTCGGTGCGGCAATCACGCTCGCAGAGCTTGCGATCAAGCAGACTCCTGCGATCACGATGCATTGCAGGTGTTTAACTATGCGGCCCACGATGGCACGGTAGTTTGAATTGCGTGTTCTTGCGAACAGCACAAGAGTGATGACAACGCAGCGATCTCACTTCGCAGGCGGCAGACTTCCGGGGCGAGAATGGTCTGAGCCTCGACATCGGCTCGTTTGATCGCATCCGCGTCCATCTTTGCGGCTTCGACATCTGTTTGGGGAATGGTGACAAACGCCTGAATCACTCCATCACCAACGCCCATCAGCGCCCAGCCTGCGATGACACCTGCGCAGAACATCGCAAGTTGGAGCGGTGGAGCGGTGGAGCGGTGGAGCGGTGGAGCGGTGGAGCGGTGGAGCGGTGGAGCGGTGCCGCCCGTTCGCACGCAAACTCAAGTGCCGATCAATTCCACATTCGCACGCGGGACGATCACGCGCTGACCATCTTCGAGCGCCACTTCGAGCACGCGTGCCTTTGAGCCCGAGCCGAGGACCGCGGGTTGTTCGGGAAGTCCTGCGACGGTGCCGAGCAATCCAAAGTATGGATCGCGAATGATGCGGATCGCCGTGCCGATGTCGAGCAGCCCGGCCGTCGCGCCGCCGGTGAAAATTTCTCCACTGCCGCTTTGATCGAGTGGGATCACGATCTCGGGTCGCATCACGCCGGCGCGAATTTGCGTCGCGCCGTTGACGCTGGCGAGTTTGCCGGCGTGCGCGGCGAGCAACTGGTATGTGCGCTGAGCCATCGAGATGTCGCCGAAGCCTTCGGTGATGAGCAGTGTGATGCCGAGTTTTTCGCTTCCGGTGACTGCAACGCCGAGGTCATAGCCAAGCACATCGCGCAGATCGGCATCGTCGATGCCACCAGAAATCAGTGCGGCGGCGCCGATTTCTCGCGCCTTTCGAATTGCGCCCGCGGTCATGCGAGCACCGCCGACGACGATGGCGCCTTTCATCGACGGGTCGATGTGTTCTTCGAGAACATTCTCCGAGTGCGACTTCCCTGCGATCATGAGGCGTCCCCATGTTTCGCCGCCGACTCCGAAGATACCTTGCGCAAAGACCGCTTCCGTCTGCACGACGCAGCCTTCGCCTGCGATGACTTCGATGATTTTGCCCGCGACATATGCGCACACCGTGACGGGAAGTTTGGGACCGCGGATGATGGCCATGCCTGTTGAATCCGAAACACTCTCAAGCACACCCGCTGCCGTCGACTTGGCCTCGGTCTTCATCATGCCGAAGATTCCCTTGCTACGCGCGAGCGCATCACCCACCGTGACGCTGTCACCGATTTTCTTGAGCATGAGCGGAGGCAATTCGCTTGGATTGACGCTGAGCAATCCAGCAACCTTGATCGGAAAAATATCACCTTCAAGATGCGTCTCAGCGACGATGGTCTCGGCCACCACTGTGTCGCCAACTTTCACACACACGCCTCCAGTGACCGGAAGCAGTCGGCGAATTTGAAATGTGGTTCGCGCGGTGACTTTGAGTCCGGGGGTGAATGCCTTGGCCATGATGAAAATCCTGCTGTGATTCGTGCACTATTCGTAGACACTGAGATCTTTGAGCCAGCGTGTTACCGATGCGCGACGCTCGGCGTCGGTTGTGGGAAGAATGAGTGGTCGTCCGCGCGCATCGAAAATAATGCCGACCGTTCCGCCGCGCACTTCGCGTGTGATCGGTTTGCCAGGGCCCGCGCCCATGTCGAGTCCCTTTTCGGGACGCACTTCGAGTGTGCCGACCGCGCCAGGCGCGAAACGCACGAGTCGCATTTCGCCGCCGACGAGTTGGCCTTCGATGGGTTGCGCCGCCGCACCCGAACGCAGCGTGAATGCGAACGCGGGACGACCCGCGCGCACTTCGCCGCGTGGTGCGATACACCAACCGAGCACGACGAGACAATCTCGCTCGAAGACTTCCATCGCGGCGCGCGGATTCACCGACGCGAGCACGCCAAGATGCGGCATCATGAAGATGGAATCCTTGGCGATTTCGGTGAAGCCCTCTGGCTCAAACGCGTCGATCATCATGAGCGCAGTTTGTTCCATGCGCGGCGCGTGGCTGAGCACGCCGCCCGATGCGACCATCAAGTCGAGCGTCATGTTGTCGACGAGCGATCCACCCGATTGCTTTTGGCTGAATGCGTCGCCGACGGTGCGTTGTTGCTGAACGCCCTTGAGTGCCGTGGCGAATGCTTTGTGTTGGATATATGCCAAACGCAGCGCCTCGCGCGAAACCGCCTGCTCGAAGACCAGCGCTTCGAGCGTTTGCGGAATCGTCGTCGGGCGAATCATCTTGTTTTTCACGCGGTTGCGCAATTCGCGTTCGTCCATATCGAGATGTACCCAGCGCAAGACACTCGCCATGCCCGCTTCGGCGCAGACATTCGAGATGGAATAACTCATGCCGAGATTGGCGCTGACTGTTCGGTTGAAGACGCCACCGAACACGCTGAACACATCGGTGGTTGCGCCGCCGATATCAACGCCCACCACATTGATGCCGCGTCCCTTGGCGATCGTTTGCAATATGTCACCGACCGCACCCGGCGTCGGCATGATCGGCGCGTTCGCCCACGCCATCAACTTGTCATATCCCGGCGCATGCGCCATGACATGTTCGAGAAAGACATCGTGGATGCGTTCGCGTGCAGGACCAAGATTTTCGCGCTCGAGCGTTGGTCGCAAATTGTCGACGATCGACAACGCGAATCCCTCGCTCGAAAACACTCGTTCGATTGTTGGGCGCGCTTCCTTGTTACCTGCAAATATCAACGGCAATTTGTATTCCCCACCGAAACGCGGGCGAGGCCGCGCGGGCGCGATGAGTTCGGCGATCTCAATGACTTTCTTCGTGTCGCCGCCATCGGTACCGCCCGAGACAAGCACCATGTCGGGACGCAGATCTCGAATGCGCTGAATTTGCTCGTGCGGCTTGCGACGATCATTGCTGGCTATGGTGTCCATCACAATCGCCCCTGCGCCGAGCGCCGCTCGCTTGGCGCTCTCCGCAGTCATTTCGCGCACGACACCCGCGACCATCATCTGCAACCCGCCGTTTGCGCTGGATGTGGATATATAGAGATCGCATCCATCAGCGTCTGCTGGGTTCTTACGGCGGATGATCGTGCCGTCATCAGCAATCAATCGGTAACCGGAAAGTTCCTGTAACTCGGTCACGGAATTCACGACACCCATCGTGACATCCGCGAATGGTTCTTCAACGGTCGTCGGCGCTTCGCCTCGGAATGTCTGACGAAAAACGCCGTCCTTCTCCTCGATCAGGATCGCTTTGGTCGTGGTGCTTCCGCAATCCGTGGCAACGATGCGCATGAGCGACGGAGGTTAGAGGGTGCGGGTGAGTTTGTGTCGATGACTGCGTGGCTAATCACGCGGAAATTGGTTGTGTCGGATTGGCCAGCGCATCTCGCTTCTGCAAAAGTTGCGCTGCGATGCTGACTGCGATTTCCGCTGGAGAATTACTGCCAAACGGCAATCCAATTGGACAATGAATCGCCGCGACCGCTTCGGCGCTGAAGCCTTCACTCATCAGCGTGCTGCGAAGCGTCCGCGCCTTGGGTTCACTGCCGATCACGCCGAGAAACGCAGCTTCATTGCGCTTGAGAATCTGCCGAACGATTGGCAAGTCGGTGGCGTGGCCTTGGCTCATGCAAAGACAGAAGGCGTGCGCAGGCACTTTCCAAACTTGCTCGGCCAATTCACTCGTCAAGACAATCTGCACATTGGGCGCGGACGCGATCTTGCTCAACCACTCTGGGCGATGATCGACGCACATGAGATTGCAGTGAAATGTCGACAACAGCGCAACCGTGGCTTGCGCGACATGACCGGCGCCAAAGACAACGATGTTCCAAGTGTGTCCGACCGAAACTTCATAGAACATCGTTGCAGCGCCACCGCAAACCATGTTGAGATCGCGTTGCAATTCATAGCGAACTATTTCAGGGACGACCGGTTGATTTGAGTTGGATGCCGCGACCGCACGCGCGATCATCTGTTGCGCATGATCGATCGCACGGGCTTCGAGCCGACCACCGCCGACTGTTCCCCAGGCGAGTCCATCCGAGGTAACGATTGCCTTTGCACCGATGTCTTGGGGAATATGACCCTCGGGCTGAACAAGCGTGACGGTTGCGAAGACCACACCGCGGTCGGTGAGTTTGTGCGCACGCTCGAGATATTCACGCATGATGCGACTCATGATGCACGCTCGATAGGCAAACGCTTGTCGTTCATTTCAGCACCGCCGCTTCCCACTGCGCAAACGCATCCGGCGAGAGCATGCGCAAGACACGCTCCGCCGTCGCTGGAATTGCCAGTGGATCGCACGCGACGGCGCGCTTGGTCGAATCAGCCGTCACCGCGCTGATTGCGTCGCGCACCGCCGTCCACACTGAAATTGCGAGCAATAACGGTGGTTCGCCGGATGCCTTGGTGCTGCGCACATTCACGGTGTTGCCTTCGTTGAAAATCAGATCGGCGTTGAAGATGCGCGGCGTGTCTTGCACGCTGGGAATCTTGTATGTGCTCGGCGAGTGCGAGACCAGCAGCCCGTCGTCGTTATAAAAAAGATGCTCGGTCGTCAACCATCCCATCCCCTGCACGAATCCGCCCATGACCTGTCCCATGTCGAGCGCGTGATTCACGGGCCGCCCCATATCCATCAACATATCGACGCGGCGCACCTTCACCTCGCCAGTCGCGCGATCGATTTCGACTTCACTCGCCGCAACACCTTGTGTGAAATATAAAAACGCTTGGCCTTTGCCCTTGACCTTGTTGAAGCTCAGATTAGGCGTTGCGAAGTGGCCATACTCGCTGACGGAAATTCGATTGAGATATGCCTCGCGAATGAGCTGGTGGAATTGGATCGAGAACGCGCCGCCCGAACGAGGCGTGACCGTGACCTGCGCGTCGCGAAATTCGACGCGGTGATCGTTTGTGCCGCCGCTGCCGATGGTCTCATCGACGATCAACTCGGGTTGTGTCCCATGCGCAGCGGTCTTGCTTGCCCAGTGCTCTGGCGCAATGCCGCGCAACTGAATCGCCAACGACGCGAGGCGGCGTTTCAATTTTTCGCACGCGACGCTCGCCGCCGCTGCGTTGATGTCCGTTCCCGCCGATGCAGCAGTCGGTGAAGTGTTGGCGTTTTTCTCAGTCGAAGTCGGCATGATGCGAATCGCCGCGATCGGCAACCCAAGTTGCTCGGCCACAATCGTGGCGATGCGCGAGTTGACACCCTGCCCCATCTCCACCGCGCCAGTGGAAACTTGCACGGTGCCGTCCATGTGAATATTCACCAGCGCATTGCCTTGATTGAGAAACCGTGTCGTGAATGAAATGCCGAACTTGACGGCGGTCAGTGAGAGCCCGCGCGGATGCAGCGCATGATGTGTTGCACACTGTGCGTTATGTTTGCGAATTTGCTCGCGGCGTGTGCGATATTCACAAGTTGATTCCAACTTCTCAAAGAGTGCGGGCAGACAATTGTTCTCAACGCGCTGGCCATACGGTGTGATGTCGTGCCCTGGTCGATAGCAATTGCGTTTGCGAACATCGAGCGCGTCTTGGCCAGTGATTCGCGCGATATCTTCGATGATGGATTCAATCAGCGCCACACCCTTGGGACCTCCGAAACCGCGAAAGGCTGTGTGCGGATGGAAATTTGTGCGGCAGACTTGACCACGCACGCGGAAGTTTTCGATGAAGTATGCGTTGTCGCAGTGCAAGAGCGCGCGTTCCATGATCGCAGTCGAAAGATCTGCATAAGCGCCGCCATCCGAATACAACATCGCATCAAGCGCGAGAATTTTACCGTTGTCATCAAAGCCACACGCATAGTGAATCTGAAACGGATTTCGCTTGCCCGTGATGATCATGTCTTCATCTTTCGATATCGCCAATCGCGCGGGCCGCCCACTGTGATGAGCGATGAGCGCGGCATATGCGGCGATGGGCGCGGCTTGTGATTCCTTGCCCCCAAAGCCGCCGCCCAAACGCTTGGCGATGCACACGACATCGCTGAAGGGAAGTCCGCACGCCTTCGCGACGACATGCTGTGTTTCGGTCGGATGCTGCGTCGATGAATGAACCTCGAGTTGGCCATCTTCGCGTGGATAGACAACGGCTGCTTGACTCTCAAGATAAAAATGATCGGCGCCTTCGATCTTCAGCACGCCTTCAATCGTGTGCGCAGCCTGCTTCATGACGGACTGCGCATGACCAGTCGCGACTGTGCGCTCGCACCCGATGAAGTTGTGCTTTGCAACAGCATCATCAATGGAGCGAATGTCTGGCAATTTTTCCCACTCCACCACAACTGCGGCGAGCGCCCGCACCAGCGCCTCGCGCGTTTCGCAGCCCAGCACCGCGACAACTTCACCGACATAATTCACTTCATTCACTGCGAGAATCGGCTGATCTTGAATAATCGTTCCCCAAACATTGTCCACAACATCCGCCGCTGTAACGGCGCATATGACGCCTGAAATCTTCAGCGCAGGCGCGGTGTCAAGACGCTTGATGCGCGCATGCGCAAACGGGCTATAGATAAGTCCGCAGTGCAATTCGCCCTTGAGCATCGGACGGTCGTCGACGAACTCGCTCTTTCCCGTGACATGAGTCGACGCCGAGTCATGTGGTGGCGAGCCTTGATCGACCAGGATGATTGCGGCGTGGCTGTTTGGAGTCTCACCCATGCAACACCTCACTGCCATAGCGGCGAAATAGATTCGCAGCCGTGACCCGGCGATATGCGGCGCTGGCACGCACATCGGAGAGTGGCGTAATGGAAGCTGCGATGAGCTGCGCGATCGATTCGACCTTCTCCGCAGTGAGTTTACCGATGAGCGCTTGTTCCGCATCCGGCAATCGAATTGGCGTCGCGGCGACACCACCATATGCCACGCGTGCGGAAGCGATTTTCGGCGGACCCTTCTTGCCGCGGCGAGTGAGCAGCGTCACGGCGAATGCGCAACTCACCGCGCTGATGTCGAGGTCTTTGCGCTGTGAAACCTTATAAAGCCGCACCATTTCCTCTTCACGCGTGTTCTCAAACGAGACATGGGTGATGATCTCGTCGGGCCCGATCGCCAATTTCTTATAACCGACATAGAGCTCGGTCATCGGGATGACGCGCTTGAGAACTGCACCCTGTCCACTTGCTCGCCGTGCGACATGAATCGCTCCCCCTGCGATCAGCAGAAACGGCAGTGTGTCACCGACTGGCGAAGCGTTGGCGATATTGCCAATGAGCGTCGCCACATTCTTGATCTGGCTTGACGCAAAGAGATTGAGAAAGCGCGCCAACTCTGGAGCGCGCGTTTCGCTGCGACGCCGCACCTCGGCCAGCGTCACGCGCGCGCCGATCCGCATGCCGCTGCGCGTTTCTTGCACTTCATACATCTCTTTCACCAGATGCAAGCTGAGCAACGCACGCGGCAGAGGTTTGCCCTTGTTCACTTGCACGCCCATGTCAGTCGCAGCGCCAAGCACTTTGAATCCCAGATTCTGCGCCGCAAATGTGCACGCTTCACGCAGCGAGACTGGTGCGAAAAAGGTGACGCCATCGTGTTCGATTCGCAACGATTGCTGTGTCGCAGTGATGGCATCGACGATCGCAGTCGCATTGGAATATCGCCCCGCGACGGAATGTTTCTCGGTCGCACGAACGGTGATCGCCGCTTGAATGATCGGCGCATATCCCGTGCAGCGACAAAGATTGCCGGTCAAATAATTCGCCGCCGTCTTCGCATCCACTGCGCCAGCGCTGTGTTCAGGTCGTTCCAACATTGCGCTGATCGCCATCACAAATCCAGGCGTGCAGTAACCGCACTGCGAGGCGTGACAATTGTTCATCGCCGACTGCGCAGGCGACAATTCATCACCGCACTGCATGCCTTCGACGGTCACGATGTGCGATCCATCCATCTGCGCAACTGTGGCGATGCACGAGTTCATCGCTTCAAAATTGAGCGTTGGTATCGCGGCAGAATCTTGCTGCGCACGCGCAACTGGAAAGGCTCGCAAGACCGTGCACGCGCCACAATCGCCTTCTGCGCAAACAATCTTGGTTCCGGGCATCCCCGCTTCTTTGCGAAGCCAATCGGCGAGCATCATCAACGCCTCACGACCGCGAATTTCGCGGCGCACGCCATTCACATGCAAGAGGGCTGCATCACGCATCGATTGTGAAGTTTAGCACCGTGATCAATCAGTGACCGCTGGGAAAACGCGCACACGATTGATCCCCCCGTCCGGAAAAACAGTCACACGAATCTGATCGCAAGCATGCGGTGCGTCGATCTGACACGCGAGCGTATTGCCCGCGTATGCCTTGGTTGGGGTGCGATCCACAAGCGTGATCCAGTGATTCTGACAACGACCTTCGACTGCGATCGCACTTGGATTGTTGTTGATGAAATGGGTGAAATCGATTTCGATGCGACCGATGCGCGACTGTCGCGCCAACTGAATCACCACATCTTCGCTGTGACCAGGCTCACGGCTTCGAGCCGATTCAAGTCCATCAAACATGTGCAGCGGCGGGAATGGAGAAATCACTTGCGATGCGGCGCCGTAATGCTGATTCGTGGCAGAGACGACGCGGCCGCCAAACGCGGCGCTGGCGAGATCGATCGAGCGCGCATCGACACCCGCAGCGATGCGAGACAGCTCTTGGGGTGAGGGCGCGAATGTCGGCGCGAGTGGCTTGTGAGTCTGCGCATCAAAGTGTGCGAATGCGCGAGAGTGGTTGGCGAAGAGTTGCGCTCGATTATTGGATGAAAGATCGCGATCAAAGAGCGCCAATCGTGTCACGCCACCGTCGGGATAGATTCGAACACGAACCCTCTCGAAGTATTCGCTTTTCGATTGACTCTCGAAAGCGTGCGATGCGTGACCCTCGAGCGCACTGCGTTGCACAATGGTGTGCCACGCATCGGTCGCACGGCACCAACCATCCACGCTGATCGACTGCGCTTGATTGCCAAGATGAAATTGTGTCGAGACCGAAACGCAATCAATCTGCGTCGGCATGCGCAGCGTGAGCACGAGCCAGTCACATTCATGCGGGTTGTGACGCACCGTCTCCCAACTGTCCATGATCTTGCCTTGCCGACCAAAGAGCGATGGATCGAAGAGAGGCTCGTGCGGCGAGATCAAGTTCTCGGCTCGCGCGAAACGCTCGTTCGAGACCTCGTCGATCAATGCGCCAACCACGCGATTGAAATCTGCCAGAGCATCGCGTGGACCTCTGCGCGTGATCGATTCCGGCATGTCGCGTTCAAACGCACGAAAGATACGGTAGTGATATCCCGCATTCACCCGCTCGGCAGTTGGCACATGGGCGATGTTGCAAGGCGTTTGCACACGCGTCCAATCCATGCCGGATATTCCAAGATGGACAAGAACAATTTGCGCAATCTGCGCGATACACGGCACTGCATTTTCGTCGCCAGC
>Ga0105052_10006175_pt1 | contig 12277 bp, 8 predicted proteins | sample FRY03_FD_78094 | JGI IMG/M metagenome (GOLD analysis project Ga0105052, IMG submission 78094) | Freshwater microbial communities from Lake Fryxell liftoff mats and glacier meltwater in Antarctica - FRY-03 | ecosystem: Environmental > Aquatic > Freshwater > Ice > Glacier meltwater ... | reverse complement strand
GGCTTGAACCGAAGACGTGATGCGGCATACCCTTTGCCGGTCGGCGCTTGTCGGCTAAAGTCGGTAAGGCCGCAAAACGCTGCCGGAGCGGAGGGAGGGGGGAATATATGGACGGTATAAACCGCCCTGCTGTGCTGCGGCTGGCCCGCAACGTCACCCCGGTGATTTAGGCCATGACGCGCTCCCGCCTTCCACGTCTGCCTTTGCCGCTTGTTGCCATAGTGGCGCTTGCGTTTTTGATGGTGGCCGGGGCCATCACCTATTCCCAATCCCTTGAACGGTTGCTGGACGATACGGCCCGGCGCGGTGAAAACACCCTGCAACTGGCAGAGCTTGCTTTGCGCGGCCAGATGGAGCGGTTTGAACGCCTGCCCGAACTGATTGCCGAACACGCTTTGGTCAAGGCAATTGCCGGGGACCCGCTGGACGGCGGGGTGGCAGATGTCGCCAACCGCTATTTGCAAAGCATCCAGCAGCTTTTGGGCGCGTCCGATATCTATTTCATGGGGCTGGACGGGATGACACGCGCCGCATCCAACTTCGATGCCGACAAGCCTTTCATCGGGCGGAATTTTGCCTTTCGGCCTTATTTCACCGATGCGGTTTCCGGTGGGGAGGGGCGGTTTTATGCGCTTGGAACCACCTCGGGCAAGCGCGGCTATTACTTTGGCGCGCCGGTGCGGGTGGGCGGCGATATTCTGGGGGTCCTTGTCGTCAAGATCGATCTGGACGGGGTGGAGCAGGCTTGGCGCGGGTCTGAATACCAGGTGATGGTGACGGACCCCGACGGAATTGTGTTCCTGTCCTCCAACCCCGGTTGGCGGTTTACCGCCCTTTCCCCGCTGACCCCTGCGCAACGCGCGGGGATTGCGGTGCATCGCCGCTATGCAGATCTGGCGTTGCCAGCCCTTCCGGTCGCCACAACCAAAATGCAAAGCGGCCAGCAGTTGATAACCCTGGCCGAAACGGTTTCGTCGCGCGAATATCTGATGGTTGCGCGCCCTGTAACCGAGGCCGATTGGACCATCCGTGTCATGCTCGACACTGCACCTGCGCGCATTCAGGCCTTCAGCCTTGCGCTTGTGGTGATGCTGGCTTTGGGGCTTGCGATGATGGGATTTGCCGTTGTCATCCAGCGCCGCGCGCGCTTGCGCGACAGTCTGCGCTTGCAGCTTGCTACCCGGTCGCAATTGGAACAGCGGGTGAGCGAGCGTACCTATGAGTTGGCCGAAGTGAACATGCGGCTGGAAGCCGAGGTCGCAGAGCGTATTGTGGCAGAGGCGAACCTGCGCCAAGCCCAGACCGATTTGGTGCAGGCCGGCAAATTGGCGGCCCTTGGGCAAATGTCAGCCGCGCTAAGCCATGAGATCAATCAACCCCTCGGTGCCGCGCGCACCTATGCCGACAATGCCTTGGTGTTGATGGACCGCGACCGACTGCCCGAGGCCCGCCACAACCTGACCCGTATCCTGTCCTTGATTGACAAGATGTCCGCGATCAGTGGCCATTTGCGCAGCTTTGCCCGCGCGCCGCACCAAAAGCTGCGGGATGTGTCGGTGGCCGAGGTGATCGAGGCTGCGTGTGAAATTACGAAAGCACGCCTGCGGGCGGCAAAGGTAAAGCTGGTGGTAGATATGACGCCGGATGTGCCTTGCGTGATCGGGGGGCCAGTGCGTTTGCAGCAGGTGCTCGTCAATCTGCTGACCAATGCCGCCGACGCGGTGGAGGGGATGGAGGATCGCCGGGTGGAGGTGGTGGTGCGCAAAACTGCCGCTGGTGTGCGCATTTCGGTGCGCGACTATGGCGGCGGCGTGGCCCCCGGCCTGCCAGAACGCATTTTTGATCCGTTCTTTTCCACAAAGGGTGTGGGTAAGGGGCTGGGCCTTGGCCTGTCCATTTCCTACAATATCATTCGTGATTTTGGCGGCAATCTTCATCTTGGCATGGTTGACCCGGGGGCAGAGTTCATCATTGATCTGCAAGCCGCACCAGCCGTTGCGATGCCGGAACAGGCAGCATGAACGGGCCGGTTTTCGTTGTGGATGATGATGCCGATCTGCGCGCCTCGACAGCGCAGGCCATGGATTTGGCGGGGCTTGCCGTGCGCGCCTTTGCCAGCGCCGAGGAGATGGCCGATCTGGTTGGCTTCGGCTTTCCTGGTGTGGTGCTGACCGATATCCGGATGCCTGGGATCGATGGGATGACCCTGATGAACCGCATCCACGCGATTGACCGCGAGGTGCCGGTGATCTTGATGACCGGGCATGGCGATTTGCAACTGGCGGTGCGGGCGATGCGCGAAGGCGCGCATGATTTCATCGAAAAGCCCTTTGCCGCAGCCCAATTGACCGAGATCGTCGCGCGGGCGCTGGAATATCGCAGGCTGGTGGTGGAAAACCGGGCCTTGCGCGCGGCGGCAGGGCAGGCGGACGATCTGGAGCATCGTCTGCCCGGGCGCGCCAATGTCATGATTGATCTGCGCCGTCGCATCCGCACGCTGGGGCCATCTGAGGCCGATGTGCTGATCATCGGCCAAACCGGTGCGGGCAAGGAGGTGGTGGCGCGCGCCTTGCACGACATGTCGCCCCGCGCGCGCGCGCCCTTTGTGGCCATAGATTGTGCCGCCCTTCCCGCCGACCTGATTGAATCCGAGCTTTTCGGCCATGAGGCAGGGGCGTTTCCCACCGCCTTGCGCGCGCGTTTTGGCAAGTTTGAACATGCCCAGCGCGGCACTGTGTTGCTGGATGATCTGGCGTCAATGCCCTTGGCCGTGCAGGGCAAGTTGCTGCGCGTGATTGAAAGCCGGGTGGTGACGCGGCTGGGATCAAACGAGGTGTATCCGCTGGATGTGCGCTTCATGGCCACCAGCCGCGCCGATCTGCATGCCGAGGTGGCAGCTGGGCGGTTTCGCGATGACCTTTTGTACCGGCTGAATGTTGTGACCCTGAACGTCCCTTCGCTGGAGGAGCGCCGCGAGGACATCGGGATGCTGTTCTTGACCTTGGTGGACCAAGCGGCGGGGCGGCACCGCCGCGATGCACCAAAAGTTTCGCCCATGATGATTGCGCGGCTGACCCAGCGTGATTGGCCGGGCAATGTTCGCGAACTGCGCAACGCTGCGGACCGTTTCGTTCTGGGTTTGGAAAGCCCCCATGCCACCGATAATGCCGCCCCCCAAAGGCTTGCCGACAGGGTGGCCGCGTTTGAACGACGCGAGATAGAGGCGGTTCTGGCCACCCATGGCGGCAGCTTGCGCCCGGCCTATGAAGCGTTGGGCCTGTCGCGGAAAACCCTTTACGAGAAGATGCAAAAACACGGGATTTCAAAGGCAGCCTTTTCAAATGACGGGGCATCGGGGGCCGAATAGGCATCGGTTTGGGGGGGAATCGGTACAGGTCCGCAGGTCGATGTGCCGAAATCCACCCATCCTCACGGCTTTTGCCCGAAATAATCAGCGCAGAACGGACATCGGGCTTGATGATGCAGTGCAATGTGCGTTTTAATAGTCAGGCTTCAATGAAAGCGCCCTTTTGCAGCACTTCGGGCGCGGAAATGACACTTCATGGGGAGGAAAACATGAAATTCAACCTACTCGCGGCCACCGCCGCTGCTGTTGCCCTGACAGTCTCCAGCGTCTCGGCGCAGGATATGGACAAGACCGGCTGGCCTGCCACCATGACCATCGGCACCGCCAGCCAGGGCGGCACCTATTTCATCTATGGCAACGGTTTTGCCTCCTATATCGCCGAAGCGCTAGGCGTTTCGGCCACGGGCGAAGTGACGGGCGGCCCGGTGCAGAACGTGACGCTGGTGGAAACCGGCGACCACATCATGGGCCTTGTCACCATGGGCCCCGCCTATGACGCGTGGAATGGAAAATCGGAGCTGGCCCCGGGGCTGGAGCATCGCACCATCCGCGCTTTGTTCCCGATGTATCAAACCCCGTTTCAGGTTGTGGCGCTGAAATCCAGCGGCATCACCTCGGTGTCTGATCTGGCTGGCAAGCGGGTTTCCGTTGGCCCGGCAGGCGGCACACCCGGCACCTACTGGCCGCAGTTCATGTCCGCTTTGGGGGTGGAGGCCAATATCTCCAACGCTGGCGCATCGGATGCGGTTGGCCAGTTGGCCGATGGCCTGATTGACGCTTTCGCCTTTGCAGCAGGCGTGCCGATCTCGGCCTTCGCCCAGATCGCGGCAGAGCAGGACGTGGTGATGTTTGGTTTTAACGATGCCGAGTTGCCAAAAGTGTTGGAAGCGTTCCCGGCCATGGCACCTTTGACCATCGCCGCAGGCACCTACGAAGGCCATGATTACGCCCAAAACACAGTGGCCCTGTGGAACTTTGCCATTGCGAGCGAGAATATGCCCGAAACCCTGGCCTATGAAATCACCAAGCTGGCGATGGAAAACCCGGACCGCATGGTTCAAATTCACGCAGCAGCAAAAGAAACCCTGTTGGAAAACTGGGACAAGAACAGCTTCATGCCGTACCACCCCGGCGCTGTGAAATACTTCACGGAAAAAGGGATCACGATCCCCGACAACCTGAAGTAACCTATACGGCCCGGACGCATCTGTGTCCGGGCCGCTTTGCACCGCAGCGGCGAAAGATCGCGCGGTTGGACCAATATGTCCGGGGGGGACCACAATCATGAACACCGCAGCCGAGCCAAAACTGGATCTTATCGCCGATGGCGTGGACTCCGAGATTTTTACAGCAAATCAACGCAAGCCCCTTGGGCGGATGGCGCTTTTTGCGGCGGCCCTTTGCGTTGTCTATGTGGGTTTTCACATCGCGGTCATGAACCTGTATCCGCTGGAGCCATGGACCTACCGCCTGATCCATGTGGGCGGCGGGCTGGCACTGGCCTTTTTGTTGTATTCCTCCAGCACCTATGGCCCCGATGCGCAGGACCAGCAAGCGATGTCCAAAGGCAGCTATCTTTTGCTGCTGGCACCCGGCGCAATTGCGATCACGATCGCCTTGCTGCAAGCGATTGCGTTCTTTGTGACCGACCTTGGCGTCGATCAGGCGGCGGCCAAAACCGCGATGGTGTGGAGCTTTGGCTACCCGCTGGTGGGTGGCACGATATGGTTGATGGTGATGGGTTGGTTGGTGCCGGGGCGTGACCGCAGCCGCATTGATCCGACCGATGCGTTCCTCGCCCTCGCCGCGATCACGGTGGCGCTTTATATCATCTATCACGCACCGTTCTTGCGCCTTCGGGCGGGCACGGGCCTTGCGAAAGACGCTGATATGCTGGCGTCGATTGCGGGGGTTATCCTTATTCTGGAAGTGACGCGCAGGCTTGCAGGCCTTGCCTTGGTGCTGATTGCGGCGGTCTTTGTGCTGTACAGCTTTGTCGGCCCCTGGCTGCCCGGCGTGTTGCAGCACCGTGGCTATTCCACCTCGCGCTTTTTCACATATATCTATACCGACCAAGGGGTTCTGGGGCCAACCACGGCGATTTCTTCGACCTATATCATCCTGTTCGTGGCCTTTGCGGCCTTCTTGCAGGCCAGTCGAGTGGGCGAATATTTCGTCAACTTTGCCTTTGCGGCGGCGGGTGGGCAGCGGGGTGGGCCGGCCAAGGTTGCGGTGTTCGGATCGGGCTTGATGGGCATGATCAACGGCACCTCGGCGGGCAATGTGGTGGCCACAGGCTCGCTAACCATTCCCTTGATGAAACGTGTCGGCTACCGCCCCCAAACAGCGGCGGCGGTGGAGGCGGCGGCATCGTCCGGCGGGCAGATTTTGCCGCCGATCATGGGGGCGGGTGCCTTCATCATGGCCGAAATCACCGGGATTCCCTATTCCGAGATTGTGATTGCGGCCATCATCCCAGCACTTTTGTACTTCGCCAGCGTGTTTTTCAACGTCGATCTTTATGCGCAAAAATACGGCATGAAGGGCCTGCCGCGCAGCGAGTTGCCACAGTTCGGCAAGCTTGCAAAACAAGCCTATCTGTTCCTGCCCATCGTGATCTTGATTGCAGCGCTGTTCATGGGCTATTCGGTGATCCGCGCAGGCACGCTGGCGATGGGGGCGGCAGCGGTGGTCAGCTGGCTTACGCCCTACCCGATGGGCCCCAAGGCCATCCTGTTTGCGTTGGAAATCGCGGCCAAGATGTCGCTGCAACTGGTCGCTGTTTGTGCCGCCGCAGGAATTATCGTGGGCGTGATTGCGCTCACAGGGGTTGGCACGCGCTTTTCCTCCCTGCTGCTGGGCCTGGCCGATCAAAACCAGATGGTCGCGCTGTTCTTTGCAATGATCGTCTCGATCATCCTTGGAATGGGCATGCCAACCACGGCCGCCTATGCCGTTGCAGCCTCGGTCATAGCGCCCGGATTGATCCAGATGGGCATCCAGCCATTAACCGCACACTTCTTCATCTTTTACTTTGCGGTGATGTCGGCGATCACGCCGCCTGTGGCACTTGCCGCCTATGCGGGGGCCGCGATTGCGCAATCGGACCCGATGAAAACATCCGTGGAAAGCTTCAAGATGGGGTTAGCTGCCTTTGTGGTGCCATTCATGTTCTTCACCTCGCCTGCGCTGCTGATGCAAGGGACGTGGTTCGAGATTTTGCATGTGGTCGCGACCGCAGGGCTGGGAATTTATTTGTTGTCCAGCACGGTGCAAGGCTGGTTCTTCGGGCAATTGTCTTGGGTGCTGAGGATTGTGCTGATGTTTGCGGCCCTCGGGATGATTGAGGGAAGCTGGTTCACCGATGCCATCGGGCTGAGTGCAGCGACTTTGGTCTGGGCGCTGCAAAAGAAGTTCGTGACACCCAAGACCATGGCACGCGGGTTGGACTGACGCGCGGCCCCTGAAAAGCAATGCGGCGCCCAAGCGGGGATTGGGCGCCGGGCATCGCCTTGCCGGATGCCAGAAGGGACGGGTTCGTCCTGCGGCAACGCATAAAGCAAGCAGTGGCACTGCGCTGAAACCTGGATTTTCTTTTTCGCCAAAACGAAAACCTGCTGTGGTTTTCGCAGCGATAAGCCCCTACATGCTCTTTCAAGTCCAGGGAGACGCTGCATGAAGAAAATTGCCTTGCCCGAGCGGCCCCACTGGCGCGCGCACGCGCAAGAGGTTGGTTTCAGCTTTGCCGATATGCACGGGGAACCCTATTGGGATGAAACCTCGGCCTATGCGTTTTCGCTGGCGCAGATCGAGGGGGATCTTGAAGACCCATCGACAGAACTGCACGCCATGTGCCGCGAGGCGGTGGGCCTGATCGTGAAAAGTGAGCCGCTGATGGACCGCCTTGCCATCCCGCAGGCGCAGCGCGATCTGGTGGCGGAAAGCTGGTGGCGGGGCGATCCGGAAATTTATGGACGCTTCGATTTGGCCTATGATGGGGTGGGGCCTGCCAAGCTGCTGGAATACAACGCAGATACACCGACATCTCTGTATGAAACCGCGTCATTCCAATGGCAATGGCTGGAGGACCAGTTGGCGGCAGGCGTGCTTGCCCCCGGCTGCGACCAGTTCAACGGCCTGCACGAGGCGCTGGTGGCCCGGTTCAAAGCGGTGTTCGAGCCGGGGAGCGATCTGCATTTCACCGCCGTGGGTGGCAACCCCGAGGATTACGCCACCGTAGAGGCGATGGGCTGGGCCGCGAGAGAGGCGGGTTTGGGCGCACATTACTGCGATCTGGACAAGATCGCGATCAACAAGGATGGCCGTTTCCTGGATGATCAGGACCGGGTGATGGGGGTCTTGTTCAAGCTGTACCCCTGGGAAGACCTGTTTCGCGATGAATTCGGCAAGCATATCGCAAAATCGAAATGCCTGTTTCTGGAACCTGCCTGGAAAGCACTGTTGTCTAATAAAGGGCTGTTGCCGGTGCTGTGGCAGATGTTTGAAGGCCACCCCAACCTGTTGCCTGCATTCTTTGAAGCTGACGTGGGGGATGCCATGGCAGGGCGCGGCACAGCCCCAGCCGATGTATCGTCAGCCTTTGGCCGGTCGGCAACGCTGCTGGCGGCTGGCCACGTTACCAAACCGATCTTGTCGCGCGAAGGGGCCAGCGTCACGATTTTGCAGCAGGGCGAAGTTTTGGAGCAAGCCCAAAACACCGATTACGCAAAACACCCCCGGGTCGTGCAGGCCTATGCGCCCTTGGCGCAGTTTGATGGCTTTCATCCGGTGATCGGGGCGTGGATCGTGGGCGATACCTGCGCCGGGATCGGGATCCGCGAAGACCGCTCCCGCATCACCCAGGATTTGTCGCGTTTCAAACCGCACTATATTGATGTATGAAATGCGCAAATCTTCGAGGACAGAAATAGGATTTTCATGACAAAACGTTCCCGCACAATCGCCATCACAATCTTTGGTGCCGCAGCTTTCGCCCTTGCCGGCTGTCAGGAAGAACAGGTCGATGCCGCCGCCTTTCCCGATTTGAACAGCTGCACCAATGGCGCATCGGACAGCGCGGTGTTTTCCACCCAAGACTGCGAAAACGCCTTCGTTGCCGCCGAGGCGCTGCATGTCGAGGCCGCACCGCGCTATGAAAGCCTAGTGGTTTGTGAAGAACAGCACGGCGCGGGGGCTTGCGGGTCCGAGGCTACGGCGACGCAAGGCGGGTCGGGCAGCATCTTCTTGCCGCTGATGGCGGGCTATCTGATGGGCAATATGCTGGCGGGTCGCGCCGGAATGGCGGCAAGCCAGCCGCTTTACAAAACATCCGATGGCCGGTTTACCAATGCCGCCCGCACCAGTACATTCAACGGAAATTCCGGGGCGGCCAAGCTTGCCACATCGCAATTCACCCGCCCTGCGGCCACCGCAGGCCAGGCGCCGATGACGCGCGCCACCGCCGCGTCACGCGGCGGTTTTGGCCAATCGTCCAGCAGCCGCAGCAGCACGGGAGGCTGAGGGCGCAGGGGCCCGGCAGTGGGTAATCGGGCCCTTTCTGGGTGCGCCATGGCGGTTTTCGGCACAAGCGGTGGGTTTGCGCAGGGTAGGCTGGCGATAATCCAAGAATAGTAGACCAAAACCCAAAGTCTTTCTTTCATCGCGGTCCAAACCCATTGTATCTTCTCACAACAAAAGAGCTTGGGAGGGTTCAATGGCTGACAGACCACGTCCTTGGACGGCATTCTACGGGCCTGGCGTTCGGACAGATATTGAAACCCCCGCATACCGCAACTTGGCAGATCTGATCCGGTCGGTTGCAGAAACCTATGGCTAGGCCCCGGCCTTTACCTGCTGTTTGCCGAATGGGATGAATGGCACGCTGACCTTTCAGCAGGTGGATGAAATGTCCGATGGGCTTGCGGCCTATCTGCGCGAGGTGGCGGGGCTGGCGCAAGGTGACAGGGTGGCCGTGCAGATGCCCAATGGGCTGGCCTTTCCCATCGCGGCCTTTGGCGTGCTGAAGGCGGGCTGTGTGCTGGTCAACGTCAACCCTTTGTACACCGCCAAGGAAATGGCCCGGCAGTTTGAAGACAGCAAGCCCCATGCCCTGATCATCGTCGATATGTTCGCCGATAAAATCCCCGCCGCCACGCGCGGCCACGCAATTCCCAATATTATCGTGACGCGGGTGGCCGAATTTCTGCCTGCCCTGCCGCGCGGTATTGTGGGGCTGGTGCAAAAGCACTGGGATCGCACGATAAAACCCGTGGAGGTGCCGCATATCCGCCTGCCCGCTGCAATTGCCGCTGGCCGCCGCCAGATCACGCAAAACCGGGTGGAGGTGGACGCCTATCACCAATCTGTCAGCGGCGATGACGTGGCCGTGCTGCAATATACAGGCGGGACCACGGGGGTTTCCAAAGGCGCGATGCTGACCCATGGCAACCTGATCATTAACATGGAACAAACGATGGCGCTTATCGCCGCCCATGTGAAGCGCGGCGAGGAGGTGGCGCTGACCGCCCTGCCGATGTACCATATCTTTGCCTTCACCGTGAATCTGATCGGGTTTTACTGGCTGGGCGCGCGGAATGTCTTAATTCCCAATCCGCGTCCTTTGATCAACCTCAAACGCGCGTTCGAGAATTATAAGGTGACATGGATGAGCGGGGTGAACACCCTGTTCAATGGCTTGTGCAATGAGGTGTGGTTCACCGACAGCCCGCCCAAACATCTGAAATTTGCTTCTGCCGGCGGCATGGCACTGCAAACATCGGTGGCGCAGCGTTGGGAGGGGATTACGGGCAAACCTGTGCTGCAAGGCTATGGGTTGACCGAGACATCGCCAGTGTTGACGTTTGAGCCGATGGGCAAAACCCGTGCAGGCACAATTGGGGTGCCGGTGCCATCGACAGATATTGCCTGCCTGGACGATCAAGGCAATGAAGTGCCGCAAGGCGAGGCGGGAGAGATTGGCGCACGCGGGCCGCAGGTGATGAAAGGCTACTGGCAAAAGCCCGAGGAAACCGCCAATGCCATGAAAAATGGCTGGTTTCTGACAGGCGACATTGGCGTGATGGAGGCGGATGGCTATTTCCGCATCGTGGACCGTAAGAAGGATATGATTTTGGTGTCGGGCTTCAACGTTTATCCCAATGAAGTGGAGGATGTGCTGGCCGCCCACCCCGGCGTGTCGGAGGTGGCAGTGATCGGGGTACCGGACGGTGCCATGGGCGAAGCGGTGAAAGCCTTTGTGGTAAAAGCCGATCCGGGGCTGACAGCCGAAGCCCTGCGCGCCTATTGCAAAGAACATCTGACCGCCTACAAAGTCCCCAAACAGGTGGAATTCCGCGACGAATTGCCAAAGTCCAACGTCGGCAAAATCCTTAGAAAAGACCTGCGCGCTGACGGTGCGCGCGCTTTGGCAGCGGAGTAGGCACGATGGTTGGAGCATTCGAGCAGACGCTGCTGGCGCTGATGATTTTCGTGATCATGCTGGGGATGGGCGCATCCCTGACCCCGCGCGACTTCATCCTCGCGCTTAAGCGCCCTTACGGGCTGGGCATCGGCGTAATCAGCCAATACGGGTTCATGCCCTTCATCGGGTTCTTGCTGATCACAGCTTTGCCCTTGCCCCCTGCGGTGGCCGTGGGGGTGTTGATCATGGCCTGCATGCCGGGGGGTACGACCTCCAACATCTTCACTTATTTTTCCAAGGGCAATCTGGCGCTTTCGGTGCTGATGACTGTCACCTCCACCCTTCTTGGCGTGGTTATGATCCCGATCCTGCTGCTGGTCTATGCCAATGCGCTTAATCTGGATATCCCGCGCGAAAACATCATCATCACCCTTGTTTTGTTGCTGGTGCCGGTGGCCATCGGCATGGGCCTGCGCAAGATGAACGCCAATGCGGGGGCGGTTACGGAATTCATGGGCTCGCTTCTGGCGCTGTTCTTCATTGTGTTCATCATGGTCAGTTGGGTGCCGCGCAACTGGCAATTTTTGCTGACAACCACGCCCGCCACCTATGTCGCAGCAATTGGCCTGGGGGTTTTCGGCATTACCATTGGATATGTGTTTGCCCGCGTGCTTGGCCTTCACCCCCGCAATGTCCGCACCATAGCGCTCGAAACCGGCTTACAGAACGGGCCACTGGCGATTGCCGTCATCGCCTTCACCTTTTCGGGGGCGGAGGCGCAAAGCTATATGGCGGTGCCAGCGCTTTATTCGCTGTTCATCGTGATCGTGGCAAGTGTGGTGACGATGATCTTTCGCCGCGCCAATACAGCGGCAGAGCAGAAACTGCCCGACAGCCTCCTGTGAAAAAGGGCCACGTAACAGGGGCCCTTGATAGCAGAGCTTGCATGCAACCTATCAGTTTGGTGCAGGCCCGGGAAACGGAAATTCCAGCGTGCGGGCATTCAGGAAGGCCTGCACGTTAAAGAACAAGAAACGCGAGGTGTCGGCGCGGCTGGCAAGGTAGCTGTCCCAGATACGGCAGGTGATATCGTCGCCGTTCTATTAGGCTTCCTCGATCACCTCACCCGCAGCAGCCCCCAAGGCCACAAGCACATCGCGTTTCAGGCGGGTTGCGCTTTTGTGCGGGGGTCAGCCAATCATACGGGCGCGGGCCCTTGTTTGCGAAATGCTTTTTCAGCCCCCATCGACGCTGAAGACCAGATCCTCCTCCCAGACCCACGGGTATTGCGCCTGAACCACCACGCAGCGCAAGCGTCGGCCCGGGCACAAACCCTTCGCGCCGCATGATCGGGCGCATCAATGAGGCGTTGCGCAGCCCCTCGGGCGTCTGCCCCCGAGGGGCAGGCCATTGGGCAAGCGACCATCCGCAGTGCAGTATTTCATACTAACCGCCGGTCCCGTTGACTCAAACGTGAGTTGCCCCGATGT
>Ga0105052_10006160_pt1 | contig 12296 bp, 11 predicted proteins | sample FRY03_FD_78094 | JGI IMG/M metagenome (GOLD analysis project Ga0105052, IMG submission 78094) | Freshwater microbial communities from Lake Fryxell liftoff mats and glacier meltwater in Antarctica - FRY-03 | ecosystem: Environmental > Aquatic > Freshwater > Ice > Glacier meltwater ... | reverse complement strand
TATCGAACACGTTAAAAGCGACCTTCGCTTTGCCATCGATAAAGCTTTCCGAGAAAACGGCATCACCATCCCATTCCCACAGCGGGATTTGCATATTCGGAAATAATATGCCTTCGTATTTCTTTTTGCTATCGAATAGCTTGACGCTCAACTCATTTGGTAACAATTCCACATTCTCTTCGTTGTAAGGGTCGACCAAAAACCTAATAGCCTTGAACCGTCTGGTAATCTTCATTGCCATTCTGATGCTTCCGAGCATTAGTTTTGCGCAGAAAAAATCAACCCTGAAAGACAGATGGAGAAATTCCATAGGTGCCTCAGCTCATTTGCTTATGGTGAGAAAGAATGTCTCTCCCGCATTTGGGGTATTCTACAATCCGCAGATTAACATTATTAATAGGTATGCTGATTTTTCTCTGGCCGCCACCATGCCACTAACATTGGGAGTTCATATAAAGGACTCGTGGATTGAGAGGACCTATTTCTATGGGCACGTTCCGGCTGTTTTAGAAGCCAACATCGGTCATTACTCTACAAGAGATTTTCGCTCAGATATAGGAATGGGACTTGGTGCTGGCTATGGGCTGCAGATAAATGGCCTTGATATTTCTTCAGGTTTTGTGGCCACGTTGGCTGCGCGTACATGGTTTTTTAAAGGAAGTCTCACCTTCAGGTATCTGTTTCATCTCAATGTTCAGGGAACGGGTTATCACAGCCATGCACTTAGTTTGTCAGTTAACATGGGCAATTACTTCAATAAGTTGACCAACATGAACAAGATGAGCAAGTTTCAGAAGTTCTAATAGGAACAGCTCAAGGGTGCTTAAAAATCGTTCTTGTATTATTGTCGGGTGGCGGTTTCATCGAAAGATCGGTTGCCTACATTTGTTTCATCTCCAACTAAACGGTATGACAAGATTTTTCACCTTAGTATTCTTATCTCTTATAGTGGCGCAATCAGTTAGCGCAGGGGGGCCGTGGCCAAGGAAAAAGAACAGCGGCTACGCTCAATTAGGCTTTACGTATGTTGGATACAGCCGGTTTTTTAATCATGAAGGAGTGGTTACCGACCTTCGGAGGCCAGTTACCGATTTCACCACGCAGCTCTTTCTCGACTATGGTCTTTCAGACAAGTTGACTCTGACCGCCAACCTACCTTTCAAGTATGTATCAACCGCAGATAGGATTTCGAGTGCCGACACAAGCTATTTTAAAGACACGCTGCAAGCAGGCAGTCTATTCGGGTTAAACAACGTGATGCTTGGACTGAAGTACAACATCATCAACAAACGGGTGTTGTTTTCTGCGGGATTTAATGCCGAAGCCAACGTGGCCAAATACGATTCGCTTACTACGCTCAGAACTGGCCCAAATGCTTGGGTTTTTCATCCTTACCTGAGTGTTGGAACCACTTTTTTTCAGGGAAAACTTTACACACTGCTCGATGCTGGCTACCGATTGCGCATCAATAATTATAGCGATGAGGTTGATTTCAACTTTGAAGTAGGGTATTCCTGGAATCAGAAGACCTATTTTATTTTCAATTTGGCAGGAAGATTTTCGATGCAGGAAGGAAGCTACGACAATAACGTGACGGCAATCCCAGATACATCGAACCCAGCAAGCGTAAGCCTTCATCCCAATGGAAGAGACCTACACACATCGCTCTACCCAAACAACCAACAATTTTTGGGATACGGGTTTAAATTCATTCAGAAAATTAAGAAGGTGCATCTCAATGCCGCTGTGTATTTCGGCACAGGACAAATGGTTGCTGCGACACCAAGCTACAATTTAGGCGTAGCCTACGAATGGTAATGGTGCAAAACATAGCCGCGTTGAAACATTTGAATGTCGAAACGCTCCTTAGGTTGAAAGCCGTTTTGGCCGAAATCGATCAACGTCTGTACACACACCTAAACACCAAAGGCCGTGCCTCTGTTGGTCAACATGTGAGACATACGTTAGAGTTCTATCAATGTCTTTTTGAGGCAGAAACTGCGGTAAACTATGATGCACGTAAACGCGATATTCTCTTAGAATCGAGTGCTGCACATGCCTCAGTCACCATTGATAATATTGTGAAACAAGTGGAATCTGTACATGCAGACTTTTCACTTCGAACCTTAGCCGAGTTGCCTTCTGCCTCTGCGGAAACGCTTTCCGTAACTTCTTCGCTTTCGCGCGAGTTGCTATATGTGTTGGAACATGCTATCCATCACATGGCTTTGATTCGCTTTCTTATCAAAGACGAAGCGGCCGATTTTGAATTGGAAGATGCATTTGGCGTGGCATATTCTACGTTGGCATATCGCGACCAAGCAGCCAACGGCTAACCAATGAATTCCGTACCATTTTCAACACGTCTGCACATTTGGCTGCAGCGGTTTGTCCGTTGGGAATTCTGGCCGTGGAGAGTCGTCTACGTTCCCGTTGCGATTTACTGGTTTTTTCTAGCCATAAAAGCCCGCGGATGGGTGTTTTTTAGTGCTGCCAATCCATGCATGCGGTTCGGTGGATTGGTTGCTTATTCCAAAACAGATGTAACCAAGCTAGTGCCTGATGTTTACTTGCCAAAGACGGTTTTTATTGAATCGCAGGATGTGCTAAACGAGATACTCGCCCAGGTACAGGATAAGGAAATGACACTCCCACTCATTATCAAACCAGATATGGGAGAGCGGGGAAAAGGCGTGAAAATTATTCGCACGCAAGAGGAGTTGAACAAGGCTATCTCTTCGGTTAAGGAGCGGATGCTACTACAGGTTTACGAAGACCTTCCAATGGAGTTGGGCGTCCTTTATAGTCGCCATCCTGATGAAGAAAAAGGCAGAATCACCTCCATCGTAATTAAAGATTTTCCTTTTGTAGTTGGAGATGGTCAGAGCACGCTTTTGCAGTTGATTCTCACGAATCTCAGAACACGTCTCAGTTACAAGATTCACATGAAACGCTTTGCCAATGAATTGGATGATGTGATTCCGTTGGGAGAGAAAATCAGAATTGTGAACATTGGAAATCACATGCTCGGTACAACCTTCAATGATGGAAACCATTTAAATTCTCCAGAATTGGAAACAGTTTTTGATAACCTAGCCAAGCAGATTAAAGGGTTCCATATTGGCCGTTTTGACCTCCGAGTTGATTCGATGGAAGCGTTGCTGAAAGACAGCTTCAAAGTGATAGAAGTGAATGGTGTGAACTCAGAACCCTGCCATATTTTCGAGCCTGGCCGCTCCATTTTTCTCGCATGGCGCGACCTTTTTAAACATTGGAAACGCATCTACGAAATTAGCGTGGCCAATCATCAAAACGGAATTCCTTATGGTTCTTACACCGAGATACGAAGGGAGATAAAACGGCACGATAGGGAGGTTGCGGGGCATGATTGATACTGGTAGTTTTGGTCGAAATTCTATTGGTCGAGTTTGAAAAGTAGCGTCCTTTTCAGTTTCAAATCATTTACCGCATCAGGGTAACATGCCCCATAAACCGCCTCTCGTTTCCATCCCACGATAGTAGTGTGACAACGTATTCATAAACGCCCGCTTCCACAGGTCCTCCTTTGTAAGAACCGTTCCAGCCCACTTCGCCCGAACCGCCATATATTTCCTGTCCCCAGCGGTTAAAAATGTACATGTAATGTTCCGTGTAGCCTTCTCCTTTACCCCAATGCGAACAGATCTTTCAGTTCTTTATTGCTCAGATTACCAATCCAGTTCTCACCGGTGGCAACGGTCATTTCCGCAAGGGCCTTTTTAGATTGAATCATTTCGTTGATGCGCTCTTCAAAGGTGTTCTTGGTAATAAAACGGTGTACCATCACATTGTTTTTCTGCCCAATGCGGTAAGCTCGGTCTGTAGCTTGATTCTCAACAGCAGGGTTCCACCAAAGGTCGTAGTGTATCACGTGTTGGGCTGCGGTCAGGTTTAGGCCCGTACCGGCAGCTCTGAGCGAAAGCACAAAGATTTTATGGGCATGGTCTGTCTGAAATGCCTCTACCATTTCTTTTCGCTGCTTGATGTTACAACCACCGTGATAGAACAAGGGTGTGTCATTGTACCGTTCGGTGATAAAGTGTTGCAGCATCTTGCCCATTTCTGTGAATTGGGTGAAGAGCAACACCTTTTCGTTATTTTCCATTATGCTGTCCAATTTGTCGAACAACAAGGTCAGTTTTCCGCTCATGGAAGCATCCAACATATTATTCTTTAAAAATTGAGCAGGATGATTGCATATCTGCTTCAGTGCCAATATCATTTGCAGCACAAGTCCCTGTCTTACAAACAGGTTCTTCCTATCTGTGGCCTCAATTCCCTCGATTTCGGCCAACGCTTCCTGCAGCGTTTTTTCATAGAGACTGGCCTGCTCTTTTACCAATAAGGAATAGCAGTCAATCTCCACTTTATCTGGCAAATCGCTGATTATGGACCTATCGCTTTTAAGTCTTCGCATCATAAAAGGAGCAGTCACTTTTTTCAACTTTTCGGCAACGGCCACATCATTGTATGTTTCTATGGGTGTACCAAAAGTTTCTTTGAATTCCTTCTGATTGCCTAAAAAACCACGGTTGCTGTAATCTAAGATGCTCCACAGTTCGCTCAGGCGATTTTCCACAGGCGTACCGCTCATGGCTATGAAATTATCAGCACCGATGCTTTTTATTGCTTTGGCCTGTGCCGTATCATGGTTCTTAATATGCTGTGCCTCATCAATTATCACCGAATGCCAAGGCAGTTTTTTCAATCGCGCTGACTCGGTGCGCGCAATGCCGTAAGAGGTAAGCAGCACATCGAAATCCTGCTCTATTTTTCGGTTGGTTCCATGAAAAATATGGGTTCTGAGTGTTGGGGCGAATTTCTCAACCTCGGCCTGCCAATTGGTGAGCAGTCCTGTCGGGGCCACCACCAATGCCTTCTTATCGTTCAGCAAACCTTCTTCCTTGTACTTCAACAAGGTGGTAATTACCTGCAATGTTTTCCCAAGTCCCATATCATCCGCCAAAACAGAACCGAAGCCTATTTGAGCGTTGCGATACATCCAAGAATAACCTCTTTGCTGATAGGGTCGAAGCTGCGCATTGATGCCTTTGGGCAACGGGATCTCCTTAAAATCAGATAGTTCTTTGATAAGATCTTTTACTTCATCCGTAAGGCTTACTTTGGAACCAAGGTATTCTCCACTAAGTGCCGTTCTAAGCAATTGAAATGCTGACAGTTCCTTGTCTGCGCTGAAATGCCTGTGTAACTTTTCCAGTTCTTCTTTACTTACATGAATATAGCTGCCTTTATATTTGAGCAGCGTATCCGACCTTTTCATCAGTTTTTTGAACTCCCCTTCACTCAGCAACGTATCGCCAATGGCAATCTGCCAGTCAAAATCAAGCAATTGGTCGAGCCTTAGAAATGACTTGCCCGAACTCCTTTTCAGCTTTACGCTTGTTTTGGGCTTCAGTATATCTTTCAGTGCTTTGGGCAGCAATATGTCAATGTCCAGCAACTGTATGGCAGGAATCATTTGCAACAGAAAGGGCGTGAAAACCTCATTTTCCATTACCATCTGGTCTTTACCACGGGAGTTTATGTGGGCATCAAGACCTGCAATAAAACTGCCCAGTTGCGAAAGCGACCGTAGGATTTCATACCGTTGTTTTTCAAATTTCTTATTGGTAAGTATCTCCTGCAATGAGGCGGAATCTTCCAAAGGCTTTGCTTTTTCGAAGATATTTACGTTGACCAGAAAGCGGTCGTTGGGCAGTTCCTCTACCACAATCTGCGGCCTGTAATTGCCCTGTGTGAGGTAGTATTTCTGCAGCCACGCCTGTATGCCACCGCTCAGCGCCTCCTCTCCCGGATCTTTGAAAGGATAATGCCTGTTCCTGAAGAACAGGTCTGCGAACAGTTCGTTGGCATCTTTTGCCTTGAATATGGCAATCAGTTCTGTAATGAACACAGATAGCAGATTGATAGCCATGTCCTTATTTATCTCTTTCTGACTGTCCTTATCCTGCCACAGAAAAACATCGGGCGGTAGTATTTCCTGTAGCCTGTTTATCAGTTCGCGCACATCTTTACTTAGCATGGCAGGTAGCCACCTGATAGCGTAATTCTTAGTGGGCTGCTGTACAATTTGAGGCACAAAAGCACCATTTGCCAACAGATGCAAAGCGGCATAGAAAAAAGTATGCAGCGATGCCGTGGATGGCTGATGATCTATCGTTTTGTTGGAGGGTATCTGCGAGATTTGAGATAGGAACTGGGGAAATGAGAATTCCGTGTCGTTTATAAATACATTGGATCGGTAATTCTCATCTATCGTTATTCTGTTCCTGCTGCGGGTGTTGAGGTGTTGCTCATCCTTAATAGTCCGGTTTAAAAGAGCTTGCAGGCTAATTTTCCCTTGAATTATTTTTCGGGCGTTCTTTACAACCCTTCCCACTTCGGCAGCATATTTTTCTTTAAAGTTGCCACTATTGGTATAGAACACGGGAAGATCGGTGAGCAGGGCCAATAAAGGCTCGTGGATGTCCGAAAGCTTGGCAAAAGAGGGTTTTTGGTAGGCACGTTCCGGGTCGAAATCCTGTTTTTTCTTCTTCTTCTTCGAACTGTCAAAATACAGGGATACGACATCAGGGATATCTGCATGCTGCTTTGATACAAAAATGCCGCGTTTGTTGAGTTCCGCAATCAGATCAACGTTGTGCAGACTAAAAACAAGAAAAGGGTCATTGTCTATTTCTGCGCTTATCTTATAAACGACCGCAGCCAAATGTTTGCAGGGTACTGCCCAGTCGGGGCAACTGCATTGCATTTTAAAGTCTGTCCACTGCTTTGGAAAAACCTTGAGATCCATGTTTTCGGCTATGGCCATCACTTCCGGGTCAAGTTCCCTGTTCAACATTTTAGAAATGATAACGGGGCGTTCTGCCAAAGCATCCACAAACACGCCCAGTTCAGGTTCAAAAAATGGCGGCAGGATAATATCAACCGCGTAGGGCGTTTTGCGGCTACCTGCCACCTTTGCTTTGATGCGGTTCTCATTGATCGTTATTTTGGTAACAGAGCCATTTCTGGCATAGGTGCTACCTCTTGCCAAACGGTTACTGTAATCTATATTGTTGAGAGCGTTGAGCCATTGTTCTCCCCACCAGGTTTTGCCAAACGATTGAGCCATTGAGATATTTTATTGATTGCAACGCGAAAATATCCAACAGGGAAGTTCTGAAAATCGTCTCTTCAAAAGTTTTTGCTGATTTTTTCAAGAAAATGTGGATAAAGAATCCTACTGATTGGCCAATCGGGCTGTTCAGCAAATTGGTATTACATCTCAATTGACGATTACTCACTATACATACCGTTGACCATCGGTAAGTCCACAAGTTCATCATCTTTTCGCGATTCAGCAACCCGTACTGTCAATCATCTCATGGAGTCCTACTTTATTCCCAGCTATGGAATCTAGCTGAATGACAATGGCTTTTTTGCGGTTGGTATCGTCTGTCATTCCGTTTCATCCGATTCGTTTTTACCAATCTGTTTCGGAGTGTTTTTCCCTTTTATCACCGTTTTTGCGTTCTGGGCTGTCACCACTTTTTTACCTGTTTTTGCTTCAATTTCTTTTCGGGTGTTACCTGCGATTGTTCCGCCTTGCTTCGCGATGGTTTTGTTCTCAGTAAAGTTTTTAGGTTTCTTTTCCTTGCTAATCTCTGTGGTGGTTGCTTCTGCCAGCATGTTCAACACCAGTTCAAGGTTGGTCATGTTATCCCGAAGGTTCTCTTTTTTCAGTTCTTTGTATTGTTTGTATTTTTTTACCGAAAACCCGCTCCATGCCTTGGTAATCTCATCGGTAAGAATAGCATACTCCTGTCCTTTTTTTACGCCACGCTCATCCCATTCATCGGTAAGTTCCTTGCGCACTTCAATGCTTTTAAGGCGTTGATTGATCCATTCTTTGGTGTAGCCTTTTTTTAGATACGTTTCCATAAGGCGATCAATGCCGATTTCGGGGTCTTCGATCTCATCTATGCGCTCACGCCCTACTTTTGCCAACCACAGTTTGAACGGTTCGGCCTTTTTGGACGGCACGGACTGGATTAGGCGGAAAAGCTGCTCGGTATCAGCAACATCTGTCTTGTAGAATTTACCATCAGCCGACTGCATTTTCAGTTGGTTACAATTTGTAACCGACTGATTTCCTTCTTTGGCCAATCTGTGTTTAAGCACTTTCCAATAGTTTCTCGGATTTGGGCTATCAGTCAGAACAGCAACAACATCCACAATAGAAAAAAACCATTTCTCCTGTTCCTCATCCCAATGGGTGCGAACCTGTTTTTGCTCAAATAGCTTTATGGCGTTTTCCTTTGTCATTTTCATTCCTGGTAGGAATCCAAAGTTAGTCAATGGATGATGGGGTTTTCGGTGTTCTTCGGCATCTATCCAGTAATGCACAGTAGCAATTGAATCTAAGATAAAAAAAAGCGGATTCCTTTCAGGATCCGCCCTTTACAAACCCAGTTTGCAATAGGTCAATGCATTCTTATCCAGAACAACGGCATCCAACCACGCACCTCACCAGTTGTTCGGTCCAGTGATGCTATCATCGGGGCAAAGGCGATTACTTCTTTTATCAGTCCTTTCTTCTTGTGCCAGACCCACTTTTCGCGGAACTTTATGCGGTCGATAAGAGAAATATCGGGATCCTCCGTTATCACGACCATTTCCAGATCATAAGGTGGGTTGGGGCTTTCGATATATACTGTATCGGTAAAGTAGAGAATCCCAGCAATCTCCGCTTTGGTCAGCGGCTGTTCCAGCTTTGCATCAATAGGATCATAGGCGGCCAGTTTGCCATTTTCCACATCCTTTATCAGTTGTTCCAGCCACGGCATTCTGCCTGATGCCTCCATGTTTTCCTTGAACCAATCATGGTCGCCCGTGCCGTCCTGTTTGATGATGACGGTGTACTCGATAAGGTTGGTGATGGGCTGTGCAGTTGTGCAGAGGGAAATTCCCATACAGATTGCGATAAAGGATGCGATACGTGGTCTCATTTTTGTTCCGTTTTTTCTTGGTTATGTGTTTGATGGGTAAGGTAAGAAAACGGGATAATAAGGGCGAACCCCTTTCAGAATCCGCCTTTTTCAAACCCAGTTTGCAATAGGTCAGTTAACAATCACGCGTTGAACATACCGCTGACCATCTGTTGTTGCCTCAAGCAGATAGACACCGCTTGCAATGCCCGTAAAATCTTCTGAAGCCATACCAGAACTGTTTACCACATTCCTAATCGCAACGATTTTGCCTACCGCATCCATCAATTTCAATGTGAGCGCATCGGTGGTGGAAACCCGCACGGTGAATGTGCCTGAGTTGGGGTTGGGGAAGGCCTCAAATTCTATTTCATTGTTTTGAGAAGCAATTCCGGTAACCAGCCCTTCCTTTTTCACCCCTTTTTTTTCTATCTTCTTGTCACCAAAAGTAGTCATGAATAAAGTTCCCAATGCCAAGCAACATCCCGTCCATCACAGCATTCAGGTCACAAACCACCTGCCATGAGAACGCTGCTGCTTGTGTTGTCCGTTGTAACCATCCCATTCACAGTGATGCCGCAGTCTGTAAAAGTGGGAGTGAAGAACACTGTTGCCACCATAGAAGTGCCGCGAGTGAATGTTGACCGCACAGCGCACGATTTGGTGTATGTGCGGATGGACTATGCGGGGTGGCAGATCGAGAACCCCGAGGCACTCAAGGTTCTTGAAGGCAGACCCATTGAACGTGTACAGCTCTGCTATACCGATTACCCACCGGGAAAGGACCATCAGGACCTGCACCGTAGACGGCTCGCCTCGCCTCGCTGTTCATCGAAGCTCCAAACGTGTTCAACGAGCGTTATGCCGAATGGCAGATGGTGAAGTAAACCCAATGTGAATCTGGAAGAAATGCGCAGGCTATGACCGTGATAGGCCAAGGCCATGGAATCTTCGTCCATATCGTCATAGGCATCGCCCAGATGGTTGTATGAAGCGGCCATGTCTGCACTGTCGCCCCGCGCCTCGTTCAGTCTCAAACTTTTCATATAGTTGGCCACCGCCTGCCCAAGGTCTCCTTTGGCGCGATGAATGGTTCCTATGTTGTCCAAGGCATAGGCCACGCCTTGCTTATCCTCAGTGTCTTCGCTGATTTTCATGCCACGGGCATAAAAGCTTAGCGCCTGCTCAAAGGCTCCCTGCTCCTTATGGGTGTCGGCCATGTTGCTCAACGAGACCGCCATGCCGCGCGTATCGCCCAACTGCTGCATCACTTCATAGCATTTTGAGTAGTTGTCCATCGCCTTGCTCAAGTTGCCACGCATGAAAAGGATATTGCCCAAATTGCTGAGCGTTGCCGCCACTGCCTGCTTGTTTCCCTGCTTTTCGCGCATTATCATGCTTTGGGTATAGAGGTCAATGGCCTTGTCCAAATTTCCCATCACATAGTAGGCCGACCCTTGCGTATTCAGCGCATCGGCCATGCCGCCTGTGCGTCCGGCTTTCTTGGCAAGGTCATATTGCATCTGAGCATAATAAAAGGCACTGTCGGGCTGGGAGTGCAGATATCCATCCCACACAATGCCCTTCATGGCAAGTATCCGCATGGTGTCATGTTTAGAAACGTCATTCCATACCGCCCAAAGCGAATCGTTTTGGGCTCTTGGAAGGAACGATTGCCCGTTAGTTTCCCCTACAGCCAATAGAAGCACGCACATCAGAATGTGGAGCCAAAAGACTCTTCTGTATACGCCTTTCGCACACTTTAGATGGGTGAATGTGAAAGATGCTGCTGGCTGCGTGTTTGTGAGGTGTTCCATGAGTTTCCAATTTCCATTTTGGAAAAATAACGAAAGATATTCAAAATGTTACATCGCCATTGCCGGCCTATCCGTCTAACTTTACCAAATGGAATTTTTATCGCATCTCGAATTCAATATCCTTTACATAAAGGCGCTGCACATCATTTTCGTCACCACGTGGTTCGCGGGTCTGTTCTACATTATCAGGCTCTTTATTTATCACGCGGAAGCGCGAGGTATGGAAGAGCCTGCAAGAAGTATTCTAGAGAAGCAATACAAATTGATGGAATGGCGGTTGTGGTACATCATTACTTGGCCATCAGCCATTCTTACCATTGTCTTCGGAACTTGGATGATAGTTGTTGCCCCAGGTTATTTAAGCATGCCGTGGATGCACGTAAAACTGAGCATGGTTGGTGGATTGTTTCTGTACCAGCTCTATTGTCAAAAGATTTTTCGAAAATTTCAGAATGATGAAGAAGCTTGGGGTTCGGCCAAACTCAGAATATGGAATGAGGTGGCCACGCTTTTTCTTTTCGGTATTGTATTCGTAGTAGTTCTGAAGAATTCCGTTTCATGGATTTTCGGAATCGGAAGCCTGATTATGCTTGCAATTGTAATGATGGCGGCCATCAAATTGTATGGAAAGGCGAGAAAAGCCTCCCCTAACCCCTCCAAAGGAGAGGAATTGCACGATTAACTGGCTTTGGTGAAAACGAACAGAGTCGTCAACTTTCAAAAAGTTGACGAATCTATAACTTGGATTTAAGTCAGGCGCAATCCCACCAAAGGCGAAAAGGATGAGTAAGTTATTAGATTATCGGTTATTCAGTAGCGCAGCCCCAATAACCACTAACCCACTAACAAATAACTATTCAGAAACGATACGCGCTTCTTTATTGGAAAGTCTTACAGAAGCCAACATTTTATTGGCATCTTCAATAGAGGAATAAGAACCATAAGCCACCATGTGACCGCTTTCGCCTTGACCAGCATATTCGGCACCAAAGCCACGCTTAATCATCTTGGCAACGTAATCCGCAGCTTCGTTTTTCGTTCTGAAAGTGGCAGCAATCACTTTGTAGCTGGCAGCGTTTTCCACAATCTCCCAAGTGCCTTCTTCCAAATCAACCTCGGTTGACGGAATGGCATCGGTTTTTACCACAATAGGATGGTCGGTATTCTTGGCGAGATACAGCGAAAGATATTCCTGCTCATACTTGGCCGCAAGCGCATCTTCCTTTTCAAATCCTTTGTTCAGCCAATTTTCATCAAACTGGCGTGCAGAATATGAGGCCTCCGTAGTGATTGCAAACGGATTCAGCTGGTGGGCCAGCATTTTGCCATTGTTCAAAGCACCATTTTGAATCGGAATCCATGCCAAAAAACCAACAGCAACAGCCGCTGCGGCATAGGTTGCCATGCGTTTGATTGGAAGCGTACGAACGGTTGTGGCAACGGGACCATC
>Ga0105052_10006156_pt1 | contig 12300 bp, 13 predicted proteins | sample FRY03_FD_78094 | JGI IMG/M metagenome (GOLD analysis project Ga0105052, IMG submission 78094) | Freshwater microbial communities from Lake Fryxell liftoff mats and glacier meltwater in Antarctica - FRY-03 | ecosystem: Environmental > Aquatic > Freshwater > Ice > Glacier meltwater ... | reverse complement strand
GGTTCATGTCGTAATCCCATGCCTGTCGTGCAATCGACAGCACGGCGCCCTAGGGGCTGGAATAGTTTTGAACGGTAGACGGCGATCTATCCTTTGACAGGGTTCGGGCAAAGTCGGTGATGTCACGGGGCCTCAATTCATCGCAGGGAATATCACTGATCGCAAACTCTTCGCGGATATTGCGCATTACTTGGCCATTGGTGCGACCGATATCTCCACCTGTAGATTTAGGATAGTCTGGGGTGACATCACCAACCGAGCCGGATTTCTGGCTTGCAGCATCAAGGCCGCCAGGGGCCTCCAGTTCCTTTTCCCGGCGGGTCGCCCATGCTTTCGTAGTGGTCAGCCGATCGAAGCTTGACGCAACTGATGGACGATCCGGCCCTTCGACTTTATAAGGATCTGTGCGCGATAGCTGACCGTGCCATCCCCAGCGTTTGTCTATTGATGATTGAGCCCATTTCGACAGTCCTCGACATGCTTTTCGTAGTCATTGGCACTACCGTTTGGAATGTATCGGCCCAAATACGTCAAAACGACACCAAATACATCCCAGTGAGATCTTCTATATATGCTTGATTTATCAATAAAAAAAGGAGTTTCAGACGCGCATCGCCTGAGCGTTGCGCCGATGATGGATTGGACGGACCGGCACTGCCGCCACTTTCATCGGCTGATGACGCGGCGGGCCATGCTTTATACGGAAATGGTCACGGCGCCCGCAGTAATCCATGGGCCGCGCGACCGGCTTTTGGCCCATCATGCGGCGGAACACCCTGTGGCCTTGCAGCTTGGCGGCTCGGACCCCGGTGAATTGGCGCAAGCAGTGGGCTTTGCGCGGCCTTTTGGCTATGACGAGATCAATCTGAACGTGGGCTGCCCATCAGACCGGGTGCAATCGGGGTGTTTCGGGGCGGTACTGATGGAATGGCCCGCTTTGGTGGCTGCCTGCGTGGCCGCGATGCAGGCGGAAACTGATGTGCCGGTCACGGTGAAATGCCGGATCGGGGTGGATGATCAAGACCCCGAGATCGTGCTGCCGGGTTTTATTGAAACTGTGGCCGGGGCAGGGGTGACGCATTTCATCATCCATGCCCGCAAAGCCTGGCTGAAGGGGCTTTCGCCCAAGGAAAACCGCGAAATTCCGCCGCTGGATTATGGCCTTGTGCTGCGGATGAAACAGCGTTTCCCAGAGCTGACGATCTGCATCAACGGCGGCGTTGCCTCGCTGGAGCTGGCGAAAGATCTTTTGGACCAGGGGCTTGACGGGGTGATGATCGGGCGGGCGGCCTACCATGACCCGGCGGCTGTGTTGATCGGGGCGGATGCGCTGTGGGGTGATGTGCCGGGGCTGGATGCTTTTGGCGTGGCGTGTGCGATGCGCCCCTATATTGGCGATCATCTGGCGCAGGGCGGGCGCTTGCACCAGATCACGCGGCATATGCTGGGCCTGTTTCATGGCCGCCCCGGGGCGCGGGCCTGGCGGCGCGTATTGTCTACCGGGGCCAGCCGTGACGGGGCGGGGCTGGAGGTGCTGGACGAAGCCCTTGCCAGCGTGGTCGTGCCTTAGTCCCTTGGCTTTGTCATCCTCGCCGGGCTATGAACTCCCCAAACCACTGATAAAGGCCACCCCTCATGCCTGATTTTGCCACGCTTTTGCCGATGATCTTGTTGTTGATGGCGATCGGGGCCTTTGCGGGCGTGATCGCGGGGCTTTTGGGGGTGGGCGGCGGCATCATTTTGGTGCCTGCGTTCTTTTATACCTTCAGCCATCTGGGCTATGACAGCCCGCAATTGATGCAAATCTGTCTGGCCACGTCGCTCGCGACAATCATCGTCACCTCGGCCCGGTCGGTCATGGCGCATCACAAAAAGGGCGCTGTGGATTGGGATGTGCTGCGTGGCTGGTGGCCCTATATCGGATCGGGAGCTGTGGTGGGGATGCTGGTGGCCTCCTCCTTGCGGTCTACCACATTGCAGATCATCTTTGGGGTGCTGGCGCTCTGCGCAGGGCTTTACATGGCTTTTGGCAAGTCGCATTGGCGGCTGGGGCAAGCCATGCCTGCGGGGCCGAAACGCGCAGGCATCGGGGCGGCTGTCGGGTTTTTCTCGGTACTGATGGGGATTGGCGGCGGGTCGTTCGGTGTCCCGGTGATGAGCCTTTACAACATGGCGATCCACCGCGCGGTGGCCACGGCGGCGGGGTTCGGGATCATCATCGCGGTGCCTTCGGTGATCGGGTTCTTGCTGGTCAGCATCGAAAATGCGCCGCCCTACACCTTGGGCGCGGTGAACCTGCCCGCCTTTGCGCTTGTGATCGCGATGACGCTGATGACAGCGCCTTTGGGCGTGAAACTGGCGCACCGGATGGACCCGGCCCCCTTGAAGCGGATTTTTGCGGTATTCATCACGCTTGTCGCGCTGAACATGCTGCGCAAGGTGGTGTTCGGTTAGACCCCAACCCGGTTAGACCCCAACTCGGTTAGGCCCCCGTTCGATCAGGCTCCCTTGCGCCCAAGGCGGCCGCCGCGCCGCTTGGTCAACCCCTTGGCCCGGCCCGGCAGTTCCGTCATCACCGCGCGCCGCGCTTCCGGGCTCATGCGGGACCACGCGCCAATCTCGTCGATGCTGCGGTAGCAGCCCACGCAAAGCCGCGCCTCGGGGTGGACGACACACAGCTTGACGCAGGGGCTTTCCACCTCGTCGCGTTTCCAGATGTCATCCCCGCTCATCGTCCCGCCCATCGCTCCGCCTGATATGCGCCAACCGGTCCAGCGCCCCTTGCAAGATATAGCTGGCGGCGACATGATCAATCACCTCGGAACGACGTTTGCGTGACATATCCGCCTCGATCAGCGCACGTTCGGCGGCAACGGTGGACAGGCGTTCATCCCAATAGGCAAGGGGCAGGGGCGACAGACGGGCCAGATTGCGCGCGAAGGCCCGGGTGGCCTGTGCGCGCGGCCCCTCCGATCCATCCATATTGCGGGGCATGCCCAGAACCATGCCCACCACTTCTCGGTCTGCCAGCAGCTTCAACAGCGCCTCGGCATCTACCGTAAACTTCACACGGCGGATGGTCAGCACCGGAGTGGCAACCCCGCGCATCCGGTCGGAAATTGCCACGCCAATGGTCCTTTCGCCAAAATCGAGGCCCGCCAAAGGGCCCATCGCGGGCAGGGTGGGGGCCAGATCCTCCATCAGTTCGAACTGGCTCCCCACAGCGTTCGCCATAGCGGTCACCGGGTCAGCCCGGCATTCACCGCCGCATCATTGATAAACCCCGTTTCAGCCGAACTGCCAGCAAAGCTGCGCAGGGCTTCGGCCCAGATTGCCCTCGCCCGCTCCAACTCGCCCAAAGTGCCAAGCGCACCGATCAGCCGCGCCCATTCCTGTGCGGTGCCGCCTTGCGTTGCCAGCCGGTCACTCAGCCCTTCAACCATGGTACGGATCATGGCTTGGCGGTCCTCGGGCGACATATCTTCGGCGGCGGCAACTGCGGCGGCATCAGGCCCCACAAGCGTTTCGGGCAAGGCATAGCGTACACCTGCCACCTCAGCCAAACTCTCAATCCGGTTTTGCACTTCGGCGCGCCACGGACTATTTGCCGGCGCTGTCTCCATCACCTCTTTCCAGGCGCGAAAGGCGATGTCATAGCGGCCAACCTGCATCTGCGAAATGCCGCTGAAAAACAGCGCGGTGTCATTGGCAGGTTCGCGCGCCATCACCTTTTGCAGCAAAACATCCGCTAGCGGCGAGACCTGGCCATCGGCGGCCTGAATCATCAAGGTGGCTTGCGTCAGCAAATCACCCACGCTCGCCTCTATGCCTTTCAGCGCGATCACCCGTTCTTGCGCGGTATAGGCGGCGGTCAAATTGCCCATGTTCGCCTCGTTGCGCGCCAAAAGCATCTGGCCCTGCAAATCGTCGGGCCGGGCCGCCACCGCTGCGCGCAGTTGCTCGACTAGCGCCTCAAACGCCGGGTCCGCGGCCTCCAAAGGGGGGCGGGGGGGCAAGGCAGCCTCCAGTGCGGTTTGCGACAGACGGTCGGCGCGGCGTTCTTCGGCCTCGGCGATGCGCTTGGCCAGCGGCAAATCGATATAACCGGGCTGGCCAACATAGGCATAGCCGCCAAACCCCGCCGCAATCATCAGCGCCACAGCCCCCATCACCAAGGGCGAGGATGGACCCGGCCTTGTCATCACGGCATTCGCTTCCATCCGGTCTGCGGTCAGCAATCGCCGCGCCACCTCGGACCGTAGGCGCGTGGCCTCATCGGGCGCAATCACGCCCCGCGCCAGATCGCGCTCAATTTCGGACAGTTGATCGCGGTAAACCTGGCGGTCAAACCCTGCCGCCTGCACATCAACTGATGCATTTTGCCGCAAGGCGCGTAGCAAGATCGCGGCCACCACAAGTGCTATCGCCCCCGCCGCTGCCCAAAAGAGAATGTTTGTCACGCAAAACCCGCCTTCTTTGTCCACTTGCTCCCATGTAATGCCTGCGCGGCTCCGGCAAAAGCCTTAATCGGCAAAAGCGCTTGGGATCTCTGGCCGCAGGGGATTTCACCCCTATGTCGCAATTTGACCCATTGTGCCGCTGGTGGGTGCGGATATATCTGCGCTCCGTAACACAAGGCAGGGGGAAACCCGACGTCAAGGGAGTGTAGCGCATGAGACGGTATTCAGTATTCGCAATCGCACGCGAGGCGCTTCGCTACCATTCGGGCTGGGACCGGGCGTGGCGCTCGCCCACACCTAAGCCGGCTTATGATGCAATCATCATCGGGGCAGGCGGGCACGGGCTTGCCACCGCCTACTATCTCGGCAAGAATTTCGGTATCACCAATGTCGCGGTGATCGAAAAAGGCTGGCTGGGCGGCGGCAACACCGGGCGCAACACTACCATCATCCGCTCCAACTATCTGCAAGACCCCTCCGCTGCGATCTATGAAAAAGCGCGCAGCCTGTATGAGACGATGAGCCAAGACCTGAACTACAACATCATGTTCTCGCCCCGGGGCGTGATCATGCTGGCCCAAACCCACCATGAGGTGCGCGGGTATTTGCGCACCGCGCACGCCAACGCGCTGCAAGGGGTGGAGACGCAATATATCGATGCCGCCCGCGTAAAGGAGCTTGTGCCCATCATCAACATCGACGGCCCGCGCTATCCGGTATTAGGCGGTTTGTACCAACCGCGGGGCGGCACGGCACGGCATGATGCTGTGGCCTGGGGCTATGCGCGGGCGTGTTCGGACATGGGCATGGACATCATCCAGCAATGTGAGGTGACGGGCGTGCGCGCTGAGGGCGGCCGCGTTGTCGGCGTAGACACTACCAAAGGCTATATCGGTACGAAAAAGCTGGGGATCGTCGTCGCAGGCCACTCCGGCCAGCTGGCTGAAATGGCAGGGTTCCGTCTGCCGATCGAGGCGGTGGCCTTGCAAGCGCTGGTGTCGGAACCCATCAAACCCTGTATGGATGTGGTCGTCATGGCCAACACCGTCCACGGTTATATGTCGCAATCGGACAAGGGCGAAATGGTGATCGGCGGGGGCACGGACGGCTTCAACAACTACACCCAACGCGGCTCGTTCCACCATATCGAGGAAACGCTGCGCGCGCTTGTGGAAACCTTCCCCATGATCTCGCGCCTCAAAATGCTGCGCCAATGGGGCGGGATTGTGGATATGACCGGCGACCGCTCCCCCCTCATCTCCAAAACGCCGCTTGGCAACACTTTCATTAACTGCGGCTGGGGCACGGGTGGCTTCAAAGCCATCCCCGGCTCCGGCTGGGCCATGGCAGAGTTGATGGCCAAGGGCGAACCGGGGCCACTGGCCGCCGCCTTTTCCATGAGCCGCTTCAAAGAGGGCCGCTTCATTGACGAAAGCGTAGCAGCCGGGGTGGCACATTGATGCCCTCTCTTCTGTTCAAAAATATCCCGGGGGTCCGGGGGCAGCGCCCCCGGCGGTTCAACTTGTGCGAGGCCCAATCATGCTAACCCTCCAATGCCCTTATTGCGGCGTCCAGGCTGATGAGACCGAACTGGCCCCCGGCTATGAGGCGCATCTGAAGCGCTACGGCCCCGGCTCCTCCCCCGAAGATTTTGAATCCTATATGTTTGCCCGCAAAAACCCCAAAGGTGTGCACTTTGAACGCTGGCGCCACGCTTACGGCTGCGGCAAATGGTTCTTGGCGGCTCGCGACACCAACACGCTGGAGGTGTTTGGTACTTATCCTGCCCAGTCCGTCCAGCCCCCCGCCGAGCTACAGGCCAAAATAAAAGCAAAACGTCCCGATTGGGAGGGGTTTAAATGAGCACCCGTCTGCAAAAGGGCGGTCGTCTTATCGACCGCTCCACCCGCGCTGAATTCATGTTCAACGGCAAGCGTTTGTCGGGCCATCAAGGCGACACTTTGGCCTCGGCATTGCTTGCAAATGACCAGATGCTGGTGGGCCGGTCCTTCAAATACCACCGGCCTCGCGGTATCGTGGCGGCCGGACCGGAGGAGCCGAACGCGCTTTTGCACCTCGGGCAAGGTGAGCGGTTTGAACCCAATCAACGCGCCACCACGACGGAACTTTTCCCCGGCCTGATCTCCTCCAGCCAAAACCACTGGCCAAGCCTCGAGTATGATGTGGGCGTGGTAAACAACTATGTCTCGCGCTTTTTGCCAGCCGGGTTTTACTACAAAACCTTCATCCACCCCCGCGCTGCGTGGAAGCACTTTTTCGAACCCATCATCCGCCATTCCGCCGGTCTTGGCCGCGCACCCACACATATAGACGCCGACCGCTACGAACACATTTACGGCTTTTGCGATGTGCTGATCATCGGTGGCGGCATCGCGGGGCTGCAAGCGGCGCTGACCGCAGGCCAAGCGGGCCAACGCGTGATGCTGTTGGAACAAACCCCGCATTGGGGAGGCCGCGCCGTTGTAGATGGCGACGAGGTTGAGGGTGAGAGCGCCGAGGATTGGGTGAAATCTGCCCTTGATGCCCTTGCGACCATGAAAAATGTCACCCTGCGCAATCGCTGCATGGGGGCAGGGGTCTACGATCACGGCTATGTTCTGGCGAATGAGCGCGTGGCCGATCATACCCCCGGCGATGGGCGGCCCAAGCAGCGGCTTTGGCGGATCCGCGCGGGCCATATCATCACGGCCACCGGCGCGATTGAACGGCCCTTGTCCTTTGCAAACAACGATATTCCGGGCGTGATGCTTGCAGCCTCGGTCCGTGATTATGTGGTGAACTACGGGGTATCCCCCGGCGATCGCACGGTTGTTGTCACCAACAATGATGACGCCTACCGCACCGCGATTGCATTGGTGCAGGCCGGGCTGTCCGTGCCTGCCATTTTGGACGCCCGCGCTGATGTGACGGGCGATCTGCCCGCCCGCGCCCGTGCTTTGGGCATCCGGGTGGAGGCGGGGCGCGCCATTGCCTCCGTCAAGGGCGGCAAGCGTGTGACGGGTGTGCAGGTTTGCCTGCAAGCCGGTGAGGGCGCCGTGATGGAGGAGATAGCCTGCGACGTGGTTGCAATGTCGGGTGGCTGGTCGCCGGTCGTGCATCTGTGGTCCCATTGTGGTGGTAAGCTGACATGGTCCGACCATCTGTCGGCCTTTATCCCGGATGCAACCCGCCCGCCGCTGAACCATGACGGGTCTGCGACGGTGACGGTGGTGGGGGCCGCCAATGGCGTTTACCGCGCCGCCGATATCATTGCGGGCACGGCTGGCGATGGCCCAAAGGTGCCGCCGATCTGGGTAATGCCGCAAGGCGCGCCGATTGGATTGCGCTCCAAAATGTGGCTGGATTATCAGAATGATGTCAAGGTGTCGGACGTCCAACTCGCAGCACAAGAAGGCTATGAGAGCGTTGAACACACCAAGCGGTATACAACTCTGGGCATGGCAACCGACCAAGGAAAGCTTAGCAATATCAACGGGCTTGGCGTGCTGTCCCAAGCACTTGGCGCAAAGATTCCGCAAGTCGGCACCACCACCTTCCGCCCGCCCTATACGCCCGTGACCATCGGTGCCTTGGCAGGCGAGGCGCGGGGCGAGATTTTCCAACCCTTGCGCCGTACGCCCATGCACGACTGGCATGACAAGAACGGCGCCTATTGGGAACCGGTCGGCCATTGGCGCCGCCCCTATTGCTACACGCGGCCCGGCGAGAGCCACGAAAAAGCGGTCCACCGTGAGGTAAACAACACGCGCGAGAAACTGGGCCTGCTCGATGCCTCCACCCTTGGCAAGATCATCGTCAAAGGGCCGGATGCGGGGCGTTTCCTCGATATGCTTTACACCAATGTGATGTCCAGCCTGCCCATCGGTAAATGCCGTTACGGGCTCATGTGCAACGAGCAGGGCTTTTTGTCCGATGATGGCGTGGTCGCACGGATTGATGCGGATACCTGGCTTTGTCACACCACATCAGGGGGCGCGGACCGCATTCACGGCTGGATGGAGGATTGGTTGCAATGCGAATGGTGGGATTGGAAAGTCTATACCGCCAATGTGACCGAGCAATATGCCCAAGTCGCCGTTGTTGGCCCCAACGCGCGGAAATTGCTGGAAAAAATTGGCGGGATGGATGTGTCCAAGGAAACACTTCCCTTCATGCAATGGGCTGATGGGGTTCTGGGTGGGTTCGCTGTGCGCGTCTACCGCATCAGCTTTTCGGGCGAACTCTCCTATGAAATCGCCATTCCCGCCAGCCATGCTGCGGCCTTCTGGGAGATGCTGCACAGGGAGGGTGCTGAGTTCGGTGCAATGCCGTATGGCACCGAATGCTTGCACGTGTTGCGCGCCGAAAAGGGCTTTATCATGATTGGCGATGAAACTGATGGCACCGTCACGCCTCTGGATCTGGGCCTGTCTTGGGCCGTATCCAAAAAGAAAGAGGATTTCTTGGGCAAGCGCGGGATGGAGCGGACATTTCTGGCAGATACTGACCGCTGGCAGCTGGTAGGCTTGGAAACGCTGGACGGCTCCGTGATCCCCGATGGGGCTTATGCAATTGCGGATGGACGCAACGATAACGGCCAGAGAAATACAGAAGGGCGTGTAACATCAACCTATTACAGCCCGACCTTAAAGCGCGGAATTGCGATGGGATTGATAAAGCACGGGCCTAAGCGGATGGGCGAAACCGTGACTTTCAACAAGATTGACGGCAGCACCGTTGTGGCCAAAATCGTTGATGCGGTGTTTTATGACAAGGCAGGGGAGAAGGGCAATGCATGATCCGGTCAGCGCGTTGAAGGGCCAAACCTTTGATGGTTTTGCACAAATCCGTGAAATCGGCCCCTTGGGGATGATCAGTCTGCGCTGTGATCTGGGTGAGAAACCACTTGGCGCAGCCTTGAAAAAACTGGGTCTATCGCTGCCTGCCCCGCGCCGGATCGTGGAGGCGGGCGATTGGGCGGCGGGCTGGATGTCGCATGATGAACTGCTGCTCATTCTGCCTTACGTCGAGGTTGAAGCAACTTTAACAACGCTGCGTAACGCACTGGCCAAGATTCACTTTCTGGCTGTCGATGTATCCGATGCCCGCGCTGTTTTCCGCATTGAAGGTGACAAGGCAAATCAAATCCTGGCCAAGCTTTGCCCCGTTGATCTCGCCAACCTTGCGCCGGGCGAATTGCGCCGCACCCGGGCCGCACAGGTGGCAGCGGCGTTTTGGGCCACGCAAGACGGCTACACTCTTGTCAGCTTCCGGTCGGTTGCGGGCTATGTTATGGGATTGCTCACACATTCCGCCCAGCCGGGTTCCGAAATCTGACGTTTTGGGGGTCCCATTGAAAGCGCTTGTTTTGCTGGCTGTCACCCTGCTTTTTGCGGCACCCGCCCTTGCGAAAGACGTGACTTACGTTTGCACGCTGCACGTTGCCAATTCGCAGCAGTGGGTTCCGTCGCAAGTGGCGATTTTGCACAAAACGGGCAACGAGGCGGGCACCGAGAACGTGTTGGTCAACGATCCATTGATCATGCATTTCGTGAAAAAACCCGTAACGGGCAAAGTGGCTGCCAACAATGCCCAGCGCATCACTTTCACTTGGGAATTGCCCCATATCCGCAATGCAGGCGGCCAGCAAACCCCGCGCTTTTTGTATCGCGCCAGTTATTTCAAGAAAACCGGCAAGGTGAATATCGCGGCCACGCCCGCGGGCTATCCCGATAATTTCAATGCGACCGGGAAATGTGCATTGCGATAGCGCGCTTATCCGCCTGTCAACCCTTGACGTTTGGAACCCGAAGGCTCTTATTCCTGTTAACGTCTGAAATTTCTTGAAAGGAAACACCATGGCTTTCACGCTTGCAGATCTTCCCTATGCCCATGACGCGCTGGCCGCTCATGGCATGTCCAGCGAAACGCTGGAATATCACCATGACCTGCACCACAAGGCCTATGTCGACAATGGTAACAAGTTGATTGCCGGCACCGAATGGGAAGGCAAATCTGTTGAGGAGATTGTGGTCGGCACCTATCAAGCCGGTTCTGTCGCGCAAAACGGCATCTTCAACAATGCAAGCCAGCATTGGAACCACGCGCAGTTCTGGGAAATGATGGGCCCAAAGGGCGGTGCCATGCCCGGCACTCTGGAAAAGGCGATCGTTGAAGCTTTTGGCTCGGTCCAAAAGTTCAAGGATGATTTTTCGGCGGCGGGTGCGGGGCAGTTCGGCTCAGGATGGGCGTGGCTGGTCAAGGACAAGGACGGCAGCCTGAAGGTGACCAAAACCGAAAACGGCGTGAACCCCTTGTGCTTTGGCCAAACCGCCCTTTTGGGTTGCGATGTGTGGGAGCATTCCTATTACATCGACTTCCGCAACAAGCGCCCGGCCTATCTGACCAACTTCCTTGACAAGCTGGTCAACTGGGAAAATGTTGCCGCGCGTCTTGGCTAAGACACGGATATCGGATTAAAGCAGGCCTGTCGGGGATCCCCCCGGCAGGTCTTTTTAATGGCGGAGACGGAAGATGACCGAGCCACAGAAAGGCGCTTTGGCCATGGTTTGCGCCTGCATGTTCTGGGGTCTGTCGCCGCTTTATTACAAGCTTTTGGCCAATGTTCCCGCGTTGGAGGTGTTGGCGCATCGCACCTTGTGGTCGGTGGTGTTTTTCACAGTGCTTTTGGCCCTGCAAAATCGCCTGTTGTATCTGCTGCCGTTGTTTCGGGGGCGCATCGGGCTGGTTACGGCATTCGCGGCTTTGATGATGTCAGTCAACTGGTTTTTCTTCATCTTTTCCGTGCAAAGCGGCCATACGGTAGAGGCGAGCCTTGGCTTTTACATCTTCCCCCTGATGGCTGTGGCCATTGGTGTGCTGGCCTTTGGCGAAACCCTGCGCCGGGTGCAGGTGGCCGCAATCGCGCTGGCGCTGGTCGCGGTGGTCACGCTGACAATCGGCCTTGGCGTTGCCCCGTGGATTGCCTTTGCATTGGCGATTACCCTTGCAGGATACGGGGCGGCCAAGCGGTTTGGTGCGGCGGGCCCTGTCGTCTCTGTCGCGGCAGAGGTGTTGATGGTGCTGCCCTTCGCCCTGCTTTGGCTGGGCCTTGCGCATACGGGGCGCATCCCCAGCAGTCTGGGGCAATCCGGGCAGTTCGGCGCGGATCTTTATATTTCGGGTTTGCTGATCTTTTCCGGCATCCTGACGGCCACACCGCTTATCTTGTTTTCCTATGCCGCCAAGCGCGTGTCGATGACGACCTTCGGGCTGATCCAATATCTTAACCCCAGCCTGCAATTTCTGTGTGCGGTGCTGGTGTTTGCCGAGCCGTTTACCTTTTGGCACAAGATCGCGTTTCCGCTGATCTGGGCAGCACTCGTGCTTTATTCGGTCGATGCGGCCTGGCGCGAAAGGGCATCGCGCAAGGCCAGCCGCAACGCTGCCACATCCGGCACCACGCCGATATAGCTGCGCGTTGACGCATAGGCAAAGCCCTTGGCAATTGCGCGGTCCATCAGCGCCACCAAAGGCTGCCAATCGCCCGCGACATCTGCGAAGATGATCGGTTTTTGATGCAGGCCAAGCTGGCGTCATGCCAGCACCTCGAAAAACCCATGCAGCGATCCGCCGCCACCTCGCCCATCAAGCCCATATCGTTAGTCCCCTGGACTAGCCGCCAGCCCTGCGCCGCTGCGCTGAAAGTGGGGTTGGCCCCGGCACGCGCGCCGCAAAAAAAAACGCAGGTGAACGCGGGTGTGGGCATGGCTTTCTTTGGAATAGACTTGCTTTGGGTGGTGATATTGGGGTTCTTGTGAAAGGGAAAGCGTTTGGGCTT